>Ga0233425_10003045_pt1 | contig 31497 bp, 30 predicted proteins | sample Watercolumn_Towu_2_FD_181712 | JGI IMG/M metagenome (GOLD analysis project Ga0233425, IMG submission 181712) | Freshwater microbial communities from Lake Towuti, South Sulawesi, Indonesia - Watercolumn_Towuti2014_140_MG | ecosystem: Environmental > Aquatic > Freshwater > Lake | place... | reverse complement strand
ATCAGGGAGAGCGGCCCCGTTAGTCGCAGCCTCCGCCCATGTCAAACGGCATGTCGCGCGCCGTATCGCATCCTGCGAGGGGGCGTTCGGCAAGGTTGGCCTTAAGCGGCGTGGAGAACCGTGTCAGGCGTGGCGCGACCACTTGTTCTGCCGCCGCTCGACGGCGACGCGCAGGAGGCGGTTGAACGGTGTGCCGTTCACCCGGCCAGGGCGGTCGAACTCATGCAGGACGGCTTCGAGGGCGACGATGCGCTCGCTGGGCCGCCGATAGGCGCTTTCCAGTTCGCTCAGGGCTTCGAGGACGCGTTGGCCCACCGTTGAATCGGCAACGGCGGAAGCATGATCGACCTTGCGCAGGCACTGGATCACGGGCGTCATGGCCTGCACCATAAACTTATGTTGCGATTTGTCGAGGGGCCGGAGTCACGCGAACGCCCATCCGATGCGCCGTCCACACAGGATCGGCCGTCGGTGGCGGGTTGCGGTCACGATCGAGCCGAGGGATCGCAGCCGGGGCGGTTGCCGCTTGCGGTCCGATGTCGGCTGACGATGGCTTGGAGCCAGGTTGCCAGGTGCGAGTGGTGCCGCCTCAGGAATCTGGAGGCGTGCCTGGCTCCGAACGTCCCCGAACTTCGGCCTGTCCCGTACTCCGAGACGTGCGACCTGCCCCCACCCAGCGTCCACCGGGTGCGCGGATGACGCGGGCGGGCCCGCATGGTAACGGGCGCCGGTCGCGCCGGGTCGTCCGGCGGGCGGCCGTGGTGCCCCTTCGGGCGCCGACACAGCGCAGCGCTCGAGTGAGACGTCAGATCCCCGTGTCGCACGATTCCGAACCGCAGCCCGTCACCGCCTATCCCGGAGGCCCCCTGAACGGGGCCCTGAAGCCGCCGGGTGACAAGTCGATCTCGCACCGGGCGATGATCCTGGGTCTGCTCGCCATCGGCGAGACGCGGGTCGAGGGGCTTCTGGAGGGGGACGACGTGCTGCGCACCGCCGCCGCCGCCAAGGCGCTCGGGGCCCAGGTCACTCGTGAAGGCGAGGGCCGCTGGCGGATCGTCGGCGTCGGCATCGGCGGGATGCAGGATCCGGCCGATGTGCTCGATTTCGGCAATGCCGGCACCGGCTCGCGGCTGATGATGGGCGTGGTCGGGGGGCAGCCCGTCACCGCGACCTTCGACGGCGACGCCAGCCTCCGCAAGCGGCCGATGCGGCGCATCCTCGATCCGATCCTGAAGATGGGCGCGCAGATCGTGTCCGAGGCCGAGGGCGGGCGCGTGCCGCTGACCTTGAAGGGCCCACGCGAGGCGATCCCGATCCGCTACGAGCTGCCGGTCGCATCGGCGCAGATCAAGTCGGCGGTGCTGCTTGCCGGGCTCAACGCGCCGGGCACCACCACCGTCATCGAAAAGGCCGCCTCGCGCGACCATACCGAGCGGATGCTGCGCCTGTTCGGGGCGGAGGTCGGCGTGACGCCATCGGGCGAGGGCGGCCATGGCCGGACGGTGACGCTGACCGGCCAGCCGACCCTGCGCGGCACCGACGTGATCGTGCCCGCCGATCCGTCCTCGGCCGCCTTCCCGCTGGTCGCGGCGCTGGTCGTGCCGGGCTCGGAGGTGACTCTGCGCGGCGTGATGATGAACCCGCTGCGCACCGGACTCATGACCACTCTGATCGAGATGGGCGCCGACATCGAGCGCCTCGACGAGCGCGAGGAGGGGGGCGAGACGGTGGCGGACCTGCGGGTGCGCGCGAGTCGCCTGCGCGGCGTCGACGTACCGGCCGAGCGGGCCCCTTCGATGATCGACGAATATCCGATCCTTGCGGTCGCCGCGGCCTTCGCCGAGGGCACGACCCGGATGAACGGATTGCACGAATTGCGGGTCAAGGAATCCGATCGGCTCGCGGCGGTCGCGGCCGGCCTCGCGGCCAACGGCGTCACTCACGCGGTGGAGGGCGACGACCTGATCGTGACGGGCAGCGGCGAGCCGCCCGCGGGCGGCGGCACGGTCGCGACCCATCTCGATCACCGGATCGCCATGGCCTTCCTCGTCATGGGCCTCGCCGCGAGGCGGCCCGTCGCCGTGGATGACGGGGCGATGATCGCCACGAGCTTCCCGAGCTTCCGGCCGACCATGCTGGCGCTCGGCGCCCGCATCGAGGACGGGGCCGCGGCATGATCTCGGATGATAGCGCCGTGCAGCGAAACGGCCCCCTCGTCATCGCCATCGACGGCCCGGCCGCCTCGGGCAAGGGCACGCTCGCCAAGCGCCTCGCCCTGCATTACGGGCTGCCGCATCTCGATACCGGCCTGCTCTATCGCGCCGTCGCGCTCACCCTGATCGACGAGGGCACCGACCTCGACGATACGGCGGCGGCCGCGCGGGCCGCCTCCGCCCTCTCGGCCGAGCGGCTCTCCGATCCCCGCCTGCGGGAACGGGCGATGGGCGAGGCGGCCTCGCGGGTCTCCTCGGTGCCGGAGGTGCGCGCCGCCCTGCTGTCCTGGCAGCGGCGCTTCGCCGAGGGCGCGGAGGGCGCGGTGCTCGACGGGCGCGACATCGGCACGGTGGTCTGCCCCGAGGCACGGGTGAAGCTGTTCATCATCGCCGCGCCGGAAGAGCGGGCGCGGCGGCGGCATCGCGAACTGCTCGGACGCGGCGAGGAGACGACGCTCGCCGCGATCCTTGCCGACATTCGGGCCCGCGATGCCCGCGATTCAAGCCGCGCCGCCGCCCCGCTGAAGGCTGCCGAGGATGCAGTCGTGCTCGATACGACCGAACTCGATGCCGAGGCCGCCTTTGCCGAGGCGGTCGCCATCGTCGAGCGCCTGAAGGCCGCCTGACGGACTCCTCGCCTCACGTCTCTGCGCCCAGCCACGCGTCGACGCGCGCGGCCAGCGCTTGCGGATCACCGGACAGGTGCAGCCGCTTGGTGCGGGAGGTCTCGCCGGAGACGAGCGTCACCTCGGCCCTGCGCAGTCCGAGGCTCTTGGCGATGAAGGCGGTGAGGGCCGCATTGGCGGCGCCCTCGACCGGCGGCGCTGCCACGCGCAGGCAGAGGACCGGACGCCCATCGGGCTCCGTGCGAACGCCGTCGAGGCCGGTGCGGCTGGCCCGCGGTGTCAGTCGCACCGCGAGAACGAGGCCGTCCGGGTCCGGGGTGAAGGGCTTCTGCATCGAAAGGTCTCGCCGACGCCGTTTCCCGACTGGCACCGAGACGGCTGTCGCCCCCTCTGCCCTCCGGCGCGCCCGGATACCAGCCGGACGCCGACCGTCTCGGCCCCTTTGGCTCCGTTCTCGCCGTATCGGAACGGTCGTGACGAGCGGAAGTCAGCGGTGTGCCGGTGACGCCTCCGCCGAACGTTCGCTTCGCCAGCGAAGCGGTTCACGCCATCGTGATATCGAGCTGGCCGCCGCCGCAGGCCGGGGGGCGTCTTATGCCGTTCGTGCTGTTCCTGGCGTCCGGGTTGCGCTCGCCCGAGACAGCGCAACCTGAGGGCAGAAAATCCTGCATCGCATGGGCAATGTCCCGAATTTTTCCCTGAGCTGTGTGCGGGCCCATCGTAGCAAGATTTAACTTTTGTGGTTTTTGGATCGTCCCAACGCGTTTCGTTGGAACCGACGATGCCCGACCGCCGCCACGACGCCGACATCATGTACCGCCTGCTCGTCCAGGGGGTGACGGACTATGCGATCTATATGCTGTGTCCGGACGGCACCGTCGCGAATTGGAACGTGGGAGCGCAGCGCGCGACGGGCTACGCGGCCGACGAGATCGTAGGGCACAACTTCGCCTGCTTCTACACACCGGAGGATCGCGCCGCGGGCCTGCCCGAGCGAGGTCTCCGGACGGCGCGGCAGGACGGCCGGTTCGAGGCGGAGGGCTGGCGCCTGCGCAAGGACGGCTCCCGCTTCTGGGCCCACGTCGTCATCGATGCGATCCACGACGACGATGGCCGTTTCATCGGCTTCGCGAAGGTCACGCGCGATCGCACCGAGGGGCGGGCCAACACCCTGAAGCTCGATTCGGCCCTCGACAACCTCGACCTCGCCATGTCCAACATGGCCCAGGGCCTGTGTCTCATCGACGGCGACGAGCGCATCGTGCTTGCCAACCAGCGGATGCACGAGATGCTCGCGCTGCCGGGCAGCGAGCCGCTGTCGGGGGCTGGGATACGGGCTGTGCTGTCTGAGGCGCTCGGCGAGACGGCCGCTCTTCTCTTCCTGCGCGACCACCTGCGACCCGACCTCGACCTTCAGGCGCCCGCGATGTCCGAGATCGTGCATCAGGAGCAGGTCCTGTCCGTCACGACCCGGCGCCTCGCCGCCGGGGGATGGGTCTCGACCTTCGCCGACGTCACGGAGCGACGCCGGTTCGAGAACCAGATCCGGCACCTCGCCCAGCACGATCCTCTGACGGATCTCGCCAACCGCGCGACGCTCCAACACGCCCTGACGGAGACGCTCGCGTCCGAGGCATGGGGGAACTGCGCCGTCTTCCACATCGACCTCGACCGCTTCAAACCGATCAACGACACATTCGGGCATGCGATCGGTGATCAACTCCTCCAAGAAGTCGCGCGGCGCCTGCAGCGGACGGTGCGTGCGCAGGACGTCATCGCGCGCCTCGGCGGCGACGGGTTCGCGCTGATCCTCAGACCCGTCGACCCCCTTCGGCTACCGGACACGGCCCGGCAGCTCCTGGAGGTTCTCAACCAGCCTTACACGGTCAAGAAGCTGCCGATCCGGATCGGTGCCAGCATCGGCATCGCCGTCCCGGCACTGGGCGAGCGCGATCCCGACATCCTTCTGCGCAACGCCGACCTCGCCCTTTCCGACGCCAAGAACGAGGGCCGGAACCGCTACAGCTTCTACGACTCGGCGATGGGGGAAAGCGCTGCGGCCCGGGCGAGCCTGGAGGCCGACCTGAACCGCGCCGTCGAGCGGCGGGAATTCGTCCTGCACTACCAGCCGATCGTGCGCGCCCGCACCGGCGCGACCATCGGCTTCGAAGCGCTGCTGCGCTGGCCCCAGCCGGATGGGAGGGCGATGTCGCCGGCGGACTTCGTCCCGGTGGCCGAGGAGGCCGGGCTGATGCTCGAAATCGGCGCGTGGATCCTGGTGGAGGCCTGCCGCGAAGCGGCGACCTGGCCCGCTCATCTCACCGTGGCGGTCAATGTCTCGGCGACGCAGCTGCGCAGCGGGCTCTTCATCGACGCCGTCGAGCGGGCGCTCGCCGCGAGTGGTCTGCCGCCGCACCGGTTGGAGATCGAGATCACCGAGACGGCGGTGCTCCAGAACCGCGAATTGGCCCTCAGCCTGCTCCAGCGTCTGAGGGCCCTGGGGGTGATGATCGCGCTCGATGATTTCGGCACCGGCTACTCGTCGCTGAGCTTCGTCCACACCTTCCCGCTCACCCGCCTCAAGATCGACCGGAGCTTCGTCCGGGGGCTCGGACTGGATCCGCAATCGACGGCGATCGTGCGGGCGATCATCGGCCTGTCGCGCAGCCTCGGCCTCGCGGTGACCGCGGAGGGCGTGGAGACGGAGGAGCAGCGCCGGCTGCTCGCGAAGGAGCGGGGTCTCGACCTGCAGGGCTACCTGCTCGGCCGCCCGGAGCGCGTAGCAGGCCTCCCTCATCGTCTCGAGCCTGGCCTCGAACGGCGCAGACCCGCACGGCGGATTGCGTCGCCCGAAGACGGCGCGGCCAAGGTCGAGCACCATCCGGAGGCGGCCTGACGGCGGCCGTTCCCACGCCTTCACACGCGAAGGGCCCGTCGCCCATTTGATGGGTCGGCGCCGACGCCGTCACATCGCTTCCTGACGTGCGACTTACCGGACTTGGCACGAATGACCTGAAGCCGGCCGAGCCCGAATGCTTGAACTCGGCCGTCGAGATGAAGATCAGTTGTGCGCAATATACGGTGCAAGGCCTGTCACGGCGCGGAGAACGGACTTGGATGCGCTTGCGCCGTCCGGGACGGGCTGATAGCGGGTGGTACGCTGCCGGTTTAGCTCAGTTGGTAGAGCAACCGCCTTGTAAGCGGTAGGTCGCGAGTTCGAGTCCCGCAACCGGCACCATCGGACTTCCCCGACAGAGTGATCGAACCCGAAGCCTCACCACAATCGTGATCGGTGGTGGACCGCCTGTCCGTGCTGCGGTCGGAGACTTCGGTCACAGCCAATTCCCTGACACGGCATCAGATTCGAAAGACGCACCCCGCTTTTCACAGTTCTAAAGTTTGTAACGAATGATAGTGCATTCGAAGGGGCTTTGAGGCTCTGTTTCATTGCAGCGGACCTGCCCAGCCTTGAGTGAGGGCAGTCATCCGGATGGGGCATTCGGGCGTATGCACACTTCGCTGAGTTTCACGCCGCCCGATCTGCAGGAGGCGCGGCTCGGAACAGTGCGCCACCGCTACGTTTTCTATATTCCCGGTTACGATCCCGAGGCGCGGACGCGCTACCGGTTGCTGTTCGTGCGGGAATGGGCCCGATACACCAAGCGGTTCGGCGGCGGAAAGCGGGACATCTCCTGCGCCCGACTGAGCCAGGACGGGCTGGTCCAGAGCTGGACCGTGAGTGCTCCGGAGCAGGGCGAGGGGGCCGAGACCCGGTACGACGTGCTGCTGTGGGACGATCTCGTCGCCCGCGACTTCGCCCGATCCCGCTTCGTCAGCGTCGCCCTGCTCGTCGTGGGCACGCTGCAGACGATCCTGAACGGATTGATGTTCCGCTTCTACCGGCTGAACTGGAAATACGGGAACGTCATCCTCTACCCGTTCGTGATGGTCATCCTCCTCGCGGCGTTGTCCGTCGCCATCGGGCTCACGGTGCATGCCTATCTCGGCGACCGGTTCGGCCACAGCCTCGGTCTGCCGCTCTGGCTCTCGCTGCCGCTGGGCGTCGTCGCGGGCATCGTCTGGATCAAGGCGATCGAAGCCATCCTGAACCGCGTCTTCTTCTGGCAGCTCCTGAACGATTGGGTGTTCAATTGGCAGCATGGCCAGGGCTGGCGGCCGGATTACGAGCGGCGTCTCGACGCGTTTGCCGAACACGTCCTGTCCTCGCTCGCGGCACGGGCAGAGGCCGGGCAGCCGACCGACGAGGTGATGATCGTCGGCCATTCCTCCGGCGGGCTCACCGCGGCCGAGGTCGCGGCCCGGGTGCTCGCCCGCGACCCTTCGATCGGCGCCTCGGGCCCGAACCTGTCGCTGGCGACGCTGGGGTCCGGATTGCCGCTCGTGGCGATGCAGCCCGCCGCCGCGCGTCTGCGGGCGGAGATCGCGCGCCTCGTCACGGAACGGCGCGTCGTGTGGTGCGACTTCCACGCTCCCCAGGACTGGATGAATTTTCCGGGCTTCAATCCGCAGCACGATCTCAAGCTCCGCCTGTGCGGGCAGCCGGTCGCCAATCCCCTCGTGCGCTCGGCCCGCTTCCGCGACTTGCTGTGTCCGGAGACCTACGAGCGGGTGCGCTTTCGCCCGTTCCGGATGCATTTCCAGTTCCTGCTCGCCAACGAGCGGCCGGGCGCCTACGATTTCTTCGCGATGACCCTGGGCCCGCGGCGGCTGCGCGAGCAGGTGCTCGCCCCCGTCGCGTGCCACGAACCTGAGCCCGCCGTTCCGCTCTGATCCGAACGCTCGTCTCCGCGGGTGACGAGCGCGAACCGGTCGTGAGGTCGATGCGCGTCTTAGCCGTTGCCGTCGGCAGCCACGGAGATGTCCTGCCGCTCCTCGCCATCGCGACCGAGTTGCGGCGGCGCGGGCACGCGGTCACCCTGGCGGCGCCCGCCCCCTTCGCCGCCATGGCGGCGCGGGCAGACCTCCCGTTCTTTGCCCTCGGAACGGAGGAGGATTACCGCCGCGCCGCGGCCGAGACCGGCCTCTGGCGTCCCTGGCGCGGCGTCAGGCTGATGTTCCGCCACGTCTCCGTCCTCACGGAGCCGACCTATGCCTGGCTCGCCGGGAACGCGCGGCCCGGCGAGAGCGTCGTGCTCGCCTCGACGCTGGCGCTCGGAGCCCGGGTGGCGCAGGAGAAGCTCGGGCTGGACGTCATCACCGTGCATCTCATGCCGCTGCTCGCCGGCAGCCGCACCGATCCTCCGATCCTGCCCGGTCTTCCGCTTCCCGATAGCGTGCCGGCGCGGTTTCGGCACTGGATCGGGCGCGGCGCGGACCGCTTCGTCATCGGGCCCGCCGCCCTGCCGGCCCTGAACGCATTTCGTGCCAGCCTGGATCTGCCGCCGGTGCACCGCCTCCGCCGCTGGTGGAGCAGCCCGCAACGCGTCCTGTTCACCTTCCCCAGATGGTACGCCGCGCCGCAGCCGCACCGGATTCCGCAGGCGCAGCAGGTCGGCTTCCCGCTCGCCGATCGCTTCGGCGACGTCGCCGAGCCGTCGGCGGCCCTGACCCGCTTCCTCGACGAGGGGCCGCCACCGCTCGCCTTCACCTACGGTTCGGCCATGTCCCGGAGTCAGGCCTTCTTCCGCACCGCACTGCGGGTCTGCACTGGTCTCGGGCGCCGCGGCATCCTCCTGGCGCCGCAGGGCGGGCAGGTGCCGACGGACCTGCCCGCGAGCGTGCTGCACGTGCCCTATGCCCCGTTCAGCCGGGTGCTGCCCCGTTGCGCCGCGCTCGTCCACCATGGCGGGATCGGCACCGTCGCGCAGGCGCTCGCCGCCGGCATCCCGCAACTGGTCGTCCCCGTCGCCTACGATCACTTCGACGAGGCGCGCTGGCTGCGGCGGCTCGGCGTCGGTGCCGCCCTGAGCCAGCGCCGCTTCACTCCGGCCCGCGCCGCGCCCACGCTGCGCCGGCTGCTCAGCGATCCCTGCGTCGCCCAGGCTTGCACCGCCGCCAAGCTGCGGATGGCGCAGGAGGACGGCGTCGTCGAGGCCTGCGACGCGGTGGAGACCTTCATCCGGACGGCTCGCCGGCCGGACGGTTGAACCCGGCGACGATCCACCCGAGCCTCGGGCGGGATTGGGTCGTCACAGCGAGAACCGATCCACTTCCTCCAGAAGCCGTACGAAGGTGCGCGCCCCATGGTCGAGCGCGGCCTCGCCCGCTTCCGCCGTGCCGAGGCGGGCATCGCCCAGGGCGCCGGACGCGTGGAGGTCCTCCGTCTTCCAGGCGAAGGCCGCCGGACGGCCGGCGCGCAGGAGCGAGAAGTCGTCCGCCATCGCCACCGTGCGGGGCGCGAAGTTTTCGATCCGGTCCTGCCGCACGAGGTCGGGTCGCAGCGCCAGCATCAGCGCGGTCTCGAGGCCGCCCGCATGGATGCCGTGACGGATCTCGTCGGCCGGGAACAGGCCCTCGGGCAGGCCGAGGCGGCTCCACGAGGTCGTCACCGCGACCATGCCGTGGCGGCCGCGCAGCTCGCCCGCCACGAGGTCGATGAGGGCGCTGTTGCCGCCGTGGGAGGAGACGATCACGACCTTCGTGCAGCCCGCCCGATGCAGGCTCGCGCCGATCTCGGTCCAGGCGACGAGCGCGGTCGCGGCGGTCAGGGTGAGGGTTCCGGGAAAGGAATCGTGCTCGTCCGACTTGCCGATCGCCTGGACGGGCAGGAGCAGCACGTCGAGCGCCGCCGGCACGAGCCGCGACACCCGCTGCAGATAGCCCTCGGCGATCAGGGTGTCGGTGCCGAGCGGCAGGTGCGGTCCGTGCTGCTCCACCGCGGCGACCGGAAGCACCGCGATGGCGCGGCTCATGTCGCGGGCGCGGACCTCTGCGGTCGTGAGGTCGAGCCAGGATCGCGCCGGCATGCTGTCGTCTCCGTTGTCGCAGTTATCGCAGGCCCAGGGGTGCGCGGGGCCCTGACGCTTCCGGTCTCAACCGCTCGTTAGTCAAGATGTCTCATGTCTTGGCGGACCATGTCCGTGGCGGGCGTCGAACCTCCGTGAACGAAAATCCTCCGAAGCGGCCACCCATGATGCCGCCCGTAGCGTCTGCTGCGGACGGGGATCCGGCCGAGGCGATGCGCGCGGAACTGGCCCGCCTGCGGGAGATGCTGGAGCAGAACTCGGACTGGATCTGGGAGGTGGATGCGCAGGGGCGCTACACCTACGCCTCGCGCCAATGCATCGCCCTGCTCGGCCGCGAACCGGAGGAGGTGCTGGGCTGCACGCCGTTCGATTTCATGCCCCCCGACGAGGCCGAGCGGATCGGCCGGATCTTCGGCGCCATCGCCGCCGAGCGGCGGCCTTTCGCCCAGCTCCTCAACCGCAACCTGCGCAAGGACGGCAGCCTCGTCGTCCTGGAAACCAGCGGCGTGCCGCTGCTCGACCGGGACGGCACCTTGCTCGGCTATCGCGGCATCGATCGCGACGTCACCGAGCGGGAGTCGGTGAACGAGCGGCTCCGCCACATCGCCCGGCACGACGACCTCACCGGTCTGCCGAACCGGATGTACCTGCGCGAGCATCTCGCCGGACGCTTGGCCGCCGGGCAGCGGCCCGGCGTCATCAGCCTCGATCTCGACGGCTTCAAGCCGATCAACGATCGTTTGGGCCACCCTGCGGGCGACTGCGTCCTGACGGAGATCGGCCGCCGGCTTGCGGATCTGGCGGCCGAGCACAGCGTGTTCGCCGCCCGGCCCGGGGGCGATGAATTCGTCCTGATCCTGCCGGAGAGTGCGGCGCTATCGTCCGTGGCGGTTCGTGCGGCCCTCGCCGCGCCCATCGCCCTGGCTGCCGGGACCGTGCGCGTGAGCGCCAGTCTCGGCCTCGCCCGCCCAGAGGGACCGCACGACACGGTCGATGCCGTGCTGGCGCGAGCCGACCGTGCCCTCTACGACGCCAAGGAGGCGGCGAAGAACGGGGCGATAGAGGCCGCCCGGCAGACCTCCGTCAGCGGCGACGGCTGAAGAGCCAACCGAGCCCGAAGGCGGTCGCCGCGACCAGGGCCAGCGTGGTGCCGCGGTTCTCGTCGGCCCGGATGGCGAGTTCGCGGCCGCGTCGGTTCGCCTCGTCACGGAGATGACGCCCGCGGGTACGGGCCTCCTGATGCAGGTGGTGGCCGCGGGAGGCCGCCTCGTCAGCGAGGCGGTAGCCGTCCTCGTAGAGGTGTTCGGCCCGGTCGCGGGTCCGGCCGTAGGCCGCCTGCGCCACGCCCGCGACCTGCTCGTAGGCGCCCTCGACCTGGGGACGGGCGCGGCCCTTGACGGCACCGAGCGCGGTGCGGCCGCGGCCCTTGAGGTTGCGCAGACCGCCCTCGATCTGGTCCCGGTTCATGAGACATTCCTTTTGAGCGAAATGGTTGTGTCGAGACCGCCTTTCGGTCCTGTCCCGAAACGAAGAAGCCGCACCCGGTCGGGTGCGGCTCCGGCCGTCGGTTTCCGGTTGGAAAGGTCCTTGCGGGCTGGCTCCTTAGAGCTTGCGCTTCACCGCATCCGCGGCGTCCTTGACGCCCTGCTTGGCGCCGCCGACGGCGCGCTGGGCCTGGCCTTCCACTTCCTGCGCCCTGCCCTCGGCCTGCAGCTTCTCGTTGCCGGTCACCTTGCCGACGCTCTGCTTGACGTTGCCGGCGACCTCGTTGGCGGCGCCCTTGATCTTGTCGGTCGTGCTGCTCATGGCGTCTCTCCGTTCCTTGACGCGCGCCGGTTCGCGGCGCTCTCGGCAAGCTGAACGGATCCCCCCGGCGCTTGGTTCCACTCCTATGATAAGGCGGGTCCGTCCGCACACGTCCCTCAAAATGCATTCATTTTGCCCGGACGTTCAAAAAATATCTGCGCAACGGCCAAATATTTTCCTGTCAGAGCTTAGGCCGCGAGCGGTTACGTATGCCGTATCCAAAATTACAATATGGCAAAGCCGGGCAGCCGTCCCGGCCCGCCAAGAAAATGTGAGATCAGGGACCGCTTCATGGCCGTTCAAGCCGCCGATCCATTGCCGGGTGCCAGTGCCTATTCCGCTTCGCGAGCCGATTCGCCCGTAGGCGGGCGCTGGGGACAGCTCATCCTCGGCGTGCTGTGCATGTCGATGATCGCCAACCTCCAGTACGGCTGGACCTTGTTCGTCAACCCGATCAACGACAAGTACCAGTGGGGCAAGCCGGCGATCCAGGTCGCCTTCACGATCTTCGTCCTGACCGAGACCTGGCTCGTTCCGATCGAGGGCTGGTTCGTCGACAAGTACGGCCCGAAGGTCGTCACCCTGTTCGGCGGTGCGCTCTGCGCCATCGGCTGGGCGATGAACTCGGTCGCCGACTCCCTGTGGTTCCTGTATCTGGCCGCCGCCATCAGCGGCATCGGCGCGGGCGCGGTCTACGGCACCTGTGTCGGCAACGCTCTCAAGTGGTTCCCGGACCGCCGTGGTCTGGCCGCCGGCCTCACCGCCGCGGGCTTCGGCGCGGGCTCGGCACTGACCGTCATCCCGATCGCCGCGATGATCCGCGACAGCGGCTACGAGCAGACCTTCCTCGCCTTCGGCCTCGGCCAGGGCATCGTCGTGATGGTCGCCGCCCTGCTGCTGTCCTCGCCGAGCGCTGCCTACAAGGACCGGATGCTCGCCGGCCGTGTCTCGCCGAATGCGACGAGCCGCCGCCAGTACTCCTCCGCCGAGATGGTGCGCACGCCGATCTTCTGGCTGATGTACGCGATGTTCGTGATGATGGCCGCCGGCGGCCTGATGGCGACCGCCTCGCTCGCCCCGATCGCCAAGGACTTCCAGGTCGACACGATCCCGGTCTCGCTGATGGGCCTGACCCTGCCGGCACTCACCTTCGCGCTCACCATCGACCGGGTGCTCAACGGCGTGACCCGGCCGGTCTTCGGCTGGATCTCCGACCGGATCGGGCGTGAGAACACCATGTTCTTCGCCTTCATGATCGAGGGTGCGGGCATTCTGGCGCTCGGCATGTTCGCCCACTCGCCGATGGCCTTCGTGCTGCTCACCGGCCTCGTCTTCTTCGCCTGGGGCGAGATCTACTCGCTGTTCCCCTCGACCTGCGCCGACACCTACGGCGACAAGAACGCCACCGCCAATGCCGGCCTGCTCTACACCGCCAAGGGGACGGCCTCGCTGATGCTGCCCGCCTTCCTGGCGATCCAGACCGCGACCGGCTCCTGGCAGAACGTGTTCTATCTCGCCTCCGGCATGGCCTTCGTCGCCGGCTTCCTCGCGATCTTCGTGCTGAAGCCGATGCGCGCCCGCTTCGTCGCCCGCAACCAGTAAGGAGTGAGGCCGTGACGCACTGGATCGGCTTCACCCGCGACGGCGAGACCGGCTTCGGCCGGCTCGACGGCGAGCGGATCGAGGTTCGCCAGGGGGACCTGTTCGGCGAGAACAGGCCGACGGGGCAGGTGTTGCCGCTCGCGGAAGTGAGCGTCGGCCTGCCCTGCCGCCCCTCCAAGATGATCGCCCTGTGGAACAATTTCGGGGGGCTGATGGAGAAGCAGGGGCTGTCCCGACCCGAGGCGCCCCTGTTCCTGATCAAGCCCGCCAATACCTATCGTCCCTCCGGCGCGGTGGTGGCGGTGCCGGAAGCATCCGGCCGGGCGCTCTACGAGGGCGAACTCGGCATCGTGATCGGCCGGGTGCCCGGCAAGACCGCCCGCGACCTCACCGAAGAGGAGGCCGCAAGCCACGTGTTCGGCTTCACCTGCGTGAACGACGTCACCTCCGCCGCGATCCTCAAGGCGGATGCGAGCTTCACGCAGTGGACCCGCGCCAAGGGCCTCGACGGCTTCGGCCCGTTCGGCCCGGTGATCGCCACCGGGCTCGATCCGGAGGCGTTGACCGTGCGGACCCTGGTGAACGGGCGCGAGCGGCAGAGTTTTCCGATCAGCGACATGCTGATCCCGGTTCCCCGGCTCGTGGCTCAGCTCTCGCAGGGGCTGACGCTGGAGCCGGGCGACGTGATCGCCTGCGGCACCTCGGTGGGATCGGGGCCGATCCCGAAGGGGGCCACGGTCGAGGTCGTGATCGAGGGCATCGGAACGCTCAGCAATCGTTTCGAATAGGCGAAACTCAAGCAAAAGCGGTCTCCGCGGGCGGACGAAATCGGCCGGAGCGGCGTTCTTAGGAAGCGACGTTTCAAGGCTTGGCCGGCGGAGCGGTAACGGCAGCACGGGTGAGAGACATGAGCATCGCGATCGTCGGCGCCGGCGCCATCGGCGGTTATCTCGGAGTCAGGCTGGCGGAGGCCGGCGAGGACGTCACCTTCATCGCCCGCTCCAACGCGGCGGCGATCCAGGCGGACGGCATGCGCCTGATCGAGGAGGACGGCACCGAGATTCACTCGAAATCCGTCAAGGCGACGCGCTCCATGCAGGAGGCGGGCGTCCATGAGGTTGTCCTGCTGACCGTCAAGGCGCACCAGGTCGGCCCGATCGCCGCCGATCTCAAGCACCTGATCGGTCCCGACACCGTCGTGGTGACGATGCAGAACGGCATCCCGTGGTGGTACTTCATGGGCGGTCACGGCGGTGAATATGCCGGGACGCGGCTGGAGAGCGCCGATCCCGGCGGGCTCATCGCCGACAACCTCGACCCCAAGCACGTCATCGGATCGGTGGTCTATCCGGCCACCGTGCTGACCGATCCCGGCACGGTGAAGGTGATCGAGGGCAACCGCTTCGGTCTCGGCGAACTCGACGGTTCGAAGTCGGAGCGGGTGCTCGCTCTGTCGCAGCGGCTGGCCAAGGCGGGCTTCCGTGCGCCGGTGACCAGCGACATCCGTGCCGAGATCTGGCTCAAGCTGTGGGGCAATCTCAGCTTCAACCCGATCTCCGCGCTCACCCACGCGACGCTGGAGGACATCTGCCGCTTCCCCGACACCCGGGCGATCGCCGCCGAGATGATGCGCGAGGCCGAGATTATCGCGAACCGGCTCGGCGTCACCTTCCGCCTCGGCATCGACAAGCGCATCGCCGGCGCCGAGAAGGTCGGCCCCCACAAGACCTCGATGTTGCAGGACGTCGAGGCCGGCCGCCCGATCGAGTTGGAGGCGCTGGTCGGCTCGGTGATCGAGCTCGGCCGCCTCACCGGCACGCCGACCCCGCACATCGACACCGTCTTCGCTCTGATGCGGCTGCTGGCCCAGAGCCTGGAGCGCGCCCAGGGCCGCCTCGCGATCCAGGGAGCGTGAGGATGCTTCTGCCCGAGACTTCCGCCCTTCCCCCCACCGACTCCAAGGAGGCCAGCGTGGCCGCGACGACTCTTCACGAGCTGATCCAGGCCGGCGCCGACGCGGCTCCCGCCTTGTCGAGCCCCGGCGGCGTGCCGCTGACGTTCCAGGCCCTGCGGGCGCTGACCGAGCGCACGATCGCCAGTCTCAACGCCCGCGGCATCGGGCGCGGCGACCGGGTTGCGATCGTGCTGCCGAACGGCCCGGAGATGGCGGCGGCCTTCATCGCGGTGGCCGCCGGCACCACCTCGGCGCCGCTCAACCCGAGCTACAAGGCCGACGAGTTCGAGTTCTACATGAGCGACCTCGGAGCCAAGCTCCTGCTGGTCGTCGAGGGCTCCGATTCGCCCGCGGTCGCCGTCGCGGAGAAGCTCGGCGTGTCGGTGGCCCGCCTGCGGCCGACGCCGGAGGAGGGCGCCGGCAGCTTCACGCTGCACTTCGCCGACGACGCGACGAGCGAGCCCGCTCGCGGCGGCCGGGCCGAAACGGATGACATCGCGCTGGTGCTGCACACCTCGGGCACGACCTCCCGGCCGAAGATCGTGCCGCTGACGCAGGGCAATGTCTGCGCCTCGGCGCGCAACATCCGCACCGCGCTCGCCTTCACGGCGGAGGATCGCGGCCTCAACATCATGCCGCTGTTCCACATCCACGGCCTGATCGCCGGCATCCTCGCCCCGCTCTCGGCAGGTGGCCAGGTGTCCTGCACGCCGGGCTTCAACGCGCTGAAGTTCTTCGGCTGGATGGATGAGGTGAACCCCACCTGGTACACCGGCGTGCCGACCATGCATCAGGCGATCCTGGCCCGGGCAGCGCGCAATGCGGAGATCATCGCGCGCAATCCCCTGCGCTTCATCCGCTCCTCGTCCTCGTCCCTGCCGCCGCAGGTGATGAAGGAGCTGGAGGAGACCTTCGGCGCTCCGGTGATCGAGGCCTACGGCATGACCGAGGCCGCTCACCAGATGGCCTCGAACCCGCTGCCGCCCCGGCCCCACTATGCCGGTTCGGTCGGACTCGCGGCCGGTCCCGAGATCGCTGTGGTGGATATCGACGGCGAACCGCTGCCCGCGGGCGAGACCGGCGAGATCGTCATCCGCGGCGACAACGTGATGAAGGGCTACGAGAACAACGACAAGGCCAATGCCGAGGCCTTCACGCGGCAGGGCTGGTTCCGCACCGGCGACCAGGGCGTGCTCTCGCCCGAGGGCTACCTCTCGATCACCGGGCGCCTCAAGGAGATCATCAACCGCGGCGGCGAGAAGATCTCTCCGCGCGAGGTGGACGAGATCCTGATGGACCACCCGGCGGTCTCGCAATGCGTCACCTTCGCGGTGCCGCACGACAAGCTCGGCGAGGACGTCGCCGCCGCGATCGTCCTGCGCGAGGGCGCCGAGGCGATCGAGAAGGAGATCCGCAGCTTCGCCTCGGAGCGGCTCGCCGCCTTCAAGGTGCCGGCCAAGATCCTGATCCTCGACGAGATCCCCAAGGGCGCGACCGGGAAGCTCCAGCGCATCGGGCTGGCGCAGAAGCTCGGGCTCGCCTGAGGCGGCTGCTCGATCCGGGCATCGTCGCGATGCCTGGATCGCTTCGCTGACGCGCGATCAGCTGACGGGCTCGTCCGCCGTCATCGTGCGGCGGAGCCGAAGCCACCCAGCAGCGGGACGCTGCGGAAAGTTACCTTCGCGAACGAAGAAGGGCCGGCGGATGCACCGCCGGCCCTTCTTCATTCCGGACTGTCGAAAGGAATCAGTTCCGCGCGGCCATCATGTCGTGCGACAGCACCGTGAGCTTGCCGATCAGGCTCGCCACGTCGCCGTGGGCGCAGGACCATTGCGTGCCGATGGCGCTCCCGTCGTTCGAGACCGAAACCACCGCGACCGAGCGCAGCTTGCCCTCGCGGGCGAGCTTCAGCTGATCCTGAAGCACCTCGATGATCGAGGCGACGTTCTCGTCGGCGACCGCCTCGGCGGCGGCGGCGGGGAAGGGAACCACGGTGGCGTCGTTGAGGGCGCGATCGAACTTGGACATTCAGGCAACTCGACGATGCTTGAGGGAGGTGCGGCCGAGAGGTCCGGCCTGGAGGCGGTCAACGAGAAAGGCGAGGCGATCGGGCAGGGCGCCGTCCTGGTCGACGGAGAGGCGCTTGCCGATGGCGGAGGCGACACCCTTGGTCACCCGGCTGACGGTGGACCGCTCGAGGCGGGACACCGTCTGCAGTCGGTCCGTTCGGTTCGGGTCGGCGCTCGGATCAGCCATCGCTTCCTCGCTCTCGGACGATTGCACGAGGCTGATCCTGCGCGCCGCATCGCGTCATGAAAATGGCACTGCACCGGTCACGCTTGCGCATTTCCCTGGCTGTGACGTGAAAGCGACAGTCCCGACGGGCGGTCGAGCCCGGTTCAGCGCGGATCCTGCCAGCCGGAGCGCACCGGCGTGGCGGTGCCCGTGCCGCCCGTATTCATGGCGCGGGGCACCTCCGAGCGGGCGGATGCCGGCTCGGCCATGGCCGCGCGGCGCGGCGCCCGGACCGACCGGCGCAGGGCGGCGCGCCGCTTGCGGGTGGAGCGGGGACGTGCGCCGCTGCTCGAGCCGATGACGCCGCCGGCCACCGCCCCCACCACGGCACCGACCGGTCCGGCCACGAGCGCGCCGGCCACGGCGCCGGCACCGACCCCCATCGCGGTCCGGTTCTCGGCCTGCGCGGGCGCGGACAATCCCGCGAGCAACGCGAGGCCGGCGCAGGCGCCGAGGCAGGTCTTTCGCATCCGGTTCGTCCCTTCGAAACGCATTTCGGGGACGCCCTTGGCCTTCGATCTTGACGAAACGTTGACCTGAGTCGGCGGGATGACTTGGCCGTACAAAGAAAATCGGCCGTCAAAGTCTCGCTTGTTCTTGTTCAATCTCTCGCTCGATCCGGGCGAGCGGCCGGCGCAAGCGAAGCACCAGCGGAACGATGGTCAGTGCCGTGGCGGCTCCCGCCAGCAGGCCGACGCCGGAGCCGGCCCAGTCGCCCAGCGCCCCGTAGGCGATCGGCGCGAGCCCGCCCGACCCGATCACGGCGGTGTAGAACAGGGCGAAGGCCCGGCCGACATCGCCGCGCGGCGCCAGATCCGGCACCGTCCCGTAGAGCACCGAGGACGTGCCGTTGAGGACGAGGCCGACGAGCGGCAGCACGACCAAGGTCGGACCGAGCGGCAGGACGAGGAGTGCCGCGACCAGCAGGGCGGTGGCGGTCTCCGTCGCCACGACGCAGGGCACGACCCCGACGCGTTCGCCGAGCCAGCCGCACACGGCCTTGCCGAAGGCGCCGCCGGAAAAGACTAGGGCGAGGGCGAGCCCGGTCGTCGTCCCGGTGCCGCCCTTCGCCTCCAGCAGGAACGGCAGGAACAGCAGCGTGCCCATCCGCGTGGCGGTGTCGAGCGCGCCGATCGTCATCAGGAGGGAGAAGCCGCTTCCCTCGCCTCCGATTCGCGGCGCCCGCACCGGTGCCGCGACGAGCGATCCCCGCGGCAGGACGAGGGCGAGCGCCACCGCCGTGGCGAGGCCGACCCCGGCCATCAGCCCCGCGACCGGCCGCCAGGCCAGCACGCCGAGCAGCAGCGCGACGGCCACCGGGAACAGCGCCTTCCCGAGATCGCCGGCGAAGTTGTAGATCCCCAGCGGCCCGCGGGCCGCGTCGCCATAGGCCTGCGCGACGAGGAGCGAGGCGCGCGGGTGCTGGATGCTTGCGCCGATTCCGGCGAGCACCAGCCCGGCGCAGAGCCCGAACAGGCCCGTGCTCAGCGCCATGACGGAAAAACCCACGGCGGCGACCAGGGTCGAGACGGCGAGCCCCGTGCGGATCGACCATCGCGCCGCCAGCCGGTCGGCGGGCACCTGCAGCCCACCCATGGTGGCGTAATAGAGGCTGCGCAGAACGGCGAGGCCGGCATAGCCGAGGCCGAACTCCGCCTGCCAGACCGGCAGCATCACGTAGAGCAGATCGGTGTAGCCGTCGTGCAGAGCGTGGGCGAGGCAGGCCCCGCCAAGACTGCGCCGCTTGAGCTCACGGCTGTCACCCCGCATCGATCCGTCGAGTCGAACGGCCTGGTTCACACCAAAAATCCCCTGCTGACGCTTGTGCAGGAAACCTACACCTGTGAGCTTTGTGGGATGAGAACCGCTCGCTGCACGGGTTCCGTGCGGTTTCCTCACGGGTCGGAGAGAAGAGGAAATGCGCCGGCTGCCGCCGCTCCACGCGCTGCAGGTGTTCGAGGTGGCGGCCCGGGCCGGCAGCTATGCCCAGGCCGGTCTCGAACTCGGGCTGACGCACGGAGCGGTGAGCCGTCAGATCGCCGCCCTGGAGGCGTGGCTCGGCCAGCGTCTCTTCGTGCGGGTCGGGCGGCGGATGGTGGCGACCCCGGCAGCCCGCGTCTTCGCGGAGGAAATCAGCCTGTCGTTCGACCGGCTCACGGCGGCGGCGGAGGCCTGCGGGCGGCCCCAGGCGCCGCGCGTCCTGCGCGTCAGCGCACCCGCGACCTTCGCGATGCGCTGGCTAATCCCGCGCCTCGACGATTTCCACGCGGCCCGTCCCGGGACGGAAGTCAGGGTCACCACCACGACGACTCTGCAGGACGCGCTGCGCGGCGGGTTCGACCTCGCCGTCCGGCGCGGCCCCGAGCCGTGGCCGCAGCACCACGCGGTGCCGTTCCTGACGGAGGCGGATACCCTGGTGGCCAGCCCCGCCCTGCTGCGGAGCAGGCCGCTCGCGACGTTGGACGAACTCGAGCGCCACGTCCTGCTCGGCACCGAGACCCGGCCGGGCGATTGGATCGACTGGCTCGCGGCGGCGGGCATCGCGTTGCCCGGCGGCGTACGCCGCCGGGTGTTCGACCACTTCTTCGTGACCCTCCAGGCGCTGGAGGACGGGGCCGGCCTCGGCATCGGACCGTTCCCGGTGCTCGACCGAATGACCGCCGAGGGCCGGCTCATGGCGCCGTTTCCGGAGATCCGAGTCGAGCGGGCCGCCTACTTCGCCCTGACGCCGTTCGACGCGGACAAGTCGCCGGCGCTCACCGCGCTCATCGACTGGCTGGTGACGGAAGGAGGCCGGCCGGGACTCACAATTCCCCGGTGAGGAACTGCGCCCGGCCGTGCCCGAACGACCAATCCTCATCGGTGTTCTCCACCGTCGAGACCATCACGTCGGCCGGGGCGATGCCGCAGGCAGCCTGCAGCTTCTCGGTCAGCAGCCGGTAGAACAGCTCCTTCTTTTCACGCCCTCGCGGCCGTGTGATCATCTGCACCACCACCACGTCGCGCGTGCGGGGGATATCGAGACCGGTATCCTCTACGATCATCCGCGACGGCTTGTGCTCGGTGACGATCTGGTAGCGGTCGCCGGGCGGCACCTGGAAGGCTTCAAGCATCGCCTCGTGAGCGGCGTCGAGGAGGGCCTTCAGCTCCGCGTCGCTGCGCCCCTCGATCAGGTCGAAACGCATCAAGGGCATCTGAAACTCTCCAAGGCACGAGGCGGGGGCGCGCCCTCTGGCGGTTGCCGGGCGCCCGCGGTTAAGTAGCCTCGCTTCCGGCCGCTTCCAACCGATCGGGATCTTTCGTATTATGCATTCAAATGAGGGAGGGAAGCGGCGTGCGGCGCCCCTGACCCGCCCCCAGGAGGAGACGAGACATGTCCGATTTGCGGTTGCGCCGCAGCGTTCTCTACATGCCGGGGTCGAACCCGCGCGCCCTTGAAAAGGCGAAGACGTTGCCGGCCGATTCCCTGATCCTCGATCTGGAGGACGCCGTCGCCAACGAGGAGAAGGAGCGCGCCCGCGAGCAGGTCTGCGCCGCCGTGAAGAGTGGCGGCTACGGTCATCGCGAACTCGTGATCCGGGTGAACGCGCCGCAGACGCCCTGGGGCGACGGCGATCTGCGCGCCGCGATCCAGGCCAAGCCCGATGCGATCCTGATGCCGAAGGTCTCCTCGCCGGCCGTGCTGGAGAGCGTCGCCGATGCGCTCGAGGCGCTGGACGCACCCGATTCGATCGCGGTTTGGGCGATGATCGAGACGCCGGCGGCGATCCTGAATATCCACGAGATTGCCAAGGCACGCCGCGACCGCCGCAACCGGCTCACCGGCTTCGTGCTCGGTACCAACGATCTGGCGAAGGACACCTGGGCGCAGCTCGTGCGCGGGCGCGTGCCGATGCTGCCCTGGATGATGCTGACCCTGGCTGCCGCGCGCGCCGAGGGACTGATCATCCTCGACGGCGTGTGGAACGACATCGCCGATCCCGAAGGCTGTCGCGAGGAGTGCCGGCAGGCGCGCGACCTGGGCTTCGACGGCAAGACGCTGATCCACCCCAATCAGATCGAACCCGCCAACACCTCGTTCGCGCCGACCGAGGAGGAGGTGCGCCGCGCCCGCCTCGTGATCGAGGCCTTCAACCTGCCGGAAAACGCCAAGCGCGCGGCAATCAAGGTCGAGGGCCGCATGTACGAGCGCCAGCATATCGGCATGGCCCGCCGCGCCGTGGTGTGGTCCGAGACGATCGCTGCCCGCGACGCCGCGGCCTGAAACGCGAAACGGCCGCGCCCGAGCGGGCGCGGCCGTGCCGTCATGAGAGGCGATGACGGCAGGAAGGTTTACCAGCCGTAGCCGTAATCGTAGGTCGGCCCACCCCAGGAATAGCCGCCATAGGCGCGGCGCGGGGCATAGTAGCCGCCGTCGTAGTAGCCGACGCTGCGGTAGCCGTAGGCGGGACGGGCATAGCCGTAGCCGTAGCTGGCAACCGGGCGGGCATAGCCGTAATCGTAGCCGTAGCCGCCGCCATAGCCGCCGTAGCCGTAGGCGTTCGAGGCGGCTGCGCCGACGAGCGCGCCGGCCGCGAGGCCGCCGATGACACCGGCCGCCACGGCACCGCCGCCGCCGCGGCCGCGCCAGCGAGCCTCGGCATCGGTCGAGGACAGAGCGCCCACGCCGAGAACGGCCACGGCGGACAGAATCGCAAGCTTCTTCATCAAGTCTCTCCGAAAGGGGAGGATCCCCGATCCATTGGCACCCCAACGGGGACGGTCTGGATTTGGTTCACTCTCGATGTGCCGGATCTCACTTTACGTTTTGTCGCATGAATGACGGTGCATGCACCTGTTCATCCAATTGTCAGGATCGCTCCATTGATCCACCCTGCGAATGAGTGGGCCTCGATGCCGCTCTGACCTTGGCCATAACGGGGCCGCCGCGCTCAGCGCCGTCCGCCGACCTCATCGAGATGTTGCAGAAGCATGGCGGGGTCATCGTAGACCCTGACCGCTCCGGAGCGTTCCAGCTCCTCCGTGCCGTATCCGCCCGAGAGCAGGCCGACCCCGAGGCCGCGACAGCGGCGGGCCGCCAGCATATCCCAGATCGAATCGCCGACGATCACCGCGTGCTCGATCGGCGCGTCCAGCCGCTTGGCGGCCGCGAGGAACAGGTCCGGATCGGGCTTGGCGTATTTCACGAGGTCGCGCGTCACCACCGGCACCTCGGCCGGATCGACCCCGAGCGCGACGAGGTTGTGGCCCGCCGTCTCCATCCGCCCGCTCGTGGCGATCGCCCAAGGGATACGGTTGTCGGTGAGCGTCGCGAGCAGTTCCTTCGCACCCGGCAGAGGCACCACGCCTTTCGAGAGCCGGCCATAGGCTTCCGCATGCAGGCGCCGCAGCCGGTCGATCCGCTCCGGGTCGATATCGAGGCCGGTCTCGCGCAGAAGCTGGTTGGTGAACAGCCCGCCGCTCATCCCGATCTTGCGGTGGATACGCCAGACCGAGAGCGGAATCCCCTCGGCGTCGAGTGCCTCCTTCCAGGCGAGCACATGCTGGTAGACGCTGTCGACCAGCGTGCCGTCGAGGTCGAACAGGAAGACGGTCTCGATACGCATGGGGCAACTCCATCGGGTGGCGGCCGTGGAGACAACGAACCGATGCCCCTGTCGATGCATGAGGGATCGAGCGGTACGAGCATTGACCGAGGGCGGCCGAGCGGGTTGTGGTCGCGCCCGTCCCATCATGCTCTTCACTCATCTCGCCGACGACCTCTTCCGCCCGCTCGCCTCGCCGAGCCGCGCCTTCAACGCGGCCCTGCTGCTGCACCTGCACGCGCGCGTGTTCGGCGACGCCGCCGAGCCCCTGCGCAAGAGCGAGCTTCTTGCAGCCATCGGGGACTTCTCCGCCGGCTGGAGCCAAGCCGAGATCGCCGACGACGAGGCCACGCCCGTCGATCCGATCGAGCGGCGCTCGGCGGTGTTCCGGCGGCTGATCGAGGCGGGCTGGCTGGTGGAGCGGCGCGAGCGCTACGTGCCGGTGGTCGATTTCGATCCCGATGCGCGCCTACTGATCGAGGAGCTGGCCCGGATCGAGCGTGGCGAAACCCGCTCCTACGGCGGCGCGGTGCTCGAGGTCCTGAGCGCGCTGGAGAGCGCCATCGCCAGCCCCGGCGACCGCTCGGAGGCCCTGCGCAACGCGGCCAAGGCCTCGCGCACCTTCCTCGGCCACCTTCGCGGGCTGGCCGGGGCCATGCGCAAGCTCGAAGAGCGCATCCTGCGCGAGCCGGATCTCAGCGCGGCCTTCCGGCTCTACTTCGAGGAATTCGTCGAGCGCCACCTCGTCTCCGACTACCGGACGCTGCACACCCGCTTCAATCCGTTCCGCTTCCGCTCCGGCATCGTGCGCGAGGCGGGGCGCGCCCTGCGCGATCCGCTGACGCTCAGGGCGCTGGCGGAGGGCAACCTGCGCGAGGGGCGCGCCGCCGACATCGCGGCGGCCGAGCGCATGGTGCGCACCGACCTCGTCGAGATCCTCTCGATCTTCGAGGGCCTCGATCCGCATCTCGACGCCGTCGCCGAGGTGGTGGCGCGCCTGGAACGGCGCATCTCGGCCGCACTCCGCTACCGCGACCCGCGCGATTCGGCGCGGATCGAGCGGACCGCCGCGGCGCTGCGCGCGGTCGGCGCGGCCGAGGACAACCTTGCCGGCCTGCCTCTGCCGCAGATCTCCCTGCTGCGTCCGCCGATCGGTCCGCCGCAACTCACGAACCCGCGCATGCCGCGCCGGATCATCGAGTACGAGCCGCTGCCGGAGGTCGACGTCGATCCGGCGATCGAGGCCTTCATCGCCGCCAAGGACGCGTTCCGCCGCCGCATCACCGTGACGCCGGAGCGCATCGTCGCCTATCTCGATGCCCGGCTCGCCCAGGCGAAGGCTTTGCGCGGTTCGGAAATCCAGGTCGACGACATCGACGCCTTCGTCGTTTTCCAGCGCCTGCGCGAGATCGACGTGCTGTTCGACGGCGTCCTGCGCAGCCGCTACCGCGTCTTCCGGATCGAGGGCCGCGTGTCGAACGGCTGGCTCGACTGCCCGGACTTCATGATCGAGCGCATCCCAGCCGCCGCCCGCCGCGGAGCCGGCAAAGTAGGCTGACAAAGCAGGCTCAACGGACAAGACCATGCTCGAACCCTTCCGCGCCATCCTCGACGGCGAGGAGATGCCCCCGCCCGGCAGTTCCGCGCCGAGCGAGGAGGAGTTGATCCGCGCGCTTCAGGTGATGCTGAAGAGCCAGTGCATCTACGCCGCGACGACCGGCATCGGCCGCTCCTACGAACTCGCGCGGCACTACGCGCCGTTCTTCCGCGACTACTTCGCCTGCCTCGGCTACCGCTTCGAGGTCGCCCACCGCGACCAGATGGTGTTCCTCGCCCTGCCGCCCGACGGCGTGCGCCACGACGCGCAGGGGGAGCGGCTGCGCAAGGACGAGACCCTGGTGCTCCTGGCGCTCCGGCTCGCCTACGAGGAGGGACTGCGCGATCACCGCGTCTCCACCGACGGCACGGTGGAATGCACCACCGACGATATCGCCGACGCGATCCGCTCCGCCGCCCGGTCCGAGCCTCCGGACGAGGCGCGTCTGATCGAGATCCTGCGCCTGTTCGCCCGCAAGGGCGCTCTGCGGCTGGGCGAGCGCGACCGGGCCGAGCGGGTGACGCCGCTGATGGTGATGCCGGGCATCACCGTGCTCTCGCCGGATGCCTGGATGGATCAGGTCCGCGCCTGGTCCTCCGCCGGTGAGGGGAGGGGCGCCTGACCCTCGGCCTGCGCCCAGGGCGCGGCCGAGAAGGCCCGCTCGAGGAAGGCGATCAGCGCCGAGACCCGCGCCGGCCGTGGCAGGCCGGGCGGCATCACGAGGTTGAGGGCGATCGGCGGTGGCTGCCAATCCGGCATCACCCGCTCCAGGCGGCCTGACTTCAGATCCTCCCAGATCGTGAAGTCCGGCTGGACCGCGAGGCCGAGCCCGGCGCGGAGGGCCGGCGCCAAGGCGTCGGCATTGTTGGCGCGCAACGGACCCTCGGGCACGATGGTGACCGTCTCGCCCGCGGCATTGGTGAAGGGCCATCGGTCCGGCGTGGGCAGGTAGGCGTAACCGAGGCAGGCAAGGCCGTGCAGCTCCTCCGGATGCTGCGGCGCGCCGTGCCGTTCGAGATAGGCCGGCGTCGCCACGAGCGACCGGCGCACGCCGCAAAGCCGCCTGACCCTGAGCGAGGAATCGGGCAGCGCCGCGATCCGCAGGCCCAGATCGAACCCTCCGCCGACGAGGTCGACCACCGCATCCGACAGGTGCAGATCGACCGAGACCTCCGGATGCGCGGCCAGGAATTCCGGCAGGACCGGCGCGAGGTGGGCCACGCCAAAGGACATCGGCGCGGCGAGCCGCACCCGGCCCCGCGGCACGCCGTTGGCGTCGAGCGCCCGGGCCTCCGCCGCTTCGCCCGCGGCGAGCAAGCCGGCCGCGTCCTCCCGCGCAAGGCGGCCGGCCTCCGTCAGGGCGAGGCGCCGGGAGGTGCGGTGGAACAATCGCGCTCCGAGCCGGGTCTCGAGCCGCGCCACCGCTTTCGAGACGGTGGCCTTCGACAGACCGAGTTCCTCCGCCGCGCGGGCGAAGGAGAGCGCGTCGGCCACCACCGCGAACACGGCCCAGGCCTCGAAATCGGGGAGCTTTGCCATCGATCAGTTCCGGAAACGATACGTTTCAATCGTTTCCGTTTTCATGGGCGCAGGCAAGGGCCAGATTGGCCTCACACCGATCGCGGCCCGGACCACACACGGATCCCCGCGGCGATCCTTTCGACAGGAGACCCGCATCATGAGCGCACACGGCATCCACCACGTCACGGCGTTTTCGAGCGACACCGCCCGCACCGTCGACTTCTACACCCGCGTTCTCGGCCTGCGGCTGGTGAAGAAGACCGTCAACTTCGACGATCCGGGCACCTATCACCTGTATTTCGGCGACGAGACGGGCGCGCCCGGCACGATTCTGACCTTCTTCCCCATCGCCCAGGCCGCGCCCGGCCGGGTCGGTATCGGGCAGGTGTCGGAGACGGCTTTCCGGGTCCCGCGGGCCGCCATCGGCAGCTGGACGCACCGCTTCGTCTCGCTCAACGTCGCCCACGAGGCACCGGTGAGCGTCTTCGGCGAGACGGTGCTGCGCTTCCGCGATCCCGACGGGATGCCGCTGGCCCTCGTCGGCGTCGAGGGGGCGGAGGCCGAGCCGGCCTGGACTGCTGACGACATCGCGCCGGAGGCCGCGATCCGCGGCTTCCACGGCGTCACCCTGCTGCTGCGCGAGGCCGAGGCCACCGCCGCGATCCTCACCGACGTACTCGGCTTCGAGGAGGCGGCCCGCGAGGGCAGCCGGATCCGGCTCACGAGCGGAGCCGGTCTCGGCGGCTTCGTGACGCTCCGGGCGGTCGGCGACTTCCTGCCGGGGCGGCAGGGGGCGGGCTCGGTCCACCACATCGCCTTCCGCGCCGCCGACGACGCGGTGCAGGCGGCGATGACGGAGCGGCTGGGCGACCGGTACGGCATGGCGGTGACCGAGCAGCGCGACCGGCAGTACTTCCGTTCGGTCTACTTCCGCGAGCCCGGCGGCATTCTGTTCGAGATCGCCACCGACGCGCCGGGCTTCGCCATCGACGAGCCGGCGGCGGAGCTCGGCACCGCGCTGAAACTGCCGCCCTTCCTCGAACCGCACCGCGACCGGATCGAGGCGGTGCTGCCGAAGGTCGCCTGAACCCCGCCACGCCTGCGCGGCCGCCCGGATCGTCCCGGGCGGCCGCATCATCCTCAGACTGAACGGAGACAGCCATGACGAACGGCGTCACCTTCGACTTCGTCCACCGCTTCGAGCCCGGAACCGGCGGGAATGCGCCGCCGCTCCTGCTGCTGCACGGCACCGGCGGCGACGAGACCGACCTGCTTCCCCTCGGCCGCGCCCTCTCGCCCGGCTCCGCGCTGCTCTCGCCCCGCGGGCCGGTTCTGGAGAACGGCATGCCGCGCTTCTTCCGCCGTCTCGCGGAAGGCGTGTTCGACGAGGCGGATGTCCGGCGCCGGGCCGGCGATCTCGCCGCCTTCGTCGCACAGGCCCGCACCGCTTACGGGCTCGCGGCGCCGGTGGCGGTCGGTTTCTCGAACGGCGCCAACATCGCTGCCGCGACCCTGCTCCTGCATCCGGAGGCGATGGCCGGGGCGGTGCTGCTGCGGGCGATGGTGCCGCTCGCCGAGAGTCCGAGGCCGAACCTCGCCGGCCGCCCGGTGCTGCTGCTCTCGGGCGCCCTCGACCCGATCGTGCCCGCCGACAATGCCGAGCGGCTCGCCTCGACCCTTGGGCAAGCCGGAGCGGCGGTGACCCACACGGTCAATCCCGCCGGGCACGGCCTATCGCAGGCCGACCTTACCGCGGCCCAGGCGTGGCTCGCGGGAATTTCGGCGGCTGAGCCGTCCTCGCGGCCTCGCTGCCCGGACGCGGATGACGGAGGAGCCGGGATCAGGCCCTCAGCGCGACCGGTTCAGATGTGACGGGGGCAAGCGCCCCCGTCACCCCGCGCACCGGCGATGTCGCCGGTGCGCGGTGGCGGGCCGTCGCAGGAACGGGGGCATGCGGAGCATGAGGGTGACCCATGCGCGCTCGGCGGCCGCTGGCGAGGCTGATACCGAGAGCAAGGCGTCGAGGCGGCGTGCCCGCGGCCGGCGTGGCCAGCCCCTAGGTGACGAGCGCGTTAACAATATCGTTCGATAACCGGAAACTTGCAGAGCCAGCCTAGTTTTACGCTCAAACGTGCCTTTGCCCCTCATCCGACATGGCGATAACGTAAGGAAATTTCCGCGGAAAGGCTGTCGCATGCCGGATCGGCCGAATGGGATCGTGATCTAGTGCTGGCGATTCTATTTCTGATAGTCGCCGGTATGCTGATCGGCCTATTTTATCATTGGGGAATGCTTGCAATAGCGAGCTTTTTCGTCATCGCTGCCCGGATTATTTATCACCTACACAATGGCCATCTCATGCTGGCGGACCTGCTGATGATCGCTGCCTCCCTGTTCGCGTTGCAGGGAGGTTACGTATTCGGAGGCTATCTCGCCTATAAAAAAGACATCTGAGTCGATCTCAGACCCAGATGATCGTGCCGGCCATCCACGATGCCGTGCCCCACAGTACAACAGAGGCGACGATGAACAGGATCCCGTAAGTCAGGCGAGGGCGGTACGCGGGCATCTCGACGATCGATGATCTGGAAGATGGAGAGGGGACAGCGCCGTATGGCACGGGGTGACTTCGAATTTTGCCGAAATCGATCGTCGTGGTGCGTGTCAAACTACGCATATGGCCGAGAGACGCAGTAATCGAGAACGTTTCAGAAACTTGTCGTTGAAACAGCTCTGCCGCAGTTGTTGAACGCGTTGCATGAAGATCGGCGCCCGGCCGCTCTCGTCTCGGATCGACGTCACATCGTCAAACCACGGCTCGGTGATTTCCGCTGCCCAGCCGCGCGCGGTTGGGATCGACCACCCTCGTCATGTTCGTGCGTCTTTCGGCTGCGCCGATCGATGACTGCCCGCTGCGCTGCGGGCCCCCACTCTTGCGTGAGCGGGGCGCAGCGTTCATTGCGCTGACTCTCGTTCAACCTCGGGGACAAGCGGCCGGGCCGGTGTATCGCCTCACCGACATCGCGATCTCGAACTGGTACCTCATCCGGCGCGAGCAGATCCGGATCCGGGGGGCGGCGGCGCTCGTCGGTCCGACGGGCGCGGGCAAGTCCACGATCTTCGACGCCGTCGGCACCGTGCTCGCCGGCAACAATGCGAGCCGGCTGGCGCTCAACGCCTCCGCCTCGGGGCGCAGCGCCCGCACCGTGCGGGACTATTGCCTCGGCTGGATCAGCGACCCGGCCGAGGGCGGACGCCCGACGCGCGAGGCCTGCGAGACCCTCATCGCGCTCGTATTCGAGAATCCCGCGAGCGGGCGCATCGTCACCGTCGGACTAGCCCTCGCCGCCCGCTCCGAGGAGCCGAAGGAGGAGACGCTCTCGCGCTTCGTCGCGATCGGCCACCGCTTCGAGATCGCCGATTACGTGCGCGAGACGGAGGAGGGCAGCTTCGTTGCCCCCTGGACCGAGGTCGCCGCGGACCTGCGCCGCCGGGCCGACAGCTTCGAGGAGTTCCGCACCTCCGGCGAGCGCTTCACCGCCGCGGTCCTGGCCACCCTGCGCGAGGGCGCGGCCGTGCCCGATCCGCGGCAGTTCCTGCGCACCTTCTCCAACGCGGTGGCGTTCAAGCCGATCTTCGACACCAGCGCCTTCGTCCGCAGCTTCGTGCTGGAGGCCGAGCCGCTCGACGTCGCCCGCATCCGCCAGTCGATCGAGACGTGGCGGCGGCTCCTGGAGACGATCGAGGAGTTGGAGAAGCGCCTCGCCCACCTGTCGCGCATCTGCGAGCGCTACGAATCCTGGGCGCGGGCGAGCCTCACCGCTGCGCTCGACGAGGTGCGGGCCGCGGGCGCGGATCTGCGCCGGCGCATCCTGGACCATGCGGAGGCCCGAAGCCTGCTCGCCGAGACGTCGGAGCGCCTGCGCATCGCCCGCGACAGCGTCGCCACGAGCCAGGGCTTCGTGCGCGAGATCGACACGGAAATCGCCGCCCGAAAGGCGCTGATCGTCGGCAGCGCGGCGGAGGCGCGGCTCGCGGCCTCCAATGCCGGCCTCGCCATGGTCGCCCGCGACCGGCGCGACCTGACCAACCGCCTCTCGGCAATCGTCGGCCTCGTGCAGGATGCCGGCCGCCTCAGCGCGATCAGCGGCCCCTTGCGCCGGCTCGATCTTCAGGCCGCGCGCATCGTCGAGGCCTGCGCCCGCTCAGGGCTGCGCCGCGAGGCGCCGCCGGAAGACATCCTGCGCTCCGACGGGCCGCTCAAAGGTCTGCTCGACGGGCTGGCGCAGATGCCGGACGTATCGAGCGCCCTGGAGGAGGAAGCGGAAGACCTCGCCCTCAAGGCCCGTGAGCGCGAGAACGAGGTCCGCGGTCTCGACGCCCAGGTCAATGCCGGCCGCTCGTCGGCCGCACGGCTCTCCTCCGATACCGAAGCGTTCCGCGAGGAACTGGGGCGGCTGGGAATCGAGGCGGCGCCGATCTGCGAACTCGCCGAGATCGTCGATCCGAAATGGGGGCCGGCCCTGGAAGGTCTCCTGGGCCGCGCCCGCGAGGCCCTGGTGGTCGAGCCCGATCGCCTGGACCGCGCCTTCGCCCTGCTCGAATCGCGGAAGAATCAGTTCTTCCGCTGCCTGCTGGTGAAGACCACCGATACCGCTCGCCGTTCGGCGCGCCGGTTCGATGACGGGCCGATGGGTCTGATCGAGACCGACAGCGACCATGCCGAAGCCTTCCTCGCCGCCCGGCTCGGCGGCTACGACCTCGCGCCCGACGATGCGGCGCTGCGGAACATGAGCCGCGCGGTGGCGCCGAGCGGGCGCTCGACCTCGGGCATGGCCTACTCGGTGGTGCGTCCTGTGCCTCTGATGATGACCCGGGGCCAGCGCGGGCCCACCGCCGAGACGCGCCGCCGACTGGACGAGGCGCGGGAGGAGGCGCGGGTCCTTCGGGCCGAGGCCACGGTGATGCGCGAGGCCGCCCGCATCGCCGCGCTGCTGCGCAGCCGGCTCGCCGAGGCGCCGGTGGACATCGAAGCCCTGCGCGCCGAGGCCGACGCCATCGAGGGCCGCCGCCGCAGCCTTGCCACCGAGCAGGAGACGGTCGCCCGTGCCGATGCCGGCGTGATCGAGGCGGAGTTGAAGGAGCTGCAGAAGGAGCGCTCCGCCTATCTCACCGAACTCGTGCAGGTGCTGGAACCCAAGCGCGACGCCCTGCTCGCCGAGGAGGCGGGGCTGAAGGCGCGGGTCGCGCAGGGGCGGGAGGCGGCGCGAGCCGCTTTTCTTGCCTATCGCACGGCGCTCAAGCGCTGGACCACCGGCGACACGGTGCGCATCCGCCTCACCGGCACCGTCCCCGCCGACGTGCCAGGCACG
>Ga0233425_10003044_pt1 | contig 31500 bp, 22 predicted proteins | sample Watercolumn_Towu_2_FD_181712 | JGI IMG/M metagenome (GOLD analysis project Ga0233425, IMG submission 181712) | Freshwater microbial communities from Lake Towuti, South Sulawesi, Indonesia - Watercolumn_Towuti2014_140_MG | ecosystem: Environmental > Aquatic > Freshwater > Lake | place... | reverse complement strand
GGAGGAAATGGAATTGGGGCAGGTGGAGCCGGCCGGCGAAGGTGTGGGGTTCGTTACCACGGGGCAGCTCGCCGTGAGCCCGTCGTAAGGCATAAAGAGCTCATACACCAGGGAGTCGCCATCGGCATCGGTGGCAGACTGATCGAAGACCCAGGGCTTGTTGACACAGATAAACGGCGGAGGCCACAATTTAAATACGGGGTTGCTGTTCACGGCTACCACTTCGGGGCCGGGAATGGTGGCATAATAGGTAGCGCCCACGCATTCGGGATTAACGATGTTTAGAATGTTCTGGTTACGGCAACAGCGCTGGTACGAGATCTGGTAGCCTCCGGCGCGGGGCAGCAGGTTAATGGTATCGATGTAGGTGGTGACCTCATAGCAGAAATCCAAAGGCGGGATCATGCAGGGGTCGTTGATCGTGGGCGGAAGCGTGTCGAGGCCCCGGAAGGGCATCTGAAGCGTTTGCAGCAGATTGTTGTTGGAGTCGAAAATACCCACGAAGGCGGGATTGTCGAAGGGCGGCACGCCTACGTAGCAATCGCGGTAAACGGTAAGCCTGATCTCGTAATTGTTAGCACCGAGGTATTTGTAATTCAACTCCCCACCGACGATATGTGTTCCATATGCCTGATGATATACCAGGCAGGAAAGGAAGAACAGTACGATGCTGTATAGGCGCTTTTGCATGAAACTAAATATAGAAATTTTAAAATGAATTATATAAGCTGTGAATATAAATAATGTTGCGGTCTCCTGTCAGTTCGAGCGCAGTCGAGAACGACTTGAGAAAATCTTTACACGGAACACTTCTCGATACAACGTCCCGAAAAGGAACAGTCGGGACGTCACTCGAAGTGACATGCAACATTGTTCTGTCAGTTCGAGTGTTTTTTGCCTGCCTCCTGCAAAAAATGTATCGAGAACGACCGAGAGGAAGCCTTCTCGACTGCGCTCGAAGTGACAAATCTTAATCAACGCTATTCCGATTAATAATACCATTACATGTAAATCGGGCAAACCCTAGTTTTGGGCACAAATACTTTCGGTTTGGCATAAATGTAAATGAAGGAGATCTCGAAGGCGCCTTTACCGTTGGTGGCTCTTTTGAAAGCGGAGTAGTTGTAATCGTAAGAGCCTTGTAGCCGCATATTGTTGTGTTGCAGACCGAGCGTGGTAACCATCGCATCGCCAAAGCGGTTGAAGAAACCGATGTTGAGCGTGGTTCCTGTCCTGGGCTCTATGGTATGGTAATACGTAAGGCCTGCGAGGTTCTCGCGGAACTTCTGCTGCTGGTTGCCATAGTATTCGAGCATCACGGAGGAGATATTGGAGAAGCTGTATTTCAGCTGCAGGGATTCGTTATGCCGCGGCTTCAGCGTCACGCCTTTGGTATGGTAGAAAGAGATATTGGGCTGGTTGATGTGGCTGATGCCGTAGCCCACGCTTGCCAACCATTTCTGGCTGATCTGCTTTTGGATCACCGTGCCGAGCGCCACATCGGCATACACCTTGCTCAGCAGCTGAAAGCTCTCCCCGTTCTGCAAGCCACCGTTATAGGCATCGCCATCCCATTGCCGGTCGTAAGACAGGCGGTTGGGATCGATCTTCACATTGCTCACCCCGGCCAGCAGCCCGAAGGCAATGGTGAGCCCGGAATCTTTGCGGAAGGAGAATTTATGGTTGAAGGGCACTTTAAAATCCGTCACGGTATATTTCCCATCGCCGGCGGCATCGTGGTTAAAGATCAGCCCAAGGGCTTCCTGTGTTCCTTTGATGAGCGGCTTGCTCAGGTTGAAATCGCCACCGAAGCTGAAGGTGTTGTAAGGTACCTGCACACTGCGCCATTGGGTGCGGTAATTGAAGATCAGGCGTCCGTCGCCTTCAAACAGGCCGGTTTGCGCCGGGTTCAGGTTCAGGGGCGACATCTGCCAGTTCGAGAAATGAATGTCCTGGGCAATAGAGTATCGAATATGGAGTAGGGAGAATACGAGAAGCAAGCCTCTAAAAAAACAACTATGTATTCTCCTGTTTTTCATTGTTTAACGCATCAGTGTAATGTTTCCTTTCTTAAACGATTCCTGCCCGTTGTTGCACCTAAAGGTCATGTAATAGCCGTACACCCCCTGGTCGAGCTTTTTTCCTTTGTACATCCCATCCCATCCTTTTTTGACATCGTCCGTTTCGAAGAGCTTCTCGCCCCAGCGGTCGTAGATGGTGAGGTACACTTCCGTAATAAAATTGCTGCGGATGTAAAGGACATCGTTGGTGCCATCGCCGTTCGGTGTAAAACCTGTCGGAAGATAGACGGTGCTTTCGTTGCAGGCATCGGTGATCATCTGCACGAAAATGGTCTTGAGGCGCTGTGTGCAGCCATTCTGAGTGACGAAGGTAATTTCATACTCACCGGTTTTATGGGGCGTGAGCACATAGGTTTCGTTGTTTAGCTTTCGCACCGGGACCTCCGGCGTAATGCTGAGCGTGCCTGTATAAGGAAACCCGTTGAGCGTTACGGTGGTCGTTTCGCCGATATTCACAGAGGTGGAAGATACGGTGATGGAACCTGTATTATAGGCAAAAGGGTATACGCTCACCGTGGTGGTGAGCACAGTTTTGCAGGTATCCGCACCGACGATATTACCGATGGTAATCGTGTAAACCGTGGTTGCGGACGGAAAGGCTTTCGGATTTTTGATCGTCGCAGAGGATAATCCATCGGGGGGCGACCAGTGGTAATAGTTCCCTCCCGAGGCATTCAGCTGCACGGTATCGGGCTTGCATTTGGCGATGAAGCTATCCACGGCGATCGGATCGAAGCCGGCCAGGTTGATCGCCTGCACGATGGTGTCCTTGCAACCCTCGCTGTTGGTCACGATCAGGGATACCTGGTACAGCTGCGGGCTGGAGTACAGGTAGGACGGGTTCTGGCTGCCGGAGCCCGAGCCGTTGCCAAAGTTCCAGTCCCAGCTCACCGGGCTGATGGCGGAGGCATCGGTAAATTTCACATCGTTGCGGCAGGCTCCGATGGTATAGGTGAAAGCCGCGTTGATCACAGGGTGCACAGTAACCGACGTGGTCAGTGTTTTGATGCAGGTTTTATTCAGCAGGCTGTTCTGTGTGATGGTTACGGTGTAAACCGTGGTGGCCTGGGCATTGCAGAGCGGGTTGGCAATAGAGGGATTGGAAAGGCCGGCTGTCGGCTGCCAGCTATAGGCATCGCCGCCTTCGGCCAGAAGTGGCACAAGCGCTTTGGCGCATTTGGTCTGTGCGGCATTGATGCTGACGGAATCCACAGGCACGGTAATCACCTTTGTCATCGTATCCGCACAGCCATAACTCGTTCTTGTGATCAGCGTGGCGGTGTAGCTTCCGGCGCTCACAAAGGACTGGGCGTAATTACCCGTGGTGGCCACGGGTGTGGCATTGATGTACCAATAGGCCGGTGTGGCCAATGGGTTGGTTTGATTGATGAAGCTGACCCTGCTGGAGCAGGTGTCGATCACCGCTGTGAAGCTGGCTGTAGGAACGGGCTGAACGGTGATGGTTACAAAGGCTGTATCATAAAGCATATTGCAAATAGATGTTCTCACATAAAGCGCTGCTGTGTATGTTCCGGCGGCCGTAAAGGTTCGCACCGGGTTCAACGTCAGCGAGGTCGTATCGTGATTTCCAAAATCCCACAGGAAACCATGCCCCGGAGTGCTGTTATTATCAAACTGAACCGTTAATGGCGCGCAGCCTCCCAGAGTTGATGTGAGTATACTTGCAGAGGCGGAGTTCAGCTGGAAGTCGAGCTTGAATACACCGTTGTTGCAATTGGTACTATGATTGGGATTTCCGGGCGTGTTGGGCCAGGCACCAGGTGTTACCGGAAAGTCGTCCTGACCTCCGCAACCGGCGCATACCGACTGGTACACAATGCCAGATTTATCGAAGCGGCTTGTGCCTCCATCGGAGTGCTCCGGGCTGAGCGGGCCGCCGAAATAACTGCCGAATAAGATATTGGTCATGTTCGGCGACAGCACCATCAGGTAAAAATTAAAGCCGTCGGTGGTGGCCTGGATGGCATTGCCCGTGATCGCCATGCCATTGGTGGCATTGCCTGTGAGGATGTTTCCGCCCCAACCAGAAGTGTAAATATTGCCCGCGCAATCAACCGAAAAAGCCGAAGGGGAAATGTTGATATTGCCCGTGCCGTTCCCGAAAACCGTAGCTACTTGCAGGCTGCTTAGCCGGGTATCGAACTTCTGGATAAACTGCTTGCTGCCGCCGTTGGAATACACACCGGGCGTCACCGGCATATTGCCGAGCGATTGCCCGTAAAGATACACCGCCTGCTGCTGATCGAGCTGCACAAAGTAGCTCTGGTCGTAATCCGTGGTGCCTATATAGCTCGAGTGCATCAGGTAAACACCATTCTTTTTGATCTTGCAGACAAAGCCATCGGCCTTTCCGCCCCCATATACCTGCTGGTAGCTACTGCCTGTCACGGGGAAGTCGGGGCCACAGGTGCCGCCGGTGATGTAGATGTTGAGCGTATCGTCGAGCGCCAGCGAATTTCCGCAATCGTTGTTGCTTCCTCCGATATAGGTGCTGAAATACAGATTGCTGAGGCCCGGATTAAATTTAAAGAGCACGGCATCCTGCTTTCCGCCGAGGGTATTGTCGATGGCATTCACGGTCGGGAAATCGGTGGAGCGGCTGCTGCTGAACACGTAGATGTTTCCGGAGGTGTCGGTCTGGATCTCGCCCCTGTACTGATCGCCGTAGTTGTATTGCAGGGAGTCGATGTAGTATTCGCTGGCGCCCCATGCCGGGACAAAGGTCAGGTGGTTCACGTGGTTGATCCCATCATTATCGCTGCCACCAATGTAGGTTGAAGAGAGCAAGGAGGTGCCGGTTGAGTTGAACTTCGCCACGTAGATGTCGGTGCCGTTGTTGAAGGTGGTTCCGTTGGCTACAAAGCTCAGGTAGTTTCCACCGTTGAAAGAAGCATCGTAGCAGCCCGCGGTTGTCGGGAAGTTTGAAGAGCCGGTGGCTCCGTATAAGCACAGGTTATTATTCTTATCCACAACGAGGCTGGAAACGGTTTCGGCATTATTGCCGCCGAGGTAGGTCGAATACTTTAAAAAGGTGCCGGCCGAATCGTATTTGGTGATTGCCACATCCGTTCTTCCGGGCGCTACGGTATTGTTGAAGGAAATGTCGTAAGCGCCTGTCGTGGTCGGGTAGCCGACGTTGAACACCGTTCCGCCGGAGTACAGGCATCCACGGTCGTCGTAGGTTGCCGTCATCCCGAAGTTGTCGGCCGTGCTCCCGCTTTGCGCCGCAAATACCAATAGCGGGTCGATGATCAAAGGAAGCGCAGGGTCGTAATCTTTCATGAGCTTAAAGCTCACCGTATGGTCTTTCAGCACAAACCTGGAAGGGATTTCGATGGTGTCGCCGCTGATGACCTGGTATACAAAAGGCCTTTCCTCGATCATGTCCTTCACCGAGGTGCTGATGTACAATTTCCCGTCTTTGATGCGGATATCGTCCACGCCGGTGTAGCGCATCCTGATCTCTGCGGGATCGCCGCCCGGCCTCACGATAAAGTTGTACTTGAGGGACTGCTTTTTCCCGATATAGATCACGTCGATGGATGGATACAGGTTCTTCAGGCTCAGTTGCCTAAAATGCCTGACCCCGGAAGCCCAGTGTTGCGGGTCGTTTCCGATGTAGTAATTATCATAATCGGGGAAAGCCTCTCCGGGCAGGATCTGCGGATTGGCAAAGGCCCCCGGGAACTCTACCGAATAGGCATGGAACTTCAGGTTGGGGGATGCGATCTTTCCGAGGTGCCTGGCGCGGTAGCTGTCTTTATCGTAAAAATGAAAGGTCAGCTTTCCGCTCTGCTCCAGGAATAAGGCGCCCCCATCGAGCTGCGCCCTGTAGGCAATATGGTCGTCCCACTGATGTTTATTTTGTGTGAAGCGGAGCTGCGCGTCGGAATGGAGCGCGGGTGTTTTTACCCTCTGGCCATAGCAGCCTAAATTCAGGAGCAGAAGTAACCATATGAATTTAAGCGAACGCACCATTAGTAGTAAATTTAATGAAAATAACGGGCAAATGCCTGCAGGATACCTATTTTTGAGCCAAGCGGGGCTACCGCTGAGCCATCATGTGCAACAGGTGATTCAATTCCTGAATTCGGGGACCGAAGCGAGGATCTGCCTGGCAATGATGGCATTGGCAAACGGATTTGTATGCGCGTTCAGCGGGTTGATGATGAGCTCCGAGGCCTTGTACTTCCGGAAGGCCTGATCGACGGTGATATAGGGCACGCCGTGCGCTTTCAGAAAAGGAATGATGTGCCGGTCGAAGAGGTTTTGTGTGAAATCGATGTCTCTCGCATCGGGAATAAAGAGCACATACAGCTTCACGTGGTTCTTCTCCGAGTAGCGGATAATGGCCTCCAGGTCGCGCAGGTGCTCCTGCACACAGGCTGTATCGCTGTAGGCTTTCGTCAGGCATTCCTTATAATCGTTCCCTGCCTTTTTAAAGAAAAAGCCGGCGCTGTTGAAGGCTGTATAGTTGAGGAAGAAGGAGCATTCCAGCGGAATAAGGCCGACGAACATCCCCGCCTTCTTAAGCAGGGAGGGCTTTTTGCTTTTGTAACCGGTCTGGCTGGCGTTGAAGTAACCGTACTTCGCTCCTACCTTTTCGATGTCGTTGTGGTAATATTGAAGCAGGAGGTAGTCGGGCTTCAGCCCGAAATCAACAAGCCTCAGGTATTCGTCGCGTGTATCGGTGTTGCCGCGGCCCAGGTTGAAAGCCTCGAATTTTGAAGAATCCATCTGAGCGTATGCCAGATCGGGAAAGCGCTCGCGGTTGTAGCGGATGCCGATGCCATGCGTATAAGAATCGCCCAGGAAAATAACCGTTTTTTTTTGGGTGCCCATTCTCCCGGCGAGCGGCTTATCACGAAAGCGTTTTTCGTTTTCGGGTTCACGGTAATAGAGGTTCCATACTTTGTTGGCGAGGCCGAGCCTGTACACATCCTGGGTTTGCGGCACAAACATAAACACAAGCTCGAGCAGCAGGAAAAGCATCAGGAGCGAAGTGCCGAGCAAGGCACGGTTCGCCTTTTTGCCGCTGGTAATGGCGGTACCTTCATGCTTCGGAGCGATGTGTTTTTTGTGAAACCATTTCAGCAACAGCTTCATGAAACGCAGCAACACCAAGGCACGGAGGAAAAACAAGGCGAAGAACAGGATGCTGTAGGCCCTGTCGCTATGCGTTAGCTGCCGGAGGCCGGGGCTTAGCAGCAATACGGGCACCAGGGCCACAAACAGGATCTCGAGCCAGAGGCGTATGCGGGAGCGCGATCCTTTCATCACCAGCTTTTTTCAAAATCCTCTTTCACCACCCGATGATCCCGCTCTTTAAAAAGCGACTTCGCCTGAGGCTTACGAAGGATGTAATTGACCGCCACCTTTTTCCGGAACAGGACCGCATAAGGCGTGATGACCAGGAAATAGATGAGGAAGAGAAGGATGGTGGAATTAACCGTACCAAGCAGGTGAGAGAACTTCAGCCAGAGCCACAGGATGGCTTTCCTGGCCGCAGCGTTCAAAAGCCCCGCCAGCAGAATAAGCCCGGGAACAAGGTACCAGAGCGGATCTACCCTGATGATAAACAGAATGAGTGACAGGAAAACCGCACAGGCAAAGAGGTTGATGTATTGCTGGCGTTTGGTCATTTTAAAAAAATATAATGTAACAGAATAAAGTTATACTTTAAGTTTCATATTTACTTATTTCTTTTTTCCTTGATGAAAAAAGAAACAAAAAAATCAAGAACGAAAACCAACCCCCATTTTTTCGCGCACATGCCTACCCAGGAAACGGAGTGAAAAAATGGGGGTTCGCACTTTTCGTTCACCCCAACCGCACCACGCCGTACGAGCCTGTCGAAATATTACCAAAGTATGCAGTAGCTATATATAATTCTGGTATGTCATTTTAAAAAATAGAATAAATGAAAGGCGCCAGGGCGCTGCTGCTGCCAAGCACGAGCATCACGGTAATCAATAGCAAAATAATCACTACCGGCATCAGCCACCATTTTTTACGCTCTTTCATGAATCGCCAGATATCGCTTAGTTCGCTCATGGTCCTTAATCGGGTATTTGCTGTGGGTTGGAAATAATCTCCACAGGGTTGTTCTTTTTAATGATGTAATTTCCTAACACAAGGTAATCAATATTTGTATTCATCAAACAATTGAGTGCATCGGAAGGGCTGCAGACGATAGGCTCGCCACGCAGGTTGAAGCTCGTATTTACCAGCATGGGGCATTGGCTCTGCGCATAAAAGGCGGAGAGAAGTCCATGAAAGCGCGGATTGGTGGCTTTGTGAACCGTTTGCACGCGGGCAGAAAAATCGACGTGGGTGATGGCAGGAAACCGGCTTTTGACGGTATGCAGTTTATCGTTTAGACTAGCGCCTGCATAATCCGATGGGAGCCGGATGCGGTGAGCTTCTGAAAGCGGCTGTGTTTGCAGCATATAGGGCGAGGTGCCGGGCAGGTCGAAACAGGCTTTTGCATACTCCTCCAGCACGGCAGGTGCAAAAGGCCGGAAGCTCTCGCGGAATTTGATACTGAGGTTGAGGCGTTTCTGAATGCCCGGGTCACGGGCGTCGGCCAGGATGCTGCGGTTTCCCAGCGCACGCGGCCCGAACTCCATCCTGCCCTGGAACCAGCCGACGATCTTCCCTTCTTTCAGGTAGGAGGCTGTCTGGTATGCCACGTCTTCAAATGCCTCCAGGTAATGCGCGCTCACATCAAAGCGTGGGAGCGCTTCTTCGATCTCCGCCTTTGTATACTCCGTGCCGAGATATGCGCCCTGCATGCTGTCGGGCTGTACGATGAGGCGCTCATTGCCCGAATAGATGTAATGCGCGGCCCAGGCGGCTCCCAGCGCACCGCCGCAGTCGCCGGATGCCGGCTGAAGGTAAACGTCTTTCGCGATCCCTTCGCGCAGCAGCTTTCCGTTGGCAACGCAGTTGAGCGCCACACCTCCGGCCAGGCACAAATAGCGACTGCCGGTAACGTTAAGGGCTTCCTTGGCCAGCAGCAGAACCACCTCTTCTGTAATGATCTGCGCTGCCAGGGCGAGGTCGATGTATGGCTGATCCAGCGGGCTTTCCGCTTCCCGCTTCTTAAAGCCCAGGAGTTTTTCCCACAGCGCATCGTTGGCCATCGTCAGGCCGGTAGCGTAGTTGAAGTAGCGCTGATCGAGGAAGAGGGACCCGTCTTCATAGATGGTGATGAGCTGCTCTTTCAAAAGCTTTACCAGGCGGCTCACCGCTTCCGAATCCCTGTTGCCGTAAGGCGCCAGGCCCATGAGCTTATATTCCCCCGAATTGACCTTAAAGCCGCAATAGTAGGTGATGGCCGAATAGAACAGGCCGAGCGAATGCGGGAAATGGGTTTCTTTGAGCAGGGTGAGCGCGTTGCCCTCGCCTTTGCTGATGGTGGTGGTGGCCCATTCCCCTACGCCATCAATGGTAAGCACGGCCGCCTCCTGAAAGGGCGAGGCAAAAAAGGTGCTGGCCGCATGCGACACGTGATGCTCGGTGAAGAGTATCTTTAATTTTTTCCTGTCATAGTCCCCGATCTCATCCAGGGCTTTATAGAGCTCCCGTTTAAAAAAAAGCTTCTGCTTCAGCCAGAGCGGAATGGCTTTCAGAAAGGAGCGGAAGCCCCTGGGCGCATTCACCATATAGGTTTCGAGAAGGCGCTCGAACTTTAGCAGGGGCTTGTCGTAAAAAACGATCATGCCGAGATCCGATAAGGTGATGCCGGCCTGCCGGAGGCAAAAGGCCAGGGCATTCTTCGGAAAGGATTCGTCGTGCTTTTTCCGGGTAAAGCGCTCCTCCTGCGCAGCCGCTACGATCACGCCTTCTTTGAGGAGCACCGCTGCCGAGTCGTGGTAATAGGAGGATATACCGAGGATGTACACGTGATTTTTGAATAAATATACTCATTTAAGTTTTTGAATTCCAGATTGCGTGATAGATTATGCTGCCGGGTGGTTTCGAGAGCCTCAATCACCCACCCATCCGTTGACTGAGGTTCTCGAAGTCAACGGTGATCTGACGTTGAACAACGTTACAAATAGCTCTGGCATTGTAAAATAAAAAAGGCCACCTGCCGAGCAGATAGCCTTTGCTGTTCTTGAAGAACGAATCTTATCTCAGGGTGCCGTTCTTGTCGGCTTCCTTGGTTTCCTTAATGATGCGCATGGTCTGGTAAACCAATAAGAAGAAAATGATGGACCATAAAATAATGTTCGGACCATGTCCTAATTTTCTCATTCCGGCAAATACCCACTGAGAAAAATCGCCGATTGCATAAAAAACATCTGTCCAGGTTACCATTAAAGAAGTCATGTTGATCTTATTTTGTAAGTTTACAGCGCAAAAATATAAATTTTCTCATATAAATCACGTTTTTACCAAAAAAATGATCGCGGGGCCCCTAAAAAATAACATTCAGCTGTCTGTGATCATTCTGCTGGTTATCTGCACCGGCCTCTGGATCAATACCATTGTGTTTTCCAGCTCCTATGTGCCCGATGTGTCGTACGACGAGCATGTGCTGTATTATTTTATTTTCACGCACAAGCTTTCCTTTGTGGCCACGCAGATCATTGCCTGCATCGTGGTTTTGCTGGGCGCTTTCTTTGTCAATTTTATGGCCGTGCAGCAGGAGATCACCTCCAAAACCAATTTCCTGCCTTCGTTTTTTTACATCCTCTTTGCCTTTTCGGCTACTGCCAAAAACTCCCTGGAGCCCATCCTGGTGGCCAATCTTTTTGTGATGGCAGCGCTCTATTTTGTGATCAACAGCTACCGGCGCGAGGAAGCGCTGGCCGATTTTTTCAATGCAGGCCTGTGCATGGGCCTGGCCTCTTTCTTCTACATCGACTACATCGTGATCTTCCCGATCCTGTACATTGCCACGCTGATCCTCAGGGCCTTCAACTGGCGCGAATGGGTGGTGTCCTTCCTGGGCCTCATTGCTCCCTTGTTCATCTATATGTGCCTGTGCTACCTCACTCACGGAAACACCTTCCTTTTTTATGACCTGATGAAAGACGCCATCAACCAGCTGCAATGGCCGGTGATCTCCGAATACTACATCGGCTTTATGATCGTGAGCATCCTGCTCTTTGTCTTTGCGCTCTTTCATTACTTCAACAAAGGCTTCGGCAGCAAGGTCAAGACCCAAAAAACCAAGTACATCATGCTGTGGCTCCTGGGCCTGTGCGTGCTGATGGCTTTTTTCGAGCAACTGCCGGACATGCTGCTGCTTTCTTCCATCATCCCGCTGAGCGTTCTGCTGGGCGATTATATTGCCGAGATCAGGCAGCTCAAGATCGCCAATACCCTGCTGGTGCTGTTTATGGGCACTTTCGTGGTGGTATACTTCTATGCGCTGGGGATCATTTAGAGAGGGCCTTCAAAAACCTGATACCGTTTTGAGACGCACGACTGTTGGTTGAAATAGTGGGGCGTGCCCCGCCGGCTTGGCGGGTCGTGCTGTCGCGACTCGCTCTTTGTTCCCCACGCCGGGGCGTGAGGAACAAAGGAGCTCAAACAAGTCGCTTCATCACTCACGCGGGTTTCGCCAGATCTATACGTTTAACACTTCATAACCAAGATACTTACGCCAGGGCGTGATTTACCTCCTATCCCGGGATAAGCTGCGCCCGGGATGCAAAAGGGTTCGGTTCTTTTTAGGGCGCTGCCTCTTTCGTCCTGAAAGAAGCGGAGCTTCCCGACATTCGCCGGGATAAACTCTGCAGCCCATGCAGGCGGCCAAAAAATAATGAATTTTCAGGTTCAACTGTTTTTAAACTCTGGGCCTTTTCCTATCTTCACAGTCTTAAAAAAATCAAGATTATGGCACGCGTAAAAATTAAAGACGTCTTAAAAGGCGATCTCATTGGTCAGACGATCAATGTGAAAGGTTGGGTACGAACATTCCGCAACACCTCATTCATTGCGATGAATGACGGTTCCTGCATCCATAATCTCCAGGCTGTTGTCAATTACGAAACCACCGATCCCGAAATCCTCAAGCGCATTACGCCCGGCGCCTGCATTGGTGTAACGGGCAAGCTCGTCGCCTCTACCGGCAAAGGGCAAAGCGTAGAGGTCGTGGTTTCTGAGATCACCATATACGGCGATTCAGAGTCTGACGTGAGCAAGCCAAACGTATTCCCGCTGCAGCCTAAGAAGCACTCGCTGGAATACCTGCGCGAGATCGCCCACCTGCGCTTCCGCACCAACGTATTCGGCGCCGTGTTCAGGGTGCGCCACACGCTGGCTTACGCCATCCACAAATTCTTCAACGATAAGGGATTTCTGTACCTGCATACACCCATCATCACCAGCAGCGATGCCGAAGGCGCCGGCGAGATGTTCCGCGTGACTACGCTGGACGCCAAAAACCCGCCGCTGACGGAAAACGGCGGGGTGGATTTCAAGCAGGACTTTTTCGGCAAGGCTACCAACCTCACGGTATCAGGGCAGCTGGAAGGTGAGCTGGGCGCCATGGCCTTCAGCGATGTGTACACCTTCGGGCCTACCTTCCGCGCCGAAAATTCCAATACAGCCAGGCACCTGGCGGAGTTCTGGATGATAGAGCCGGAGATGGCTTTCTACGACCTGAAAGATAACATGGCCCTGGCGGAAGAGATGCTGAAGTACGTCATTAAATACGCCCTGGAGCACAATGCCGACGACATCGAGTTCTTATCGCAGCGCCTGAAAGAGGAAGAGCAAAGCAAGCCACAGAACGAGCGCAGCGAGCTGGGCCTGCTGGAGAAGCTGAACTTCTGCCTGGAACACGAGTTTGCAAGAATTACCTATACCGAAGCGATCGACATCCTGCGCGAGTCGAATCACAACAAGAAAAAGAAATTCCAGTACCTCGTGGAAGGCTGGGGAACCGACCTGCAGAGCGAGCACGAGCGCTACCTGGTAGAGAAGCATTTCAAAAAGCCGGTGATCCTCACGGATTACCCGAAAGACATCAAGTCTTTTTACATGCGCATGAACGACGATGGCAAAACGGTAGCGGCGATGGACATCCTGTTCCCGGGCATCGGCGAGATCATCGGCGGCTCGCAGCGTGAAGAGCGCCTGGGGATGCTGGAAAGCCGCATGAAAGAGATGCACATCCCGATGGAAGAAATGAGCTGGTACCTGGATACGCGCCGCTTCGGCACCTGCCCTCACTCGGGCTTCGGATTAGGCTTCGAGCGCCTCGTGCTCTTCGTCACGGGCATGACCAACATCCGCGATGTGATCGCCTTCCCGAGAACGCCGAACAACTGCGAGTTTTAATTTGGCCTGGGCTCCGGGTCTTCCAGGGTTTTAAAATCCGGAAGATCCGGCATTCAGCTGCTTCGCCAGAGTGTAGCCCATGCTAAAGCAGGCCTGCAGCAGGTATCCGCCGGTAGGCGCGTCCCAGTCGATCATTTCGCCAATCGCATAATGCCCCGGCAGTTTTTTCAGTTCCAGATCTACGCTCAGCTCTTCTACAGCTATGCCGCCAACCGTTGAAATCGCCTCATCAATGGGCGCAAGGCCGCAGACTGTTAGTTCAAGGTGCTTCATCACAGCAGCAAGACGCCCAGGATTGTTATAGTCTTCCTTGGTGGTGTACTGCTTCAACAGCGCTGTGTGTACCGGCGTAAGGTTCAGTTTTTTTTCAAGGACAGCCTTGACCGATAGGTTCCCTTTATTCTCCAGGCGAACCGTTATTTCCTGATGGTCAAGGTCCGGTTTCAGATCAATAACGAGTGCCGCACTACCTTGTTCTGAAAGGGCTTTGCGGACAGCGCCGCTTAAAGGATATACGCCGCTGCCTTCAATGCCGAACTCCGTGAGGATGGCCTCGCCTTTGCGCGTGAGGGTCCCGCAGCGGAACGCTGCATTCTTCAGGGCGCTGCCGGCATATTTTTGTATAAAGTCTTTGCTCCATTCGACCTGGTAAGCACAGTTGGAAGGATAGAACGGATGGACCCGGATCCCTTTCGCGGATAGGTGATCCGCCCAGCTGCCGTCGCTGCCGGTTACTTTCCAGCTGGCGCCGCCGGTGGCAAACACGGTGAGGTCCGCTTTCCTCGCAACAGACTTGCCCTGGTTGTCGAACAACAACGCGTCTCCCTGCCAGCCTTTCCATTCGTGCAGGTAATGTACCGTTACCTTATTCTTCAACAACTGCGCTTCAATCGCTTTCAGCACTTCGATAGGCTTGATCCCCTTTACCGGGAACACACGTTTGCTGGTGCCCACGTAGGTTTCAATCCCGATGCTCTTCAGCCATTCGCGGAAACCGGAATTGGAAAAAGCCTGCAGAAAAGGATAGATAAAGGCCCTTGGGGTATAACGGTCTGCAAACTGCCTGAGATCTTCCGAATGCGTGAGGTTGAAGCCTCCTTTTCCGGCCACCAGAAACTTACGTCCCAGCGCTGCGTTTTTTTCATGGATGGAAACCTCATACTTGCCGGGATCCAGGCTGCAAGCCAGCATCAGGGCCGCCGGGCCGCCTCCGATAATGGCTATGGTCGGTTTATGCATTGTTGTAAACTCTCCCAATGTTTGGAACTTTGGGAGAGTTTGCCAGAATATTAAGCGGTAAAATATTTGTAGAACAACGGAATGGTTTCGATGCCCTTGTAATAATTAAACAAGCCGTAGTGCTCGTTTGGCGAATGCAGCGCGTCGCTATCCAGGCCAAAGCCGAATAAAATACTGTCGAGGCCGAGCTCTTTCTTGAAAAGCGCCACGATCGGAATACTGCCGCCGCCGCGGGTCGGGATCGGCTTCTTGCCATAGGTTTCCTCCATGGCCTTGCTGGCCGCTGTAAACCCTTTGGAGGTAATCGGCACTACCACCGGCTCTCCGCCATGGTGGGCCGTGACTTTTACTTTCACCGATTTCGGAGCGATGCTTTCGAAATAGCTTTTGAATAAATTGCTGATCTCCTCCGAGCTTTGATGAGGCACCAGGCGCATCGAGATCTTCGCAAAGGCCTTCGACGGCAATACTGTTTTGGCACCTTCGCCGATATATCCTCCCCAGATACCGTTTACATCCAGGGTCGGGCGAATGCCTGTTCTTTCGTTGGTGGTATAACCGGCTTCCCCTCTTTCTTCTGCGATGTTCAGGTCTTTCTTAAAGTCGTTCAGGTTGAAAGGAGCCTTGTCAAGCTCTGCGCGCTCCTCCTTGCTGACCTCCTGCACCTTGTCGTAAAAGCCCGGAATGGTAATGTGGTTATTTTCATCGTGGCAGGAAGCGATCATCTTACACAGGATATTGATCGGGTTGGCAACAGCGCCCCCATACACGCCGCTGTGCAAATCACGGTTCGGGCCTTCCACTTCCACCTCCATATAGGCCAGGCCGCGCAGGCCCGCATCGATGCTGGGCGTGTCGTTGGCGATGATGGATGTATCGGAAATTAAAATGATGTCGCCTTTCAGTTTTTCTTTGTTCTCGATAATCCAGGGCCCCAGGCTCGGCGAGCCCACCTCTTCCTCTCCTTCGATCATGAATTTGACGTTGCAGGGCAGCGTGTTGGTTTTCATCATGGTTTCAAAGGCTTTCACGTGCATGTACATCTGGCCCTTGTCGTCGCAGGCTCCACGGGCAAAAATAGCCCCTTCGGGATGAATGGCCGTTTTTTTGATCACCGGCTCAAAGGGCGGAGAGTCCCACAGGTCGAGCGGATCGGCCGGCTGCACGTCATAATGCCCATATACTACCACCGTCGGTTTGGCCGGATCGATGATCTTTTCGCCGTAAACAACCGGAAAGCCCTTGGTAGGACAGATCTCCACCTTATCCGCTCCGGCTTCCACCAGGCGCTGTTTCACAGCTTCCGCCGTTCTCTGCACATCTCCCTTGTATTTGGGATCGGCGCTGATGGACGGGATTTCCAGAAGATCGAGCAATTCGTTGAGAAAGCGGTCTTTATTGGCGGATATGTAATCCAGGATCTGTGTTTTTTCCATAATATGAAGTTAAAGAGCCGAAATTTAGTGTTTTTTGCGTCAATCTGCCATTTCAATGATTGGAAAACTGATAATGCTGGCTTTTTTTGCTTAATTTTATTAACCATTAAAAAAGAAATGTTCTAAATTCGATAGAACTAAACTTGTTCCATGAAATATTTTTGTTTTCTCACCATTATCCTGTTTCAGTTCCTGGGGTTAAGAGCCCAACTGGTGACAACAAATACCATGACCCCGACCCAATTGGTGAACCAGGTTCTTTTGGGTTCGGGCATAACGGCCAGTAACATTACCTTTACGGGAGATATCAAGCAGCGGACAGAGTTTACCGCAACCTCCAGCACCAATCTGGGAATCGCTTCCGGCGTTTTTCTGAGCACCGGGAATGGCCTGACCAGCTCCGGCAACGGGCCGCAGGGGCCGAATAATTCATGGTCGACCTCTACCGCCTATTACACTCCCGGCGATGCCTCGCTGGATATCGCTTCTGGCAACCAGACCTTTGATGCCGCCGTCCTTGAATTTGATTTTGTGCCTATGGGCGACTCGGTGAAATTCCGGTACTGCTTTGGCTCCGAAGAATATCCCGAGTTTGTGAACGGAGGTGTTAATGACGTGTTCGGATTTTTTCTAAGCGGCCCGAACCCTGCCGGAGGAAACTACTCGAACCATAACATCGCCCTGGTGCCTTCAAGCACCATCCCCGTTTCTATCGACAATGTGAACGCATCCCTGAATTCCTCGTATTACCGGGATAATACCGGCAATACGATCAACACCGAGTTCGACGGGCTGACGACCATCCTCTACGCGCTCGAAAAGGTCGTCTGCGGACAAACCTATCACATCAAAATTGCCATTGCTGACGGTGGCGACGAAATTTATGACTCGGGGGTATTCCTCGAGGGCGGCTCCTTTGCCAGTACAGCGCCGATCACCGTTTCCTCTTCCAATGCCAACCTCAACCTCACCGACTCGCTCATCCTTGTGGAGGACTGCAACACCAACTGCGTGTACTTCATCCGCCAGGGCAACGTGGCGCAGGCCGATTCCTTTGCCTTACAGGTTGGCGGCAATGCCATACTGGGCACGGATTACATTCAGCAAAGCAATCCGTCGTTTACCTGGCCTTCCAAAATTTACTTTGCCGCAGGCCAGGACAGCGTGCAGATCTGCAGCATCTATGCCCTCAACGATAATGTGGCGGAGCCTGTCGATACGATCCGCTTCAGCATCACCAGCTACACGACCGGACTATCGGTCTGCGCCCTGCCTGCCACGGTGCGTTTTAACCTTTACATCAAAGATTACAGCCCGATCGTGATCGGCCAGGGCGACAGCTCCTTCTGCAACCAGGTTCCGGTGCTGGTGGCTCATGCCAGCGGCGGCGTTCCTTCCTACGGCTACAGCTGGCAACCTGGCAACGGCGGTGCCGCCACCTATACGGTAGGGCCGCTTACACAAACCACCGTGTTCACACTCACCGTCAACGACGCCTGTAACATGGCCACGATCAAAACATTCTCGGTCAACGTCACGCCTACGGTGAGCGTAGCCAGCGTTTCGATCTGCGCCGGTGAAGCCGTCGCCCTGAATGCCACCGGCGCCTCGAGCTATACCTGGAGCACGGGAGCCACCACCAACCCGGTCACGGTTTCACCACCTGTCACCACGAATTATACGGTTACGGGAGCCATAGGGCCCTGCACACACAGCACGGTTACTACCGTCAACATCATCACCTCTCCCAACATCAGCGTAAGCGGCAATAACGACATTTGCGAAGGACAGAGCACCTCGCTCTTTGTGACAGGAGCGCCATCCTACACCTGGAGCACCGGACAGAATACGTCTTCCATCACGGTCAGCCCTACTTCCTCAACGGTGTATCAGGTAAGCGCGGGTTCGGGCACCTGTACGGCAAGTGTCAGTTACCCGGTTAATGTGACTCCTATTCCTACAATCGGCATTTCGGGCTCCGTGATCTGTGCCGGGCAGCAGGCAAGCCTCACCGCCACGGGAGCAGGCAGCTACCAGTGGAGCACTGGCGAAACCGGCAGCACGATCCATCCCTCTCCGGCAGGCACGACAACTTATTCGGTAAGCGGAGCCAACGGCAGCTGCAGCAATACGGCTGTGTATACAGTTACCGTCACTACCGATACGCCTCAGCTATTACCTGCCGGCCCTTATAAATTCTGCGTCGACACCGTCAGGCAGGTTCCGGTAATCATCGTGAGCACTAACCCGAACTACGCCATTACCTGGACCATTCCTCCCGGAGGCGTTGCCCCTAAGGATACGGTAGGAAATGTGTATTATGTGGCTTCATCGCAGGCCGGCACCGGCATCTATACGATCACCGTCACCGACCTGTGCAACCACCAAAGCTCCATCACGGTAGACATCACCGTCACCGTCTGCGATATCCAGGTGCCTAATGTGGTAACTGCCAACCATGATAATGTGAATGATTATTTCAGGATCCGCGGGCTGGAGAGCTTCACGGGCTCTGTGCTCTCGGTGTATAACCGCTGGGGCAAACAGGTGTATAAAAACGAAGATTACCGCAACGACTGGAAACCGGACATGAGCCCGGGAACGTACTTCTATGTACTGAACCTGCAGGACGGCAGAAAGTACAACGGTTTTTTTGAATTGTTCAATTAATTATAAACAGGCATCAAACGCATCAAAACATACTGGCTCCTCCTTTTTCTGCTTGCCTTCCGGCTTGCAGAGGCAACTCACATCGTGGGCGGAGAGATCTATTACGATTATCTGGGCGGCAACAACTACCGCATTACCATGAAGGTATACAGGGACTGCATCAATGGCGTGCCTCCCTTCGATAATCCGGCCTTTATGACCATCTTCCGTGCCGATGGCTCGGTGTTCAACACCATGAATGTGCCGATCACCAGCACCATGACGGTTCCTCCTTCCAACAACAGCCCCTGTGCGCCAACCACTGCCGGCTCGGCCTGCGTGGAGGAAGCGATCTATGTCACAACGGTGTCTCTCCCTCCGCTGAATGGCGGCTACTATGTGGCTTACCAAAGGTGTTGCCGCAACGGAACAATCCTGAACCTGGTGAATCCGGGAGCTGTAGGCGCGACCTATTGGGAGCACATTCCGGGACCGAACCAGGTAGTGGTGAACAGCAGCCCCCGCTTTACCCTGCGCCCGCCGATCTATATCTGCAAAGGCGTTCCTATTAAGTTCAATCACGCGGCCACCGATCCCGACGGCGACTCGCTGGTGTACAGCTTATGCACGCCTTTCAACGGGCTCGACCAGTGCTGTCCTATCGTAGGGCAGGCGGGCTGCTCGACCTCATGCCCTACCGTGAATACACCGCCGCCTTATGTCTCGGTGCCTTTTTCCCCGCCCTATACGTCCAGCTACCCGCTGGCTTCGAATCCCGCCATCAATATCAACCCTCAAACCGGTTTTCTGAACGGAAGCCCTACCACGCTCGGCCAGTGGGTTGTAGGCGTGTGTGTCAGCGAATATAGGAACGGCGTGCTCATCGGAACGCATCACCGCGATTTCCAGTTCAACGTGATCCCCTGCCCGAACATGGGCGTAGCGGGCATCACCGCTCAGACAACCACCAACAATGGCGCCGGCACAGGCTATTGCAACGGCTTTACCATTTCGTACCAGAATGCCAGCCAGGGAAATAACACGTCTTACTACTGGGATTTCGGCGATCCTAATTCGACAACGGATACTTCCTATGCCTACAATCCTACCTATACCTTCGGAGCCATCGGCGTCTACACCGTGACCTTAGTCACCAATCCGGGAAATCCGTGTGCCGATACGACGCATGAGGTCTTTCATGTATACCCCTTACTAAGCCCAAGCATCATTACTCCTACGGCCCAATGCCTCACCAATAACAGCTTCCAGTTCAGCGCCAGCGGCGGCTTTATGGGAACAGGCACCTACACCTGGACGTTCGGTCCGCAGGCCACGCCATCCGTGGCTGCCACGCCTTCGGTCTCCAGCGTGCACTTCGGCGCTGCAGGCGTTTACAGCGTTTCTTTTGTGGTGAGCGAAAACGGCTGCACGGCCACCGACGGCGACACCATCCGGGTATTTCCACCGGCAAAGGCAGAGATCGGCAATTTCGAAGGCGTAGGCTGCGACCCCTATACCATCACGTTTCCGAACCTGAGCTCCGGTGCCAGCATGAATTATTACTGGCAGTTCAGCGACGGCTCCACATCGACCGAAGCCTCACCGACCCGCATTTTTACGCCACCCGGTGTTTACAGCCTTTCATTGACGGCGGTCAGCACGCAGTACTGCATGGATACCAGCAAGGTGGTAGCCGTCAATAGCATCACCGTCAACCCTTCGCCAACAGCGGGCTTTGTGGCCACACCAACCATCACCACGATCTTCGACCCGGACATCCGTTTTTATAACACCACCATCGTTTCGGAAAATATTGTAAGCTGGTATTACGACTTCGATGACGGCTCGGGCTCTTCGGACATCAACCCATTTCACACTTACCAGACCTGGGGCGACTTCTACGTCACGCAAACGGTGACGAATGTGTTTAGCTGCCCGAACACGGTGGAGCTGCTCGTGCGGATCCTGCCGGAGTTCCGGTTCTGGGTGCCCAATGCCTTTACGCCCGACAAGGATGGCCTGAATGACATCTTCAAGCCGGTTGTGATCGGTGTGGAGGAATACAACTTTATGATCTTTGACCGCTGGGGTGCACAGATCTATAAAACCGAAGACCAGACAGAGGGCTGGGATGGCCGCTACAAGAACGATCCCTGCACCGACGATGTGTATATCTGGAAGTGCGATTTCAAGAATGTGGTCAGCAAGGAGCACGAGTACCACATTGGCCACGTGATGCTGGTAAGGTAGCTGATAATAATCTTCTGTTCATAATCTGTGCTCTTAATTCCTCATTTTCATGCAAAAAATAGCTTCTTTTGTTAAGCGCTAAACATGAACACCGTATTCACCAGGATAAGAGATAAGCATGCCCTATGGTATAAGGGCATTGTGTTCGTAGCCTGCGTATTGGTATGCAGCTACCTCCTGCCAAAGCACACGATCCTGGCCAGCTATAAGTCCAGGATCGGGGAAACCTGGCTGTATGACGATGTGGTGGCTTCTACGGATTTCCTGCTGAAGAAAACACTGGAGGAGCTCCGTGCCGAAAAGGAGGAAAAGCTTGACAAAGCGTCTTATTTTAAAAAGACAGAGATCAATACCATCGAGCTCCTCTCGAAAGCCGACCTGACGCCCGAGGAAAAAGTAAATGCCAAGATCTACCTGGATAACCTCTACCGCACCGGTGTGTACCTTTCGGTAAGCATGCCTTCCTCTGCGGACTCCATGATCAATGTTGTGACAGACAATGAGGTATACCAGGTGTCGAAGAACAGCCTCTACAACCGCGACAGGGCCTCCCTCTTCCTCAATAAATACCTTAAGCAGGAGCATGTGGTGAACGAGATCCTCGACCTTATGGTGCCTAACATCGTCTACGACCCTATCCTGTCGAACCAGGTGAACAATGAATCGGAAGCCACCGCCTATATTTACAAATCGAAGATCGAAAAGGGAACGGTGCTCATCCGGAAGAACGAGCTGGTGACCGATGAAAAGAATAACCTGCTGCTGAGCTACACCAGCGAGCTTGCCGCACAGGAAAATGCCAGGCCCATGTTCTCGGTATTGCTGGGGCAGCTTCTCTGCTGCTTCCTGGTGCTAGGCATCATCATGCTGTTCCTGGCATTTTTCCGCAAGGCCATCTTCAGCCAGAACACTTACGTCACCTTCATTTTCCTGATCATTGTATTATTCATTCTCATCAGCAGCATCATCTATAAGTACGATCCCAAATACATTTATGCCGTTCCTTTCTGCCTGGTGCCCATTCTCATCCGCGTGTTCTTCGACAGCCGCACGTCCCTGTTCACATTCCTCAACATTGTTCTGATCTGCGCTTTCTTTACGTCCGACAAGTTCGAGTTCGTATTTGTGCAGCTGATCGCCGGCATCGGTAATATTTTCAGCGTTGCCGATATGGGCAAGCGCTCCAAGCTTTTCGTGTCGTCGGGGCTTACCTTCTTTTTCTATGTATCCGCCTTTGTCGCCTTTCACCTGGTGAACAACACCCCCGATGCCTTTTACAATGCGCAGAACTTTGTGCCTTTTCTCATCAGCAGCGCCTGTGTGCTCTTTGCCTTTCCGTTGATCTACCTGTTTGAAAAGCTGTTCGGCTTCGTCTCCGATTTTACCCTGCTGGAGCTCTGCGATCTCAACTCGCCTTTGCTGCGGCAACTCTCTCAGAAAGTTCCAGGCACCTTCCAGCACTCGCTGCAGGTGGCCAACCTTGCGGAGGAGGCCTGCTATAAGATCGGCGGGAACGCGCTCCTGGTGAGGACCGGCGCCATGTACCACGATATCGGCAAAATGGAGAACCCGCGTTTTTTCACCGAAAACCAGGTAGGTGAGGTAAGCCCGCACGAAGACCTCAGCCCGGAGGAAAGCGCCAGGATCATCATTTCACACGTCATCAAAGGCGTTGAGCTAGCCAAGGAGCACAAGCTTCCGGAAACCATCATCGACTTTATCCGCACGCATCACGGCACGACAACGACAAAATATTTTCTGCATAATTACATTAAGGAACATGCCGGGGAGATCATCAACGAAGACCTGTTCCGCTATCCCGGCCCTATCCCATTCAGCAAGGAAACGGCCATCCTCATGATGGCCGACGGTGTGGAGGCTTCCTCCCGCAGCCTGAAAAAATACGATGCCGTTACCATCGACGAGCTGGTGGACAAAATCATCAACTACCAGATCGGCGAGAACCAGTTCATCAACGCCGACATTACTTTCAGGGATATCAACCAGATCAAGAAGATCTTCAAGAAACGCCTGATGAACATTTACCACGTGAGGATCGAGTACCCGAGGTAGGTTAAGTAATACCCGGAAAACAGTTTCCCTCAACTCAATAACAGCCTTTCAGCATCTCCACAATATTGGTGAGCGTGGGTACATCTATATCCTCTCCCGGAGCGATCCGGTAAATCCTTTGCTGTTTCCTTCCTTCGCTCAGCAGAGCCGGATGCGCCACAAGGTTGCCCCGCACAAAGGAGATATAAATTTCATGATCCTTCTTCGCATTATAGGAAATGAAGGCAAACCATTTTCCCTTAAAATAATAGAAAGGCGTGTTGAATTTCCAGGCTTCGGCAAGCCCCGCATCCTCAAGAAAGAAGCGGCGGAGAAATAAGAACCCGGAGCGCTGTGGCTCGGGGATCCTTAAGAAAAAGTCGTGCAGTGGCTCCTCCATACGTTGCAAAGCTAATCAATCCATCAGCCTTCTCAAAAAGAGAGGGCGCCGTTCCGCTGCCTGGATTTTCATTCGTTAAATCCGGATCCCTATAACACACACATCGTCGATCTGCTCCAGGTCGCCAGCATATTAAAAATCCCTGTAAAACTGATGGATGCTGGTTTTCACACCGAGGTAAACGTACGGCGACTGCAGCTCGTACCCGAGGTCGTCGCTGATGCCTCGCTGGATATAGCCAAGCTCCAGGCGCAGGTTCATCTTCGGCATCAGATAGTAGGTGAAGCGGATATCGCTTTGCATAAGCCTGCGTTGATTGCCCTGCGTGGTTTTATGCCCGTAGTCATAAGGGCGCGTCGTGTAGCTCAGAAAGATATTCTGCCCCAGGTTCGAGCCCAGCGTGTCCATGCCGATCACCGCCGAAAGCCCCTGCACGCTCAGCATCCAGCGGTTGGCGCGATAGCTTGCAAAGCCGAGGAACTCTCTGAAATTGGCACCAAAAGGATGAGCCAGCGCCTCTCCATAGTTGCTGTAGTTTTGCTGCACGCTGCCGTGTGAATAGGTGTAAGGCCTCACCTCATTGTACTCCGCCTGAAGGTTGAGCCCTTTTACCTTAAACGCATTGATGTATTTGGCACCAAACTGCCAGCCCTGCTTATTGGCCCACCAGCCTTTGCGGGCACGGATCTCCTTCAGAAAAAATTCATCGGCCACTCCCTGTGCATATAATTTGAGGCAACCGAAAAGCTTCCCGGTGATCGTCAAACCCAGCATGGAATTATCGGAAGAGCCTACCGAATATTCCTGGGGCCTGTAGAACACCACGGGGTTCAGGTAGTTCACGTCGAAGGTTCTTACGCGGTTAGTATCTGTGCCCTGCCATACCACATTTTCAAAAAAGGAAATGTTCAGCTCTTTCAGGGCGTTGAAGCTCAGGTAATGAAAGGTGCCGAATTTATTCTGCAGGCTTTTCTGTGAGCCATCGTAGCGCGAGAAGTCCTGCATCCATGAATACCACACGTTGTACTGGATGCGCCAGATATTGGCATTGATGCCGAAGTAAGGATTGTTATTCGAAAAATCGGACAGGAGCAAAGAGCGGTAACCCTCACCGATGAAATGCTTATCCTTGCCGAGTTGAAAATTAAAGGTCTTGTTGGGGCTGTACGACAGGTAGCCGGTGAGGTTGGAAAAGTTATAGCTGCCGTCGCTGTTTTTATAGGCCCGGCCCAGACCCGGGATCAAGCCGGTGGTTTGGATCACCGTATCCGTAAAGCCGGGATAGCTCACCCTGCCGCCGATGGCCGTTAAGGCAAAGGTAAAATCGTTGTTGATGTTGAGCTTAGCATGCGCTCCGCCAAACGTTTCGAAAACAAAGTGCGAGCCGAGAAGGTCGTAGCCGGCCTGCAGGTCGACGAGCGGCAAGGCCTGGAAGTTGTACTGGTTGTGCCTGTCGGGACCTTCGTTGAACGTTTTGCTCAGGAAAAAATTCCTGACCGGGTAATGAAGGTACTCCACCGCCGTATCCGAAAAGTGTTCGAGCGTAGCGCTCAGGTAAGGCTTAAAGCCCGAATGGAAGCGGAGATCCGGATACCTGATGTTCCACTGGTCGATGCTCTGCTGCATGTCCTGGTTGATGAACACATTCTGCGCCTGCGGGTCGTTTTGCGAAAACAGGCTCGTGCCGCAGCAAAGCAACGCCATCACCTTTGACAAACGGCTATGTGAAAAGCGCATCAAGAAGCAGGGACTTGTTTTTTCTGTGCCGCTTTATAGGAAAAGTGAACAAAGAGGATAAACAGGATGCAGCAGCCCACCACAGCAAAGAGCGACAGGCTGGGATTCAGAAAATAGCTGAGCAGCGATACACCAACGGTGATGAAGCTGAAGATGTAAATGATGATCACCGTTTTCACATGCGTATAGCCGCAATCCAGGAGGCGGTGGTGCAGGTGGTTCTTGTCGGCGGCGAAGGGCGACTGTCCTTTGGAGGCGCGGATGATGAAGATGCGCAGCGTATCGGTAAGCGGATAACACAGGGCGGCAATCACCACAATGGGCTTGGAGATGTGCACCCAGAACTTATCCAGGCTCGAGAGCGGGTATTCGATGAGCTTGATGCTAAGCACACAGATGAACATGCCGATGATGAGCGAGCCGCTGTCGCCCATAAAGATCCTGGCCGGGGAGAAATTAAAGATGAGGAAGCCCAATAGCGCTCCGGACAGCGAGAAGGAGAGGGAGGCCAGCGTATACTCGTTGGCAAACACAAACCAGGTGCCGAATACGGACGAGGCGATAAAGCCTACACCGGCCGCCAGGCCGTCGATGCCGTCAATGAGGTTCATCGCATTGACCACCACGATGTAGGTGAAGAGCGACAGGAATACGCTGCCCCAGTGCGGGATGCCTTCCACTCCAAATACGCCATGCAGGCCGGTAATGCGGATGTCGCCCATCAGCACAAGGATCATTCCTACGAGGATGTTGGCGAACAGCTTTTTCACCGGCGAGGTGCCGATGATGTCGTCTTTCACGCCCACAAAAAACAGCACGAGGCTCGTCGCCACCAGGATCTTGAACTCCTTGACCGACTCATAGATCTGGGTGAAGTCATGCAGGTCGTCGATATTGTACCAGAGCGAAAAGGAGAACAGGGTGGCTGCATAGATGATGATGCCTCCGATGGTTGGCACAGCGCGTTTGTGGATCTTGCGGTCCTCGGTAGGCATATCGATAAGCCGCTTGAGCACGGCTACTTTGATAAGCGCCGGCGTAGAGTATAAAACCACTGCAAAGGCGGTGATAAAAACGAGTATAAGTACAACCATATATTAAAAATCGTAATAGGTGTTATATAAATTGGTTTTCAAGCTGATGGAATAAAATGATGTCGTATTGTTTGATGCGCTGAACGATAAAAAATCCTGGTACCTGTAATTGTATCCTAAAGATACGTTAAAATTGTACGCATGGTTGATGGTGTAGCCTATTTGTAAGCGGCCAAGCGTATTATGGTAGAGGGCGTATTTATTCAGCGTCAGGTACTGTAGATTCACCTTCGCATTGGCAAAGATGCGCTTGATCTTATAATCGGCCAGCACCACCACCTCCCGGCCATATCCGGGTGTAAAGGCCAGGTTCTGGTTGTAATGCGAAAAGCTCTGGTTGGCCCGCGTGCCGAAAGGGCTGTTGTACGAGCCTTCCGCCACATCGTTGTATTCGACCTGCAGCATCAGGTTCCTGAGCTTAAAGGCATCGAAGTAGCGGATGCCCGCCTGGTAGCCAAAGGCATTGCCCAACACCGTTTTATTGCTGAAATCGTCGGCCATGAACTGCCCGTATATGCTCAGGCTGTTCGTGAGCTTGACATTAAGGTCCGCCCCGATCACCATGTTGTTCTGGTTGTCGAGGCCATAAAACCCGAGGTTGGTAAAGATCACCGGGTTAAAATACTGCCAGTCGAGGTGCTGGCGGTTCATGCTGTCGGCGGCGTTCCAGATCATGCCCTGAAATAAGCCGAGTGTGATGCGCTTGCTGGCGTTAAAGCTCAGGTACTGAAAGGAGGCGGCCTTTTTCTGGAACAAAGGCTCCGTGTACAGCGGTGTCTTGGCTCCGCCTGTTTCCAGGTTCATCAATACCGCGTAGATGTTGGTGTATTGCAGCCGTCCTTTGAGCCACTGCGACGTTATCCGCAGGTAAGGGTAATTAAAGGCATTGTCGCTCAGGAGCAGGGAGCGGTAGCCATTGCCGATCTTTTGCTTTCCGTGCCCAAGCTGGATATTGAGCTGACGGATGGGCTGATACGAAATAAAGCCCGAGGAAAAGGCATAGTCGAAGCCTGTGGTTTTATATACCTTATACCGGCCCTGGCCCGGGATCACGCCGGTTTGTCTGGCGAAGTGAGAAATATAATAAGGAAACTGGCTCTGGTTCTCGGAGAACAGGCTTTCAAAATAAAAGTTCCTGCCGATGCTGCCGCTGGCCACAAAGCCACGTGTATTGGTAAAGGTATTTCTGTAATTGGTGGTATCCGTGTAATCCCGGCCCAGCTCCACGTTCAGGAGCGGGTCCACCTTAAACTCGTAGGCATTGGTTTTGGAGCGGATATGGATCAGGTGATCGAAGAAAACCTTTTCCAGAAGCGGGTCGTTCTTCACATATTTGAAAAGACGAAAAGTATCGGCTATGTAAGTGTAACGCTTGCTGAAAAAAGGAATGTAAGGTTGCATGGCCGGGTGTACCTGCTCCGAATCGATCCTGGCCAGCCCGCGCTGCGTAAAGGCATTGAAAAAATAATCGTTGGGAAGGTTGTAGAACTGCGATTTAAGAGGATGAGATAAGAGAAGTGAGACGATGAGATATGAGAGAAGAACCCTGAACCTCGCTGGCTTATGTTTGCAGTCTATGATAAATAATCCAGGCAAAATAGGGGATTTGATTTAGATGTGTGTTTAGGTTAACGTTTACTATCTCAATACTCAAATCTTAATGCTCACTACTTTTTCTACCATACTTTCACGCCCTCCTTGTTTTTAAAATCCTCGTACACCTGCCTGATGCCTTCCGGCAGTTCTATGCGATGCTTCCAGCCAAGGGAATGGATATAGGAAACGTCCATCAGCTTTCGCGGCGTGCCGTCGGGTTTGCTGAGATCGTGCCTGATCTCGCCTTGGTAGCCAACAATATCCTTGATGAGCAGGGCCAGGTCTTTAATGGTAAGGTCGGTTCCCGAACCGATGTTCACAAACTGTTCGCCATCATAGGTATTCATGAGGAACACACAGGCATCGCCCAGGTCGTCGGCATGCAGGAACTCGCGCATCGGAGTACCTGTGCCCCACATCTCCACAAAAGGCGCATTGCTTTCCTTCGCATCGTGGAACTTGCGGATCAGCGCCGGCAGCACGTGTGAGTTGCTCAGGTTGTAGTTATCATTAGGGCCGTACATGTTGGTAGGCATCACCGAGATAAAGTTGCAGCCATACTGGCGCTTATAGCTTTCACACATCTTGATGCCCGCAATCTTCGCAATGGCATAAGGCTCATTGGTATCTTCCAGCAGGCCGGTAAGCAGGTATTCCTCCTTCAGCGGCTGCGGCGCCATCTTCGGATAGATGCAGGACGAGCCGAGGAACATCAGCTTTTTCACCTTGTTCACATATGCCTGATGGATCACGTTATTCTGGATCATCAGGTTCTCATAAATAAAATCGGCGCGGTACACATTGTTGGCCTGGATGCCTCCTACCTTGGCGGCGGCCAGGAAGACATACTCCGGCTTTTCGCGTTCAAAAAAGTCAGCAACGGCCTGCTGGTTACGCAGATCGAGCTCTGACGAGGTACGCGTCACGATATTGGTGTAGCCTTTTGCCTGTAAATTTCGCATAATAGCCGAGCCCACCATCCCGCGGTGACCTGCTATGTATATTTTGGAGTTTGGTTCCATTTGATAATTTTGATCTCCCGCAGATTTCACAGATGCCACAAATAAAAAATCTGCACCAACCGGCGCCTGCCTGCGATAGGCAGGCGATCTGCGGAACGCTTGGTTACTCTTTATAGTTCAGGATCTTGTGCCCGCCTTCCAGCAGGTACTTGTCGCGTTTGAAAAGCTCCAGGTCGGCAGCCACCATTTCCTTGCACAGCTCCTGCACCGTATAGGTCGGCTTCCAGCCCATTTTCGTACGGGCCTTGGTAGAATCGCCCACCAGCAGATCAACCTCTGCCGGACGGTAATATTTCGGGTCGATCTGCACCAGCACTTTGCCGGTGGATACGTCAATTCCTTTTTCGTTTTCTGCCTTGCCTTCCCATTTCAGCGTAATGCCTACTTCGGCGAAAGCCATGTTGATGAACTCGCGCACGGTGATCTTGATGCCGGTGGCCAGAACGAAATCCTCAGGCTCCTCCTGCTGCAGCATGCGCCACATGCCTTCCACATAATCCTTGGCATGGCCCCAGTCCCTTTCCGAATCAATATTTCCCATAAACAGGGTGTCCTGCAGCCCCAGGCTGATCTTGGCGACACCGCGGGTGATCTTGCGGGTCACAAAGGTCTCGCCGCGCAGCGGGCTCTCGTGGTTGAAGAGGATGCCGTTGCAGGCATACATCCCGTACGACTCCCGGTAGTTCTTGGTGATCCAGAAGCCGTAAAGCTTGGCAACCCCGTATGGGCTGCGCGGGTAAAACGGCGTGGTCTCCTTTTGAGGAACTTCCTGCACGAGGCCGTACAGCTCAGACGTAGAGGCCTGGTAAAAACGCGTTTTCTTTTCCAAACCCAGGATACGGATCGCCTCTAAGATCCTGAGCGTGCCGATGCCATCGGCATTGGCGGTATATTCGGGCGTATCAAAGCTTACCTTCACGTGCGACATCGCCGCCAGGTTATAGATCTCGTCAGGCTTTACTTCCTGCACAATGCGGATCAGGTTGGTGCTGTCTGTCAGGTCGCCGTAATGCAGCTTAAAATTAACGTGTTTTTCGTGCTGGTCCTGGTACAGGTGATCGATCCGGTCGGTGTTGAACAAAGAGCTCCTGCGTTTGATCCCGTGAACAATATATCCCTTGCTTAATAATAATTCCGACAAATAGGCCCCGTCTTGTCCCGTTACCCCTGTAATTAATGCTACTTTACTCATGTGCGCTTTTATAGAACAACAATATTACGAAAAATTAACTAAAAGACCGGCCGAAATTTTTAGGTCCTTACCCGCTGAAAGCCGATTTTTTTGATAGCTTTGCTTTTCTTAAAATCCAGTTTTATAGCTATGAAAACGACATTCGGAAAACAAAATTACCAGATCTTCATCGCTGGCATTGTGCTCATCATTTTAGGATACCTTCTGATGATCGGCGGTGGCAGCGACGACCCGAATGTGTTTAACCCGGCTATTTTCGATACCCAGCGCATTACGATCGCCCCGATGGTATGCCTGCTCGGATTTGTAGTAGTGATTGCCGGTATTATGTGGCGCCCTAAAGCCACAGCAGCCGAGCAACCTGCCAAAACAGACTCTATTAAGAACTAAGCCGGACCTCATTTCTTAATCCTATTTCTTTCCCGTATGTCGTATTTACAAGCCTTTATCATTGCTGTTATCGAAGGATTAACGGAGTTTTTGCCTATTTCCTCTACCGGCCATATGATGATCGGGACAGCCCTGCTTGGTATGGAAGCCACTCCCTTTGTGAAGCTTTTCACCGTAGCTATTCAGCTGGGAGCCATCCTTTCGGTAGTCGTGCTTTATTTCAGGCGCTTTTTCAAATCCGTTGATTTTTACATCAAGCTCGTGGTGGCTTTTATTCCGGCCGCCATTTTTGGCCTTCTCCTGGGCGATTACATCGATGCGGCCCTCGAAAACCTGATGGGTGTGGCCATCGCGCTCTTTGCCGGAGGCATTATCCTTCTTTTTGTGGATCGCTGGTTCAGGAACAACCTCCTCAACGATGAGAAAGACATCAATTACCCGAGAGCCCTCAAAATAGGCTTGTTTCAGTGCCTGGCCCTTTGGCCGGGGATGAGCCGCAGCGCTTCCACCATCATCGGTGGTATGACGCAGGGCCTCACCCGCAAAGCCGCTGCCGAATTTTCCTTTTTTCTGGCAGTGCCGACCATGTTTGCTGCTACCGCCAAAAAACTGCTCGACTTCTATAAGGATGGCCTGGTGCTGAACGGTAAAGAGATCAACCTGCTCATTTTCGGCAATGTGGTGGCCTTTGTGGTGGCTTTACTGGCCATCAAATCCTTCATCGGCTTCCTCAGCAAACACGGTTTCAAAACCTTTGGCTGGTACCGTATTGTGATCGGCGGTATATTAATTGCCCTCTTCCTGCTCAAGGTTCCGATCGCCATCGTATAGGCCTGTCAGGGTTTCATGCTGAAATGGCACGGTTCCGGCCTTGGTACAGGGTTTGCTTTCCCTTATAATCGTACGTTTTAACACTGTTTTTGTTGCGAAAAGCCATGATGGCAGCTTAATTTCGTATCTTTACAATCCCAAATTCCAATCATGGCAAAATCAGGCCCCATCGTATGTTCGTTCTGCGGACGCGATAAAAAAGACGTGAA
>Ga0233425_10003043_pt1 | contig 31502 bp, 29 predicted proteins | sample Watercolumn_Towu_2_FD_181712 | JGI IMG/M metagenome (GOLD analysis project Ga0233425, IMG submission 181712) | Freshwater microbial communities from Lake Towuti, South Sulawesi, Indonesia - Watercolumn_Towuti2014_140_MG | ecosystem: Environmental > Aquatic > Freshwater > Lake | place... | reverse complement strand
TATTCTGTTCGGGTCGCAAAAAGCAGTATTATTCGACGCTGAACTCGATGCAAAGCGTTCGTATGAAACAAGTAATGAATTGCCCGTAGTGTAATATTCCAACGCTTAACGACTATTTCTGTGCAAGGTGTAATTACAGATGTTGTGGGAGCCAAGTTTTATGGAAAACTGGTTTGATATTAGTGGATTGCGGGTACTTATAACTGGTGGGACCGGGGGCATAGGCACCGAGTTGGTCGGCGGCTTTCTGGGTGCAGGTGGTGTTGTCTGCGTGTTAGGGCATTCAACCGAGGCGCTTGAAAAGACACTCCACAAGCACAGTTCGCACAGCAAAAGGCTTCACGCAATCTGCGGTGATCTTTTGGAGGACTCATCAATTACTTCGGCTGTGTTAGATGCTCGCACCAGACTGGGCCAGATTGATGTAGTGGTTCTTGCGCATGGTAACGTTGAGCCAGGCGCTGCGACGGATATGACACTGGACTCTTGGCAACGCCAAATACAAGTTAATCTAACTGCTACCTTCCGGCTTGCACAAAATGTAGCGCCGGAAATGATCGCAAGAAAGCGAGGCAAAATCATCACAGTTGCATCAATGCTGACGTTTCAAGGCGGTCTCAATGTAGCTGCGTACGCGGCTAGTAAGGGGGGAGTGGGTCAACTAACCAAAGCACTGTCCAATGAGTGGGCCCCGTACGGAGTGAACGTTAACGCTATCGCTCCCGGGTATATCAAGACAAAACTGAATGCGCATGTCTGGAAAGACCCTGAGCGTTATAAGCAAGTGCTTGCGAGGCTTACAAGCGGCCGGTGGGGGGAACCACGTGATCTCATTGGTCCGGCATTGTTTTTGGCGTCACCAGCTTCAGATTACCTTCACGGCGTAGTCTTGCCTGTCGATGGTGGATGGCTGGCGCGATGAAAATCGGGGTCGATAGTTACAGCTTCCATCGTTTCTTCAACGAAACAACTGCCTGGGAGAAGCCGACTTCAATAGAGTGGCAAACCGCCGACTTTTTAAGGTTTTGCGAGAGTGTCCAAGCGGATATTGCGTCAATACAAACTATCCATATAAATATTACGCGGGTCGGGATCGACAGAGAAATTGATTGTTGGAGAGAAGCAACGCGTGGTGACGTTGTATTGACTTGGGGCCATCCGAATGGTTTCGATGGTGGACGAAATATAGAACGCTTGGCGAATGCGGAGCTGTACTTAGAGTTTGCAGGAAAGCTTGGGATCCGTGAGATGCGCGTCGTCTGCGGTAATCACAATAATTTTCTGGAGAGCCCCCATCAACGTATCGAATTATTGCGGCCATTGATCAAGCGTTTGGTTGACCGGGCGTCAGAGTTGAAAGTTCGAATTTCCATTGAAAACCATGCTGATTTCTGCGTTGCCGACCTCATTGAGTTTATTGGTTCCTTTGAGGCGCCGTACCTTGGGCTGTGTCTCGACTTGGGCAATGCTCTAAGGGTGGGTGATGACCCCATCGTGATTCTAAAACAAGTGGATCTCAATAAAGTGTTTATGATTCAAATGAAAGAGATTATAAAGGTTAAGGGACATGAGGCCGCAACGGGTTGGTGGCCAACGGTGAGATTCGGTTCTGGGGATGTCCACGTTGATAAGTGCATGGAAATTCTGAAGAGACGAAACTATGTGCAGCCAGTGGTAGTTGAACTTTCTAACCTGTTCGGTAATTTGGAAGAGCTTGAAATTGCAAGAGACGCTGTAAAGTTTCTTCGTATGTATGCGTGAGTACTATCCGGGTCCGAAGAAAGAAATTCGGCGTTTCATGCCTGACTTTTTGCCGGGAAGTTGTAGTGCAAAAACGTGAAGCAGGAAGCCTATTTAGTGTAGCTTATGGTCTAGCTTCTGCTCGGATTTGAATTCGCAACCGGCCTCAACGCACTGGTCAGTGGTTTCACTGTGGGTAGCGTAAAATGTTGAGGATGCCGTAGTTTTAAGGGTAGGGCTTCGCGATGAGCTGCAGGGGTAATGGTTGTGCGGACCGGCTTCATCTCTCTTCCAAGAATTGCCTTCAGGCTGATACTCAATCTGCTTTCATCGAATACTGTCTTGCCGCGTGATATGACTAGACGGGTGGTGGCAAGGTTATTTGTAGGCCCTGTCAACACGGCACAGGGCGTTGCCAATCGAAATAATTCTCGGTTATTAATACATTAGGAATCCGCCAGAGACATTGAGAGTTGCTCCGGTGATATAACGTGCGTGGTCACTCGCGAGAAACACCACAGGGCCTGCAAGTTCTTCGGGCTCTGCCACATACCCGAGAGGGGTCTGCTGCATCATATTGTTGTAAACTTCCTTAGACAAACCTGTCATTAGCATTGGGGTGTGGACCTGGCCGGGTGAGACTGTGTTTACTGTTATCCGGTGCGGGCCGAAGGTACGGGCGAGACCTCGTGTCATGCTCGTCACTCCGCCTTTGCTTGCTGCATACGCCACAGATCCGCCAAATCCACCCGTCCACCAGCCTTGCGAGCTAAAGGTTATTATCCGGCCACCGAGACCAATAGCTATCATCGCATTTCCTGCTGAGCGGCACAGAAAGAATGCGGCTTTTAGGTTGATGTCTTGCTGGAAGTCCCAGTCTTCCTCTGATACGTCATCCAGGCTCGCTCGCCGCCGCAGCACGCCAGCGACATTCGCTAGCACATACAGGTTGCCCAATTCTTCGCAAGCCCGCTGTACTAACGCGGCGTGCCCTGTGAGGTCAGCTAGGTTGTTAGCAACCGGCACGTGCCCCACGCCTTCGAATCCTGCAACCACTTCATTCACCTTCGCTTGGTCTAAGTCCACTGCCATCACCTTTGCGCCAGTCGATGCGAACGCGCTCGCGACTGCACTGCCAATTCCGCCCGCGGCGCCAGTGACGATTACGCCCTTGCCTTCCAGTCCCGCTCCCACACTCCAAGTCATACTTAGGTTTCCTTTTACCAGAATAGTTCTGGCTCCCGGCTATATCGCGCCGACTGAGGCCGGGTCCGCAAGTACTTTCTCACTCCGATAGCGGTCGACAACTTCTTCAAGAATGTCGATCCCCAAGCCTGGCTTGGTTGGTGGGTAGAACCAGCCGCCAATATGAGTAATTGGTTCAGAAACCAACTCGTTCTGCATCGGATTTACCAGCGGTTTCATCTCCAATAGCTTGCACGACGGCGTACTGAAACTGATGGCGATACTAGCTGCTGAGCAGATAGCGCTGGACCAAGCGTGGGCATTCGATTGTCGCCGGTGGAATTCCACCCGGTCCGTGGCTTTTTTGAAGCCCGTGATTCCTTCGGCCCGACCCGGATCGATGCCTACTACGTCTACAGTTCCTGTGGCCAGAATGCGCTCAAAACCCTCTAGATCCCACTCCTTCTCGCCGTAGGCGATGAGCGTAGTGGTTTTGCTCCGCAGGTTGGCATAGCCCTCCGGATCCCAAGCACCCAGTGGCTCCTCCATCCAGTGCAAGCCGTATTCTTCAAAGGCAAGCACGCGACGCACCGCGGTTGTGACATCCCACTTCACATTCCACCCGCAGTCAAGCATAATCATGGAAGTTGGTCCGAGACCCTCTCGCATGCGGCGCATGTATTCCACGTCACGGTCGTGCTGATATCCGAGGCGCGCATTGCCACGCTTGCCGAGCCCTACCTTCACCCCGTGCATACCAGGCGCTACCCACTCTTGGGCCTCAGCAACCATGTGACCGATATCTTCATAGTGGGCGTGACATGATGCAATCGCGGGTAGCTTGTCGTGCACCGCACCCCCGAGTAAATTAAGAACGCTTGTACTCAGTAGTTTGCCCTTTATGTCCCAAAGTGCCATATCGATTGCGGCTACAGCATAACTGGCGATGCCCCCGCCGTAGCCATACCACCATTTTCTGTCCCTTAGCGAGTGCCATAATGCAATATTTTCAAGCGGATTTTTTCCCACCAGTCGCTCGTTCATGCCGTCGATGATCGCTTTTACAGCAAAGTTGGCTTCGGGAAATTGAGTGATTGATTCACCCCAGCCTACAACGCCATCACGAGTAGTGATTTTTACTAGGCACAAGTGCCGCAGGGCATTGAAGTCATTTGGTTCGGGGTAGCTTACTGGGATCGGTTCGATAGTTGCAATTGTGTCCATCTCTACTCCTTGTGGGGAAGTGCGTGTAAGATACCACCGCAAACCCTAAGCGCGACAACACATATAAACGGGGCGTAGACAAGTGCCTCTTTCACCATGATTCTGCACCACTCTACTCGAGTAAGACAAGCTGCCCGTTAGATTTTAGCGGCTTGTTTCACAAACAATCGGAGGTGCAGCTCGGCTCGCGTGAGCCCAGACTTCTCAACTGCTTCCGCCTCAGAAATTGCACCACAGTCTATAGCACGCCGAAAGTAATTCAGCAGCCCTTGACCTGTGGCCGCATCGTCAAAAATATTTCCAGAGCGCGAAGCCTGCGCTGAATTTGCGACAAAGTTCTTGAGGCGTTCCGAGAATGTGTCAAGCCCTTCGAGAAAAAATGCGAACACAGCTGCATAGCGAGCTGGCAATTGGGCGGGATGCAAATCCCAGCCTTGATAGAAACCGTTGACAAGCGACCGCCGCACATTCGCGCAGTGCAGACGCCAGGCGCGGTGCACTACCTCTGGCGACCCGATGGGTATCACGTTAGTAGGACCGTCTGACAGCCAGATGCCGGTGCTACTGAGTGCAGCAAGAAGCATCTGCCGCGCAAAGTCACACGCTGGATGCTCTAGATGCTGATGAGCAGCAGTGATACCGCAAGCTCCTGTGTAATCGTAGATACCAAAGTGAACACCGCGGATGCGTCCACCACCCGCCAAAACCAAGTGTGGCAGGGCGCAGCTGCCATTTGCGGCAAGAATTGACTGCGTGGTTTCGATCATTAATTCAAGTTGCAGTGTTCCTGTTGCCAGCTTCCTTGCGCGCTCAAACGCACCACACGCCATAGCAAGTGTGGCTACTTGTTCGGGTGCGGTAATCTTCGGAAGGGTAATAACAAAATTTGGCGGAAGTTCGCCACCGGTCTGGTCTAGTAACTTGGTTAAAAACAAATCAAAAGTTCTGAGGCTGCGATGCTTCAACTCTTCATTAAGGGGCTTAATTCGGATTCCAATCGACTGTGGCAGTGTGTCATCACGCATTGCCTTGGCTAGTTCGCTAGCAGCTGCTTGCGAATATTGGTCTTCTTCGCGATCGCTGCGATGCCCAAAGCCGTCCTCAAAATCAATTCGAAAATCCTCGATTGGCTCGCTCATTAGTTTATTGACTATGCGCGGGTAGATCCTGAGGGCAAACTCAGGATTCATTTCGAGAGTTGATGCCAGAGTCGTCGGATCGGGTGCATATTCCTGCAAAGCGCGCAGGGCAATTTCCCCCAGTTTTTTCGCCATATTGGCCTTAAAGAGGTGTGCGCCTCCGTAGACTACATGAACTGGCTGGCGTCCATGGGCATGATTTGGGAACTGGTTGGCGGCGCGGTGGTTTGCAATTTGCAGCGTGTGCACAAATGCTTCAATCTCACTTACCGATAGTGACGTGTCGGCCAAGAATGGGGTTCCCTGATGGAAATTAATTCTGAACTACAAAACTACTTCGGTGTGGCGCTGCAAGTGGCAGTCTAAGTTGATGGCAATTGGTAGTGCTGCGATGTGGGTTGGATAAAACTCGATACGCACCTCCAGCGCCGTATTTATACCCCCCCAACCTTGCGGGCCAATACCCGTGCAATTAACCTGATGCAGTAATTCCGATTCCAAGACCGCATATCTCGTGTCAGGGTTGTGGCTGCCGCCCTTACGCATTAACGCCTTCTTCGCAAGTAACGCGGCTATTTCTAAGGTTCCCCCTAAACCCACGCCAACAATCATCGGCGGGCACGCATTCGGACCAGCCTCCAGAACACATCTTAATACTTCCGCTTTTACACCCTTGATGCCGTCAGCAGGGGTAAGAACCCGCACCCAGCTCATATTCTCCGCTCCGAAGCCCTTGCACGCGATGTTGAGGCGCACTTTGTCGCCGGCCACAATCTCTAAATGGACCACCGCCGGAGTGTTATCGCCTGTATTGCTTCGCTCAAAGAGTGGCTCGGCCACAACAGATTTGCGCAAAAACCCTTCAGCGTAACCTTGTTGTACTCCCAAATTGATTGCTGCATTCAGGTCTCCCCCAAAAAAATGAACATCCTGTCCAACCTGCAGAAATATAATCACCATTCCCGAGTCTTGACACATTGGCACCTTGCGCTGCGATGCAATCACTCTGTTCTCAACAATTTCCAGCATAGCTTGCCGCCCGGCTGGAGAGGGTTCCGTGTCCCGAACTTTTATTAACTGATTTAGTGTGGGTGCTGGAGTGTGGAAATTTAGCGACTGAACTGCGTTGCAGACAGCGTCGCTAATAGTTGCTACATTCATCTTTCTCATAAACTTACACAGCTTGCTGAAATGCGGCTTGCCCTTGTTCGAACAGGTCACCTCCATGGCAATCGTTACCAACCACAAGTCGGAGTTGCTCCACCTCAAAACGATGAATTGCTTCGGTTCCTAGGTCGTGGTACGCCACGACTGCCACTTCTTTTATGTGCTCAGAGATCAGGGCTGCTGCGCCACCAACCAGTAAAAAATATACCGCACAATGCTGTTGAAGTGCACGCCGCACTAGTGGACTGCGCTTGCCTTTGCCGATCATTCCCTTGAGACCAAGTTGCAACAGTGGCGGAGTGAAAACATCTACCCTTCCTGAGGTGGTTGGTCCTGCTGGACCGATGATTTTGCCAGGTGGTGTAGGCGCGGGACCAACATAATAAATAATCTGCCCGGCAACGTTAAGTGGAAGTGAGTGCCCAGCCCTAGCTGCATCCGCAAGTCGTTGATGCGCAGCGTCACGTGCGGTATAGATTGTGCCAGAAAGCAGAACAACATCCCCAATGCGCAGGGTAGCAATTATTTCCGGGGATAACGGCGGCCGCAATTGAAACATGATACTTAGAGGGTGCTGCTGCCACGCGCAAATAGAACTTGCTTGGTGTACAACTTGTTAATGGTAAGCCCCCCCCGCGGTACGAGTTGCAAGCACAACTCACATAGGGTGCATTCGTCTTGGTGTTCTTTGATTACTTGAAGACTGCTGCCGTTCAAGGCGAAAATGTTTACGGGACAGGTGGTAACCAGTTGCTCTCGAATATGAGGCAAAAGATGGCGGTCGTCGAGAATTATCTGGATAAAGACACTCATATCAGCACGTGATTTAGCCTGTTTTTTAACAAGTGGGGGATTCTAGATAACTTATCCGCTATGACGACACCTGCCTTCTGGAGAACTGCGCGCTTGCTAGCTGGGCTGCCGATGATGCCCTCTACAATCGATCCAGCATGTCCAAAGCGCCGTCCCTGCATTTTATCCATAAAGCGACCCGCTACAAAAGCCACGATCGGCAGCCGAGAGGGAATCGTCGTAAGGCGCTCTGCAAGTTGCTCTTCCATCGTCCCGCCCGGCTCACAAAAAAGGACCAGAGCTTTTGTGTGTGGATCTGCCTCATAAAGTGGAAGTAGTTCCAAGACTGTCGATCCGATGATAGGATCTCCGCCGATACTTATGCAGGTACTTTGCCCTATCCCATTTTGTGTTAATAAATTAGCAATTTCCGTCATCATGCCACCACTTCGCGACACAACCCCGATTGAACCAGGGCTGTAGGCGCAGTGTATCGCAGCTACGTTTCCGCCAACCATACCCACACGAGTTTGGTGGGGAGAAATAATTCCTAGGCTGTTGGGGCCAATGAGGTGCGTTCCCGCCAGCCGGGCCCTTTCAACAATCGCGACAACGTCGTGTCGCGGAATTCGTTCCGTAACTATAACCACCAGCGGAATCCGGTTATCAAATGCTTCAAAAGCAGCACTTCTTACAAAGCGCGCCGGTACTGAAATTAGGGACGCATTAGCGGCAGTCGAGAGCATGGCTTGCGACACAGAATTAAATATTGGAACACCGTGGATGTTTTGTCCTCCTTTCCCAGGGGTTACACCTGCTACAACCCGTGCACCATACTCTAATGAGTCGTAGGTAGATGTGGCGGCTTCGCGACCCGTTATTCCTTGTACAAGAATGCGAGTCAATGAATTCGCTAAGATGGCCACCGAATTTGCTCCACGATCTCTTCAAGTCCCGTATCCCGCCCATATGAGGGAACACCGTAATGCTCGAGAATTGCCTTGCCCTCATCTTCCCAAGCGCCGGGAATGCGAAATGCAACGAGCACATCTTTCGGAGACCGACCTGCCTCAAGGATGCCCTTAATTACGCCACGCGCCACCAAATCAACACGAGTGTTGCTGACAACGTTCATGATTACCGCGAGCTGCTTGACATTGTCTTGCGAAAGTATCAACTTGGTCAGCTCCTTAATCTTCCAAACGCTGGGATTACCGCCAATTTCGCAGTAATTGGCTGGTTTCAGCCCTGCGTCAAGAATTGCATCCATAATTGTCAGGCTGGCACCGCCACCACCGATTAGCAGGCCTAAATCGCCTCCAAATGGCACCAATCGTCCAGCTACGCCGCGATGATCCGCATGATCTATTTCGGCTGCCTTCCGCTCAAATTCAGACAATTGATCTTGGAAGGCAATGCTTAGGGGCAGGCACGCCATAATATTGTCTTGGCGTAAAACAGCATCATCGTCGATTTCTAGATGCACATCCGCAACACACCATTGATGATGCATGTTAAGAATAAGCGGGTTGATCTCCAGCAACAGGGCGTCGCTTTCCACGAACAGTGCCGCGAGCTTCGTGATAGTTGTCACCAAGCTCTGTTGGTCATCACCATCTAGTCTCAGCGCTACTGCCATCTTAGACCATAGCATATCCTCGATCGGTTCCAGAAGAGAGAATGGACAGTGCAGCATTTGGGATGTGGATTCGACTTCGACACCTCCGTTGCGCGAAGCCAACACCACAGCCTGCCTGGTGCGGTTGTCGAATGTAACCGCAATATAAATTTGCTCAAGACTTGCGACGCATTCTTCAACCAACACTGCGTCAATGTGGTGCCCTAGCAGGGTACCCCCAATAAGGTCCTGTGCAACCGCAAGCGCTTCAGCAGGTGTATCTGCATTCTTCACGCCCCCCGCTTTCATTCGTCCACCCGTTGGTACTTGGGCTTTTATAATAACCGGTCGGCTTATCTGATGGGCGATTGCCAAGGCTTTGTCAGGTGTGAAAGCTAAATTGCCCTCAGGAACGAGCATACCCCGCCCGGCAAGAATTACTTTTGCTTCGTGTTCAAGAACCTTCATTGTAGTAAAAAAACATCTTGGCAAGCACTAACGAGTTGGCGGCGTGTGAATTGCAATCAATTCAAGTTCTGTGACACCCGTATTCTTCAGGCTGTGGACACAGCCTGGTTTTATAGTTGCACCCCTACTAGGCGAAAAAACAAACGTCGCGTTTTCAACTGTTAAAACACCCACGCCCGACAAAACATATGCTGTTTCCGACTCAATTTCGTGGATATGTGAAACAATTTCGGCACCTACTGCCAGTCGTACAAGCATGACACTTGCGTGCGGGTGAGTGGCTCGGGTTTCGAGGAGTTTGACACGAAGGGCCGGAAAACGGTCGTGAGCAACCCATTCCAGGGCTGCGGCATCAAAGTAATGCGTCTCCATTACCATGTGTCAGTTTCCAGATGCCGCTTGAGATCATGCAGAAACAACGCAGACTGTCGCCCATCAAGTGCGCGGTGGTCAACCCCTAAGGTAAAACTTGCGGTGGGGCGTACCTCGAGCAGGGAGCCAACCACAACTGGACGAGGTAAGACACTCCCAATGGAAACGATTGCTAATTGAGGAGGATTTATTATCGCCGTAAAATTATCGATGTGGCCAGCACCTACATTTGAAATTGTAAAGGTGGACGGTAACAGTGAATCGCCGCGTAACACTCCATTTACTGCCTGCCGAACGATATCTTCGCGCTCCACGGCAATTTCTTCCACGGCGCGCCCCCGTGTTTCCTGCAGCGTTGGGACGACCAATCCGCGTTCAGTTTGTACCACAAGGCCTATTCGCAACTCAGAAATATTAACGGATTTATCATTCTGCCAAAAGCCATTAAATTGCAGATGATTTTCTAGAGTGCGCCCGATTGCGACAATAAAAAAATCGGTCAATGTTACGCTCCGCCCCCCACTTTTTTTGGCGGCTACAATATTGGTCAAGTCAGCAGTTGTTGTCATGTAAAAGTGCGGAATGGTTGTCCATGAACGGCTGACGCGATCTGCCTTGGCCTGCGACGCCCGCTGACCATTGGTCATACCTGCACTGGCGAGGAAATCCATAATATCTTCTTCAACAATGCGTCCATCAGACCGGGCGGGCGTGACTAGCGACAGGTCAACCCCTTTTTCTTCGGCTAATTTGCGCGCGCGTGGTGACGCAGGCCATTTACTGGATGGTGCAGTGTGGATAGAAGCCTCAGTCAGGCTTGATTTGCTATCCACCGCCAAATCCGCCGGGGCAGACTCTAGTCGCGGGCGTAAAGTACGATAGAAAGGGTCGATGTCGGGAATGCTATCCTCCGCCGCCCCAACTATTGCAACAACTGTCCGCGGTGGAATGGTTGTGCCTTGCTCGACAAGAATCTTGCGCACAATTCCGTCAGCTGGTGCTTCAACTTCAACAGTGGCTTTTTCAGTTTCAATTTCACATACGATGTCGCCCCGCTTGATCGTGTCCCCCACTTGAACATTCCAGGTGGCAAGCCTGACACTTTCAGTAGTTTGGTCCACAACCGGAATTACTATTTCAATTACCATAATTAGGCACTTCACTCAGCCCGGTATTGATCGATTACGTCTGCATTCAGATCAATCCCAAATCCTGGTTTGTCTGGAAGCTCCATATACCCGTCGCGAACCCGTGGTTGCTCCCGCGGAAGTTCAAACCACATCGGATCACGTTTTGGGTTTGGAAATATTTCAACAAAGGTGCTATGCGAGACAGCAGCCAGGCAGTGTAGCGCTACTTGCGCCTCTTCATGATGTGCCATTTTGACGTGAAAATGTTCTGCCATATGGGCAATTTTCATCCATTCGGTCACCCCGCCTGCAATAGTCACATCAACATTTAAGACATTTACACGCCCATGTACCACAAGATCACGGCAGCCAAAGCGGGATATTTCGCCTTGCCCCGCAGTGACATCAATAGAACCACCTTCGCGGACCATGCGCAGTCCGTCAAGTTGGTCAGACCAGCCAACCGGCTCTTCCAGCCACCGTATATTGAGCGGTACTGCTTTGCGACTAAACTCAATTGCTTGCTCAGGAGTCCAACCCTGATTGGCATCAACTACAATCACAAAATCTTCCCCCACGGCTTGTCGCGCAAGGCGCACGCGTTCGACATCCTCATCAATGGTTTCACGCCCGACTTTAAATTTCACGCCGCAAAGTTGCAGCGATTTATAGTAAAGAATTTCCTCCCGAATATCAGATGCGTTTTTGCCTTCCTGATAATACCCCCCTATGGCAATAATGGGAACACGGCCGTAGCACCCGCCTAATAACTTATATACAGGAACATTATAGTATTTGCCTAGTGCGTCGTAAATTGCCATATCTACGCAAGCGATCGCCTGCATTTTGACGGCATGGTTGCTCAAATCCAGCGTATGAATGGATCGATTACCCAAATCCATGTTTTTTCTAAACATGAGGTTCCACAGCCGATCCGGGTTCCGTGCGTCTAGGCCAACAAGCAGTGGTTCAAAATAATCCCGGACCACACTAACTACGCGGTCCTGATGAAGGTCTTCATCACCACCAAATACCTCCCCCACAATTCCTGCATCGGTGTACACACGAGTTACTAGTGTGTAGCGATTGACAACGCGATAGGTACCACCTGAAAAAGGCTCTTCCAGTTTTCGCTTGAGCGGGATGATTTCGATGCGTGTAATATTCATCTCTAAAGTTCAAGTAAAAATATCGGTAAACAAATCCGCAGCTACGGGGTACTCGCTGGCAATTGCGTAATCAGCTGCATCTCGAATCTCATGGAGTGCGGCGCGTTCGATCTCGAGGATGTCATCCTCGTACAGAATTCCGCGCGTTAAAAGTTCCTGCTTGAGGCGTGGTAGCGGATCGGTATCCTTCCATCGCTCCCCTTTTTCTGCACCAGCTGCGACCGCGCTGTGCCGCATCCAACGCACAGATTTTGCTTCGATGAGAGTTGGCCCGTCGCCACGGCGCGCCCGGTCTGCGGCTTCTCGGGTGGTGTTGTAGACAGCGTAGAAATCACGGCCGTCTATTGTGACACCCGGCAGGCCGAAACCGTGAGCCCGCTGTGCAATAAACGGGACACTGATTGATTCGGTGTAATGGGTGGAAATTGCGTACTCGTTGTTTTCACAAACAAATAGCATCGGCAGTTTCCACAAAGTGGCCATGTTCAGTGCCTCGTAGAACACCCCTTCGCAGGAAGCACCATCGCCAAAGAACACAGCAACCACCTTTCCAGACTTATCCAACTTATGCGCCAGTGCAATTCCGCCTGCAATGCCAATATGGCCGGCGACAATGGCGTTGCTGCCCACAAAACCGACATTGTTTTGGGCAAAGTGCATTGAACCACCCTTGCCTTTGCACACCCCCGTCGCTTTTCCAAGTAGTTCTGCCATCATGCCTTTTAGGTCACCACCCTTGGCAATTGCGGCACCGTGCCCGCGATACGTCGCTAATATTTGATCATGTGCCTCGAGCGCGGTACAAACTCCGATAGCAGTCGCTTCCTGGCCAATATAAGGATGAGTAGAGCCGCGGTACAGACCCTCGCCATAGAGACGAATTGCAGCGTCTTCAAAAAAACGAATTAAATACATACGGCGTAATGCTTCAATCTGCTGAGCGGTTGAAAGGGTCATTGTATTCACCTGCGAAATGATCTGCACGCTTTGATGATTTCAGGCACGTCAGGGAACAACATTTTTTCTAGAAATTGGCTTGCGCCCACCGGTACATCGGCGGACGCTACACGTACAACTGGGCCATCAAGCGAGTCAAAAGCAAGTTCAGTTACTTGCTGGGCAATTTCTGCACCAACGCCACCAGTCTTGTGCGCGAGGTGCGCAATCACCAGACGGCCTGTTTTCCTTACCGATTCGACAATTGTGTTGATATCAAGCGGAGCCAATGTGCGCGGGTCAATTACTTCAACAGAAAGCCCATCGTTAGATAGGGCCTCCGCTGCCAAAATAGCTTTTGGAACCATCGCACCAAGTGCCACAATCGTGACATCATCTCCTTGGCGTTTGATTTCTGCTTTACCGAACGGGATCAAATATTCCGCGTCTGGAATCGGGGTCTTGTTCGAATAGAGACTGATGCTTTCGATGAAAACCACTGGGTTTGGGTCGCGGATTGCTGTCTTTATCAGGCCTTTTGCATCAAATCCATTTGAAGGCATTGCCACTCGCAACCCAGGAACATGTATTAGCCAAGCTTCAAGGCTTTGTGAATGTTGTGACCCAAAACCAAGCGTTGCGGCGACGGGTGCACGTACGACTAGGGGCACAGAAACCTGCCCCCCCCAAAAGTATCGAAGCTTCGGTGCTTGGTTGGTCACGGGGTCCATGGCCCAAGTCAAGAAGTCCATGAATTCCAGTTCACAAATAGTGGGACGCCCTGCGATTGCCAATCCAATACCAAAACTCACTATGGCTGCTTCGTTCAGGGGACAATCACGGACGCGATCCCCACCGAACTCATCATACAATCCCCGGGTGACTCCAAAAACCCCACCATACTTACCGACGTCCTCTCCTAGCACCATGACTTTTTCGTCGCGTCGCATCTCCTCGCAAATGCCCTGATTAAGTGCCTGAGCGTATGAATATTCCTGCATTGATTGGCTCCTCTACCTGTAACCCTTATTTTACCCAATGATTCTCGCCAGCGAGCCAGATGTTGGCGCGCTCGCCACACGCGCGTGCCTCCTCGGGTGCCGCCAGTCGTAATTCGATTACAAATTAGGCGTTCACATCTCGTCACAGTGGTGCCGGACGGGCGTTCTCACAGATTTCCATGCAAGGCACTCACAGGAAACTGGTAGATATTCGCTCCGGTCAGTTTGATTTTCTCGAATGGGCCAATTGTTGTAGACCATAACTAGCTATAAACTACGAAGAACTTGAAGATATAGTTACGATCAGATGTCAATGGCTCGCAAGGGTATAATGCTGCGGTTAGTCCTGCAACACAACAAGAAAAGAGGTAATTTGATGGAAACAGGCAAGCCATTGCGATTCGGTGTCATTGGCTGTGGTTTTTTTGCGCAGAACCACTTGAGTGCATGGCGGGAAATCGAAGGGGTGGACCTAGTAGCAGTTTGCGATATCGACCCGCTCAAGGCGCAGCAGGCAGCTTCTTCGTTTAATGTTCCGATTTGCTACACAGATGCCCAAGACATGTTATCGAGCCAACGTCTCGATTTTGTGGACATTGTGACCCTTCCCCCTAGTCATCGCTCTCTTGTGGAACTTGCTGCAAACAGTGGTGTGGGTGTCATCTGCCAGAAACCAATTGCGTGGACACTCGAGGATGCTCAAGCTATGGTTGAAGCATGCCGTCGGGCACAGGTACCATTCATGGTTCACGAGAACTTTCGCTGGCAAACACCGATGAGGGAGCTAAAAAAAGTAATTGATAGTGGCGAGATTGGGCGGCCGTTTTTTGGCAGGATTAGTTTTCGAACCGGCTACGATTTGTTTGGGGCTCAGCCGTGGTTGCGCGAAACACCCCGCTTTATCGTGATTGAGGTGGCGATTCATCTTTTAGATCTCGCTCGGTTTCTATTTGGTGATCCACAGACAGTGTTTTGCCATACTGTGCGCGTAAACCCAAACATCCGTGGTGAAGATGTAGCTACTATTGTACTCGCCATGAATGGGTTAACATGTGTGGTGGACTGTAGTTCGGCCACGCACAATGAACCAGAATACTTCCCCCAAACCTTAGTGACCATCGAAGGTTCCCGGGGGACGGTTTATTTAGGTGCCGATTATCAGATGCAACTTATGCATACTGGGTTCAAAAAAGTGCAAACTGTCGCTACGCCCTCGCATGCGTGGGCAACAGCTCCCTGGCACGTGATCCAGGATAGCGTGTTCAATATTCAGCGCCACTGGGTTGAGAGCATGCAGCACGGCCGCACACCTGAAACAAGCGGGGAGGATAATTTGCGGGTACTTGCACTAGTCCTAGGCGCTTACGAGTCGGCCGAAAATAATATGGCAGTGAGGTTGGTATGAAAATAGACTCCGCAAACATTAGCAATGTTCTTCATTATGGAAGAGAAGCAGCATTGCCGGCGCAGATCAAACTGCGTGCGGGCCCCTTGTCGCTGGTTTTTGAAGCGGGAGACTTGCGCTATATTGCGCTGGGTGATCAGGAAATTCTGCGCCGGGTGTACATTGCCGTTCGGGACCAAGTGTGGGGAACGGTGCCCCCAGTGTTGTCAAACCTAGTGGTATCTAAGAGTAACTCAGCATTTGACATCACTTTTGATGTCGACAACAAGCAAGCGGATGTTGATTTTTTCTGGCATGGCAAGATCAGCGGTAACACACAGGGCACCATCAAATTTATGATGGACGGCGAGGCCCGGTCTACTTTCATGCGCAGCCGAATTGGTTTTTGTGTTCTGCATCCGTCGCAGTGCTGTGGCGTCGACTGCCAGATCGGTCACGTGACCGGCAAACTGGAGACCGCTTCATTTCCCAGCCTGATAGCGCCCCAGCGTGTGGCTGATGGCAACATTCACCCGGTTTACCCCTTTGCGGATATCCACACCCTACAGTACGAAGTAAAGCCTGGCGTGCGGGCTGAGATTCGGTTTGAAGGGGATGTGTTCGAAATGGAAGACCAACGCAACTGGACCGACGCTTCGTATAAAACCTACTGCACGCCACTGCATCTACCCTTTCCTGTCGAAGTTCCTAAGGGAACTAGAGTTTCGCAATCAATCATCGTCACCTTGAAAGATGGAAATGGCGAACTGTACAGTGCGAGCAAACAACCAATTCAGTCTCCAATTTCTGTGAAGCTCCAGGCTGGATCCAATTTGCAACCACTGCCGCAAATTGGTTTGGGGGTAGCAAGCCATGGGCAGCTTCTAAGCACTGTTGAATTAGCCCGCCTGCGAGCGCTTAATCTGTCTCACCTGCGTGTGGAGTTATATCTTGGCCGCCCACATTACGAAGCCACACTACTTCGAGCGTGGAGGGAGGCCAAGGCAATAGGAGTTGGCTTAGAAGTTGCAATTATCGTGACCGATGATGCCACTAATGAGCTCACCTCGTTGCGAGCGGCTGTGGATAGAATTCAACCGGCCGTCAAAAGCTGGCTAGTGTTTCATGAACGAGAAGAGGTTTCCAGTAGAGCGCTTGTGGTAAGTGCTAGAAATTGTTTGTCCACTTATGATGCGCGCGCAGTAATTGGCGGCGGCACCAATGCCTATTTCACCCAAATCAACCGAAACCCACTGCCGTTAGACGTGCTTGACGTGGTGAGTTATTCGGTTAACCCCCAAGTTCATGCATTTGACAATGTTTCACTGGTAGAAACGCTTGAGGCCCAGGCTGCGACAGTGGAGAGTGCCCGGCACCTTACTGGCAAGGCGCATCTACAAATCAGCCCTGTAACACTCCTACCGCGTTTTTCGGTTGGCGGAATGGGACCAGCTCCGATAACTACCCCGGGTCAACTGCCCCCGCAAGTGGATGTCCGCCAGATGTCGCTGTTTGGAGCGGGTTGGACAGTTGGCAGTATAAAGTACCTGGCTGAAAGTGGTGTCGATAGCTTGACCTATTACGAGACTAGTGGCTGGCAGGGCGTAATGGAAACAGAATCTGGATCGCTGTTGCCAAACATGTTCCTTTCGCTACCAGGCGCTGTTTTTCCTGTCTATCATATTTTTGCGGATATTGGGGAGTTTGCCGGGGGGAATGTCATTCCTGCAGTTTCGAGTGAAAAATTGCATGTTGAGAGTTTTGCAATGCACAAAGATGGAAAAACACGAGTTCTTGTTAGTAACCTCACACCCGAGTCGCAGCGCGTCGTTCTAAACAATGTAGAGGGACAAGTGCGAGTGCGTCAACTGGATGAGGTCAACGCAATTGATGCAATGTGTTTGGCGGAGGAGTATCGAAACGATGCAGGAGAAATTCAAGTGGTTACACAGTTTCTCGAGCTGTTTTTGCGGCCCTTTGCGACCGTGCGGATAGACACAGCGTAGAACGTACCTATCGCGGCTGGGTAGCAAGCGGAAGTCAATTACAGCCATAGCAATAAAGGAGTTGACTATGCCGAATCAACGCTTGGAAGGGCGGGTGGCTTGGGTTAGTGGCGGCGCATCTGGGATGGGTGAAGCAGTCGCTGAGCTTTTCGCCGAAGAGGGTGCGCGCGTTGTGGTAGCTGACATTCAGCAGGAACGCGGCCTAAGTTTAGTTGCGCGGATTTCTGCAAATGGGGGATCAGCCCACTTCTCCTACTGCGACGTAACACAAGACAAGCTAGTCAGGGCATCTATCGACGATGCAGCAGCTCTTTTTGGGGGCTTGCAGATTGTGGTCAATTGTGCCGGTGTGGTTCATGTCGGGCCACTGCACGAATATATGGAAAGCAACTGGGATGCCCTGATGTCCGTGAATTTGAAATCCATTTATTTCTCATTGAAGCATGCGCTGCCGCATCTCCGGCTTAGCCGGCGTAGTTACGTGGTAAACATTGGATCGGTTGGCAGCTTTATTAGCCAAGGCCTTACTCCTGCGTACATTGCTTCCAAACACGCGGTTCTTGGCTTGAGCCGTTCTATCGCTTTGGACTACGCTGCCTATGGGCTGCGTTGCAACTGCATTTGCCCAGGCATAACTGATACTCCGATGCTGCGGTACCACTTGAGTACTACTGCTGACCCGGCAGCTAACCTGGCTGCTCGCCTACGACGCGTGCCAATGGGTGTAGCTATGTTTCCGCGCGACATAGCCCGCGCAGCCCTATTCCTTTCTTGCGATGACTCCTCGGGAATAACAGGTACCTCGCTCGTGGTTGATGGCGGTTATACAGCTGCCGCTGAGTGGGATACTGACGCCCCCACCCAATTCATGAAGGATTTGCATTGAAAACAAGACTAGCATGCGCTGATTTTACTTTCCCACTTTTGACCCACGAAAAGGCTCTGCAGCTGATCTCATTGCTGAACTTTGAAGGGGTTGATATTGGCCTTTTTGAGGGCCGCTCACATTTGTGGCCGTCGCGTGAGTTCAGAAATATTCCGCGTGCCGCCCGTGCGTTGCGTGATAAGCTTGATGGCTGCGGTCTAAAACCCGCGGATATTTTTCTACAAATGGCATCTGACTTTCAGTCGTTCGCCATTAACCATTCTAATTCGCGCCGGCGAAGTAAAGCGCGTGATTGGTTTCTGAAGACCCTTGCTTACACAGCTGAAAGCGGTGGCCACCACGTCACCATTCTACCGGGAGTGCGTTTTACCGAAGATTCCCCCGGTGGTTCACTCTCACGGTGCGTGGATGAATTGGCTTGGCGCGTGGCCCAAGCTCGTGACTACCGCATTACACTTGCAGTGGAAGCTCATCTTGGCTCCCTGATACCACATCCTACGCTGGCCGCTGAACTCATCAGGCGAGTACCCGGCCTCACGCTGACGCTTGATTACACGCACTTTACACGCAATGGTCTCGCCGACTCGGTGGTAGAGCCTCTTATCGAGCACGCCAGCCACCTGCACGTTCGCGGAGCGCGTCGCGGGCGACTGCAAGAGCGGTTGAAGAACAGCACAATTGATTATCGGAAGGTTATAAAAAGCCTGCGCCGCGTCAACTACAAAGGCTGGATTGGAATAGAGTACGTCTGGATAGACTGGGAGCATTGCAATGAGTGCGACAACATCTCGGAGACCGTCCTTTGCCGCGACTTCATCCGCAAGCATGCACAATAACATTTAGGCCTGCTACTCCGAAAGTTATTTTGGTGTGCCCTGCAGTTACCATGCCGAAGGACTGGGTTACCCCAAATAATCGTTTCGGGAGTCCACCGACGGAAGAAGCCGGGCTGCCTGTCTTTCCTTCCAGAGCGCCGAACTAAAAAAGTGGCGATTGAATTCTGCGAGAGGTACTACTGGAGGATAGAGTGCCGTTTGGCACAATCTGTAAAAAACCCAAGCGGGTGCCTACATTACGTTGTACGTTCACATTTTGCAGAAAGGGCTCAATCATCTGATTGTAAGTTGTTTTCTTGACTTGAAGAACAGAGATGATAGTTATGCGCCAGCCTTGCGCGACGCAGGTGCTGGTTAGAAACATCATCTTTGATACTTGAAATGACCAAGGATGCTGGTATGGAAGAAACAATTCTGGAAAGCAGTCGTGATTTTTTCAAATTGGTTATCAAGCCAATATTGGACAGAGAGTTTCCGGTCGAAAACTGCCAGGCGTGTTTTGGATTCTTTGGTTATGGCTCCGAGGTGTTGAAGCAGGATGATGCTTTTTCTAAAGATCATCACTGGGGTGTGCGCGTCAATGGGCTGCTGCCGGAGAAGATATTTAAAGAGCGCAATGAAGAAATTCAAGAGGTGGTCCGAGCCCAACTACCGACCACATGGCGCGGACATTCGCTCAACGGGAATCTTGCGGGTGGTTGGCGCCTTTCGTTGTCTAGTCTTGAGGAGTATCTCGCACAAACGCTCGGGATAGACCATGCCCCAAAAACTCCCGAAGAATGGTTGGGTATTCCAGAAGAAGACATCATGCACATTGTGGCAGGCGAGGTCTGGCACGACCCCTCGGGGCGCTTCACGGAGATTCGGCAGACTCTTGACGGGTACTATCCAGAGCCGGTACGCCTACGGCGGATTGCGCACTGGTGCCGATATTTTTCTGGAATGGGTACCTACGCGCTCAAGCGCGCAGTTTTGCGCAGGAACGAGCTCTATGCGACTACTGCATTTGCCAAGGCAATCCGGTTGGGAATACAGCTGGCGTTTCTCCTTGATAAATCGTATTTCCCATATGACAAATGGCTTTTGGTCTACTTTGAACGATTGCCGCGTCTTGCCAGTCCCTTGCGCCCGCTTATCAACGAAGCGGTGGCACTTTCCACCGGATGGGACCGTAAATTGGAACTGTTGGATAAGATTGCCGATATTCTTGACGCAACTATGGTGGCTGACGGAATTATAAGAGCGCACCCTAAATTCGTTGGTTCAGCTACTTCTGGCTATCGAATAACCGAGCATGCTTACGCCGAGGTTATACAGGGCCTTCCCCAACAAATTAGAACTGTGGTGCCTGTGTGGGATCAGATCTATCTTGAGCGGTGGCATAGCGGGTATGTGAGCACTCTTGATCTGGCTGTGTGGGACAAAATATTAAACTTAACACCTGTAGTCGAGGAACCATAATGAATTCCAAGGAACGCGTGCTGGCGACGATGCGCCATGAGCCCACAGACCGTACCCCGATTGATTGTTGGCTCTACCAAAAACAGTTTGTTGAAAAATTGGACGTGGACTTTGGTCCGCGCGACAGGTTTTGGGATGAGTTCAATATTGATATCAACATTGGCTTTGTGCCGTGGCCTAATCAACTTGGAAAAAAGGTGGATGTTACCGAATTAGAAAACATAGACCTGGGAGATCCGCGTGATCCACGCTGGCTCGAGCATAACAATTGGGCAGATGACTTTGCTGGCTCGAACATCAAAGATGTAGTCGCTCGGTACGGCGATCGCCGTGCGGTGATCGCACACATTTGGGGCATGGTGGAGGGTACGAGTTCATTCTTGGGTATTGAGAACTGCTGGCGAAATCTTGCTGAGCAACCCAGTCTTATGCTGGCATGGTTCAACCGCTATGCTGAGTGGTTGTGCGGACTTATTGATAGCCTGGCAGGTGCGGGTGTCGACGCTATCACGCTCTCTGATGATTGGGGCAGCAACAAGACTATGCTCTTCTCCCCGCGCATGTGGCGGCGCATGATAAAACCATACGCGGCTCGGGTAGTGCAACACGCGCGCAGGCGAGGTTTGCCGGTGAATCTCCATAGTGATGGGTACATCTGGGACATCATTGATGACTTGTTTGAGATCGGTTACACCTCACACCATCCCGTACAGGAAAGCTCTGGAATGGTACCGGCGAGCATCAAGGAGAAATACCGGGGCAAGTTGGTGATATATGGCTCACTGGATGTTATTGATGGCTTGCTGAAATATGATCACCAGGCTCTCACAGATTACATTACCAAAAGATTCGAAGTGTACGCACCCGGCGGTGGCTTTATCTTTAACAGCGGGCATTTTGTCCAACCTGACATTCCGCCACTGAGGCTCGTCAGGGCCTACGAGACAGTGAACCTATTAGCTCCGAAGTATGGCGCTTAGCGAAGCTTCGGTTCCCCCAAAAGTGTTTTGGATTGGCTCGGACCATCCATTCGATTTGCAGGAAGCCTATATTTGCTTCCGAAAAACATGGCAAGAAAACCAGCAAGCAGCGCCGTGCAATCTGTTCATAAGCGCCGATAGCCGGTATAAGCTGTGGGTCAACGGTCAATTCGTAGCTCGTGGCCCCGCGCGCAGTTGGCCGTATGCCCAGTGCCTAGATTGCCACGATATTTCTGCGCATCTGCGCCCCGGGCAGAACAGTCTTGCTGTTCAGGTCTACCAACCTGGGTACTCTCATTTTGCGTACCTTTATCGTGGTGCAGCGGGTCTAATTGCCTGGCTGGTCAACGATAACGAAACCCTGGTGCTGACTGATTTGTCTTGGCGTGTCCGGCGCGATTTATCTTTTGCGGCTTTCGTTCCGCGAGTTTCCATTTATGGTACTGGGTTGGAAGACCGCAATTTGATATTGGATGATGACTGGCAGAGTTTGGAATACGATGACTCGGGCTGGTCGCCTGCGCGGGTTGTGGCACAGCCTGGCGGCTACCCGTGGACGGCTTTGCAACCACGCTCTCTGCCGTTGATGGTAGAGCGCTCTGTCTCTATGTCTTTGCTTGAACTGCGTAGCGGAACAGTGCCGGTTGCGATTGGCATAGACGTGCATGACGCCCTCCGGCGTGGGTGGGCGGTTGCTAAGCCTTTGCCTCTGAAGCAATCGGACTCCGAAACTAATGCAAAAGAGACCAGTTGCGGAAGCTGGTATAAAGTCGACTTATTGCCGGGACAGGCTGTTTACTACCTATTTGATCTCAAGCAGGATTTCATCGTGCAAGGCTGGATTGAAATCGATGGCGCCGGTGGCGATGAATACGTTTTAGTGAGTTATGCTGAGAAGTTTATTGACGGTGAACTAGTTCTTTCCGACCCGCGCACCTATTGCCGGGTGCGATTGACCGACCGATTTCGCCTCCGTTTAGGGAACCAACACGCTCAATCATTTTCGATGCGTGGTGGACGATATCTGTTGTTTCAGATTGTCGGTGCATCCGGCCCTAATTTGCGTGTGCGCTTTCATGCTAATGTTGCCGAATACCCATTAGAGGTGACGCACCCGCTGAAGACGTCTGACACTTTGCTTGCGAGCATCATTAAAATTTGCGAAGATACCTTTCGGGCGTGCCTGCTGGACGGATTTATCGACGGAACATGGCGTGAAAGTTCGCAGTGGATGGGCGACGCTCTTCCGCAAGCTCTGGTCATGGCGTCAATGTCAGCTGATACGCGCCCGCTTAGGCGAGTGATTGAAATGGCTGCGCTAGGGGCATATTCGGATGGCATTTTGCCGAGCGTGTTGCCCGGTGAGGTACACGCCTATACTGTTTTAGATTACAACTTTATCTGGATCGAATTGTTGAATCTTGACTGGAAACTCAATCGCGATGCGGATTTTGTAGATGCAATGTGGCCAACGCTGGTTAAGATGCTCCAGCGTTTTCATCGAGACTCCCGGCGAGATCAATTGATAATGAGCCAGCCTGGGCGGCGCTTGTTTCTGGACTGGGCGCCACTGTCGCGTAGTGAGCCCAATGCTGTTTATAACTTGCACTATCTCTTGGCATTAGCCACAGCTGCATCTCTGGCAAGAGCTCGGAAAGCTCCGGTTGAGGCGGATAGTTTTGATGAGCAGGCGCGTGCAATACGATCTGCTATTCGGCACGCGTTTTGGCAAGACGGTGTTTGGTGGGATGATATTGATCGATCAACTTTTTCTCAGTTGGCCAGCGCGCTTGCGGTTTTGGCTGGCGCTGTTGAATCCGTGGAGCAGCCGGTCGTACTGGATGCCCTTGCAGCCCGGTCACTAAGCTTAAACGATTTGCACGATCCCTCAATTATGGTCTTAGCAAGCCCGTTTATGCACCATTATGTTTTTGATGCGCTTCGGCACGGTGGCAGGTTTCATGAAGTGATCGAAATTATCCGGCGGCGTTGGGGTAGGTGGGCCGAGGCCAGTTGCCCAACTACTTGGGAAAACTGGAGCGTAGATTTCCCGGACGCTTCGCAATGCCACGCTTTTTCTTCGCATCCGCGTTATCATTTGGCGGAGATAGCGCGCGAACGTGGTGGGCTGTGAATAAAACTCGTTTCTGTTGCTTGCGAACTCTTTGCTGGTTTGGGATGGTAAACAGGGTGGGTTGCAGAACGTGCTCGTCGAGACATGGACCGTCAGCGCGAGAAGCAGCTGTCGAGATTTATCTTGTACAGTGGAAGCGGACTTTGCCTTTCGGGGTGGGTGCAAAACTACTCGTGCCAGTGCTGTTCCAAGTTCTTTTATCTGTGAGTAATGGAGGTTTACCAGCATCGTGAAACGCGTAGGTTTTGTACTAAAGGTGAAACAGGACAAGATTTCTGAATACCGTGAACATCACAAGGCTGTTTGGCCCGAAATGCTTGATGCTCTTCGGCGCACAGGATGGCATAACTACACTTTGTTTCTACGTGAAGACGGAATGCTGTTTGGTTACTATGAGGCCGCGGAAAGTTTTCAGGTATCACTGGACGGAATGGCTCGGGAACCAATTAACCAACTTTGGCAGAGGTTTATGGCCCCGTACTTCGATAACTTGGGTGAAGAGCATGCTGACAGAAGTATGCAGGAATTAGTTGAGGTGTTTCATTTGGAGTAACAATTGGTATTTAAAAAACAGGAATTTGTTATGATAGAGTGTCCATTGCTGGAAGCATACTAAAACTTTGTGGTTGGATATAGGCTTGGCAAGATCTACATTCACAGTTTCGCTATAGGAGTACTGCAATGCTAGAACCACTCAGGAAGGCTTTTCTGCTGCGACTGAAGCCAGACGCGCTTGAAAAATATATTTACTGGCACAACAACCTGTGGCCTGACCTGAAAAAGGAGATTGCGGCTCAGGGCATTATAGAAATTTCGCTTTATCAAGTTGACGACATGATTATGCTGTTTTCAACGGTTAAAGACGAAGAGTCTTGGTCTCGATTGTGGGACTCTGAAGTCCACCGGCGCTGGGCTGAGGTTATGTCGCCTCTCATGCATTACAGGGAGGATGGCGTTGTGGATTCTCGTGCGCTTCGAGAAATCTGGCACCATGTGCCTGGCAATGGGAGTTAGTGTCGGTGGCCGCACATGACGTCGTAATTATTGGGGCCGGATCTGCGGGTTGCGCCTTGGCCAACAGGCTTTCCGCGGATCCCTCGGTCTCTGTATTACTGCTTGAGGCCGGTGGCTCGGATGACCGGCGGGCTATCCGCATTCCCCGCGAGTACTTTAGTCTTTGGGGTTCGGACGTTGATTGGCAATATCGCTCCACACCGCAGGCTGGCACACACGGGCGTGTTCACGACATGCCGCGTGGACGGGTGCTCGGGGGGACCAGCAGTCTGAATGGCATGGTGTGGCTGCGTGGTGCCGGTTCGGACTATGACCGGTGGGCAAGTGGCGGGTGCCACGGTTGGGACTGGCGAGCAGTACGCTTGGCTTTTGAGGAGTTGGAACAGTGGCAGCGTCCTTCTTGGCTTTCGCCCCGCAATATTCTCTCTGAGACCATGGTGGAAGCAGCGGTTCAAGCTGGCCTGCCTCGCAATTCTGACTTTGATGCAGGTGTACTCGATGGTGCAGGCTGGAATCGTTCAGCTATTGTTGATGGGGAGCGGTACAACTCCCATCGTGCTTTCGTAGTTCCCGTCCGCGATAGATCTAATCTCAGCGTACGTACGGAAACTAAGGTGCTTGAAATCTTGCTTGATGGCAATCGAGCCGTGGCGGTCAAGGTAGTTTCTGGCGAGCGCGGCACAGAAACAATTCCAGCCGGCGAGGTGGTGCTTTCGGCTGGCGCCTTTGACTCGCCACGCTTGCTGATGCGTTCAGGTATTGGGCCCGCGACGCAGCTTAAGGAAGTTGGGATCAAGCCGCGAGTGGACTTGCCTGTGGGAGATAATTTAATTGACCACCTACTAATTGGAATTGTATATACCTCACGGCAGCCAATCTCTGACCTCAATGCGTACGCTACTGAAGCTTGCGCATTTGCCCGCTCCACGCCGCAGCGCGCCGAGTGTGATATCGAGATTTCTTTCGCAAAAGAACCGCATTTTGCGCCGCTAACAACCGATGGGCTCCCGCGCTTCACAATCATTCCAGGCATCACCAGGCCGAAGAGCCGCGGTCGGGTGCGCCTTACTGGCAGCGCTCCAGATGATCCAATTGAAATCGACCCTAACTACTTTGACCATCCGGACGATATGGCTATGATGATCGCTGCTGTCCGCTTAAGTCGAAAAATCGGAGCGCAAGCAGCGTTGGCAGATTGGAACGCTCGCGAGCACTTTCCCGGAGTGGATGTAGAGAGTGACGAAGCGATCGCCAGCTATGTGCGGCGCGATGTTAGTACTTGGTTCCACCCGGTGGGTACCTGTCGCATGGGGTCTGGCGAGGGCAACGTGGTTGATCCGCACTTACGTGTCCACGGGGTTTCCGGATTGCGAGTTGCTGATGCTTCAATCATGCCAGACATCGTTTCTGTGAATACCAACGCTGCCTCCACCATGATCGGGTGGCGGGCAGGTGGACTTATCCTCTCTTAATTGAGGTTTAGCTCTTGCGCCCGGTTTACCGTACTAATGAAGTTTTATGTTTTCCTGGTCAGGCGTGGCATAGTGCCAGCAACGCCTCTCTGGGATTTAGATCGACTCGTATAGCCAGAAGGAAACTATTCCGACATTGTTAAAACCAGCAGTTTTGCAAATTCGGGGTATTGGAAAACGATTCGATACAACGCAGGCACTTGACGGTGTTTCGCTTGATATTTTCCCTAGCGAGATTCATGCTCTCTTGGGAGAGAATGGGGCGGGCAAATCAACTCTCATTAAAATCCTGACTGGAATTCACCAACCCGACCAAGGTGAAGTAGCTCTGGATGGACGGCCAATCACAATAGCCAATGCGGTGGAAGCTCAAGCCTATGGAATTGCAGCTATTTATCAAGAGCCGGCGATTTTTCCCGATCTAAGTGTGGCTGAGAATATATTCATCAGCCATCGGGTCCAGAGTTTGTTCATAGGATGGGGCAGTATGTATCGCGCTGCAGAGGCAATTTTGGCTAAGTTAGGTGTCTCTCTCGACGTGCGGCAACCGGCGCGTGGCCTAACATTGGCAGCGCAACAGGCGGTCGAAATCGCAAAAGCTATCTCCCTTAAAGTGCGTGTATTAATAATGGACGAGCCCACTGCGTCGCTTTCGGCGAACGAGGTTTCACAACTATTCAAACTGGTAGCCACGTTGCGCGAACGAGGGGTAGCAATTTTGTTTATTAGTCATCGCATGGAGGAGGTATTTGAGATCTCTGACCGGGTTACTGTTTTGCGGGATGGGAAGAAGATATCTTCGTTGCCAGCCGCAGAAGTTACTAGCGATGGTGCCATTCGCGACATGGTTGGCCGAAAACTTGAGGAGTTTAAATCCAAAAGCCATGTGCAGCCAGGTAAGTTATTGCTTTCGGTTCGCGGACTGCAGAAAGCAGGTGCTTTCGCTGACATAAGTTTTGATGTGCATCGTGGCGAGGTTTTGGGGTTTGCAGGTTTGGTTGGTGCCCGGCGCACTGATGTTGGCTTGGCACTTTTCGGCATCGAATTGGCGGACAGTGGTGAAGTCATTTTTGATGGAAAGCTGGTGGAAATACACTCCCCGGATCAAATGCTTCAAATTGGTCTTGCCTATGCTACCGAAGATCGTCGTGGACTTGGTTTGACGATGTCTATGTCTGTAGCCTCAAATATATCGTTGCCGACACTGCGTAAATACCTTTCGCGCCTCGGCCTCATCAAGCGAGCTCAAGAAGATTTGGCTGCCGAAAGGGCACGGGAGCGGCTTGGAATTCGCGCTGCCTCGGTGCGCGTCGAGGTTGCGCATCTCTCTGGAGGAAATCAGCAGAAAGTGTTACTGAGCAAGTGGCTGAACGCCGGTCCGCAGCTACTGGTGTTGGATGAACCAACGCGTGGTATCGACGTAGGCGCAAAAGCTGAGGTGCATCAAATGATCCATGAATTGGCGGCCCAAGGCTTGGGCATTATCCTCATTTCATCTGACCTGCCGGAGGTTCTGACAATGAGCGATCGGATTCTGGTTATGCGTGAAGGCAGGCAAACAGCCCTTTTCACGCGTGCGGAAGCCACCCAAGAAAAAGTGTTAGGCGCAGCGATGGGGCAGGCTAATAGCGTGCGAGGAGGCAACTAATGGAAATGGTCAGGCGTTACTTGCGCCCTGAGCAACTTCGCGAGTTGAGTTTAGTTCTTCTGCTGGTTGTCACAGTTGTATTTTTTGGCACGCAAGTTGAGGGATTCTTAAGTGGCCGTACCTTCGTCCGCATTACCACCTCTGTAGCAATTATCGCAATTGTTGCGATTGGCGAGACATTAGTGATTCTGACTCGAAATTATGACCTGTCTGTAGGGTCGATTGTAGGTTTCACGGCTTATTTTGTTGGCACCCAACTGGTGAACGACAATGCTATAGCGCCGCTTACTGCTGTCGCTCTGGCTATTGGGGTGGGCGGAATGATGGGCCTACTCAATGGTGTGCTTGTGTCGTATGGTCGCGTGCCGTCGATCATCGTCACTTTAGGTACGCTGGCAATCTACCGCACAATGCTGGTGAATTACTCCGATGCAAGAACTGTCCTCACCCGCGACTTACCAGACTGGTTGCTAGATTTGCCGCGGGCAAACATTTTCAAAATTGGAGATCTTGATTTCCGCCTTGCGGTTGGAGTGGCATTGGTACTGGTAATTATTTTCCAGCTAATTATTACATATCTACCTTTTGGTCGCAGGCTGTATGCCATCGGGTCCAATCCTGAAGCCGCCCACATTGCAGGTTTTCGCACGCAGCGCATTATTCTGACCGCTTACGTTGTTTGTGGCATGCTGTCAGGCTTTGCCGGATTTATGTTTCTTGCCCGTTTTGGCAACATCACCGTGGTTGCAGGGCAGGGAATGGAATTATCGGCAATCGCGGCGGTGGTTGTCGGTGGAGTAAATGTCTTTGGTGGATCTGGCACAGTAGTCGGAGCACTTCTAGGTGCTTTCATGGTTAATACATTAGAGCAAAGTTTGATTAGATGGCTGCAAATCAGCGAATTCTGGCGTGACGCGTTGCTCGGATTGTTGATCTTGGTGGCAGTCGCTACTGACGCATTAATCATCAAGTCCCTGCGGGATTTTTGGGCGCGCAGCGGCCTTCATACCCGTAAGGAAACGGCAGTTCTTCCAGGGCAAAAATAGCATGAAAATGACCCACAGGTTTCAAAAGCTTAAAAGTTGGGAGGGACTTTTATTCGCTATCGTACTGGTTTCCATCGGGGTGAATAGCGCACAGTCTCCAGCATATCTGAGGGTAGAAAATGTAGTGAACCTGTTTCAGCTTTTTATTGAGAGGATTATCGTCGCCCTCGCAATGACTTTCGTCATTATTAATGGTGAAATTGACCTTTCGGTGGCGTCGGTAATGGGGCTGGCGTGCTGCGTGCTGGCATTTCTTCACGATCAGGGAGTGCCATTTGTGGCGGCCATCTTTGTAGCTTTGGCAGTTGGGGTCATTGTTGGCTTGTTCAATGGCTTTTGGATTTCTTTTCTGGGCCTGCCGTCACTTGCGGTTACGCTAGCGGGACTTATTGGGTATCGGGGTGTGGCACGCATCTTGGTTGAAGACCAGTCAATCGGCAACTTTCCAGATTGGTTTACAAGCCTTGGCCAGAAGCCATTCTTGTTCGCCACCCCGCTTGCTACGCTGATATTTTTTGCATTGCTTGTATTATCATTTGTGGTTTTACAATACTCTGCTTTCGGCCGCTACGTATATGTAATTGGAAATAATCGCGAGGTTGCGCGCTATTCCGGGGTGCGGGTACGTAGGGTAAAAATGCTTATATTTGTTTTCTCCAGTACTGCTGCGACATTGGCCGGTTTGTTGCTTGCTGCCCGATTGGGCGCGGTGCGCGGCAGTACAGCAGAGGGATTTGAACTGGATATCATCACCATGGTGCTGCTGGGAGGGGTTAGTGTGTTTGGGGGCAGCGGTTCCCTACTCGGGGTAGGGTTGTCTATTTTGGTGATTTTGAACCTTCGCAATGGCATGTCTCTGGTGAATATCACCGGCAATACCCAGACTGGTGTCATCGGGGCACTCTTGATTTTGTCTGTATTGGTCCCCAACTGGTTCCAGGATCTGCGGGTGGTGTACAATAAGCGTTGGGGCTCAGGCCTGCCAAGCACAAGTAAAGAAGAAGCTGCGATTTAGATTTGGACAAACAATTGTTGCAGCGATACAACAGGAAGGGGAAAACATATGACATAGGCGAACTTGAAAGCACTTTACTGCGTATGTTTTTTGTGTTTAGTTACATTACATCAGGAGAATACATCATTATGAAGAAACTAAGGGTCAGCTTTAGGTTACTAGTAGCTGTATTGTTGCTGCTGGCAGCCTGCAGCCCAGCCGCAACTGCGATGCCCGCTCCAACATCGGAGCCTGCTGCAGTTGAAGCACCGGTTGCCACCGGGCCAGCCAAGGCTACACCTGGCAAGGCGGTTAGCATGGTGTTGCTGCCAAAATTTCTGGGAATATTGCCTTTCGACCAAGCCAATAAAGGCGCATTGGAAGCTCAAGCAGAGCTAAAGAACCCGACTGCTCTTCAATTTTTGGGACCCACGCCAGAGAATAGCGTGGCGGGCCAGATTGAGATAATGACCACCGCAACCACTCAGAAAGTGAATGCGATCATGCTCTCTAATAACGCTGGTGACCAGATTGCTCCGGTTGCCAAGGCAGCCATGGCCGCGGGGGTCAAGGTTGTGACTTGGGACTCCCCTATTCCGTCAGCGGAAGGCGAGCAATTGTTTGTTGCCCAAGTGGACTTTGGCGAGATCGGCAAAGTGATGGCCGACATGGCGCTGAGCATTCTAGGCTCGGGTGGTGGCAAGTTTGCGGTACTGTCGGCGTCTCCTGACGCAGCCAACCAGAACGCGTGGATAAAGGCTATGAAGGAAGCGCTGACAGATGCAAAGTACTCCAAGCTGACATTGCTGGATACCGTGTATGGCAATGACCAGTCGGAAGAATCTTACAGTCAGGCTCTGGCGCTTGTGGACAAGTACCCTGACATGGGATTGATCATGACCCCAACGAGTGTGGGAATTGTGGCCGCAGCCAAAGCCATGCAGGATGAGGGATTGTGCGACAAGGTGAAGGTAAGCGGCCTGGGACTTCCGAGCGAGATGGTGTCGTACACCATGAACGGTTGTGCTCCGGAATTTGCCCTGTGGTCTTTTGTTGACTTGGGGTATCTGACCTACTACACCTCCTATATGGTGGCGACAGGCGACATTAAGGGCGTGGAAGGCGAGTCGTTTGAGGCGGGCCGGATGGGTACATTTACCATCACAAAAGATCCGACGCGTGATGCGGGATTGCGTGTATTGATGGGTCCCTTCACCGTTTACAACAAAAAGAATGTAGAGGCAGCATCAAAGTAGGAAACGGGACTACAAATTAGTCTGACCGTCAAACAGCCCTCAAGATCGTCCGAGATCTTGAGGGCTGTTTGGTTTTTTCAGTATACAGGTGAATAGTACTAAATGCTAAGGCTTGCAGCCCTTTCTCCTGTTGCTTTCACGACAGTGGACAAAACATAGTTGGATAAATTGAGTCGATCCCCGATATGTTTCCTTGCTCTTGCACTTGGCTTTCAAACTGAGTGGGGTTGATGATTGAGCCGGATTAACGAAAGAGCTAAGACGTTTGCGAAAATCATGCTCACCGAGCGGACTAAATCCACAGTCTACAGCTCCCCAGAACAGTGCGATGCAGCGGTTCCCGTATTGCCTTGTAGGCACAATTAGCAGCGTTGCTAAGTCGCGTGATGTGCAAAATCTCCTATAAGCGTCCTCAACTATTGACTAGCTATTACTGGAGGTTGC
>Ga0233425_10003042_pt1 | contig 31515 bp, 29 predicted proteins | sample Watercolumn_Towu_2_FD_181712 | JGI IMG/M metagenome (GOLD analysis project Ga0233425, IMG submission 181712) | Freshwater microbial communities from Lake Towuti, South Sulawesi, Indonesia - Watercolumn_Towuti2014_140_MG | ecosystem: Environmental > Aquatic > Freshwater > Lake | place... | reverse complement strand
GGCGCGACGATTGACGATAGCGCGATAAAGTGGTATCTTCTAGCCGCAAAAATTTTACCGCAGACTGCGAAGCGAGCGGAGCACGCAGAGATCGCGGAGTTTTTAATATGAATTTCTCCGCGCACTCGGCGCTCTCTGCGTCTCTGCGTTGAATTTGCGATTCTAGCGTTTTCTATCTTTCAATGAGGAAAATATGCAAACCTTCGCCAACCTGCTCACCCAATCCCAGGTCGAACGCGTCCACGACGCCTCGCTCGAAATGCTCGCCAACATCGGCGCGCTCATTCGCAATGAAAAAGCGCGCGCGATTTTCGCCAAGCACGGTTGCAGTGTGGATTCGGAAACCGAACTCGTCAAAATTCCGCGCGCGGTCGTCGAAGAATTTCGCCGCGCGTTTCCGCCGACGTTCACCTTTCACGCGCGCGATCCCCAATACGATCGCACCATCCCGCACGATTCACCACTGATCGTTACCGGCAGTTCCGCCCCGAATCTGATTGATCCAGTCACCGGCATCGAACGGCGCGCGTACTCGGACGACATCGCGCGCATCGCGCACTTGATTAACGAATTGCCGGGACACGATGTCTTTTCGATTTCGGTGCTGGCGGAAGACGCGCCGCCGGATAAATTCACGCTCACGCGTTTGTATCCGTCGCTGAAAAATTGCGTCAAGCCGATTCGATGCAGTTCGACGAACGCGGACGACGCTGACCAGGTTTTGAAACTCGGCGCGCTGATCGCGGGAAGCGAAGCCGCGTATCGCGCGCATCCGTTCATCACGCATCATTACTGCCCGGTCATTTCGCCGCTCACGATGGATTTCGATTCGACCGAGATGCTGATCTATTTCACCGAGCGCGGCTTGCCGAGTTTCGGAAGCATCGTGCCGAACGCGGGAATGTCGTCGCCGTTGACAATGACCGCGACGCTCGCGCAGGGCAACGCGGAATTTTTATTGTGGGCGATTCTCGCGCAAATGATTCATCCTGGGACGCCGGTCATTTACAGTTCGCTCTCGACCGTCGCGGATATGCGGCGCGGGTCGTACTCGCCCGGCGCGATTGAAACCGGAATGTTGCATATGGCGCACGCGCAAATGGCGCGCTTTTACAATGTGCCGAGCGGTGGCTACATTGGTTTGACGAACTCGAAAGTGAACGACGCGCAAGCCGGGTACGAAACCGGGATGTCGGCGGTCGCGGGCTTGCTCGGCGGCGCGGATATGTTCAACCTCAGCGGCTTGCTCGACGCGCTAATGTGTTTCGATTTCGCCAAAGCCGTGATTGACGATGAGATCGCAATGATGTTGAAACGTTTGAAACGCGGAATGGAATTTTCTGAAGAAAATCTTTCGCTCGATTTGATCGCGGAAACCGGACCGGGCGGAATGTTTGTGGACAAGCCGCAGACGTACGAGTTGATGAAGGAAACGATGTACTTGCCGGAACTCGCGGATCGCGACGCGCGCTTGCGCTGGTCGCAACGCGGTTCGCTCGACACGCACGCGCGCGCACTGCAACGCGTCCGCGAAATTTTATCGCGCAAAAATTCCGCGGGCTTTGCGCCGCAAGTGGACGCGCGCATCCGCGCGGTCTTCCCCGACCTGGTTGCGGGTGATGTGATGATGCCGGAAGGGTGGAAGTGAGACGTGACTAACCAAGTAGCGATCAACTACAGGACAAACGAATGAATCCCAATAACCGTTGGCTGTTTCTGTTCTTGAAATCGACACCATGTTTATCGCGTTGTCGGCATTGCGATTTTGCCGTATCAAAAACGTTCGTTCCTATGTCATTAGAGAATAGCATTCGCTATATTCATCCGTTCGTCATCGCAAGAGGAACTTCAACGGTAACGTACGACAGGGTGTCTGTCTTGTTTGGAGATGCCCCATTGAATCACGATAACTTTCCTGATGCCATCACCTACTTGAAACAAAACGATATCGAAGGATGGTCGAACATTCCGGCAAACGGGTTCCGTTTTCAATCTCTTGAAAACTGGCGCGCGTTTCTTGAACGCGCGCGAAATTCCGGCGTTCGAATTTTGGAATTTACCCTGTATGGCAAAGCGGAAGCACATGATTGGTTTGCTGTTAGGAAGGATGATTATCGCGCGATTCATGCATTAGCGCGCCTATGGCATCAATTGGGCGGAGACACATACTGGCGCGTTTTTGTTCACAAGAAAAATTTCGTAGAACTGAGCGAGATTCGTTCCGAAATTCTGAATCAATATGGCAAACCGTGCATCGCCACGCACTGGTCGTACCTCGGACACGGCGCAAGGATAGAGGATTTGCGTTTGGAAGTAGATGACCTGAATCGCGTTGATGACGATACGCGAACACAGCTCAAAGATTTCAAACCCGAAAGTGATTGGGTTACGCGGTTTGCCACATCTGTAGAGCCGCCATTTCCCACCGATCCAGGCATTCTCCATGTTGTTGTTGACCGCGAAGGTAACGCAACATTGCCGTACACTTTGGCGTTGAAAGGTCATGCAGGGCTTGAGTTGGGCAATATCGAACAACCGCCGGGCGACTTTATCCGAATGTGGGAATCGCGTTATCATACCTGGGGAAATTCTTATCCGCCGGTGGGTGAACTTTGCCGGAAATATGGCGACCCAGCCGGAAAACGATTGTACGATGCAAAAAGCATCATTCGAAAATGGTGTCATGCCTTTGAGATCACAACAAAGATTGAATGAGCGACATCACGTACATGCATTGAAAGGTATTTTTTACTGTGTTGGCAGATTCCAACTTTTGCATTACAATTGCCGACACGCGCGTACACTCGAACAGAAAATTCAGATGACCTGGAATACCGAACCGCGCATCGCCGCGCTTCAAGTAACAAAAGATAGCATCGTCGCACATTTGGTTGACGGACGCACGATTAGCGTACCGCTCGCGTGGTCGTGGCGTCTTTCGGACGCGACGCCGGAGCAACGCAACGATTTCGAGATCACCGGAAATGGACAAAGCGTCCACTGGCGCGATCTCGATGAAGACATTAGCGCGTGGGGAATGTTGTACGGAATTCCCGCGCGTCGTCCCCGGCGCGCGGCGCAAACCCAGCAACGCAAAATCGCGAAAGAAAGCAAGCGCGTGAACGTTGCGGCTTGATGCGCCGATTAGCGCAAGCAACCACACACGTCCTAATCTTGCTGAGCTTGAACGGCAATGATTGTGGCGCGTGTGCTATGTGTAATGTCACTGCAATCCATAAATCGATTGCTGAACGCAAGTTGAATAGTTGCATAGCGTGTTTCGCGGAAATCAAATGAAAAGCAACCATCCAATCTGAAAATTCAAGGGTAGAATATGAGCATCACAAATCATCCAAAGCAACTCACGTTTCTAGAATTGCCAGAAATAGAACATCAAGAAATTACTCTCAATTTAGAGAATAATGGCGATGAGCGACCAGACACCTATACGGGTATGTACGCAATGCACAAGTACTGGTCAAAGAAGCCACATAATCTTGTCGCACGTTACATTGAAAGATTTTCCAAGTCGGGAGAACTAGTTCTCGACGCATTCTCTGGTTCGGGTGTTACTATTATTGAAAGCGTCCGGCTCAAACGGCGAGCAATTGGTATAGACATCAACCCCATTGCAGTTTTGTCAACAAAAATGGGGGTTGAACACATAGACTTGAAAATACTCAAGAAAAATTTTGATGCGATACGGAATGAGGTTGAGGACAAAATAAACGAACTCTACGAAACTCAATGCCCAACATGCGGGAACCCCAATGCAATCGCGACTCACACGATTTGGAACAATGGACAGCCGGTAGAAGTTTGGGTCGCGTGCAAAGCATGCAAAACGAATAAGAGTGTCAAGTCATCTTCAGAGAAGGACAGCCAGCTAGCCGTTGAGCCCGTGTTCAAACCCTCTTGGTATCCGACTATAGAGTTGATAGAAAACTACCGTATCAACGCCAAGCCAGGAACTCGCGTCTGTGATTTGTTTACTCCTCGCGCTCTCGCGGCATTGTCCCTGATACTAGAAAAGATTCGCCAAATTGAAGATGTAAAAACTAGGTCTGTGCTGGAATTTTGTTTCAGTGCCATGTTGCCACAGGCAAGCAATATGGTATTTGTAATTCGCCGCCGTGGAAAATCTAACGGTAGAACTGAAAACGATAAAACCGAAGTCGGTAGTTGGGTCATTGGATACTGGACACCATCAGAGCATTTTGAAATTCATGTGTGGCGATGTTTTGAGAATCGTTTTCGCCGGGTATTGAAGGGAAAACAGGAAGTAAATCAGACAATACCTGTTGTTACCGAAGAATGTTCCTCTTATGATGAACTATGCCGCGTCCAGCAAGGATATTGGATAAGCAAAGGAACGGCGACACGTCTTGGGATTCCTTCTGAATCCGTGGATTATATTTTCACTGACCCGCCGCATGGTAATCGGATACCTTATCTCGAACTTAGCCTAATCTGGAACGCCTGGCTTGGCTTAGACTTTGATTGGGAAGATGAGATTGTTATATCCGAGGCTAAACGCCGGCAGAAAAATGTTGCAGATTATCGAAATCGTCTCGAACTTACCTTTGGCGAAATGTGGCGCGTCCTAAAAGCAAGTAGATATATTTCCGTTGCTTTCAATAGCCTTGATGACGAGTCGTGGCTTGCACTTTTGAACTCACTTATTTCAGTAGGTTTTGAGGTCATCGAAATCAGCCCATTGGAATACTCAGCGCGCTCTGTGGTTCAGGATACTCGTAAAAATGCACTGAAAACGGATTTTGTTATCACATGCCAGAAAGTCTTGAAACAACAGAATCTCCAGATAAAATTCGGACATTCCCAAACCTACCTTGAGAAATCAATACAAGATTATCTCACCAGCCGCAAGGATGGGGCTCAGACTTATGAAATACTCAATCACCTGTTTATAAGTAACGTTCCTACGGGAACAATCTTCAGGGTTTCGCTCGTAATGGAAACTCTTGAAACATTGGCGTTGCACAGGCAAGGACGTTGGTGTCTAAAACTATCATAAGGAGTTTGTATGCCTTCCGACTTTAACACACTTTGTAAGCTGTACGATAATGATCAATTCGTTGAACTGTTGCGCGCCCCAGACGGAAGATACTGGTTAAAATTGCGCTCTATTTCGCGCGCTGAACAATTGCGCCAATTTTGCCAACGAATTGGTCTTGAGTGCGATGGCATTCCCGGTCGCCAATTGCTTGCACATGTGTATATGCATAGACCTGATGCAAGCACCCTTGAAGATTTTATCCGCGACCTTTATCAAGTCGAGCGAGTACAACGTCAAGCCAATGAAGATTATCTCATCTCACAACTGTACCAGATGAAGGTATTTGATTGGGGTGGTCTATATCAAAACAGTCTTGAGCAGACCATCGTCAACAACTATGTAAAGAAAATTCAGAATTGGGAAAAACTCAACACAGCAATTGAGCATGAACTCCATGCCAGTATGCGCGGATATGTCCAGTGTTCGTGGTACAATCACTGGTCATCTATCATGATTGAGGATATCTTCAAAGACCACCCATCAGTTTTACCCGCGATGGGCTTGGTCAAGAAAGTTGATTTCTTCATTCATGGTTTTCCCTTCGACCTCAAGGTAACTTACTTTCCAGATGGCTATATGGAATCGCTTCGCCGCTCTGAAGGATTGCGACCGGAACTTGCCGAACTGAAATCCTTTTGCAGGCAAGAAGGTATTTGGTTTGAGAACGCCAAGCCAGCCAACGTTTTATTCTCAGAGCTCCTGGCAAAGATATCGGAACAGCCGGCACCGTCCGCAAAAGAATTTATCGCCAAGTTCAAGGAAACCCGCGCTCGTCTCATTCAACAAACTATCGAAAATCCAACAGCCTTGAAAATATGGTTGTATGAGAATCAAGGAGTCCGCAGATTTGACGCATCAAACCGTTTCTTTTTGGTTCTTGTAGATGCAGAGAATCTCGAAGAAAGTTGGAAATTGAAGCGCAACAAAACGCTTTTGGTCAATGCTATTCATTCTCACTTGAGCGCAATGGACGCGAAAAGAATGAAGACCCTTCGGTTAGAGTTTGTTTGGCAAGACAAGAATTACGAAACCTATTCTGATGCATTGCTCGTAGTTGTTCGCCGGGACAAGTAACCGTACAAACAGGTACGCACACAGAACATCCAAAGAAAGGCACTCACACAAAATGCAAACCCACGCACGCGTCGTCATCATCGGCGGTGGAATCGCCGGTTGTAGTCTCGCGTATCATCTCACCGAAATGGGCTGGACCGACATCGCGCTGATTGACAAGGGCGAACTCACGAGCGGATCGACCTGGCATGCCGCCGGGATCGTTACCGTGTTTCACACTTCGCCGAGTCTGATGCGGATGCGCCATTACAGTATGGAGTTGTACAAAAAACTCCAAGCCGACGGCGGCGACCAGGTCGGTTGGCGCACGACCGGCAGTTTACGCATCGCGTCCACGCCGGAGCATTTCAAATTTTTGCAACGCCAGGTCAGCCAGGGCAAAGCGATTGGACTCGATCTCGAAATTATTTCGCCGGACGAATCGCTCCGCTTGTACCCTTGGATGTCATCCGAAAGTCTGTACGGCGCGATGTATTTGCCCGGCGACGGCTATCTCGATCCGAGTGGCGTAACGTTCGAGCTTGCGCGTCGCGCGCGCGACAAGGGCGCGAAATTTTACAAATTCACGCGCGTTACCGACATCGAGCGCGGATCGCGCGGCGAGGTGTCCGGCGTCGTTACCGATCAAGGCACGATCAAAACAAACATTGTCGTGTGCGCCGCGGGAATGTGGGCGCCGCGCATCGGCGCAATGGTCGGCGTGAATTTGCCGATGACGCCGCTTCTGCATCAACACCTCGCGTCGCGCATCCCGGAAAAAACATTGCCGAAAGGAATGCCGGTTCTGCGCGATCCGGCAAACCTGGTGTATATGCGCGAGGAACAAGGCGGTTTGCTCATCGGCGGATTCGAGGTCGAACCGAAAGCCGTGTTCACCGATGCCGCGCCCTGGGATTTCACGCAACAACTTTTCCCCGGCGATTGGGATATGTTCGATCCGATTATGCAAGGCGCGATTCGCCGCGTGCCCGCGCTCGATCACGCGGAAGCGGTGATGCTCGTCAACGGTCCCGAAGCGATCACGCCGGACAGTCGTCCGCTGTTGGGTCCGGTTCCCGGCGTCCCAGGATTTTTTGTCGCCGCCGGATTATCGCACACCGGGTTTGGCGGCGGCGGCGCGATTGGACAAATCGTCGCGGAGTGGATCGTTGAGGGCGAGCCATCCCAGGACACGTCCGATTACAACGTGCGGCGTTTCGGTCCGATTTATCAAAACGAAAATCTCACAATCGAACGCGCGCGCGAATCGTACAAGTATTATTATTTTCTGCGCTTTCCAAACGACGAGAACGAATCCGCGCGACCACTGCGCGCTAACGTGTTGGACGCGTGCACGCAAAAACTCGGCGCGGTCTACGGTGAAAAGAATGGCTGGGAGCGCGTCAACTATTTCGATCCTGGTCACCCCTTCGACTCCGCTCAGGGGGCGCGGCGAATGGGCGCGGATCAACGCGCGTGGGGCTGGGCGCGTCCGCCGTACTTTGATCTCGTCGGCAGTGAGCATCGCGCCGCGCGCGAACGCGTCGCGCTGTTCGAAATGAGTTCGTTCGGAAAAATTGATGTGAAAGGTAAAGACGCGCTCGCGCTCTTGCAACACTTGACCGATAGCGATCTCGATAAACCGGTCGGGCGCGTGATTTATACGCAAATGCTCAACACGCGCGGCGGCATCGAAAGCGATCTCACGATCACGCGGCTCGCGGAAAATCATTTTCGATTGGTGAGCGGAAGCGCGTTCGTGTCGCGCGATCTCGGTTGGCTCGTGATGAACGCGGAGCGATTTAGTGATTTAGAGATTAAAGAGATCACAACCGAATACGCGTGTATCGGAATGTGGGGACCGCGCGCGCGCAATGTGTTGGAGCGCGTAACGCGCGATTATGTTTCGAACGCGGCGTTTCCGTATATGACCGCGCGAACGATTCGCATTGCCGATGCGGATGTACTCGCGCAACGCGTTACTTACGTTGGCGAACTCGGCTGGGAAATGTACGTCGCGACAAATGATGCGATCAAAGTTTGGGACGCGCTGATGAACGCGGGCAAAGAATTTGGTATCACGCCCGCCGGGTACAAAGCACTCGATTCATTGCGGCTCGAAAAAGCGTATCGTTATTGGACGGCGGACATTACGCCGAACGATAATCCATACGAAGCCGGTCTCGGTTTTTGCGTCAACCTTAACAAGCCGGAATTTATCGGACGCGACGCGTTGGTGCAAGCAAAACAAACCGGCATCACGCGCAAACTCGTCACGCTTACGATGAATGGCGACGCGCTGATCTACGGCGGCGAAGCGATTATGCAAAACGGCAAAGTGGTCGCGCGATTACGCAGTGGCGGTTACGGTTACACCCTCGCGAAAAATATCGGGCTCGCGTACCTGCCGCTTGATCTCGCGCGCGAAGCAACACCACTTGAGATTGAAGTTTTCGGCGAACGCATCGCGGCAGTCGTCGCGCCGGATGTGTTGTACGATCCGCGCGGCGAACGGTTGCGGCAGTAGGTAGTCAACAGTCAACAGTGAACAGTCAACAGTTGAAGGCAAGGCAGATCAATGCCAAAACGAAAATCCGGACTAGCCGAAATCGTTGGCGAAGAAACGTACAATGTTTGGATCGCGATGCTTCAGCGGCTTGTGCCACAAGGTCGCACGCATCGCCTCGCGCCGCTGATCGCCGGAATGTTGCAGTACGCGACCGAAGTTGCTACCGAAAAGTACGGCAAAAAACCGGAGGCAGGATCGGTCGCCGAAAAATTATTCGCCGCGTACGATGATAACGCGGAAGAAAAATTGTTGCCGATCATCAAACGCTTGTTCAAAGACGCTGGCGTCGAATCCGAACGCGTCAGCAAATCGGGCGATCATTATAGCGTCGCCGAAGAAGCCGCGCGCGAATTTTTGTATTGGTACGAATATCCCTGGGACTCGTAGCACTGTTCCACTGTTCTACTGTTTCACTGTTCACCGATAACTGATGAAATACGAAATTACCTTTCTTCCTCAAAACCTCACCACGCACGCGCCGGAAAACACGACTGTATTCAACGCGGCGAACTGGGCGGGCTTGGCGATTGACAGCACTTGCGGTGGACGCGGCACTTGCGGCAAATGTCAAGTGCAATTTCAAAACGGCGCGACGCCGATCAACGAAGCCGATCGCAAATTTATTTCCGATGCCGATCTCGGCGCGGGTTGGCGACTCTCGTGCCGCGCGCCGATTCACGACGAGTGCGTCGTCACCGTGCCGCGCTTGATGACCTCGCCCAAAGCCGCGTTGCTCGGTTACGGTCGCCACGTCGTCCTCGATCCGAACGTCGCGAAAATTTATCTCGAATTGAGCGAACCAGGTTTGGAAGATCAACGCTCCGATCTCGAACGCGTCGTTACCGCGCTCGACAAAGAAGGATACCAGGTTCACGCTGATCTCTCGGTGTGGCGTGCTCTGCCAAAAATTTTGCGCGCACGCGATTTCAAAATCACCGCGATCGTGTGCGGCGATGAATTGATCGCGATTGAACCAGGCGATACGCGCGATCGTTTGTACGGTCTCGCGCTCGACATCGGCACGACGACGGTCGTCGGCGCGATTGTTGATCTCAACAACGGCGCGGTCGCCGCGGTGAAATCCACACTCAACGGTCAAGCGACGTTCGGCGCGGATGTGATCTCGCGCGCGAGTTACGCGATGCTCGAAGATGGTGGACTCGCGACCTTGCAATCGCACATCGTCGAAACGATCAACAATCTTTTCGATGAACTGCTCGCGATCTCCGGCATCGCGCGCGAAAATGTCTACGAAGCCGTCGCGGTTGGTAACGCGACGATGATGCACTTGCTCCTCGGCATCGATCCCGAACCGATCGCGGTTGCACCATTCATTCCGGCGATTGAACAAGCCGTAACATTCCCCGCGCGCGACATCGGATTGCGTTTGCATCCCAACGCGCGCGTCAGCGCCCTGCCCCATCTCGGCGCGTACGTTGGCGCGGACATTGTCGCGGGCGTGCTTGCAACCGGACTCGCGCGCAGTGAAGATCAAAAATGGCGCGTCTACATTGATGTTGGCACGAACGGCGAAATTGTTGTCGGATCATCGGCACGCACGCTCTCGACCGCCGCGCCCGCGGGTCCGGCATTCGAAGGCGCGCAGATCAAATCGGGAATGCGCGCGAGCGACGGCGCGATTGAAGGTGTTACGATAAACGATGATGTGCATTTGCAAATCGTCGGCGGCGATCTCAAACCGATCGGGATATGCGGATCGGGTTTAGTGGATGCAGTCGCGCAATTGATCGAATGTGGAATCGTGGATTCGTCCGGGCGATTATTGCGCGCGGACGATCTGCGCGGACGCGTCAGCGAAAAATTAATCGCGCGCTTAGTCGAGCAAGATGGCATACGCGGATTTTTGTTGAGCGATCCCGAAGCGAACATCGTGCTGACGCAACCGGATATTCGCGCGTTGCAATTCGCCAAAGCCGCGATTTCGTCCGGCGTGGATGTGCTGATGCAAAAACTGGGCATCACCGCGAATGATGTTGATGAAGTTTTGCTCGCGGGATCGTTCGGATCGTACATCAACCCGGCAAGCGCGCGGCGCATCGGACTCGTGCCGTGGATCCCGGTCGAACGGATCGTCGCGGTCGGCAATGCCGCGGGCGAAGGCGCGAAAATCGCGTTGCTCTCGTTCCGCGAACGCGAAGCCGCGCAACGCATCCCGGATTTTGTCGAGTATTTGGAATTGTCCGGCAACGCCGAGTTCAATGATGTGTTTACGGATGCGCTCGCGTTTCCGGGAAAAAGAGATTGAAAGATTAGATGACAAAAAAATAATCGGGGGGAAAAGATGGCAAAACCATCCGAGGCGCACGACAAACCTGGGGTGTACGAATCGTTGTACGCGTCAATGAGCGAACGCTTGAGCCGCCGTTTGTTCGACCAGGTGGTTGCCGCGAAAACATTGCGCCCGCCAATGTCGCGCGCGCTGGGGTTTGCATTTGTGATTGCGACGCTCGTGTACTTGATCGTTTTTCTGATTGGTCTGCTCGGTATCGTTTGGCTGGTTTACGGATTCTCGAATTTTATTTTTTGGATCGGCGCGGCGATCTGCTTTGCGTTGATCTGGTTTCTCGCGCCGCGTCTACCGCGCGCCGAAGGCGCGATCATTGCGCGGAACGCTTATCCCGCGCTCTATCGCGTGTTTGATCGCGTCGCGTCCGCGTTGAATGCGCGTCCGGTGGATGGCATCATTATCAACGAAGATTACAACGCGGCGTACAGTCAAGTTGGCTGGCGCAGAAAACACATCGTTTATTTCGGCTTGCCCTATTTCTACGCGCTCGAAGATCAAGAGCGCGTCGCCGTGATCGCGCACGAACTCGCGCACGGCGTCAACAATGATCCAGCGCGCGGGTTTTTTCTGGGCACGGCATTCGGAATGTTGGCGCGCTGGCATGAAGTTTTGACTCCCGACAGAGAACTCACGCTCGGCGAAGCGGGCGACATTTTTGAATTTCTCTTCAACATTTCGAATTGGATTTCGACAATTGCTTTGGTTGCGCTTTCGCAGATTCCGCGATTCGGCGCGTGGGTGATGATTCACTTGTTTTGGCACGAATCGCAACGCGCGGAATATCTCGCGGATTATTTAGCGACGACCGTGAGTGGCACTAACGCCAAGATCGCCGCGTTGAACAAAGCGCAACGCGGCGGTGAACGAATCTGGCCCCTGGTTCAAAAAATCGCGTTGGGATCTGCCACGTTCAATTTGTTTGATCAATTGCGCGAATCCGCGCGCACAGAAATAGAATTTTTCGACGCGGACGCGGAGCGCGCGCGGATTGATTCGACCCACCCGCCGACAAAATTTCGGACCGAATTTTTGCGCGCACATTACGTTGGCGGAGCAAAGGTGATCATTTCGCCAACCGAGTGGGCGCAAGTGGATCGCGAATTACAACCGCTCCAAAAAGAAATCCAAGAAAAACTCACGGAACGCTATCAACGGAGTTTGTACTATTGACGAAGGGAGATGCAATGTCAAAAACTTTTCTCGAACGACTCGCCGCCGGTGAAACGCTCGTTGCCGATGGCGCGACCGGGACGAATTTGCAAGCGATGGGCTTGGGTCTCGGCGTGCCGCCGGAAGAATGGGTGATGGACGAGCCGGAAAAAATTCTCGCGTTGCATCGCGCGTTCGTGGATGCCGGGTCGGATATTATTCTCACTTGCACATTCGGCGGCACGCGCCTCCGCTTGCGCGAATCGAAATATCTGGAGCGCGTAGTTGAACTCAATCAGCGCGCCGCGCAACTCGCGTGCCAAGCCGCGCAAGGTCGCGCGCTCGTTGCCGGATCGATGGGACCGACCGGCTTGCTGGTCGAACCGCTCGGCGAATTGACGCACGACCAAGTCGCGGACGCGTACGCGGAGCAAGCCACCGCGCTCGAACAAGGCGGTGCGGATTTGCTACTGCTCGAAACTTTTTTCGCGATGGAAGAAGCGCAAGCCGCGATTGACGGCGCGCAACGCGCGAGCCAATTGCCGCTCGTCGTGTCGTTCAGTTACGATCAAGCCGGAAAAACGATGATGGGTTTGTCGCCGAGCCAGGTCGCGCGCGCGCTCGCGCCGCGCGGCGTCGCGGCGATTGGCGCGAACTGCGGCAAGTCGCTCGACGAAATGGAAAAAGTGTTGTCCGAGTACGCCGCGCTCAATCTCGGCGTGCCGTTGTGGATCAAACCGAACGCGGGCTTGCCGCGAATGGACGGCGACCATTCGGTCTACGATCTCACGCCGGCAATGATGGGCGAAGCGATTGCGCGATTTGTGAAGATGGGCGCGCGCATCGTCGGCGGATGTTGCGGCAACACACCCGCGCACGTCGCGGCAATCGCGCGCGCGGCGCGAAGTTGAGATACAGATTCGCCACGAAAGAACACAAAGAACACAAAAGAAAAAAAATAATTTCTTTGTGTTCTTTCGTGGCAATGTTCGAGATTAAAGATTGAAGATGCTGAATCGCAAATCGTACTCAAATTGGATGGCGTTAATTTTTTTCGCGATGCTCGTCGCGTGCGCGACGCCGACGCTCGAACCGACGCCCGCGCCGACCGCGACGCCCGCGCTCAGCGCGCTGGAAAAAATCATTCAAGCCGCGAAAAAAGAAGGCACGTTGAATCTCATCGCCGCGCCGCGTGAGTGGTGCGGCTATGGCGCGCTGATCGAAAATTTCAAAACGCTGTACGGTTTGCAAGTCAACGAACTCAATCCCGAAGCTGGTTCGCTGGAGCAACTCGACGCGATCAAAACGAGCAAATCGCCGGACGTGATTGACGTGCGCCATCAATTCGGTCCCGTCGCGCAACAAGAGGGTTTGCTTCAAACATACAAGGTTTCAACCTGGGATTCGATTCCGTCCGATCAAAAGGACGCCGCCGGTTTTTGGTATGGCAATTATTACGGCGTGATGATTTTTCAAATCAACACGGACATTGTAAAAAATCCGCCGCAGGATTGGAACGATTTGCTCAAGCCGGAATACAAAGCGCACATCGCGCTCGCGGGCGATCCGCGTTCGTCGCATCAAGCGATGATGAGTGTGTACGCCGCAGGACTCGCGAGCGGCGCGACGCCGGAAAACGCGGGACAAGCCGGGTTGGATTTTTTCGCCAAGTTGAAACAAGCCGGCAATATGGTGCCTATTGCCGGGCAAGCCGCGACGCTCGCGAGCGGCGGCACGCCGATTGTTTTGCGTTGGGATTATCTCGCGGCAATGGAACGCGCCGCGTTGAAAGACAATCCCAGGATCGCGCTGATCGTGCCGAAATCCGGCGCGCTCGCCGGAATGTATGTCTCCGCGATCAGCGCGTTCGCACCGCACCCGAACGCCGCGAAATTGTGGTTGGAATATCTCTATTCCGACGACGGGCAACTCGCGATCCTCAAAAGTTCGTGTCGTCCGATTCGCTTGAACGATTTACTGCAGAATAAAAAAATTCCGGCGGATGCGCTCGCGCCGGCCAACGCGATTTTTTCCGCGCTCGATCACCAAACGAGCCAGCGCGAAATCATCGTCAAGAATTGGGAAAAAATTGTTGGGGTGAATGTGCGATAGCCGGACACCGGGCGAATAAATTCGCGGCAACACACGGCGAAGCCGACCGTCGTCGGCTGAACTCAAGCGACGCAGGTCGCTTTGGCTATGGGTTGCCGCGAATTTATTCGCCCGAACGCGACTTTTGAAAAGCCCTGAAAATGCTTCGCCCCTACTTGACACGCATCAAACACTAGTGCTAAACTGTGCCACGTTCGCAAGCGCGCGCGCTTGCGATTCCCCATTTGTTGCCACGCGTTCTTTTGGACAATTCTCAATGAGGAGGTGATTGCCGCGCACGATTCACTCAGCATTTTGCCAACCACAAAAAAATCTTGCACGTTCCACTTTTAGGAGGAGGAGAATGAACCGCAAGTTTCTGCTTGCCATCGCGCTCGTTACCGTTTTGATTTTGGTCGTCGCGTGCGCCGCGCCGACCGCCGCGCCCACGTCTGCGCCGCCGACCAAAGCCGCCGCGCCGACTGCCGCACCCGCAATGTCCGCGCTGGACAAGTTGTACGAAGAAGCCAAGAAAGAAGCCGCGCTGTCAACCATCGCGTTGCCCGATGACTGGCTCAATTACGGCGAAGTCAAAGCCGCGTTCCTCAAAAAATATCCCGGCATCAAGCACAACGATCTCGATCCCCAAGCCGGTTCCCAGGACGAAATCAACGCGGTGAAAGCGAACAAGGACAACAAGGGGCCCCAAGCCCCCGATGTTGTTGATGTTGGATTCGCGTTCGCGCCCACGCTCAAAGACGAAAAACTTTGCACGCCCTACAAAGTCGCGACCTGGGATTCGATTCCGAACGATCTCAAGGATCCGGACGGATGCTGGTACGGCGATTACTATGGCGTGTTCTCGTTCGCGGTGAACAAAGCCATCGTGAAAAATGTTCCGCAGGATTGGGCGGACTTGCTCAAACCGGAATACAAGAGCATGGTCGCGATGGCGGGTGATCCGCTCTCGTCGAACCAGGCGCAACAATCGGTGTACGCCGCCGCGCTCGCGAACGGCGGCTCGCTGACCGATCCCGCGCCGGGTCTCGATTTCTTCTCGAAACTGCAAAAAGCCGGGAACCTGGTGCCGGTGATCGGCGATCAATCGAAACTCGCGAAAGGCGAAACGCCGATTCTGATCACCTGGGATTATCTCGCGCTCGGTTACAAGGACATCCTCAAAGGCAATCCCGATATCGAAGTCGTCGTGCCCAAGACCGGCGTTTTTGGTGGCGTGTACATTCAAGCGATCAGCGCGTACTCGCCGCGCCCGAACGCCGCGAAATTGTGGATGGAATTTTTGTACTCGGACGAGGGTCAATTGTTGTGGCTTAAAGGATACGGTCACCCGATTCGCTACAACGACCTGGTCAAACGCAATGTGATTCCGGCGGATCTCGCCAAGAAATTGCCGCCCGCGGAGTTGTACGCCAAAGCCGTGTTCCCGACTGGCGCGCAAGTGTCCGCCGCGCGCAAGTTCGTCGGCGACAACTGGGAAAAAACCGTCGGCGTGAAAATCGCGAAATAAGATCGTTGAGACCTGACAGGTTTTCGCGCAAGCGACCTGTCAGGTCTTGTCGCTCTGCGAGGTCAAGCACTATGACATCAACTACCGGCACGGCGCGGCGCATGTCCTGGGAATGGCTGGGCGTCGTTCCGTTTTTTTTGTATGCACTATTGTTTCTGATCATCCCTGCCAGCTTTCTCGTCATCGGCAGTTTCCAAAACGCGGACGGCAGTTTCACACTCGGAAATTTTATCGGCTTGTTCGATGAAACGGTACGAAATTCGTACGCGCTAAGCTTGCAAATCAGTTTGTTCACCGCGCTCGCGGGCGGCATCGTTGGATTTTTGATGGCGTATGCCGCGATTGCCGGGGGCTTGCCGCGTTTCGTGCGTTCCTTCCTGCTCACCTTTTCCGGCGTCGCGTCGAATTTTTCCGGCGTGCCCTTGGCGTCCGCGTACATTTCAACCCTGGGGCGGCAAGGGATGGCGACGATTCTGCTTCGGCTCGCGGGCATTGATATTTATTCGATGGGGTTTAATTTGTACGGCATCATCGGTTTGTCGCTCGCGTATTTGTATTTTCAAATGCCGTTGATGGTGTTGATCGTCGCGCCCGCGATTGACGGATTGAAAAAAGAGTGGCGCGACGCGTCGCAAAATCTCGGCGCGAGCAATTGGCAATACTGGCGCTATGTCGCGCTCCCGGTCTTGTTGCCATCTCTGCTCGGCACGATGATTTTGTTGTTCGGCAATTCGCTTGGCGCGTATGCAACCGCGTTCGCGTTGGTCAGCGGCACGTTTCCGCTCGCGACGATTTTGATCGGTCGCCAAATTCGCGGCGAGGTGTTGCAAAATCCAAACCTGGGATACGCGGTCGCGGTTGGCATGGTCGTGATTATGAGCGTTTCGATTATGGTTTATTCCTGGTTGCAGAGAAAAACGGAAAGGTGGTTGCGATGAGACGCGTGCCCATTTTCAGTTGGCTAATTATCTTGCTCGGCATCGTGTATTTTTTCGCGCCGCTCATCGGCACGCTCGAATGGTCGCTTCGCATCGTCTCGCGCGATTCGTTTTCGCTGAACGCGTACACGAATGTGTTGATGGCGGAACGTTTTCAACGCACGTTCAGTTTTTCATTCATCGCCGCGCTCACGACGATTGTCGTTTCCGTTCTGCTCGTCGCGCCGACCGCGTATTGGGTGCATCTGAAATTGCCGCGCCTGCGTCCCTGGGTCGAATTTGTAACGCTGTTGACGTTCGTCGTCCCGGCGATTGTGTTGGTGTTCGGCATCGTGCGCGTCTACAGTCGTCCGCCGTTCTCGTTGATGGAAACGGAATGGGGCACGAACTTTTTGGTGATTATGGGATACACGGCGTTGTCGTTGCCGTACACGTATCGCGCGGTGGATACCGGCTTGCGCGCGATTGACGTTCGCACGCTGACCGAAGCCGCGCAATCGCTCGGCGCGGGTTGGGGCACGATTGTTTTTCGCGTCATCTTTCCGAACTTGCGCGTCGCGTTATTGAGCGGCGCATTCCTCACCTTCGCGGTGGTGATGGGCGAATTTACGATCAGTAATTTTATTTTGCCCGGCATCGTTTCGTTCGGACCGTATATGGTCAATCTCAATCAAACGCGTCCGTACGAAGCCGCCGCCGTCGCGATCATCAGTTTCGGATTGACCTGGGCATCCATCGGCGTCATTCAATTCCTGGGTCGCGGCGCGCCGGGACAACTCGCGGGGACGCGCTAAGCTCAAAACCGTCTGAGGCAAACGATGAACGGAATCGGAACGAAACAGTTCGAACCAAAAACCGGGTTTGTGCCGGAAACCGTGCCACCGCGTATGAGTTACGAAGATTGGTTGGCGTGGGATTACGAGAGCGGGTTAACCGAATGGGTGGACGGGGATGTGAATATCTACATGTCCGCGACGGCTGAACATCAACGCATCGTCGAATTTCTGGATCGCCTGCTCGGATTGTTCGTGCGGTTGTTTCACCTGGGCATCATCAAAACCGCGCCCTACCCAATGTGTGCGCGCGCGGGCGGCAACGCGCGCGAACCGGATTTGATTTTCGTCGCGACGCAACACCTCGCGCAATTAACCTCGACCGAATTGAACGGTCCCGCCGACCTGGTGATCGAAGTGATTTCCGAAGACAGTGTTACGCGCGATCGCGACAAGAAATTTTACGAATACCAGGTCGCGGGCATTCGCGAGTATTGGCTGGTTGATTCGCGCCCGCAACGCGAGCGCGCGGATTTCTATGTGCTCGACGCGCAAGCGCGCTACCAGCCGTGTCCCCTTCTTGCCGACGGCACATTTCATTCCACCGTGTTGCAAAATTTTTGGTTGCGCGTGGATTGGTTGTGGTTGGACGATCCCAATCCGCTCGCGGCACTGAGCGAAATCGTCGGCACGGAAAATTTGGTGTCCCTGTTGCGCGAGAAAAAATAAAATACCACTGTTGACTGTTCACTGTTGACTATTCACTGACCACTGATTACGGAGCAACTATGGCATTCCTCGAATTAACCAACGTACGCAAATTGTTCGGACAGGTCGCGGCGGTTGAAAATTTCAACTTGCAAGTCGAACGCGGCGAGTTTGTTTCGTTCCTCGGACCGAGCGGGTGCGGCAAGACGACAACTCTGCGGATGATCGCCGGGTTTGAACTGCCGACCGCCGGGACGATTCTCGTCAATGGCAAAGACATCACATTCCAGCCGCCGCAAAAACGCGATACCGGGATGGTCTTTCAATCGTACGCGCTCTTTCCGAATATGACGGTGGCGGATAATATCGCGTTCGGTTTGATGATCGCGAAAAAGCCAAAAGCCGACATCCAAAAACGCGTGGATGAAATGCTGGGCATTATCAAAATGTCCGGCTTGGGCAATCGCTATCCGTACCAATTGTCCGGCGGGCAACAGCAACGCGTTGCGCTCGCGCGCGCGCTCGCGATTCGTCCGCAAGTGTTATTGCTCGACGAGCCGCTCTCCGCGCTCGACGCGAAAATTCGCATTTCATTGCGCGCGGAAATTCGCGCGATTCAACGGCAACTCGGCATCACGACGATTTACGTAACGCACGATCAAGAAGAAGCATTGTCGCTTTCGGATCGCGTCGTCGTGATGAACAATGCGAAAATGGAACAGGTCGGCACGCCGTTCGAAATTTACAATTTTCCGCAAACCGAATTTACCGCGCAGTTCGTCGGCACGCTCAACACGATTCAAGCGCAGGTGCGCGATGTTGCGCGCGGCGCGCTCGTCGTGGACGGTCAGGAAATTTCGACCGCGCAAAAGTTGGATGGCTTGAACGCGGGCGACGCGGTAACGATTTCTTTGCGCCCGGAACGCGTCGCGTTTTACGGCGAAATTCAAAAACCAAACGTGTTGAACGTGACGATTCAAAACATTACGTTCCTGGGTTCGATTGTGCGGATCCAAGTTCGCAGTGGCGAGAATGTGTTTTATATGGACGAGTTCAACAATCCATTTCTCGAACTGCCGAAGATTGGCGACAAGCAACAAATCACCTTCTCGCGCGAAGCGGTGTTGGTGTTGAAGAGCGGGGAGGGGCGCGGTAAGTAAAAAAATAAATCCCGACGCGTTACTTGCGCGTAAATTTAGAAACATCCTAACATTCATTACGAGGTCAACGATGAAATACTCTACCACAAAAACACTCATCGCCGGAATCGCTGGCGGGTTCGCGCTGAATCTGGTGATGCTCTTGACATTTCGCGTCCTGGGCTTTGGCTGGAACGCCGACGGCATCCTGTTGAATCCCGCGCTTCAAAGTTCAAAACTGATCGCGGTGTGGACGAAACTCGAACCGTTGCCGCTGGTCGTCGCCGCGCCCGCGCCGATCATCCTCGGGCTAATCTTGTTCGGCATCGGACACGCGTTGGTTTATCGCTGGCTCGCGCCGAGCTGGTCGCCCGGCATCCGCGCGCGCGCGTGGCGAATGTCCGCGCTGATTTTCTTTTTCTCATTTCTGTTTTGGGAATTTTTCACGCCGTTCAATCAGTTCGGCGAACCGCTTCCGTTGATCGGATTAGAGTTGATCTTCTGGGCGACCATCGCGATCGCGGAATCATTTACCATCGCGGCGGTGATGGAACGCGGGGCGTAGGGGTGTCGCACTGGATTGCATTTCTCCGCGCGATCAACGTCGGCGGGCATACCGTCAAGATGGATCATTTGCGCGCGCTGTTTGAATCGCTCGGTTTTGCGAATGTCGAAACGTTCATCGCGAGCGGCAATGTGATTTTTGAATCGCCGACGAAAAACGCGGCGACACTCGAAAAGAAAATCGCGACGCGCTTGCGCGATGATCTCGGCTACGATGTCGCGACCTTCATTCGCACGACGGACGAACTCGCCGCAATCGCGTGCCATCAGCCATTTCGCCAAGCCGATTTTGATCGCGCCGCCGCGTTCAACGTCGCGTTTTTGCACGAACCACTCGACACTGCATCGCAGAAAAAATTATTCGCGTTGAAAACGGCGATTGATGATTTTGCGGTGAACGGTCGCGAAATTTATTGGCTCTGTCACAAAAAGCAAAGCGAGTCCATGTTTTCAAACGCCGTGCTGGAAAAAACGATGGGCAAACCGGCGACCCTGCGCGGAATGAACACGCTCAAAAAGTTGGCAGAAAAGTACGCATAAAAAAGGCGAAGCGGGTCCAAACTCACTTCGTCTTTTTCAATCTCTCAATCTCTCCACCAAGTCATCGGGATTTTCGATCACCACATCCGCGCCGACGCGCGCAAACTCCGCGCGCATTTTTGTTTTGTCCTCCGCCGGCGCGAGACATCCAATCGCGACAAACCCAGCCGCCTGCGCCGCGCGTATGTCATCGAGCGTGTCACCGATGTACGCGCATCGCGATTTTGCCGGCGCGATTTGGCGCGCGGCATACAACAACGAAAACGGATGCGGCTTGCCAAAACTGACGCGTTGCCCGGTTGCCACGAAATGTTTTTCTGCCGCGTCCACATTATCTTCGTGCGTTACGAGTGCGCGGAAAAATTTTTCAATGTTGTGCGCGCGTAACGCAAACGTGGCTTGATTGCGCGGTCTGCCGGTCGCGATGCCGAGCGGGACAAGTTGATTGAGAGATTGGAGAGATTGGAGATTGGGGATGAGTGTTTCGCGGCGAATCAAACCGTCGCCGTGGTAAATGAGCGGCGGTTCGCCGTACTCGGCGTGGAATATTTCTTCACCGATGTAAATTTCTTCAAAGATGCGTTTCACCAAATTCGTCGCGCGCGGATCGCCGGTCGCGAACAACAACTCATCGCCGCGCGATCCCAGGATTCGCCACACCGCATCGAGTCCGCCGCCCGCGTCACGCACCGCGCGCGTGAACGCGGGAATATCTTTTTGCCGCGCGAGTTGTTCAACGGGCGTGGTGATGCGCGCGCCCGCATCGCGTAACAACGCGAGAATTTCTTGTGTCATTGCGAGGAGCGTCCTGAGCGAAGTCGAAGGATGCAATGAAGCAATCCCCGCGCTGTTGATTGGGGATTGCTTCGCTTCGCCTGCAATGACAGAGAGGAAATATTTGACGAGGGCAGTCGTCAAATCCCAATCGTTGTTGAACCCGCCCGCGAATTTGAACGCGGCAACGTCCTCGCGCGAAACCAGGTCGCCGGCGAACGGCGCGAGGCCCAAGCACGTTTCAAAATAAATTTGCGCGGTTTGACGGGTGGCAACGCGGTACGACTCGAACACGTCAATCAATACGCCGTCCATATCGAAAATCAGCGCGTCAAACATTTTCGATTTACGCATCACGGATCACGCACCGTTTGATCAGCGCACCCATCCCGCGCTTTTGCATCACGCGTCGCGCGCGCATTCCCGGCGATTCGCGACGTTCGACGCGCTCCCAAATCGGTTCGAGAAATTTTTCTTCACCCCGCCCGCGTCGCGCGAGTCCGGCTTGCGCGATCTCGATCAACGCGCGGATCATTCCTGGGATCGGCTCACGCGCGCCGAGTCCCTCGCACACGGCCGCACGGCGATACGCGCGCATCACCTCCCAGGTTTGCGCGCCGAGCGCGTCATCGAAATACGCGGCAATCTGCGGAAGCGACTCGACCCAACCCAGGATCAGCGCGTTCACCGCGAACGCATCGTCCGGCGGTTGCTGGCACGCCGGGCGCACTTCGATAGTTGAAATTGCCACTCTCGCGCGCGCGGAGTTCCAAACGTAATGCTCGTGGAACAGAAAATCAGAAAACAAGTTAGATGGTTGGGTGGTTGGATCGTTGGATAGTTGGCTGACGAATGGATGATTGATTCGTTTGAATTTGCCGCCATTGGACAAAATAAAACAACGATAATCGCAGAGATAGCGGATAAATTCTTCGAGCGATGAAAATTTGCGCGGGGTCATTCCGTAACGATCTTCGCCGAGATCGTGAAGCAACCCTTCGCGTCCCGAAATAAATTGCCCCACGCGCCCCGCGTACACGGACGAGTTCGCGCATAGCGCGATGAGCGATGCGGAGACCAGGTTCATCCAATTGATCGCGTCGAGCAATTCGGCGCGGCATATATCTACGTGCGTTTGATCCGCGGCGGTCGTCGTGAGTTTTAACCAGGGCGCGCCAATCGCGTTGTAGAGCGCGTGATAATGTTGGCGCGGCGTCATCAACGCGCGCGTCGCGGGCGTGCGCGGTTGAATCCCAAAGCCGAGCAAAAACATTTCGCGCGATGCGGCAACGCGCACGACGCGCGCGAGCGCATCGTCAAACACGCGTTGCAATTCCCACAAATCGTCGCCAGGTGGCGTTGTGATTTCGACTGTGCCGCGTCCAACCTCAATCGCGACAGACATTCCAGCGCGTTCAACGCCGATTAGAATTTTTTGTGTTGCGGGATCGTCGTAATGCGGAACGAATCCCTGTTCATCGCACAGCGCATGCAACAGCGCGGTTACATCTGCCGCGCGTCCATCGCGCGTTACAACCGGAAATTCGGCTTCGCGTCCGACTTTGCGAAGCGGGCGCAACGTCTCGTGAAAACGCGACGCGAATTGCGCGGTTAGCGATTCGATGATGGCGTCAATTTTTGATTGCATCGGTTTTGATATAGGACGCGGACAAACGCGCGTCTATATCATTGCGAGCGAAGCAAAGCAATCTCCACACGCTGGTTGGGGATTGCTTCGCAAAAATCGCTCGCAATGACAACTCCGCGTTCATCCGCGTTCGTCCGCGTCCAATTATTTTTGATTCAATCGGGCAACCACACCCGGCAACTCGGTGAAATTTTTGCAGACCGCGTGCGCGCGCGTGTGCGCGCTCCCGCGATCAATCGCGCCGGTGAACAAAATCGCGCGCATTCCCAACGCGAGCGGACCGTCCACATCGTTGCTCTCGCGGTCGCCGACGTGCGCGATGTTTGCGAGCGGCACACCCAACCCGGCAGACGCGCGCTCGAACACAATCGGCTTGGGTTTCGACGCGCCGACTTCATCTGAAAAAACGCAAAACGAAAAATGGTGCAAGATGTTTTGCGTCTCAAGCAATCGGCGGATGCCGCGCCCGGGTGTGTGAATCGTGTCGGAGACGATGCCGAGTTTGTACTGCCGCGCGAGTTGCGCGAGCGCGTCGTTCACGCCCGCGCAAAAATCCGGCGGAATCTCGACCTCCATCTCTTCGACCGCGCGCACGATCGCGTCAAAGCCGGGCGTCAATTCGATTTGCAAAAATTCATACGCGAATTTCAAACGCGTCGCGACCGTCGGCGTGTGATGCTCGATTTTCCACGCGTGATTGAATGTGTCGTTCGCGTGTTTGAACGCGGCGGCGATTTGCCCGCGCGTAATTTCCGCGTGATGCCGCGCGATCTCATCGCTCAACAATTGCAAACGCGTTTCGGCTTTTGTCGGCAACCCGCGCGCTTGGCGTTTCGGCTCGTCCGAATCATCCGCGACGAGCGTGTCCCAAAAATCAAAGGTGATGGCTTGGAGCATTTTTATTCCTTGTTGAAAAGTGTTTGGATTTTACCACAGATGCGCGGAGAAGAAAAAAGAAAACGCGATTCTCACGGAGAGAATCGCTTGGATAGCCGGAATTGGATTGTTCACAAATCCTTTGGTTCCAGTCCCGTAACTTTGGCGATCCGCGTCAACATCTTGGGCCCGATTTCTTCATTGTCGTGAAACGCAAATACGACGTCGCGCCAGCCCGGACGCGCCAACGTGCGATGCGAACCGCTTTGACGTTTCACTTCCCAACCGATTCGCAATAACGCCGCCAATACGCGTCTCGCTTTTGCAGAACGCCACTGATTCATACGGCGGCAAATGAAACGCTGAGAAGATTTGGAGCGACTTCGTTGTGTTCAAGCCGATCGGCTAACACGCGCAACGCTAACGCTTGCGCTTTGGCAATGGCTTCTGGTTTCGTTCGTCCGTATGCCAGCACACCGGGCATATCCAAAATTTCTGCAATCCAGCGACCGTCTTCTTCTTGTTCAAGTTCGATTTTGAAAATCATTGGATGCCTCCTTTGATATCTTCTTCCCAAAGTGAAATTTAAAATAACGGCATTGCCAAACATCCCTCAACTGCTTCGTATAAATTCTGCAATAATTCTTCGATTGTTTCGCCCTGGGTTGCACAACCTGGGATCGCCGGAACTTCTGCCCAGTAACCGCCTTCTTCCGCTTCGTGAATGACAACTTGAAGTTTCATTGCGCCTCCATAATTTGTCGCGAGTATACAATCGTTCGCGTCATCGGTCAACACGCACGGCGGCTTTGCTCAACCACTCATCCCATCGCGCGTCTTGCATCGCTTGCGTCGCGCGCGCGAACCACAAATCCGCGTATCCTTGAAAATCTTCATCGAGTTTCGAGATGCCCGTTTGCGTCGTTCCCCACATCGCTTCGTGAATCTCGGACATTGCCCACATCAATTTGAGTCGCGCAAATCGTTGCGATGTGGATTCGCCAAAGTACGCGCGCAACAACTCGCGCACAGGATCGTCGTCGAAACGATGATGGCTGGAAAAATTCGCGAGATCAAAAAAGATGTCACCCATCCCGGCATATTCCCAATCGAGAATCCGAATCTCGCCACGCTCATTGAGAAAATTCAGGTTGAGCAAATCGTCGTGGCACGGACGCGGCGCGTACGGATCGCGGCTCAACGCGATTTCGGTTTCGCGCACGCGTTCGACAATCCATTCGAAATTTTTTGGAAAGCGACAATTGTGATCGCGCGATGTTTGCGTCAACATTTCGATGCGACGAAAAACGTTGAACTCACTCGCAAGCGCGGGCGCGCGCGCGTGGAACGTTCGCAATTTTTCGGCGACGCGCCCGATGTTGTGTGGCTTGCCCATTTCTGCCGGCGCGATGGGCGCGCCGTCCACAAATCGCGTAACGAGATAACCTTCCGGTTCGATAAAGTACACGACCTCCGGCGCGACGCCCAGTTCGCCAGCGGCGCGATTCGCGGCGTACTCGACATCGCGACGAATGCCGAGCAGTTCCGTGTCCGCGCCGGTGATTCGCAAGACGTACGATGCGCCATCCGCATCCACGCGAAAATTTTTATTCGTGATGCCGCCGGTGAGCGGCGTCGTTTTCAATTCACGCGCGTTCGCAAACAGCGGCACGCGCGCGAGGGCTTGGTCGAGTGTGAGAGGCATAGGTAACCAGGTAAACATGTAAACAGGTAGACAGGTAGACATGTTTACCTGGTTACGTGTTTACTTTTTCACGCTTTAATTCGTTCGCTTTTGGCGTCCCACAACGGCTCGCGTTCAACGGTTGCGATAATGCGTTCGCCGAACAGTTCGACATCGAGTGTTGTGCCAATGGCAGAATATTCAATCGGCAAGTACGCGTACGCAATACTTTTGCCAACCGAGTAACCGAATCCACCCGACGTGATCCAACCAACGATTTTATTTCCATCTCGAACCGGCTCGTTGCCTAATGCAATCGCGGTTTTATCCGCGAGCGAGAGGCAACACAGTTTGCGTTTGATGCCTTCGGCTTTTTGTTTCACGAGCGCGTCGCGTCCGATGAAACCTGGTTTGTCGAGTCGCACCGCGAATCCCATCCCAGCTTCAAATGGTGTGTAATCGGGTGTGATGTCCGCGCCCCAGTAACGATAACCTTTTTCGAGACGCAGAGAATCAATCGCGCGATAACCCGCGGCGACGATTCCATCCGCTTGCCCGGCTTGCCACAACTCATCCCACAAACGCTGACCGTACTCCATCGGGCAATAAAATTCCCAGCCCAGTTCGCCGACGTAGGTTACGCGCACGGCGAGCGTTGGAACAGCGCCAACAGAAATATTTTGCGCGGTCATGTACGGAAACGCTTCGTTCGACACATTCGATTTGGTGACGCGTTGCAAAATGTCGCGCGCGCGCGGACCCCACAAACCGATGCACGCGTACTGCGACGTTACATCTTCGATCACCACGTCCGCATTTTCCGGCATATTCAATCTGATCCAGGATCGATCATGTTCGCCGAACGCGGTGCCGGTGATAATGCGAAAACGATCATCGCCCAATCGCGTCACGGTGAAATCGCATTCGATGCCGCCGCGTGGATTGAGCATTTGCGTGTACACCACCGAGCCAATCGGTTTGTCAATGTCATTGTCGCAGAGAGATTGCATCGTGGCGAGCGCGCCCGCACCGCGCACTTCAAATTTGCTGAACGAGGTTTCATCGAACAACCCAGCGCGTTCGCGTGTGCCGATGTGTTCGGCTTCGATGGCAGGTGAATAGTTGTGCGATGCCCAACCTTTCGGTTGATAGAAGTTGGACGTTGGAGGTTGGACGTTAGAGGTTGAAGCATCCAACTTCCAATTTCCAACTTCCAATTTCCAATTCGACTCGAACCAGTTCGGTCGCTCCCATCCTGATTTTTCTCCGAACACCGCGCCGAGTTCTTTCAAGCGATAGTACGCGGGCGAGAGCCGTAATGGTCGCGCGGATGAACGTTCTTCGTTCGGATAATGTGTGTCGTAATATTTTGCGTACGTCTCGACCGTGCGCGCGAGTGTGTACGCTTGGCTCGAATAGTTCGAACCGAACCGGCGCAAATCGAGTCGCCACAAATTCCATTCGGGATGTCCCTCGATGATCCATTCCGCCATCGCCTTGCCGATGCCGCCCGCGCTCGCGAGACCGTGCGCGCAAAATACCGCCGCAACCCAGAATCCTTTCACGGTCGTTGGACCCAATAAAAATTCCGCGTCGGGTGTGAATCCTTCGGGACCGTTCAACAACATATTGACTTCAGCGTGTTCGATGATCGGCGTACGCTTGATGAGTCCATCCATCAATGGTTGAAAACGATCCCAGTCCGGCGGCAACAAGCGATTGTTGAAATCCTGGGGAATGCCGTCGAGCGCCCAGGGCGCGGGCATCCGCTCGTATCCGCCCGCGATCAATCCGCCGACTTCTTCGCGCCAATAAACCAGGTTGTCGGGATCGCGCATCGTCGGCAAATTTTTCGGCAGACCTGGGATCGGGCGCGTGATGAGATACAAGTGCGCCATCGGAATCACAGGCAAAAATAATCCGACCATCGCCGCGATTTCGCCCGCCCATTGTCCGCCGGCGTTCACGACGATTTCAGTTTGAATCGTGCCGCGATCGGTAACGACTGCGTTCACGCGTCCGTTTTTTTGCGCGATGGATTGAACGCGCGTGTTCGTAAAAAATTGCGCGCCGAACTTTTTCGCGCCCGCGGCGAGCGCGTACGTCACACCGCTCGGATCCACCATTCCATCGGTCGGCAAGTACACCGCGCCGAGCACGCCATCCGGATTCATAATCGGAAAAAGTTTTTGCGCTTCTTGCGTGCTGATCAGTTCGAGCGGCAAGCCGAACGAACTCGCAACCGCGACCTGGCGTTTCAATTCGACGAGGCGTTCCGGCGATGACGCGAGTCGCAGACTGCCAACCTCGCGCCAGTTTGGATCGTAGTCGGTTTCATCTTTCAAACGACGATACAAGTCAACGCTGTACCGAATCATCTTGGTCAGGTTGACATCGCTCCGCAATTGACCGACGAGACCCGCCGAGTGAAACGTCGAGCCGCTCGTCAGTTCGCTTCGTTCGAGGACGACGACATCGCGCCAGCCCATTTGCGCGAGATGGTACGCGATGCTACATCCGCCAATGCCGCCGCCGATGACGACGACGCGCGCATGTGTGGGAAGATTTGCCACAATGACAACTCCTGAAAATTATTTGCCACAGAGATCACAGAGAACACAGAGAAAAATTTATCTCTGTGATCTCTGTGATCTCTGTGGCTAGAAATTATTTCGACAACGACGGCAACACCAGGTAATCAACCCAGTTCCGCAACTCTTGTTGACGAATCGGTTTGCCCAGAATGTCGTCGCCGATTTTCAGCAACGCGCGCAATTGTGGCGATGCCGGATTTTTGTACAGTTCCATCAAATTCGCGGAGAGCGTTTCGACATCGCTCGTCGCTTTGAAAAAACCTTCATCGGTCAACGGTTGCTTGCGCGCGATGAGCAAACGCGCCATTTCGTAGAGATTGTATTCGGGATGATATTGCGTCGCCCAGAATGTGCCGCTGCCGTGTTTGACTTCGAGTGACTGAACCTGGGAATGTGCGTTCGACGCGAGCAATGTGCCGCCCGCCGGAATTTTCGTTACGATGTCGAGGTGCATAATAAAGCCGTTGAATTTGTGCGGCTTGCCTTTGTAGAGCGGATGATTTTTTCCAGCGTCGGTCAATTCAATGTCGCGCGCAAACATCCACTCGCGCCCTTTCGGATTTTTTTCGACCGCGCCGCCCGCCGCCAGCGCCGCCATTTGCACGCCCCAGCAACTCCCGAATTGAGGTTTACCAACCTGGTAAACCGCGCGACAAAATTCGATTTGCCGCGTCACGCGCGCATCGTCCGCGTGATAAATCGTTAGATTCGATCCCGTCCAGATGTACGCGTCGTACGAATTGAGATTCGTACCGCTCGGCAACGCGGTGTCGAGATCCGCGATGTAAAGCGTATCAATTTTCGCGTTCGGCGTGTACTCGTTGAAAAAATCCAAGTACATTTCGTGCGCCTGTTTCATCCCGGCTTCCGCCAGCACATCGCGATTCGGTTTGGGATAGCCGTTGATGACGCAGAGGTTGAGGTTGGTTGTTACTGTCATTACATCCTCCAGAAATAGTATGTTGGTAAACAGGTAAACATGTATGACCTGTCTACCTATTTACCTGTTTACTTGCCTTCACTCATTCGCCACAAACACTGATTTATATTCCGAATAATGTTCCAACGCGACCATCCCTTGCTCGCGCCCGATGCCGGATTGTTTGACGCCGCCGAACGGCGCTTCGATATGCACGCTCGAACTGCTGTTGACCGAGAGCAACCCCGTTTCGAGAGCGCGCGCGACGCGCATCGCGCGCCCCAGGTCGCGCGTCCACAACGAACCCGACAAACCAAAGTTGGAATCGTTCGCGATGCGAATCGCATCCTCTTCGCTGTCGAACGGCATCAGCGCGACGACGGGACCGAAAATTTCTTCTTGCATAATTCGCATCCCGCTGTTCACATTCACGAACACCGTCGGCAGTAAATAATTCCCGTTCGCGCGCGCCGCGTCGGTTGGAATTTCTCCGCCGATTAATTTTCGCGCGCCTTCAGCTTCGCCAATCGCGATGTACTGGCACACCGATTCGCGATGTAGCCGCGTGATGAGGGGACCCATATCGGTCGCGGGATCGGTCGTGTCGCCAATCTTTAAGGTTTTCACGCGCGCGACAAAGCGTTCAACAAATTCGTCAAAGATCGGACGCTGAATCAGGAAACGACTGCGCGAGCAACAATCTTGTCCCGCGTTGTCGAACACCGACCACAGCGACGACTCGACGCACGAATCGAGATTCGCGTCCGCGAAAATAATGTTCGCCGATTTGCCACCAAGTTCGAGCGACACGCGCTTGATGCTATCCGCCGCGAGTTTCATAATGCTCGCGCCAACTTCGGTCGAACCGGTGAGCGAAATTTTTCGCACAAGCGGATGTGTAACGAGCGCAGACCCCGCGAGTGATCCCGGTCCCGGCAAAACGTTGAACACGCCTTCTGGCACGCCCGCTTCGAGCAACAAATCGCCAAACGCGAGTGCGGTGAGCGGCGTAACGCTCGCCGGTTTCAAAACAATCGTGTTGCCCATCGCGAGTGCGGGCGCGATTTTCCACGCGGCGATCATCAACGGAAAATTCCACGGCGTAATCAACACACACACACCGAGCGGTTCGTGAAACGTCATCAAGTTTCCATCTTTGGAAGATGGAATCGTTTGCCCGTGAAATTTGTTGACCGCGCCCGCGTAATACTCGAACGTGTTCGCCACGCTTTCGAGTTCCCAACTCGTCGCGGAGATCGGCTTGCCGCCGTTCTGACATTCGAGCGCGCGAAAATAATCGAGACGCTCGCGCATCAAATTTGAAATCCGCATCAACAATCGTCCGCGTTCGCGCGCGTTCATCTTGCGCCACGCGCCTTCGCTGAAGCGTTGATGCGCGACGCGCACCGCGCGATCCACATCTTCTTTCGACGCACTCGCGACGCGCGCGATCACCTGGTTGTTCGCGGGATTGAGCACGTCGGTTGATTTGCCTTCCGACGCGGCAACGCGTTTGCCGTCAATAAGCAGACCTTGAAATGGAATTGTGTTTGTCATGGCTATCCTTGTGTGAAGGGAAATAGTGGAAATGAAGGAAAATAGTGGAAATGAAGGAAATGAAGGAAAACATTTCCCTTCTTTCCCTCATTTCCCTTGTTTCCTTATTCCGGCGTCACATACGCCGCGGTAATTCCGCCGTCCACCACGAACGACGCGCCGGTCATGTACGACGATTCATCGGACGCGAGGAAGAGCGCGGCTTGCGCCATTTCTTTCGCTTCGCCGAAACGTCCCATCGGAATATGCACGAGCCGGCGTTGTTTTTTCGCTTCAGTGTTCAAAAAATCCATCAACAATTTGGTGTGGAGCGGACCGGGGCACAGCGCGTTGACGCGAATGTTTTGGCGCGCGTGAATGATCGCGAGTTCGCGCGTCATCGCCAGCACACCGCCCTTGCTCGCGGTGTACGCGATTTGCGGCGTCGCCGCGCCGAGAATCGCGACGAACGACGCGGTGTTGATGATCGAGCCGCCGCCCGCGCGTTGCAACGCGGGAATGCCGTACTTGCATCCGAAGAACACGCCTTTGAGATTGATGTTCATCGTCAAGTCCCAAACTTTTTCTTCGGTCGTCATCGCATTGTCATCATCGCCGTGCATGATGCCCGCGTTGTTGAACAGCACATTCAATTTGCCGAATGTTTGCTCCGCGACCTTGACCATGTTTTCGCAATCCGCCGCTTTGGAAACATCGGCGTGAACGTAGCACGCGTCGCCACCGTTCGCTTTAATCATCGAAACGGTTTCGTTGCCCGCCGCGTCCACGACATCCACGACGACAACTTTCGCGCCTTCCGCAGAAAACAATCGCGCGGATTCGCGACCGATGCCGCTCCCCGCGCCGGTAATCAATGCCACTTTGTTTTGCAGTCTCATTTTTTCCTCTTTTGAATCGCGTTCAAATCGAATTTGAAAAAATTATATGCCAAGCGTGGACGAGTGTCAAACGAAAAAATTTCAACGCGGCGCGCGATTAAAAATCCAGGTTTCGCACAGAAACCTGGATTTTGTTACAAATCACCAC
>Ga0233425_10003041_pt1 | contig 31519 bp, 32 predicted proteins | sample Watercolumn_Towu_2_FD_181712 | JGI IMG/M metagenome (GOLD analysis project Ga0233425, IMG submission 181712) | Freshwater microbial communities from Lake Towuti, South Sulawesi, Indonesia - Watercolumn_Towuti2014_140_MG | ecosystem: Environmental > Aquatic > Freshwater > Lake | place... | reverse complement strand
AGCAAAATAGGAAGCAATAACCCATTAATCACCTGTGCAAGTAACATCAAGGGAACAAGGGGGATTGCAGGAATTAAAACCACAATCACAGAAGGGACAACAAGTAATCCAATGACTATGTAAAATTCGCGCGCCTCATGAAATTTCTTATTCACTCCTGACTCCCATCCAAATGCTTCACAAACATAATACGCAGTAGAGAGTGGCAAGATAAACGCCCCAAACAACGCTGCTGCAAATAATCCCAATGCAAACAGAACTTCTGCAAAATGTCCTGCAATTGGCTCTAACGCTGTTGCTGCTTCTGCTGCATTTTCAATAGTGATTCCTTGAGGAAAGAGTGTTGCTGCAGCTGCAAGAAGAATAAAAAAAGAGATGGATGTTGCAAGAATTGCTGCAAGAATCAACTCCCAACGTGCATAGCGATATTCAGAAATTTTTAATCCTTTTTCAACAATAGAAGATTGCAGATAAAACTGCATCCATGGAGTAATAGAAGTCCCAAGAAGACCCACAAGAATAACAAGATAAGAAACATCAAATAAGAATGTAGGAGTGATAATGGCATGCCCAACTGCACGCCAATCAGGATGTGCAAGAACACCAGAAATAATGTAGGTCACATAAAAAAGACACATAAAAAGGAAAACTTTCTCCAAAATTTTATAATTGATTTTGATGATAAGGAAAAGAACAATAAACGCAGCAAAAAGAACACTCAAATATCTGTTTAATCCAAACAGTTCAGATGCTGCTGCAATTCCTGCAAACTCTGATGCTGTTGTTGCAAAATTTGCAAAAAATAGGCCAACCATAAATGTGACAGTCATCTTCAAGCCAAAATTTTCACGAATAAGATCAGCAAGCCCTTTTCCTGTTACAACACCCATGCGCGCGCACATTTCTTGAACAATGACCAAGAGCAGAATAAGCGGAATCATTGTCCAGAATAATGTATAACCAAAGCGGGCTCCTGCAACAGAAAAAGTGGTGATGCCGCCTGCATCATTCCCTGCAATCGCACTGATTAGGCCAGGTCCGATAATGGAAAGAAAAAACATGAGATGATACAATGGAAGATTAAACAATTTTTTCATTATAATCCCGCCGTTTTTTCTTTGCGCGTTTTGCAACAAATTTTCTGCGAATCCATGATTTTGGAATAACTTCAGAAAGTACTTCATCTGCCGTAATCATTCCTTTTAATTTCCCATGTTCATCAACAACAGGAACAACGAAGAAATTATATTTTTCCAAGATAGTTGCAATATCCTCTTTTGACGTTTGCAAGTGAACAACAAACGGGTGCTTTTTCATAAACTGCTTCAATTTTTGTCTTGCTGTTGCATTAAGAAGCGACCGCAGCGAAAGTGTGCCAACAAGATGCTCTTCTTTATCAACAACAAAAAGAATATGCGTTTTATCTGCAGAAGGCTTGCTTTTTCGAATTGTTGCAAGTGCAGAAGCAGCAGTCTGGTCGTCCTCCAAAGTAAAAACATCTGTACGCATCAATGCTCCTGCTGTATTTTCATGATACTGTAAAAGCTCGCTGATTTCCTTTGCCTTTTCTGGCTTCATATTTTGTAAAATAAGTTTTACTTTCTCTTCAGAAGCAAGTGCAAGAAGGTCTGCTGCTCGATATTGTGGAATACTTTCCAACAACTCAACAATTTTTGGAAGTTTTAGGCCACGAAAAAAAGATTCTTGGACTTCTCGCTGTGCTTCGACAAGGGTTTTTGCAGCAGTCTGTTTATCAAGTTTGTTAAAAACCAGCATCTGTTCTTTTGGAGAGAGTTCTTCCATAAGATCAGCAATATCTCCCGGATGCATTTCTGAAACTTTATTTTTTGATTCCTTGAGATGAAGATGTTTGCTGGTTTCAATAGGTTCAACAGATTTCCAAGGAATAATCTTTTCTGATGCTGCTTTGTAAAGTAATTTCCCGATAAAATGAGAAGAAACTCCAAGGCGCCGAAGAAAACTCGTTGTCCCTACACAAACGCCTGTAATGCAAAGAGTATCTTCAATTTTGTTGAGCAAAAGGTCATTGACGCGAACAACTTTTACTCCTGCAACATCAATGATCTGTTTGTCAAGAAGTTCTGTTGCAAGCAAATCATTTTCATGGATAAATGAAGGATCAAGATCTTTTGCAGAAACGTTGAGAATAAAGGAATGTAATGCTGATGTGGAGCCATCTGCACTTTGTTTAATCCCTTCAACATATTTCCAAGAAAGCCTGCGTTTGTATTTATCTTTGCCAACGTAAACGATGTGAATAACTGGCGCAGCTTCTGATCCATCCTGAAACACAAAATCACAAAAGAGGCCAACGAGCTTCCCATCAAGATCAACAACTGGCGTATTGAGTAGCTCTACGTAAAAAACCATGATGCACCCCGCTGCGTCTCTCCGCGAACTGTTATAAAAAGGTTTTCTTTAGGGGTTTTTAAAAGTTGCTACTATTCAATCATGAAAGTTAGATTTAGAACATATCATATTTTCAATAGATTTATATAGGTCTTTTTGACAAAAAGAGAGAAAAGTAGATAGAAAGCATTGTCTTTCTTTGAGGTGGATCATAATGGCAAAAAAGGCACCAGCAAAAGCAGCTGCTAAAAAGGCAGGAAAAAAAGCTTCTGTGATAAAAGCAGGAAAAGGAAAAGCAGCTGAAATAAAAGTAGCTGAAACTGCAGTGGAAAGAAGTTCTATTCAAACACAACAGACTGTACAAGCAGAACCTGCTCATGTACAAGAAAAACAAGAAAGTGTTGCTGCTCCAGTTCAGGCAGAACCAGTACAGCAAGAAGTGCAAGAAAAAAAGGAGGAGAGTAAAATGGCAGAAGAAGATAAAGGAATAGGAAAAGCCTATAACCCTTCTGAGTTTTCACAGCCTGCAGTGGAAGCAGGAAGCAGTGGATCAAAAGTGTTTTTGTATGTAGGAATAAGTGTTGTTGTTGTTGCAGTTATTGTCGCAGGACTATTTTTTGCAGGAGGATTTGGCAAAGGTGGCTCTTCAGATTTGACAGGTGCAACAGTCATTACAGCATTTTGCTCAGACACAGATGGCGGCTATAACAGATTCACAAAAGGAGTTGCTGAAGGAACATATTATCTTAACTATCAGAGTGGCCAGTTCATGGATGTATGCGCAGCTGGTGAAGATAATAAATTGACAGAATACTATTGTAAAAATGATCTCGTTGTGTATGCAACAGAACCATGTCCAGATGGCATGACATGTCAAGATGGTGTTTGTGTTTAATGTGATTGTTTAGCTTTTACTTTTTTATTTCATTTTTCTTGAGTTTCATCAATCTTCGCAGCCAAAATAAAATCATTCTCACTCAACCCATTGATAGAATGCGTCCATAAAACCAGCGTAATCTTGTTCCAAGTCCAGTGAATATCAGGATGATGTCCTTCTGCTTCTGCGAGAAATTTAATTTTTTCTAGCCACGATGATGCATCGACAAAATCTTTGAACGTGTAACTTTTTTCAATTCGATTAGAAACAAGTTTCCAGCCTTTCAGCATTTTAAGAAATCGCTCTGCTTGTACAGATGAAAGTGCTGGTACACCTCCTTCACAGGGTTTGCATTTTTTGTTTTGCAGCATCATATCCTCTCTTGAGAGGTAAAATATAAAAACATTGTGAAAAAACAAAGAAAATGCAACACTGGATTGGATGTGAGGGAAACAAAGACGTAGTAGAAGTCATTTATCCTTCTTTACGTGAGCGTGATGAAGGGAGAAGTATTAATGAGATCCTTGCAAGAGAACCAATTGCAGCTCTTTTTCGTCAGGCTGACGGAAAATATACAGTAGTTCAGAAGGGAGTAGTCACTGTGGATTATACAACGCGCCCTGACCTTAATAGAACACATGTCTTTTCTTACGGATCTGTAGATGCTGCTGTTGCATCAATAAGAAATCATGAAGAGTTCTACCGATCAGTTGAAGCATATCTTGTGGCAAATTAACGACAAACCAGCGTGTCAAGAACCATCGCATTGTCTTCATAAGGGCGTGCGCGAAGTGTGCAAACGCGATCACGATTTACAGCAGAGTCAAATTGTTTTAGAGCATCCATTGCAACGACTAAATCTGCATCTTCGCCTGCATTATATGAAACACGAATGGAAAAAGATGCAGGAACAGAAAATTCTTCGAAATAAAGATCACATGTGTATCGTCTTTCAGGCGTAAAAAGCCTCCTTTTTTCAAGATCTTCTGTTTTGCATTCTCTACGATCCGGAGTGACGCTGCCAACAACATGAAACCAACCATTATAGTGCATTCCATTGTTTGTTGCTTGTTCTATTTCTGCGCCATAAAGCCGTGTGTTATGCTGTAAGCCAACTGCAAAAGGTATTGTAAGAACAAGACCTGAGATACCATGCAAAAAGTTATTTGTCATAGAGGAAGAAAATGTGAGACTGTTTATAAAAGTTAAGAAAAGTTACTTCTTTCTTTTCAATTCCTTCAAATGTTTGACTTTCATGTGCGCTTCAAGTGCTTTCACATGTTTTTTGCAATATGGACAAACCCCTTCTGTTGTTGGAGCAGTTGCCTTTTTCTGTTTTCGCCAATTACTCTCTACCATACGTTATTTCTTCCATGTCCAGATATTTAAAGTTTTTTATTATGAAATAATTTTTAAATAACATAAAAAAACAGAAAGAGGATATAGAGAACACACTATGAAATCCGTCAACGACCTTGAACCAATCCTCAACCACCACCTTTTTGCAATTCTTAAAAAAGAAAAATTTCAAGACCTGAGGCCTTCACAAATCAAAGCAATCAATGCAGGATTGTTTGAACAGAAAAATCTTCTTGTCTGCACACCGACAGGGTCTGGAAAAACACTGATTGCAGAACTTGCTGCGATGAATTGTGTCTATGAAAAAAAAGGAAAAGCGATTTACATTGTTCCATTAAAGTCACTTGCTTCAGAAAAATACCAGTTATTCAAGGAAAAGTATGCTGACAAAAAGATTGCGCTTTCCATTGGAGACACAGATAGCAGCGATAGTCACCTTCAAACATATGATATTATTATGACAACCTCTGAAAAATTTGATTCCTTAATTCGTCATAATGCGCCATGGTTAAAAGACATCAAAGTAGTTATTATTGATGAGATTCATTTACTCAACGAACAAGACAGAGGGCCAACATTAGAAATAGTTATTACCATTTTGCGCCACATTCTCAGAAATATTCAAATCATTGGATTAAGTGCAACCATCGGCAACCCAGAGGAACTTGCAGAATGGCTCAATGCAAATTTGGTGGAAGACAGTTGGCGTCCTGTGGAATTGCATCACGGAACGTATCTTGATGGAAATATTGAGTTTTATAAGAGTTGATTCCATTACTTCAAAACATCTCCTGCTTTCATGTACCACAAATACATGTCAAGTTCTCCCTGCGACATCGCAAGCAAGGAGCAAAGTTTCTCCATTTTCTTTTCAATAAGCAAATAATTTTTCTGATTCAATGATGAAGGAATTTCATTAATCATTTTATTCTCAAACAAATGATTCAAGACATGCCTGTCAAGAATTGCAAGATCAAAAAAGCCAACGTTGCGCAAAAAGTGAGATGCTTCTTTGTAGCCATAGCCTCTAACATTCGCAACAAGCCATTCGCGCATGTCCTGCTGCGTTTTATGCTTCACTATTTTTTCCTTAATGTCCTGATGTTTTCTGTTGGCAAGAATATAGCGTGCTTTTGCATTATGAAACCTATGTTTATTTCGTCGAATAACAGAAACAAGCTGGTCATGGGAAAACGTTGCAAAACCATATGCACCAAGTTCCTGCTGAATTGCACAAGCAGTTTTTGATTTTGCATTTGCAGTGAGCAAACAGAAACAAAACTCAGAAAACCAATCTTCTGGAGATTTTTGATTTGTCTGAAACTGTTGAAACTCCGCAAGACGCTGATCTATTTTTTGTTTTATTTCTGTTTGTTGGATTTCCTTTATTTTAGTGATGAAGCTTTTCATGAGAAGATTAGAAATATTTCTTATCTAAATAGTTTCCGGCATGCGCAACAAAATGCAAATGTAAAGAATTTTCTGGAAAAATTTTTTTCATCTGTCAAACGTTGCAATAGTTATTTCCTTGGGCACACCTATAAGAATAAACAACGTGATTAAAAATGTTTTGAATTAAATCCACTGAAGACCTTTTTCTTTTGATGTGTGAAGTTGCAGTGTCCCTTTAAATTCAGTGACATATCCTTTTGCAATCTTTGCTTTTTTGCCAGGCTTTGCTTTTTTGACATCGTCATTCCAGAAAAGCATTTTTATCTCACCTGTTTCATCTTTGACAAACCCCACAACAAAGGAATCATTGTTAAAGCCATCGGTTTTTCTTTTTTCACCAAGAAAATCAACAGTTACTTCCACATCAACATCTTTCATGCCTGCTTTGAGATCTTTTAGTTTGTACTGCGTCATAATTTAGGAAAAAGCACGCGATGCTATTTAATGGTTTGGGTTTTGAAAATCTATTTCACAAATTCAAGGCCAGGAAGCCCTTCAAACTCTTTGTCTCCTGTTAAAAAGAGAATTCCACGTTGTTTTGCCATGATGTATCCCATAACATCAACATATGACAGCCTTTTGCGTTTGTGTCTAAAGCAAAAGATATTGTGGAGAAGAATGATGTTGCTAGTTGAGAAGAATTAGATCAGGAGCATATTCCTTCAAAATAACCGCGCTTTCCTGAAAAATTTCAGTAATTTTGATTTTAGAAAATATTTTGTGTAAACCCATTAGTGAATTACTGCTCAGGATCTAAACTATCGAGATAGCTTTTTACTCTCACATCAAGTGGTTCAATTCCAACAATGGTGTCTATAGAAGGAGTGAGAACGCGAACATCATTGCCTAAATGCCCGGGTGAAAATCCACGTGCAAAAACGTGTTCTGAAAATCCTAGAACTACACCCTGTCTTTGTCGTGCTTCGTTTATTAAAGCATCCATCTTTTTATCATCATATCCTTTTTCTAGAAGAAAATCATAAATACCTTCTACTTCAGGACATATTCTATGGAGGCTTTTATTTGTGTGTGGACTTCCAATTTTATATTCTTCTACAAAATATCCCAACTGATCATAAATATCTTTTTCAGATTCAATTTCTAAATTCAATTGCAAACGTTCAGCTAAAAATTCTCTCCATTCTGTTCTGTTTGCATATCCTTTTGCTGCGTCTAATTCCATTCCTTCATAACCCCCACATGTAGGTTTTGTATCATTGCCCCGAACAAGAGTCCGTCCTTGAATTGGAAATAAAAAAACTTCTCCTTGAAGTGTTGATCCAGTCATAAATCCTTTTTCAACAATTTTTCTCAAACAAGAAAGACTAGTTCCATGATATGCAACGACATCATCAGCAACTAGAGTAGTATCATATGCGTTCCATATTTTTTTAGTGTTATTTACTTCCATAAACATCTAGAAAAACAAACAGGTTTATATATTTTACCCCTAACCAGTGACAATTCATGCCTGAATTTATAAACACAATCTTTATATATCACCTGCCAATACAAAAGTACGCTTCTGTCAAAAGAAGACGTTATCGCCTACAAACTGATCAAAAAGTCGTTTGGTCATATTCTTTAGAACAAATGTATATGTGATAGTAAGTATCACGTATGAAGAAGAGCCAATACACAATATATGTGTGTTAAACCTTGTACAATTCTATTAAGTTTTAGATCAATAAAGCGAACGCAAGCTTCAAACAGGATCATAAACAATACCCGTTGATCCTGCGGGAGATTGCTGCTATTGGGATTCGATTTAGCCATGCAAGTCAAAGGGTCGCAAGACACTGGCGGACTGCTCAGTAACACGTCGATAACTTTACCTTAGGTTCAGGACAGCGTTGGGAAACTGACGGTAAACCTGGATAGGAGATTACTACTGGAATGTGTTTTCTTTCAAAAGCAATGCCTAAGGATAGGTCGGCGGCTGATTAGGTAGTTGGTGAGGTAACGGCTCACCAAGCCTGAGATCAGTAGGGGCCATGAGAGTGGGAGCCCCGAGAGGGGTACTGAGACACTTACCCCAGCCCTACGGGGTGCAGCAGGCGCGAAACCTCTACAATGTACGAAAGTGCGATAGGGGAATCCCAAGTGCGTATACTTTTTGTATACGCTTTTGCTAAGTGTAAATAACTTGGCGAATAAGTGGTGGGCAAGACCGGTGCCAGCCGCCGCGGTAATCCCGGCGCCACAAGTGGCAATCGCCTTTATTGGGCCTAAAGCGTCCGTAGCAGGTTTTGTAAATCTTTTGTGAAAGCGTTGCACTCAATGTAACGAATGGCAAGAGACACTGCAAAACTAGGAACCGGGAGGAGTCAGGGGTATTTTTGGGGGAGCGGTAAAATGTTATAATCCCAAGAGGACCACCCGTGGCGAAGGCGCCTGACTAGAACGGATTCGACTGTGAGGGACGAAAGCTAGGGGAGCAATCCGGATTAGATACCCGAGTAGTCCTAGCTGTAAACGCTGTGAGCTAGGTGTGTCGGTTTCTTAGGGAAACCGACGTGTCGGAGTGAAGATGTTAAGCTCACCGCCTGGGAAGTACGGTCGCAAGACTGAAACTTAAAGGAATTGGCGGGGGAGCACTACAAGGGGTGCGGCGTGCGGTTTAATCGGATTCTACGCCGAGAACCTTACCAGGAACGACGGTTGGATGATAGACAGTCTAAAGGGCTTTCTTGACTAGCCGAGAGGTAGTGCATGGCCGCCGTCAGCTCGTGCCGTAAGGTGTCCTGTTAAGTCAGGTAACGAGCGAGACCTGTACCTACAATTGCTAACGGGCATTCCGATGCGACTGAGAACATTGTAGGGACTGCCTCGGAAACGAGGAGGAAGGTGCAGGCAACGGTAGGTCTGTATGCTCCGAATTCTCTGGGCTACACGCGCGCAACAATGGTAGAGACAATTGGATGCAACACTGAAAAGTGAAGCCAAGCCTCAAAACTCTATCCAAGTTCAGATTGAGGGTTGCAACCCACCCTCATGACGTTGGAATCCCTAGTAATCAGACGTAATCATCGTCTGGTGAATATGTCCCTGCTCCTTGCACACACCGCCCGTCAAACCAACCGAGCAGGGTTCAGGTGAGCTGCGATTCTTTGATCGCATCGAACCTAAGCTCAGTGAGGTGGGTTAAGTCGTCACAAGGTAGCCGTAGGGGAACCTGCGGCTGGATCACCTCCTTTTTTCTTTTCATATAATTTTACGATTAGATGTCAAGAAAAAGTATTGGCTCTTTTTTTATTTTCATACACAAAATCCGCATTCGTTTCACTGATGTGGATTTTGGTATAAAAAACCAGGCAACAGATATATGTGCAATTTAATGGGCCTGTAGCTCAGCCTGGTAGAGCACCGGTCTTGCACACCGGGGGCCCCGGGTTCAAATCCCGGCGGGTCCATCAAGGCATGGAAGGTCGGGATTTGAACATGCATAAAAATCTGCGGATTTTTAGCACGACGCTCACTGCGTTCGGTCGAATCCCGGCGTGTCCATTCATATTCATTACATCAATGAAAAAAATTCCACAAACGAGAAATTGAATGTGGTGGCATTCGCAACGTAAGCAATTGCGACTGTCCGGTTGAAATATGGTTCATTGTGTTTACACAATGCCTTTGCAGTATCATATTAATGAGACCATGTAAAAGAATGCACACTTTTTGTTTCAAATCTTGGAGCAAAAAGTAAATAATGAAGATCCGCTACGCTAGTAGGTGGATGGCTTGGCTTAACCGCTGATGAAGGACGTGACAAGCAACGAAATGCTCTGGCGAGGTGCATGTAGCCTTTGAACCAGAGATATCCGAATGTGACTTCACAGTAAATCCGTAAGGATAGGGAACGCAGGGAACTGAAGCGTCTTAGTACCTGCAGGAAAAGAAATCAATCGAGATGCTGTTAGTAAAGGCGATCGAACGCAGCATAGAGCAAACTGAATCCTGTATTGAAAGATAGAGGAGATGTGGTGTTTGGACTCTTTTTTATCTCGCTGAACTGACTCGAAGTCTGCTGGAAAGCAGCACGAAAAAGGGTGATAGTCCCGTAGAGGAAAGAACAGAGGGAGTAAGAGTCTCCAGAGTACTGTTAGCTGGATACCTAACAGGAATGCGGGGGTATCAACCTCCAACTTTAAATACGTGTTAAGTCCGATAGTGTACGAGTACCGCGAGGGAAAGCTGAAAAGAACTCTTAACAGAGTGTGAAAAGATCCTTAAACCTACTAGTTATAGAATGTTATGTGCCCTACGGGGTTCTAACGTCCGTTTTGAATAACGGGCCGGGGAGTTTTCTTATATGGCGAGGGTAAGTATCGTTTGATACGGACCCGGAGCGAAAGCAATTAACGCGCAGGCAACGAGGCGTATGGTACTAATCTGCCAAATAGTCATATGGGATTGACCCGAAGCTAAGTGATCTAATCCAGAGTAAGGCGAAGTGGGGGTAAAACCCTGTGGAGGCCTGCAGAAGTGCTACGTGCAAGTGTTTTTCTAACTCTGGTTTAGGGGTGAAAAGCCTATCGAACTTAGTGATAGCTGGTTCCTACCAAAGTTGGCGTGCGTCAAGCCTTGGTCAAGACAGTTACGATGGTAAAGGCACGGATTAAGGTCTTAGGGGGAGAAATCTCTCGGATCTTTGTCCAACTCTGAATGCTGTAACGTCAAAGCGATCAGGAGACGGCGATCGGGGTAAGCTTGAGTCGCGAGAGGGGAACAACCCAGACTTTAGTTAAGGTCCCTAAATACCAATTAAGTGTGAAAGGGTGAAAAGTGTCTATACACGTAGACAGCGAGGAGGTTGGCTTAGAAGCAGCCATCCTATAATAAGTGCGTAACAGCTTACTCGTCAAGTGTATAGGCCTGGAAAATGGACGGGGCTAAATTGGTTACCGAGACTAAAGGCATGCACATAAGTGCAGTGCGGTAGGTAAGGTGTTCTCAGTGGGTAGAAGCAAGTCTGAAAAGATTTGTGCACCGCTGAAGAAATAAAAATCCCGGTGGTAGTAGGATCAAAGCAGTGTGAGAATCACTGTCGCTGAAAGGGCAAGGGTTCCTTGACAATGTACATCAGTCAAGGGTTAGTTGATCCTAACTGTACTCGTAACTCGACGTACGGGAAAGGGAAATCGGTTAATATTCCGATACTATTGTTGTATACGCGGCAACGCAAGTTCCATTACTAACATTTGGGGCTACGTGACCATGTATTGTCGTACATGTTAATCAATGCAAATCGCAGGAGTATCGTTATGATGAGAACGCGATTAACGTTGAGAACAGCTTCCTTATGGGGAGTGTCATCCATGCCTTAAGTCCTTGAAAAGGGAATGGAAAGAGATCAACAATAATCATACCCAGAACCAACACTGGTGCCCCTAGGTGAGAAACCTAAAGTGTGCAGGTATAATCCATCCAAGGGAACTCGGCATATTAGCCCTGTGCCTTCGGTATAAGGGGTCTCTGCAGTAATGTTCGTATGAATGTAACTGCAGGGTACAATAACTAAGGCGGTCCGACTGTTTAACAAAAACTTAGCACTCTGCTAGCCTGTAAAGGTGTGTACAGAATGTGACGTCTGCCCAGTGCCAGCACTTCAAACTCGGGTCCAACCGGGCTAAGAACTGGTAAACGGCGGGGGTAACTATAACTCTCTTAAGGTGAAACAGTTGCCTTAACAAAATCTGGCTATATGCTGGAACATCTGAGAATCTCACCTTACTCGCGTGTTGTATAAATACAATTTTATACTTAAACATGCAGTGAAAAAAGGATGAGTGCAGACAATCAGCAGGAAAGGCTAGATGCAAACTGGATCGTTGGATTTGTTGATGGAGAAGGTTGTTTCCATGTCGGAATCAATCAAATGCCAAAAATGCAAGTAGGTTTTCAAGTACTTCCTGAGTTTCGTGTTGTTCAGCATCAGCGTGATGAAAAAGTATTGTTTCAGATCAAACATTATTTTGGTTTTGGGACAGTAACAAAAAATCATGGTGATAGAAAAGAGTTCAGAGTAAGGGGATTAGAAAATTTGAATAAGATTGTTCAATTTTTCAGGCAAAATCCTTTGAGAACTTCAAAACAAAAAAATTTTGAAATCTTTGCTGAAATTATTTTTCTAATGAACAATGATGAGCATCTCAAAAAAGAAGGAATTGAAAAAATAAGAAAACTTGCAGCAACAATGAATCGACAATCAAGAAAACATCTAGAATCCTCAGAGACTTCACGCCAGACACAAATTGTGAAGATAAAGTCCGACCTTCTCAGCGATGAGAAGATGCAATAAGAAATTATTGCACGCCATTCCAAGAATGGTCAGTACAATTTTTGAAAGAAAATTGGAAGTAACAGATGTGAGCGAAATGCCTTGCCGTTTGATTGACGGCCTGCATGAATGACGTAACGAGATCGCCACTGTCCCTGGATGGAAACCTCCGAACACATTCTTCTGGTGCAGAGGCCAGAGACATCCAGTGGGAAGTGAAGACCCCGTGAAACTTTACTGTAGCTTGTAGCTGTGACGTGAGTTTTGTTGTACAGCGTAGATGGGAGTCGTTATGTTTCTGTCGCTAGGCGGGAAATAGACAACAATGAAACACCATTCAACGGAACTTACGTTGCTAACTCATTTTATGAGAACAACTATAGGCGGACAGTTTGGCTGGGGTGGCACCCTGCTGAAAGCATATCAGTAGGGCCCAATGGTAAGCTCAGACCGGTCAGAAATCGGTCGTAGAGTGCAAGAGCATAAGCTTGCCTGATTGAGTTTCCACTAACACGAAACGCAAAGACGAAAGTCTGGTCTAGCGAACTTCTAAGGCTTCTTGATGGGGCCTAGAAACGACGGAAAAGTTACTCCGGGGATAACAGAGTCGTCGCACCCGAGAGCTCCTATCGACGGTGCGGCTTGCTACATCGCTGTCGGCTCTTCCTATCCTGGCCGTGCAGAAGCGGCCAAGGGTGGGGGTGTTCACCCATTAATAGGGATCGTGAGCTGGGTTCAGAACGTTGTGAGACAGTTTGTTTAATATCTACTGGATGTGTTTAGATATCTGAGGGGAAGAATCTTCTAGTACGAGAGGAACGAAGAATCGTGGCCACTGGTCAACCTGTTGTCTGACAAGGCAGGCAGGGCAGCTACGCCATAAACGATAAGTACTGAAAGCATCTAAGTACGAAGCGTACCGCAAAAAGAGATATCTTGAACGCGATTAGAAGAATCGGTTGATGGGCACGGCGTGTGCGCACTAAGGTAACGAGGTGTTTAGCGTGCGTGTACCAATAGTTCATACCTTCTTCATTGTGTGCATTCTTTTACATGGTCTTTTTTTTCTTTTTTGCTTACATTTTAATGACATAATTGCGAAAGCGCTATGTTCTTAAATGAGAAAAAATAATAAGTAAAAAGGCTATAATTCTTGACAAATAGTGGATTGTAGCGATAGCTCTGATGAGAATAAATTCAAGAAATCTTAACATCCCTAAAATCAGTAATTGTTCTGCCTAAACTGATCTGTATATTTTCTCGCCAATACTTTGTGATAAATTCCTTTTCCTGATCCGAATATATTTTGAGAACCTTGTATTTTCCTGTTGTCTTTCCGTCTTTATTGGTGAATTCAGTGACGAGCACTTTTGCAACTGCTTCCGAATCTTTATTGAGCAAATCGATTGGATGATGCACTGGATAGACCCTGTACTCATCTTTAGAAAAATTGTAAAGCTCATGAACCTGCAAACTACGTTCATCCAACCCATTTTCTGGTTTTAATTTTAAGATCCAGTTGAATTCTATCTTGAAGCCCATGAAAAGAGTGGAGAGTGTTTTCTTAATAAAAGTTACGAACCCCCGTCGGTTTATATATTTTTCTAAAGTTACCACTAAATAAAAGTAACGATAAACTTTATAAACAAATCAGTAGATCGTATCTTTTATGTTAGAAAAAACATTGGATAGAATAGATACATTACTTACAGTAATAAACATGCATCCAGAATATTCAAGGAGGGTGCAAAATGACGCGCTCCGTGCGCTTTGGATTGAAGCAAACAAGCATTCTATTCGTATAGAACAAGCAAATGAGTATCGGGGTCCAGAAAAACAGAGAAGCGAAGATGGAGATTTGTTATGGCGACTTAATCAGGCATGGAATTATTTATCTGAATATGACATTAATTTGACGACACTTGCAGTGTTAGGCAATCTTGTTGAGCCTTTCGGTCATCCACATAAGTCGTTTAGGAATGGAGAAGTTATTATTGGTGAGGTTCAACCGCCTTCGTATGACAAAGTTCCTTATTTAATAAGAGATTTAGTTGATGACTTAAATACAATACAAGTTCACCCTATCATTCGTGCTTCGCATGCGCATATAGAACTCGTTAAAATTCATCCGTATAATGATGGTAACGGCAGAACAGGAAGATTGTTACAAACATATTGCCTAGATCAAAAAGGGTATCCTCCTGCAGTTATTCCAGAGAGTGATCGAGATATTTATACAGCGTTACTGCGAAGAACATTAAAAGATAGGGTTGACAAGAAAAGCTCGATCATAGAGCAGAGTGATAATGAACGTTTGTTCCATAGTTTTATTGCTGCCAAAGTTCTTGAATCTGCTGAAAAATTAGACCAAGAGCTCCAAAAAAGAAGAATGTACGCTATTGAATTCTGGAACGGATATAGTATCAAAACTATAATTGCAAGTGCAAAAAGGCTTCGCTCATCAGGAAGAAAGTACGGTGGAATGAGTGTGAACATAGAATCTGCAAGATCTGGACGCAAAAAAAATGGAACTAAACTAGTGATTACTGGAAACGTCAGTAGAGAGCAAATAGAAGAGATTATGGAAAAGTGTAGACAGGATTATGCTTACAAGTATAAGATAATTTCCAATCCCTACTAGAAGTTATACTATCCATTTTTGAACACACCCAGAAAGAGTGCAAAACTATAAATACATCCTTCTCTAAAAAATTTAAGAATGAAATATCATAAGGCAAAAAAAAAATACTGTGCGAATCATAAGCAAAATGTCCAAATTGGGATCACTGCACTGCTTGTTGTTGCTGCACTAAGCATTTTCTCACAACTTGGAATGACAGAAAGCATAACTGGTGCAGTGATTCTTAAAAATTCATGCACAGGAACACCTGATGTATATGTTCTTGTTGGTTCAAATGATAATTTTGTTTGGGCATTTGACGCAGCACTGGGCTGTGCAGCATGGAAATTTGATGCAGGTGGAGATTTGAAAGCAACTGTGACGTCAGAAAATGGAAATGTGTATGTTGGAACAACAGAAAGTGAACTGTACGCAATAAGCCTTGCTGATGGATCAGAAGTGTGGCAGACAGATGTAGATGGAAAGATCTTTGGAAGCGTTGCTGTTGACAGCAGTTATGTATATGCAGCAGATAATACAGGAGTGTTTGGTGCGTATGACGTTAGTTCTGGAACACAAACATGGACATATGCAAAGAATAATATGAAGTCAGACGTTATTGAAAAAGAGGGAATTGCGTATGTGGTTAATGAATATTTGAAAGTTGGCTCTCTTCTTGCAATTGATACCTCAACACAAGCACCAAAGTGGGTGTTTACAGCAAAAAGCCAGATTCTCGGAAATCCACTTGTCACTGATGATGCAGTCTATGTTCCAACAACAGAAAACACCCTCTACAAACTTAACAAAGATTATGGTGTTGCAGTTTGGACATTTAAGACAGGAAAAAGCATACGAACAACACCGATTATTGATACAGAAGGAATTCTTTATTTTGGCAGCAATGATGGATATTTTTATGCAGTAAACAGCAAAGATGGAAAACTCGTGTGGAAATATCCTGTCAATGCAGTGATGACTGGTGCTGGAGCAGTGGATGACAGCAACGTCTATTTTGGAGCGCAAAATAATAATGTCTATGCACTGGAGAAAAAAACAGGAACACTTGTTTGGGAGTTTAAAACCAGTGGAAAAATTCATGGAAGTATTGCAATCTATAAAGATATGTTGTATGTCACATCAGCAGATTATAGTGTTTATGCAATTGCAGCAGAAACAGGGCAACAGATTTGGAGTTATAAAACAAAAGGCGTACTCTATGGTGGAGCGTTGGTCGTAGAATCATAAGGAGAAGAGAAAAAAAGAAAAAAGCGAGAATATCAATAGTTACCATTCATCTTCATCATCAAAAAACATGTGCTCACCCCGATTCCTGGTTTGATGGGGCTTTTTATGTTTCTGAATATATAAAGTTTGTTTTTTTCAAACCCACACTGCCAAAATACTTGCCATGACAGAAAGCGTGACAATATAATATGCAATGTTCAAGCCATAAAGCTGCCATGATTTGCCTTCCCAAAGCACACTACCAAGCGCCACAGTTGCGATAAAACCAAGCCAGATCCAGAATGCAAGCTGGAGTGCTCCACCAATCGTTGTTGCGCCAACATAATCAACAAAATGCGCAAGAACATATGCCATGAGAAGAGAGCTTAAAGCAGAAAGCGCAAATGTCAGACACATGCCTTTTTTCTTTTTTTCTGCAATCTGTTTTTCTGTGATGCCACTTAATTTCATCCAGAGTTTCCCAAACACTGGACCATACCATGCAAAGCCTATTGCTTGACATGCAACTGTTGCTGCAATAACAGCAAAATAATTTATTGTTACCATTATCCCCACCTCGAGATATGTTTTTAGTAATTTTTTGATTTGGATGTATAAATATGTTTGCAAAAGAAATAAGTGAAATTCACAACACATATAAATAAGTGATAAAACCAAAAACAGATGTTATCTGAATTCATTATCACTTTCCGAGAGACGCTTGAGGTTGCGTTGATTGTGGGCATCATTCTCAGTTATTTGACAAAAACAAAAGAAACAAAGTACAATCCTGTTGTCTATGTGGGGCTTGTTGCCGGAATTGTCGCAAGCATTATTGGCGCGATTTTGTTTAATACCCTCGCTGGTGGCTTTGAAGGAGCAGCAGAACAGATCTTTGAAGGCATTACCATGCTTCTTGGTGCAATCATGCTCACCACAATGATTCTGTGGATGATGAAACAGGGAAAGATTGCAGAAAAGTTGGAAGCAGAGGTTGCAGTACATCTTTCCACAGCACAACGATTTGATTTATTTTTGCTTGTCTTTCTTGCAGTTTTACGAGAAGGTATTGAAACAGTTATATTTTTGAATGCAGCAGCGATTGCAACAGGAGGGAATACGCTTATTGGAAGCGTTTTAGGGATTGCCGCAGCTGTCGTGTTAGGATATCTCATTTTTGTCGCTGCAGTGCGTGTTCCATTAAAAAAATATTTTACAGCAACGAGTGTTTTATTATTGCTGTTCGCAGCAGGACTTGTTGCGCATGGGGTTCATGAGTTTGAAGAAGCAGGAGTCATTCCAATTATCGTCGAACATCTTTGGGATGTAAATCCTGCACTGAATCCAGATGGAAGTTATCCTGCCTTGCATGAAAAAGGAATAATTGGAGAATTCTTGAAAGGACTGTTTGGCTATAATGGCAATCCTTCATTAGTGGAAGTAGTGAGTTATATTCTGTATCTTGTTGTTCTTGGAGTTGTGTGGAAGAGAATTATTGGAAAGAAGAAAGTTGTTGCAGCTCCTTGAATCGCCAAGCAACACACACAAGCGGGCACAGCAACAATAATTATCATTGCTTATCGTTTCTCAATCCTCTTTTTTTCTTTGGTAATCTCAAGATAATTATTTTGAGAAACAACCTTCATACCAAATGTTTTTTCTGCATCTTCCCGTGCTCTTCCTGCAACAGAGCCTCCTTCCCTTGCAGCAACAAAATTCTCTTGAAACCCGTGTGCCTCTTTTTTTCGTGTTGCTTCAGTGCTGAGTCTTTCTCCAAGCATGGAAAAGATGAGTTCTAAATCAGTCATGTGATCTCGAAGATTCTGATTCTTGAATTTTGGGTCGAGCCCTTTGATTTCTTTATGTACTTTAATGGGCACACCAAAAGTTGCTTTTGAAATTTCATTAGTGAGAATAGCATAGTCTTTTTGTTCCTGAACACCTCTCTTCTTCCACTCATCTGTTAATTCCTGTCGTATCGCAATACCCCTAATTCGTTTGTCAATCCAGTCTTTTGGATATCCTTTGAGTTCATAATATTCTTTTGCTCTGTCTTGAGCAAGTTCTGGGTTTTCTATCTCTTCAATGCGGTCATAGCCAACTTGAGCAAGCCATTGCTTAAATGGTTCTGCTTTAGGAGAAGGTATAGATTGGATGATACGGAAAACGTCTTTAACATTACCAGCAAGTGTTACTCTGTTCATGCCTGTTTCTGTTAACATTTCTACCTGGGGACAATTTGTCCCTATGTAGCTTCCAAGCTCTGCATCTCTTTTACGAATCTTCTTTAAGTAATCAGTTGGATTAACACTACCTGTGAGTATGCCCACAATATCAACAATAGAAAAATACCACGTTCCTTTAAACCACGCTCTTCGTATCTTCTTATCTTCAAAAACTATCAATTTATTACTTATTTTGTCCATCATAAAATGCGTGTATCTTCCAACTATATAAATCTCACGTGCATCTGTCCAGTGCTGGTTGTGTGTCCAGTGCTTTTGGTTTATAGACGATAAAAAAGAAGAGGAGCACTAGACAAAAGAAGAATTATTGAGAAGAAGGAAGCAACAACCAGTTAATTATCATTCAACCCATTCCTTCAACAATCAGCTTATTATTCTCAGGATGAATATATGCATCCTCCCCTTCTTTCAATTTTAAGAATTGTGCAATCTTTTGCGGAATTCTAATTGCAAGGGAATTTCCCGTTCTGGTGATTTTTGTTTTTACACCTAAGCCCCAAATCCCTTTCTTTTTTGCTGCTTCCTGAATGAGCTGCGTTGTTTTTTCATCAGTAAAAGAATCACCGCAGGAAGAACATATTTCCGCTGGAAATTCCCCTAAGAAAACGCCAAACATAGTTTCTTTTATTTTTCCTTTTTTGAGTTCTCCTTTATCACATAATGGACATTTGACCATATTACCACCGTGGTTTTACAGTAATGATAAAAACATCATCCTGGACTTTTTTATAGACAACAGCAAAGTATTTGTATTCACTTACTATTTTATCTGGATACTGCAAATGTTTGCTACCACTTTTCAAAGCATCCTGAACTTCCTGCTCGCTAATGCCTCTTGCAACCATTTGCTCACGGGCATGGCTGCTGTATTTAACTGCCAAAAAAATCACCCGTAAGTACTGTAAGTACATGTAAGTATTTAAAGTTTTTGCTTCTGTTTTTCATAAAACACTATCTGCATTTTCTCTTTATAAAACCAGCAGTAAAAGATGTTTACAAAATGTATAGTTTTTCTCCAAAGAAACAGAAAAACATATAAGCTCTTTCCAAGTACAGAGCAACATGTCTGGCGACGAAACAGGAATAACACTTGAAGATTGTTTTAGACTTTCTGCATCAAACAATGTTGAGTGGGAAAGAGAAAGTATAGGAACAGTCAAGCGAAGAATTTTAGATTATACGTGTTTGGATAATGGAGTCTCAACAACGTACCATTACAAAAAGCCATTCGAATATCAAGGGAAAGAATATCTCGAAATCCATATTGTTTCTTATATTATAGTGGATGGTACTGGAAAAACAGAAGTGTATGGGCAGCAAGCTCCTCATAGAATAGAAAGAGAACTTTCCGACCTCGCAGAAAGCTACCCTGCTACTGAACTTCCAAAAAGACATGAAGCGACTGTAAACAAAATCAAAGAAGCCCACATAGAAATGTATAGAAGAAGACACCACTTATGGAAAGAAGCACATCCAGTAGACATCCCATTCTAACAATAACTGACACCTCATTATTCCAATCAGAATAATTCTTTCAAGTAGATTTATAAAAAATCTCCAGTTTGCTGTGTCTGTGGGAGATTTTTTACAAATCTGCTCAGCGAAACAGAAAAAAACAACAGTGAGGTGCACAAATTCTTCATGAGCACAGAGTGCGAATGGGAGAATTTATTTTATGACAAAAATCACATACGTAACAAGTGAATCAGTAACAGAAGGACATCCAGATAAAATTTGCGATCAAATCAGTGACGCAATTCTTGACAGCTTAATCGCCCAAGATCCATACAGCAGAGTTGCTGTTGAAACAATGACCACAACTGGATTAGTTGTTGTTGCAGGAGAAGTCACCACAACTGGATTTGCTGACGTTCAGCGAATTGTACGAAGAAAACTCAAAGAAATAGGCTACATTGACCCTTCTTTTGGGATTGACTGTGAAGACGCAGGAGTTCTTGTCTCTATTCACGGTCAGAGTGCGGATATTGCACAAGGAGTTGATGAGAAATCTGGAAAAGAACAAGGCGCAGGAGATCAAGGAATGATGTACGGCTTTGCGTGCAAAGAAACACCAGAACTTATGCCATTGCCAATTATCCTCTCACACCGATTGACAGAAAAACTCGCATTTATGAGAAAATCTGGAATGATCAAAAGTATTGGACCAGATGGAAAATCGCAAGTCAGTGTGGAATATCACGATAATGTCCCAAAAAGAATTACAGCAATTGTTATTGCGTGCCAGCATACGGATAATATCAGTGAAGATGTTCTCAAACAAGAAATTACAGAAAAAGTCATCAAACCTGTATGTGCACAATATATGGATGCAGCAACGAAATTGCACATCAACGCAACAGGAAAATTCGTTATTGGCGGACCAGAAGGAGATACAGGCGTCACAGGAAGAAAAATTATTGTTGATACGTATGGCGGTGTTGGAAGACACGGTGGTGGCGCATTTTCTGGAAAAGATCCATCAAAAGTAGATCGTTCAGGAGCATACGCAGCACGATATGTCGCAAAGAATATTGTCGCAGCAGGATTAGCTGATAAGTGCGAAGTCCAGCTCAGCTACGCAATCGGCGTTGCACGGCCAACATCAGTGAACGTGGACTGTTTTGGAACAGCAAAAGTTCCAGAAGAAAAGATTGTTGCAGCAGTCAATAAACATTTCCCATTAACACCGAAATGGATTATTGAGACATTGCAATTACGCCGCCCGATCTATCAGAAAACAGCAGCATATGGTCACTTTGGAAGAAATGATGCTGACTTTACCTGGGAAAGAACAGATATGGCAGAATTATTGCGACAGGAATGTTCGCAATAAGAGAAACATAATTAAACTAAAAGAATAATTAAATTAAAAGAGTTTCTTAAATGCTATGGACTATAAAATATGTTTTGGCTCTCTTGCAATTATTATTGGTTTTCTTGGATATATTCCTTATTTTAAAGAACTTTTTTCTGGGAAAATAAAGCCACATGCATTTTCCTGGCTTATTTGGTCAATTCTCCCTGCAATTACTTTTGCTGCGCAAGCCACAAGAGGCGCAGGTCCAGGTGCATGGGTGAGTGGATTCTGGTTTCTCTCTTGCTTTGTGATCTTTCTTTTTTCCATGAAAAGAGGAGAGAAGAACATTGTCTTTTTGGATTGGCTGAGTTTATTCGCTGCTGGAGTTTCCATCCTCTTCTGGTATCTCACCAGCAGCCCACTGCTTACTGTGATCATCATTACGTGTATTGACTGTATTGCATTTATCCCCACAATACGAAAATCCTATGCAAAACCTTATGAAGAGAATGCAACGCTTTACATTTGCAGTAGTATTTCTTATGTGTTCTCCATCATGGCAATGGAGCACTATTCTGTTATCACAACGTTTAATCCAGCGGTGCTTGTTCCGATCAATTTCCTCTTTGCGTGCATGCTATTTTGGCGTAGGAACGTTTGAAACAGCAATCTTTTTAAATAGATGCCATTTAATGATCTACAGAACACATAAGTACTGAGAACCAAAGGTTTTCGTGTTATGTTTAGGAGGAAATAAGAATGAGAGACTTTAACCGTGGTCCAAGACGAGATTTCAACGACCAACCAAGAGAAATGCACAAAGCAACATGTTCTGAGTGCGGACAAGAATGCGAAGTTCCTTTTGTACCAAAGGAAGACCGACCAGTATATTGTAAAGATTGTTACAGAAAGAAAAAACCACGCTTCTAATTTTCTTATAGTAGCATTTTAGGTTTACTTTTTTCTTTTTTTCTTAATTATTTTTCGTACCATGGCAACACCACTCTGTCCTTATTTCAAAATGTGCAATGGCTGCACCTGTCAGCATATTGACTATTCCATTCAATTGGAAAACAAGAAAAATGTACTAAAGCACGCGATAGAAGACGCTGTTCCAATCAGCGTTCATTCTGACAAAGAATATTTCTACAGAAACAGAATGGACTTTTTGTTTTTCGAGAATGGAATTGGTTTTCGACAAAGAGAACCTACAAAACGTGTAGACGTCGAGGAATGTGTTATCGCAAATGAAACAATCAATCTTTTGCTTAAAGAGCTTAAAAACTTTTTCAAAGCACCGATTGACGCATTTGATAACAAAAAGAAAGTTGGCACATTCAGATACGCAGTCATCAGAGCGCCACAAAATACAAATGAAGAATCTTCAATTTCTTTTGTATTAAACAGTGCATCAGCACAAATCAAACAAGCACTTGAGGAAATAAAGGAATTCGCGAAACAAACAACAGCAAAAAATATCCTCATCACGTATGTTATTCCAGAGGAAGAAGAAAGCATTTCAAGCGATTATGTTATCATCAAAGGAAAAGACATGTTGGAACAGGAGATACTGAATAAACGATTCAATTATTCTGTTCAGGGATTTTTTCAGAACAATACCATGATGACAGAGAAGATGCAACAGTATGTTCATGAGATACTCTGTAAATACAAAACAAAAGACGCATTTTTGCTGGATTTGTATGCTGGCGTTGGAACATTTGGAATCATCAATGCAGAACTCTTCAAATACGTCACAATCATTGAAGGATTTCAAGGCGGTATTGACGCAGCAAAAATAAACATAGAAAAGAACAACATAACAAATGCAACAGCGCTTTGTCTTGATGCAACCCATTTGCGCAGAATCAAACTCAATAAACCGCTCTATGTCATCACTGATCCACCGAGAAGCGGCATGGATATGAAAACAATACAACAATTGATTGAACTTCAGCCAGAAGTAATCATATATATTTCCTGCAATGTGCAGCAGCTCGGCAAGGATGTAAAAAAATTCAAAAAATACGAAATAAAAAGTGCAGCGTTGTTTGATTTATTTCCGCAGACAAATCATAGTGAAGCAGTGGTAGAGTTGGTGAAGAAGAGATAGATTTAAAAATGATTCTTCAACAATTTTCTCCTCAATAAAGAGGAAGTGCATTAAAGAAATTGTGCAATCATGAATTTCATTCCCTTTCGCTCATTTTCGCATCATAAACTTCTCCTTGTGTTGCCCATTCTATGTCTCCCTGCTTCTGAAGCGTTTGCATTTCAGAAAGCCAGCGTCGCAATAGCTTGTCATTGCTTTCAGCAAATATCTTTAATGGAACATGCACATACAAATGCGCAACACGAGCATCATCGCGGATTTCATTTGCTGTTTCTATTTTGTCATAAATAAAATCAAAATCCTCTTCTGTTAATGCACAATTAGGAACACAGCTTTGCCTTCCCTCAGATAAACTGGCGATCTCGCCTAATTCACCATTGAGCAAAACAAGCGCCCCATCTGCATCTTCTTCAAAATCGTCTGCATTTTCTAAAAATCGCGGATAGATATGATCACTAAATTCCGGAATGACAGGATCATGGTAATAGATTTTCTTAATATCCTGATTTGAAACCTGCTCTGGCCGTTCTGACTGGGGAATTGCCAAATATGCAAGATAAACAACACCATCTAAATACCCAAATCCTGCGTTTGTCGCTGCGATCACATAATCTGCTGTTCCCCAACCACCAGAGCAACCGCGATTATTTTCTGCACCAACAATAGAGTCAACAAGTTCTTTTCTTTCTTTGTAACTTTCCGTTAATGCAGAAACACTGGATGTATCCATGTCTTTGCCGCAGTGTGTACCAACCCCATGACCACCTGCAATTGCATCACTTAGGATAGAAGCATCGTTGTTAATAACCGCAGTTGCAAATGGAACTTCTGTTTCAATGGTGACTTTTGCATCATACTCTTCAAAGATGTCCATTGCCCACTCCAATTGTTCAACATGTCTTTGAAATAACGCAGTATCAGTATCATCTTTGAAATTTTCTTCCATGTGAATCATAATCGAAAAATAAAGAGGATAGGTTTTTCCTGATGTTGGACTATATGTCGTTGTCTCTTCTGTTGTCTGTTGTTCTTTTCGTTCTGAAACACGCTCCTTATGCTCTTGCTTTGGCACATAAAGAACACCAACAACAGTGGCAATAATAAGTATACAAATGATAAGAAGAATAAGAATTTGTTTTTTCATGGTTTTACATCTATGTCTGCACTATTTATGTGTTTTGATTTTTCAAAAAAGAAACAAGAAAAAAGAAAGAAGACAAAAAGAAAGAAGACAAAAAAGTATCTATTCTTCACGAACAATTTCATCTGGAGCTGTGCCAAAATAAGTGACAGTTGCGGAGAATCTGTTTTCATAAAGGTCAACTCCTTCAAGGGTAAAGCCAAGATCAGCAACATCATCATAATCATAATCTGCAAGCACAGTTTCTCCTTCTTCAAGATTAAACGCGCGAGCCATGACAATATCAACTGTACCATCATCGTTTAAGGAAACAATTTCAATGCGGCGAACTTTTCCTCCAACTTCAACGTTAAGTACATATCCTTCTTTCATATAACCAAAGTAGGACTGTCCAACCACTTTAGGAAGGTTTTCAGCCATACTCTGCTGGCCGCTAATATAACCTCCTTCCTCTGGCTCAACAGTATAAGAATCCCTATCCTGCATTGCAAAAAGATAGTAAAGCAAAACAACAAGGACTATAACAATACATCCGACAATAAGGTTTCTATTCACCTTTTTTGTAGATTTCTTTGATGACGCAGATTTTCTTTTTTTTGCCAATAAAATACACCTCCAAACAAATAAACATTGCCAAACAATACAATCATTCAGTGACAAGAGTATTTAAGCGTTTATATAAACAGAGAAGTAGTGCTAAAAATAAATTACTGAAAAGTACTAAAAGCAGTAAGAAAAGAAAGAGAATTGATAATTTATTTAAAGGTGAGCAGTTATAGGACATAAAAGTGACGAGGTGTCTACTATGAACAGAAAAATAAAAGTAATTGTTTGGAGTATGATAGTATTAATTTTAGGAATAAGTAGTGTTTTTGCAGAAGAGAATCAACAAGAAGGACAAGAACTGTGTGAAAATGTACGAGAGTTAGAAGCAGAGGCATTTTTGCTTGAACAATCCATAATGGCTGCACAAGAAGATGGCGCTGAAGTAGAAGTTCCAGTACCAGAAGCTCCATCAGAGATGATAGAAGGAGAAACTCCATCATGCGATGAAATGACTGCACTTATAGAAGATCGTATCGAACAATTAGAAGCGTATATCGAGGAGAATGAGATTGAACTTCTCGATGAAGAAGAGATGGAAGAAATCAAAGAGAAGAATAATGTTCAAAAAAGAAACGCTGATGATCAATCAGGAAATGATGTTTCTGCAATGATGAGTCAAGGAATGCCATCGTGTGAACAAAACACAATGCTTCTAAGACAACGTATTGCAGATTTAGAACAATTTATTGAGGATAATGAGTTAGAAGTTCCAGAACCAAGTGAAGACGAAGCTGCTGCGATAGAAGATAACAGCGAAGAAAGCAGCGAGAGTGAAGAAGCAGATGAGAACGGTGCTGAAGGACAAGGAACATCTGAAGAAAAACAAGAAGAGCCGAAACAAGGATTCTTTAGAGGCATGTTCAAAAAGATGTTTAGCTTCTTTGATGAGAATAAAGAGGGTGAAGAACCTGGACAACAACCAATGATGCCTCCACCAATGATAGAAGAACCAAATGAAGAAGCTGCAGAGGAAACATAGAAATTCGATTTTCCTTTAATGCCCTTCAAAAGCAACAAGCGAATAACACGGCTTTCCCACTTTTTTTACACCGCCAAGTTCAGGCAGATCAACAATAAATGCACATTCAAGAACAGCGCCACCTTGTTTCTCAACAAGTTCAACAGTTGCACGTGCTGTGCCTCCTGTTGCAATAAGATCATCAACAATCAAAACAACATCACCATGTTTGATTGCATCTGTATGAATTTCTAATTTGTCTTTGCCATATTCTAATTCATATTCAATAGAATCTTTTTCAGCAGGAAGTTTGTTTGGTTTTCGCACAGGAACAAATCCAACATTCATTTGGTGCGCCAATGCGCCTGCAAGAATAAATCCTCTGCTTTCAATACCCACGACTTTGTCAATGCCTTTGTTCGCGTAGCGCTGAACAAAGTGGTCGATGACATAGCGAAAGCCAGCTGGATCTTTGAGCAGTGTTGTCACATCTCGAAACATAATCCCTTGTTTTGGGAAATGTGGTATTGTTCGAATTTTAGATTTAATGTCCATGATAAAATTCCTTCTGCTTACTTCGTTCGCAAGGAATTTTTCACCCCTTCATTGTTTTATTATTTTTATGTTGTTCTGTGCTCTGTCAAAGAGTGATGGTTACTCTCCCATTCGCACAATAATCATCATCTCTACCTTCAATCTTCATTCCTTTAGGAAGATATTTTCTAAGAATATCCTCAGGATTAAGATTAGCCTCGCTAGATAGTACTACTCCTAATCCTGCCCTATCATTTGCAAAAAGATAAAAAGCATTGAAAGCAGCAGTTAAAATTGCTCTTTCTTCTTCCAGAGATTCTGGCTGAGTGCACAAGTCAAACACAGGCATGTTTATGATTTCATTGTTTCGACATAAAATACGATATTGAGGAATAACTCCTATAACCACTCTTGTTGATGATCCAACAACTTCATAAAAACCTTGACGTTTTCCAAGATTAGTGCTATTTCGTTCGGATAGTCCATCTCCCTTGTATTTTTCAGGAAGAGAAGAATAAAGTAAGTCTGCAGATGTGCGACAAAAACTCCAATATGCTTCATCTGTTGCAAAATCAGCAGTAACTGTATCTACTTCTTTTGGGACAAGTCTAATAAATAATGTATCAATACTCTTTGTTTCTGTTGCCATTTTTTTCCACTCTCCTCAAAATGTCGCACTCTTTATCGCTTCCTTGCAGCCACAATCCCAAGCACGAAGCTGCGGAATTACTGTCTTTAAGATTGTCTTCACTTTTTCTGCATTATCATGCATTGTTTTCAGAATCATATCAAGCGTCACATGTGCTTCATCAGTTTTCCAGCAATCATAATCAGTGCTCATCGCGATTGCAGCATAGCAAATCCCCGCTTCTCGAGCCAACACAACTTCAGGAACTGTGGTCATGTTAATCACATCACAGTGCCAGCTTCGAAAGAGTTCAGATTCTGCTCGAGTAGAGAATCGCGGTCCTTCAATCGTCACCATGGTTCCTTTTGGATGATATGCAATACTCTTTTCAATTGCCGCTGCAGCAAAAAGCGTCCGCAATTTTTCACAAAATGGATCAGCCATTGGAATATGACAAATGGTGTGTCCAGAATAAAATGATTGTTCACGTTTTGTTGTTCGATCAATAAATTGATCAATAAACACAAGATCGCCTGGTTTAATCTGTTCCCGCAAACTGCCGCATGCAGTTGCCGCGATTATATGGGTGACGCCAAGTTCTTTCATTGCCCATATATTTGCGCGATAGTTAACTTCAGTTGGTCTGATTGTATGGCTAGAACCATGCCGAGGCAGTGCAACAATATCTACTCCTTGAAACGTTCCGAGACTAAGAAGATCAGATGGCGCGCCAAAGGGAGTAAAAACCTTTGTTTTTTTTGCGTTGTCCCACAGATTGGGATCTCCAAGACCACTGCCACCAATGATGCCTATCTTCATAGTAACAGGAAAACTTGCTTCGTTTATATTGTTTATCTTTCCAGGGCTGCGTAGAAATCCTCTTTGAAATAGCAAAAGTGCCTAATTTTTTCCGCCGCCTGAAAATCTTCACTCCTCTATATTTGTCTCTCCTTAATGAGAATAAGGGAAGACAAATAAAGGAGGAAAACAAAAAAAACAATACTATCGGCGGCGGAAAAAAATTATAATAAATAGTTATGTTAAGGATTTCTACGCAGCCATTTCCAGAAACATATAAAAAGATGAAGAATTAAAGAAGAAGTATGAGACGAATTATTGTTGCAACACTTCTGTTTGTGCTTATTCTTACTGTTTCATGTACAGAGACAGAGTTTACCAAGGAAGAATTAGAGCAAGTTGTTTGCACAGCAGATGTGCAAGAATGCGCAGATGGATCTTTTGTCGGCAGAGATCCACTGAATAATTGCGAGTTTAAAGAATGTCCTTGAACACAACACAAAACATTAAAAACACGACAATTTCAACAATCCTATGCTTTCCATTATTATTCCAGCGCATAACGAAGAGAATTATATTGAACACTGCCTCAGAAGCATCAAAAATCAAAGAGAGACAGACGCCGAAATTATAGTCATTTGTGATTCATGCACAGACAAAACAAAAGAGATTGCAAAAAAATATACAAAAAAAGTGTTCAAGATAAAAAAGAAGAATGTTTCTGCTGCACGAAATTATGGAGCAAATAAAGCAAAAGGAGATGTCCTCGTTTTTCTTGATGCAGATTGCACTAGTGCAGCAAATCTTCTTTCTGAAATAAATAAAGCAATAAACAAAGGGTATGTTGGTGGCGTCACAAAAACAAAGCCACTCGAAAATCTCTGGAAAGCAGGAATGCTCTGGACTGTTGGAAATTTTTTCAGACATTTTTTTATCGCAGCATCAGGCATGCTTTTTTGCAAGACAACTGCGTTCACTGGCTATGATGAATCACGACATCTTGCAGAAGATACTGATCTTATTCTCAAACTCAAGAAAAAAGGAAAGATGAAGTATATCACCAACAGCTTTATCAAAACATCTTCAAGAAGATTAGAGGCAGAAGGATATTGTTGGACAATTTTTCGACAGTTTTCTGCATTTTTTACAAAGACAAAGAAGGGATATGAAGAATGATCCAAGCAGAGCAAGTTGTTAAGCAATAGTTAGATGAAATACCTAACACTCATGATTCTGAATCATTTCCAATCGTAGAATACAAATCTTTTTCAATGCATCAAGAGATTTTGCATAGTCAAGAAAAGAAGGATTCCAGCGCTGTTCGTGTGCAAGCCACATTTGCTGCAGGGTATTGTCAGAAATTCCATGCCACAGTTTTTTCTTTTCTTCCATAAAGAGTTCTTTTGACTGATACAGATCAGGGAATCTGTCCTGCAGTGCATCAAACAATGTATATCCGTTGTTTGCCTCTTGCAGCATCTTTGCCCAATATTCTTGCAATTCTGCTTTATACAAAAGAATATCAAACGCTCTGCTACCTGCATCATAAATAGTGCATCTTTCGAGAGGGTAGTAAACCTGTTCATATTGGCTTAGTGCAAATTCAGGAGTGAGCATGCAATCTTTTCGTAAAAAGTCTGTTCCTGGATCAACCATTCTGATCTGCATATCACTGTGCGCAAGTTTAAATTTGCCTTCAAAATAAATAATTGTTGTTCCTTTGTATTCTGGAAATTTTTGCCGTAATTTGCTGTCATAGTCATCCAACACTTTTTCTGCTCTGTAACAGCCAAAAGTAATGACCACAAATCGCCGTATAGATCGTACATTAACTTGGTCAATGATTTTGTCCAGTGCAAGAAGTGCTTCTCGCAAACTTGTTCCTGTTCCAATAACATCGCCTAAAAAGAAGCTCACCACTTTGGGAATAGTAATTTTTTTGTAGGTCTGCACATCAGCACTCCATATATTAGTCACAGGATCTTTTGATCGCTGTGAAATAAGATAAGTTGTTGAATGCTTATTGTAGCCATACGCTTTTGCAAGCGCTTCTCTGATTCCAAAATTTAATCCACCGCGAAGAATAGAAACCACGTTTGTTTCATAATCTGGCCATTGTTTGAAGTCATCTGCTTCAGGAAGAATCTCTAGTGTCTTTCGAATTGCAGTGTGCAACTTTTCTGTAAAGTCCATACCAAAAATCTCTGGTTGATTGCAGATGGCTCTTGTTTCTTGTGTGGAGACAAGATAGCGTGTGATCTGTGTCCCATTTGGCCCTAAAAGTTTGTAGAGCTGAACATCTGTTTTGTGTGACTGAATTTTTTCCAGATGCTGCTGTGTTACTTCAATAGACTGATCAAACATAGAAACAGCAACTTTTGTTCTGTTTAAATAGCTTGTGAAGGAAATAACGCGAACTCGCCGCTTGCTGGTATTGCGAATTGTGTTATAAAGAAAAAACAAAGAACACAATTCGCAAGCTTGAGAATTTTGCGCAATGAAGAGATACATAGCAAAATTCTCAATATCCCAATCGCAGCAAGCTGCGGAGTATTACCCGCTCGCAATATGGCGAGTTCGCGGGATTACAAAATTGGGTCACAGCAAGCTGTGGGGTATTAGACCCAATTTCGAAATAACAAAATATTTATAGAGCACGAGGTGCAATTTTTTCATGACTGCTTCTCTGCTGCAAGAACAACCAAAAAAGCTCACTTTCGCGCGTATTCAAAGCCCATCCTCTATAAACACATACAAACAATGCCCGCGAAAATACTACTACAGTTACATCGAGAAAATCCCTGGCAAGCTAAGCATTCATCTCACAAGAGGAAAAGTAGTGCATTCTGTTCTTGAGCACTTTTTCAAGATTAATGTGTCCAAGTTACCAGAAGAGAACTTCATGTTTGTTCTTAAGGTATTCATCAATGACATGCTGGAACAATATTGGAATAAATCAGGAAATGAGTTAAATACCTTAGGCTTGACAAAACAGCAACTGGATTTTTATCATATAGAAACAAAGGACATGGTCAATAATTGGTATGCAAACTTCCTAAGAAAACTTGCTGTAGAAATGAAAGAGCATCCAATCCCAAAATCTTTCCAGCGGCTCACGCCACGAGCAGAAGTAGAATACAAATCAACAGCATATGGTGTTCGTGGCTTTATTGATGCGATTCATGAAAAAGATGATGAGGTTATTTTGATGGATTACAAAACCTCAAAGGCTGCAAAAATTTCACCAGAATATCGCCTGCAGCTTGCACTCTATGCAATGATGTATAGAGAAACACATAATCGTCTGCCAGACAAAGTAGGGATTGATTTCCTGAAATTTGGAGAACAGCATATTGATGTTGATGAAGAGTTAGTCAATTTAGCAAAATTTGAGTCAGAGTTAATCCATATCAACACTGCAACAACGAAAAAAGAAGAATATCCAATGAAGCCAGGACCATTGTGTAAATTCAGCACAGGGCAATGTGATTATTATGAGAAATGTTTTGGAAATGC
>Ga0233425_10003040_pt1 | contig 31527 bp, 14 predicted proteins | sample Watercolumn_Towu_2_FD_181712 | JGI IMG/M metagenome (GOLD analysis project Ga0233425, IMG submission 181712) | Freshwater microbial communities from Lake Towuti, South Sulawesi, Indonesia - Watercolumn_Towuti2014_140_MG | ecosystem: Environmental > Aquatic > Freshwater > Lake | place... | reverse complement strand
CTTCGGGTTCGAGGCGGGAGTCAGCCAGGACCTGCAGACCTACGCGCTCAAGATGGGCGTGGAGTTCTAGGCCGAGGTGAGGGCAACGCGGCCCGTCCCGCCTCCGCCAAGGCTACGGCGTGGCAGGCTGCTCACGCTCCGGGTAATGTGAGGGTGTGAACCAGCGTGTGGCAGGAGCCCGCGTGGAGGGGAGCGGGGGGAACCGGCTCTGAGCCGCAGTCCCCCCGGCTGCCCCGGAAGCAGAGCGGCTCCTGCCAATCTGCCACGGCGGCGATGGCACCCGTAATATGATCTCCTCATTTACTAAAGCTGGAGTGCTTGTATAATGCGCGGCGGAGGTGTGCCCGTGTGTGTGCGATGCTGGTTGCTCATGGTGGGACTCGTCCTGTTTCCGGCAGCCCAGGCGCGTGCGGTGGGGTGGTGCGGCGGCGTGCAGGACAGCTGCCAGTGCGGTGCGGACAACCCGTACCCGTGCTGTGACAACGGCAACGGCAAGTCGAGCAACTGCACGTGGGGAGCGTGGCACCACGGGTGCTGCGACTGGGGGGCGGGGCTTCCGCCGCCGTGGCAGCACGCCAAGTACTGGGCCGGCAACTACGCTCCGCACCCGGACTACGATGTGTGGGGAAGCCCTGTGGCGGGCAGCATCGGGTGCAAGGCCAGCGGGTCGTACGGCCACGTGGCGTGGGTCACGGGGGTCAACGGCGGCAGCGTGTCGGTGCACGAGCAGAGCTGCTGCGAGGGGTCGGGCTGCTGGCCGGGCTGCTCCTGGTGCATCAACGGGTTCGTCAACGGCAGCTACAACTCGGGCTACTTCGACGGCGGGTACATCATCAAGATCGGCACGGTGAACAAGTGCGGGGACGGCGGGTGCAACAACGGCGAGAACTGCTCGTCGTGCCCGCAGGACTGCGGTGCGTGCGAGTGGTGCGGGGACGGCAAGTGCAACAACGGTGAGAACTGCTCGTCGTGCTCGCAGGACTGCGGTGCGTGCGAGTGGTGCGGGGACGGCAAGTGCAACAACAACGAGAACTGCTCCACCTGTGCCGGAGACTGCGGCAGCTGCTGCCCCAACGGCGCGTGCGACTACGGTGAGAACTGCTCCACCTGCTCCCAGGACTGCGGCGGCTGCTGCCCCAACGGTGCGTGCGACTTCGGCGAGGACTGCGCGTCGTGCCCGCAGGACTGCGGCATCTGCAACGATCCGCCCATCGGCGAGCTGCAGGTGGTCACGTGCGGCCTGATCGCGGGCTGGGCCAGGGACACCGACGTCGCGTCGCCCATCGGCGTGCGCATCCTGGCCAACGGCGTGCTCCTCCACGAGATGGTGGCCAACGAGGCCAACGACACGGTCCCGGGCTTCGGCTTCTCCTTCAAGGTGCCCGCGGACATCAAGGACGGCGCGGAGCAGGCCATCGAGGTCATCGGCGAGGACGACAAGGACCTTGCGGACATGGCCATCTCCGGGTCGGGCAAGAAGCTCCTGTGCCGCAACGGAAGCCAGCAGGCGGGCATCTGGACGGTGGGGTACTTCGATGCCGCGGGGGTGGACATCGAGCCGGCTGCGGGAGATCCCGGCTCCGGCGGCGGGATGCGGTTGTGGCATGCGGGCGGCCTGCCGTATGCGAACTCCGGGGTCGTGACCGCGTTCACGAACCTCGGGGCCACGCCCTTCGAGAAGGTCACGCTCCAGCAGTGCGGAGGCTTTGCCAACCCGCTGTACGCCGCGGCCGCGGCCATCGAGGGGCAGACGCTGGGAGCGCTGGGAGCGGAGGTGCTCCAGTGCGACCCGGTGGAGTTCGTGATGCCGGGGCAGAAGATCGAGCTGACCCTGGCCGCGACCAGCATGGTCCCGGACCCGGACGGAAGGGAGCTGGTGCTCAAGGACCTTGCCGCGTTCAGCCGCGGGTGGAAGATGACGTACTCGCACGATGCGTCCGGGCTGTTGTGGGGCAACCAGCGGGTGGACCAGGTTTCGTTTGCTTCCCGCTCCGGGGCCACGACGTGCGTGGGCAGGGCCGATGCCTCACGGCAGTTCTCCAAGACGTTTCACGGCATGCAGGTATCGCTTGCCGGCTCGTCAGCCTCGGGGCCGGTCCCGTCGGTCAGGGTGGGGGACAAGACCGTGTCCCTTGCCGACTGTCCCGAGAACGGGCCGTGCAAGCTCATGGACCTGGAGGGGGACACGCTGGCCGTCGGGCTCGACTGCGGGGCAGGAAGCACCATCGACGGCACGTGGTGGAAGGCCGCGGACAACATGCGGGTGTTCGGCCACTTCGACATGAACGCACCGCCCTGGACCGTGACCGGACAGACCACCTGGGGGCTTTCCGCGGTGGTGCCCGACACGGGAATCCCCGGGCTTGCCATCCGGCTGACCACCGAGGCCAACGACTTCTTCCCGTACGGCAAGCTCGCGGCCACCGCGCCGTTTGCGCTGCCGGAGTTCGACCGCGTCATGGGCATGCTGTCCTACTCCCTTCCCAACGACTGCTACCTCGGCGGGATCCACGTGGGCGGCAAGCCTGCCAAGGCGTTGCTTCCGGGCAAGGGGGAAGGGCAGATCGACATCGCGAAGACCGGAAGCCAGCTCGACATCATGCTGACGCTGGCTGAGGAGTGTCCTGCAACCGAGGATCTCGCGTTCGTGGAGCTGACCAATGCCAGCCTGCGCCGCAGCGGGTGGTGGAGCACGCCCACGCCTGCGTTCGCGGGCATTCGCGACCTGCGGGGGGAGGGGTGCTCCGTCGGGTTCGAGAACCAGAAGTGGTGGGGAAACTCCGGCAACGCCGCGTACGGCAGGCTGCTGGTGCACCGGTTCTTTGCGGACACGTACACGGGCGTTCGCTACAGCGTGAAGCACGATTTCCAGAGCGAGTTCTTCAAGCTCTCCATGCTGGTGGGCGGGGACGCGACCCGGGAGCACTCGCTGCTGGCCCCCGCGGACACGTCCGAAGAGGTGACCGGCCTGTCGTTCACGGAGCTGGGCTTCCTGTTTGCGGTGGAGATGCCGGGCGTGTACCCCGAGCAGTGGGAAGCGTCCCTGTCCGGCATCGAGGTGCAGGCCGCGGACGGAAGCTGGGTGAGCGCGTGCACCGCGGCGGAGGGGGAGCCGAAGCTGGCTGGGGTGTCCTCGACGCCCGTGCCGCTGGAGGACGTGGTTTCGACCCCGGACGGCGGCATGATGGTGGAAGGGGGCGGGGACGCGTGCGGAGGGGGCGGCTCGTCGGGCAGCTGCTCTGCCGCGGGTGCTGGCCCGGGGGGTGGCGCCGCGGGTGCGGCGGCCCTTGTCATGGCATTGCTGATCCTCGCGGCGTGCGGAACGCGGTCGCGGGCGCCTGGGACAACGAACCGATAGGACGGTTGAAATGACGGCAAAGCAAGCGGTGTGGCCTGGCCTCGTGGTGCTGAGTCTACTGGTGGCAGCGGGATGCTCTCCCGCGGTGGTGAACCCTACCGAGATCCCGGTATCGGAGCTTCCGGACAAGGCTGCGGGTCTTGCCGGGTGCGCGTGGCTCGGACCTGAGAATGCTCCTGTGACGATGATCGAGTTCACGGATTTCCAGTGCCCGTTCTGCAAGCGCACGTGGGCCACGGTCAACCAGGTGTTGGAAGCATTCCCGCAGGAGGTCCGGCTCGCGGTGTGCATGAACCCGCTGGCGTTCCACCCGCAGGCGATGAATGCGGCCAAGGCAGCGCTGGCCGCGGACCGGCAGGGCCGCTTCCTGATGTACGCCACCTCGCTGTTCGACGAGTCGTGGCTGGAAGAGGGGACGTACATCACCCTCGCGGAGGACTACGAGCTGGACCCGGAGCAGTTCGAGGCGGACTTCGCTTCCGAGGCCACGGCAAAGGCCATCGCCCGCCAGCAGAAGCTGGCCGCGGCGCTGGGCGTGAAAGGGGTGCCGTACTTCTTCATCAACGGCGAGCCGCTGGTGGGAGCCCGGCCCATCGAGGACTTCGTGGCGCGGGTGGAGAAGAAGCTGGCCGAGGCCCGCGAGCTGGAGAAGCAGGGGGTGCCGCTGGCCAAGGTGCACGCCAAGACCACCGCGGGGGTGCGGAGCGGGGACTACTACCGGTTCGTCATGCTCGGGCAGGAGCCGGTGGTGCGGGAGCCGAAGTACGACGCGACGCAGCGGGTGCATGTTCCGCCCCCGCGCAAGCAGGTGGCCATTCCGCTGGAGGGATCGCCCCGGCTCGGTGATGGTGAGAACGTGGTCATCGTGGTCTTCTCCGACTTCCAGTGCCCGTTCTGCGTGCGGTTCGACCCTGCGCTCAGGGGTGTGGTGAGCCACTACGATGGCAAGGCATCGCTGGTGTTCAAGCACTTCCCGCTGCCGTTCCACGACCGGGCCATGCCTGCTGCGCTGGCGGCCATGGCCGCACACGCGCAGGGGAAGTTCTGGGGGTACTCGCAGCTTCTCGTGGACAACAATCGGGACATGAGCGACGAGAACCTCCTGCAGTACGCGGTCAGCGCGGGGCTCGACGTGGAGAAGTTCAAGGCGGACCTGGCCGCGGGGGTGGGCAAGGCGCAGATCGAGGCCGACATGCAGCTGGCTTCCGACGTCGGGGTGCGCGGTACTCCCACGGTGTTCGTGAACGGCCGTGAGTACGACGGTCCGCGGGACGTGGAAGGCATGGTGAAGGTCATCGACGAGCAGTACCTCATCCGGTAGAGGAGACGCATGCGCAGGCTGCTTCCCGCCCTCGTTGCCGCCGCGGTCGTGCTGTGCGCACGCCTGTCGCCCGCAGCTCCGGGCGACCCGGTGGACACCGACGGCGACGGGCTGGACGACAACTGGGAGCTTTCCTATTTCTACTCGCTTGCGGAAGCCGACGCGGCCGGGGACGCGGACGGCGACACCCTCACCAACGGCCAGGAGCAGGATCTAGGCACCGACCCGACCCAGATCGATTCCGACTTCGACGGGCTGAGCGACCCGAAGGAGATCGCGGGTCCGTACCAGTCCAACCCCACGAACATGGACACGGACGGTGACTTCCTCACCGACGGGGACGAGGTCAACCTCCATGGCACCAGCCCGGTCAACCAGGACACGGACGGCGACGGGCTGACCGACTACATCGAGACCGTCAAGGGGCTGAACCCGCTGGTCGGGGACACGGACGGCGGCGGCGTCTGGGACGGCGAGGAGGTGCTGGTCGACCAGACCGACCCGTTCGACCCCATGGACGACCTGCTCGACTCGGACAACGACGGCATCCAGAACGTGCTGGAAGAGGTGCTCGGCACCAACCCGTACATGTCCGACACCGACAGCGACTGGATTCCGGACGGGCAGGAGGACGCGGATCACGACGGCGTGTACGAGCCCGGGGAGGGCGAGACCGATCCCACCAACGCGGACACCGACGGCGACGGAGCGGAGGACGGGTGGGAGACGCTGGTCTACTCGTCCGACCCCCACGTGCCCGACACCGACGGCGACGGGCTCACCGACGGCGAGGAGCACGCGCTGGCCCAGGGCGGCCACCCCTGCATGAACCCGCTGGAGCCCGACTCGGACCGGGACGGGCTGACGGACGCTGAGGAAGCCACGGGCGCACTGACCAGCGATCCGTGCATCGCGGACTCGGACGGCGACGGCATCCTCGATGTCTCCGAGGAGTTCGACAAGACCGACCCCACCAAGGCGTCCTCCGCACTTCCCGACGCGGACAAGGACGGCCTGTCCGACAACTTCGAGAAGAACAGCTCCAAGACCTCCTCGACGGACCCGGACACGGACGGCGACGGGCTCAACGACGCGCAGGACCTGCTGCCGCTGCTGGACGGCATGGCGTGCGATCCGCTGGACGCGGATACGGACGACGACGGGATCCTCGACGGAAACGAGGGGGGCAAGGTCATCGACGGCGCGGTGCAGATGGGCACCAGCCCGGTGGATGCGGACACGGACGACGACGGGCTGACCGACGGCCTCGAAATGGGGCTTGCGTCGCCGCAGACGTCTGCCAAGGACCCGGACGCGACCCAGCTTTCCAAGTTCAAGGCCGACACGGACCCCCTGACCACCACGTCGCCCACGGACACCGACACGGACGACGACAAGCTCTCCGACGGCACCGAGGACGCGGACGGGGACGGGCTCAAGGATGCCAAGGAAACCGATCCGAACCTGTTCGACACGGACGGCGACGGCATCGACGACGGATGGGAGACCCAGTACGACACCGCGGGAGAATGCCCCGAGTCGCCGGCCAAGCCCCTCAATCCGCTGGATGCGTCGGACAAGTTCCTCGACAACGACGGGGACGGGCTGTCCAACTTCAAGGAGTACATGCTCGTCAAGTGGGACGGCGCGGAGGTGGTCCAGAACTCCACCAACCCGTGCAAGAAGGACAGCGACGGCGACGGGCTGAACGACGGTCTCGAGGTCGGCGCGTCCTACGGTCAGGGCGGGCCCTTCGGCAAGGGCTCGGACCCGAACGACAAGGACACGGACAAGGACGGGCTTGCCGACGGGGCTGAGGACAAGAACAAGAACGGCAAGTGGGAGCCCCTGACTGAGACCAACCCGGTCCTGCTGGACACCGACGGGGACAACCTCACGGACGGTGACGAGGGGAAGAAGTCCATGACCGACCCGAAGGTCGCGGACACGGACAAGGACGGGTTGAACGACGGCCTCGAATACAACATGCTGGGCACGGACCCGCTCTCCCCGGACACCGACGGAGACACGCTGTCGGACGGTCTCGAGGTGGGAAGCAAGGGGGACAAGTGCCCCGCGACCAAGACCAACCCGCACAAGCCCGACACGGACAACGACGGCCTGTCCGACGGGGCCGAGGACCTGGACAAGAACGGCTGCTTCGAGAAGGACGCGGGGGAAACCGATCCCCTGAACCCGGACACGGACGGTGACACGCTTGCCGACGGCCTCGAAAAGGGAGGCCCGACCGACACCGACCCCGCCACCACCACCGACCCGCTGCTCAAGGACAGCGACGGCGACGGCCTCTGGGACAGCCACGAGGACAAGGACAAGGACGGCGCGGTGGACCCGGGCGAGACCGACCCCAACGACGCGGACACCGACGACGGAGGCGTGGCCGACGGCACCGAGGTGTTCGTGGACGGCACCGACCCCCTCGACCCGCTGGACGACAACACCGCGGACCCGGATGGCGACGGGATCATCAACGCGGACGAGAAGGCCATCGGCACCGACCCGTACAACCGGGACACCGACGGCGACGCCATCCCCGACGACGTGGAGGTGGGACCCGACATCCAGAATCCGCCGGACCACGACGGCGACGGAGCGATCGACGCGGTCGACCCTGACTCCGACGGCGACGGGATCCCGGATGCGACCGAGGCGGGCGACGCGGACCTCGACACCCCACCGGTGGACAGTGACGGCGACCTGCTGCCCGACTACCTCGACACCGACTCGGACGCGGACACCATCCCGGACGCTGCCGAGTGGGCCGTGGACACGGACAAGGACGGCGAGTACGACACGGACGCGGATGGCGACGGCATCCCCAACTACCTCGACACCGACTCCGACAATGCACAGGAAGGGGACTTGGAGGAGGGGACCGGAGACGACGACGACGACGGCATCCCCAACTTCGTGGACCCCGTCGACGACCCGGACGACCAGGTCGATTCCGACGGCGACGGACTGAAGAACGTGGACGAGGAGACGCTCGGCACCGACCCGCACAACCCGGACACCGACGGCGATGGCCTGACCGACAAGCAGGAGGTGGACATCCACCTCGACCCGCTGGACGCGGACACCGACGACGACGGGCTGGCTGATGGTGCAGACGGCATGGACGACCCGGACGGCGACCGCCTCGTGAACGCACGCGACCCGGATTCCGACGACGATGGCGTGCTGGACGGCACCGAGACCGGCAAGACTGCTCCCATCGAGCCTTTCGAGTACACCGGGGAAGGAGTCACCTACGCGATTGCGGGCACCGATGTGTCCGCCGGCGTGTTCGAGCCGGACCTGGACCCCGCGTTCACCACCAGCCACGTGCTGGCCGACACCGACGGCGACGCCGCGGACGACGGAGCGGAAGACCCCAACCACAACGGCAAGGTCGAGATGCTCGAGTCCAACCCCGCGGTCGCGGAGCCCGGCCTCGTCATAGAGGACAGCGACGGCGACGGCCTCTCAAATGAGGAGGAGTACCTCCAGGGCCAGACCGTCTCGGACGGCGACCTGGACGATGACGGCGTCCCGGACGGGCTGGAGCACAACTGGCGCCTGGACACCGACCGCGACGGCCTGCCCAATTTCCTCGACCCCGACTCCGACAACGACGGCTTGGCCGACGGCACGGAGGAGGGGCTTGCCGCACCCGTCCTCCCCGAGTGGACGGACCTGCGCACCTTCAACTTCGTGGCCGACACCGACCCGGCTACAACCACCGCGGCGCTCCTGTGGGACACCGACGGGGACGGCCTGCGGGACGGCCTGGAAGACCTGGACCACGACGGCAAGGTCGATGCCGACGAGTCGGACCCCGACGACGGGGGAAGCACGCCGGCCGTCGCGCCCGTGGACACCGACGGCGACGGGCTTCCGGACCTCGAGGAGAAGGTGTGCGGCCTGGACCCTGCCGACGCGGACACCGACGACGACGGCCTGGTGGACGGCAAGGAGCCCACGTTCGCTTACGACACCGACCGCGACGGGCTGCCGTGCGCACGCGACCCGGACTCGGACAACGACGGGCTGGCCGACGGCACCGAGGCGGGTGTCACCGTGAGCGACCCGGCCGCGACGGACCCGGCCGCAGGCGATTTCATCCCCGACGCGGACCCCGCCACCACCACCCTGGTCCTCAACCCGGACTGCGATGGCAGCGGCGTGCGGGATGGCAGCGAGGACACCAACAAGAACGGGCGGGTGGATGCAGGGGAGTCGGACCCGTGGGACCCTGAGGACGACTTCGAGGTCTGCGCGGACTCCGACTCGGACCGCCTCTGCGACGCGGAAGAGCCGCTGGCCGGGACCGATCCCGCGGACAGCGACAGCGACGACGACGGCGTGCTGGACGGCGACGAGCACAACTGGGACTTCGACACCGACCACGACGGGCAGCGCAACGCGCTGGACTGCGACTCGGACGACGACGGCCTTGCCGACGGGTTGGAGCTGTGTATCGTGGCACCGGACGGCGCCACCGATCCTGTTGCTGGCTGTTTCGTTCCCGACTCTGACCCCGCTACCTGCACCTTCATGCTCGTCGCGGACAGCGACCGGGGCGGGGTCTGGGACGGCATCGAGGACCAGGACCTCGACGGCAGGGTGGACGCGGGCGAGACCGACCCCAACAACCCCAAGGACGACTGGAACGCTTCGTCCGACGTGGACGGCGACAACCTGCCCAACGACGTGGAGGAAGAGATCGGCACGGACTCGTTCTCGCCAGACACCGACGGCGACACCATCAGCGACGAGGACGAGGTCGGCCCGGACCCGTCCAACCCGCCGGACACGGACGGCGACGGGAATATCGACGCGCTGGACACGGACTCCGACGGCGACTCCATCCTGGACGCGGACGAGGCCGGAGACGCGGACCTCGCCACCCCTCCGATCGACACCGACGGCGACGGCACGCCCGACTACCGGGATCTGGACAGCGACGGCGACGGCTTGCCCGACGCGTACGAGGCCGGCGACTCCAACCCGCAGACTCCGCCCCCGGACACGGACTCGGACGGGAAGCCGGACTTCCAGGACACGGACTCGGACGGCGACACGATCACCGACAGCGAGGAGTCGGGCGGCGCAAGCCCGCCGGACACCATGCCGCCGGACACGGACTCGGACGGGAAGCCCGACCATCTCGATGCCGATTCCGACGGCGACTCCATCCCGGACAGCGTGGAAGCCGGAGATGACGACCCCGCGACAGAAGCCGTGGACTCTGACGGCGACAGGACTCCGGACTACCTCGACCTCGACTCGGACGACGACAAGCTCTCCGACAACAACGAGGCCACGATCTTCGGCACCGACCCGACGCTGGCGGACACCGACGGCGGCGGCGCGGACGACTATCTCGAAGTGACGGTGCACGGCACCAACCCGCTGGATCCCGAGGACGACTACCGGGGGTGGCTGGAGCCCGGTGCCGAAATACGGGGAGGGGCGTGCGCCGCGTCCGGAGCGCGTCCCGCGTGGTGGCCCGTCGCGGGGCTTGCCGCGGCACTGGCCGCGGCGCTGGCCGTCGCGAGGCGGCGGTCGCGGCGCACAGGCCGCATCCCTCCGGGAGAATCCGGCGGCCCGTCCCGCGTGCCGCTGCTTTCCGGCCCGCATGCGCTGGCGCTCGTGCTGTGTCTTGCTCCCGCGCTGTGCCTTGCGCCGGGGGCTGCACGGGCCGAGTACCACCCGGACGCGCTGCACACCACGGTGCTGGCCAACCCGTTTGTCCTGGACCCGGACGGCCAGGGGCTCTTCGGGCTCCAGTCCGAGCGGGTGCTTCCGCACATGGCGTTCAACACCGCGCTCTCGCTGCACTACGTGGACTCGCCTCTCGTGGTGGCGCGGGACGGCGAGGTGCTCCGGGAGCTGGTGGAGTCCCGATACGACATCCAGGCAGCGGCCGCGTTCGGCCTGCTCGGTTTTCTGGAAGCCGGCGCGGTGGTCCCGCTGACCGCGTACCAGAGCGGCCAGTACCCCGGGATGAAGCTCGGCTCCGTGGATGCCTCGGGGATCGGGGACATGACCCTGTTTGCCAAGGTGGACATGCTGTCGTGGCTGACCCGGGAGCTGGGGCTGGCGCTCTATCTCCCGGTGTGGCTTCCAACGGGCAACGGGGACGCGTACATGGGCCGCGACGGGTTTGCCGCGGCTCCCACGCTGGTGGTGACGCGGCGCCAGAAGGGCTTGCTGTACACGCTCAACGTCGGGTACGTGGCACAGCGGGAGACCTCCCTGTTCACGGTGGTTGACGGCTCGCGGTATGCCGCGGGCATGGGGCTCGCGTATGCGCCGGACGACCCGTTTCTCGAAGCCGGCGTGGAGGTGACGGCCGCCACGCCAGTGGCCAACCCGCTGGCCAAGGTCGACGAATTGCAGGCCGAGGCGGACGCGGGCGTCAAGGTCCACGTCGGCGACTTCAAGGTCACGGTGGGCGGCGGCCCGGGCCTGTCGCCGGGGTTCACGACTCCGGACTACCGCGTCTTCGGACAGGTGTCGTGGGGCAGGGCGCCGGACCCGGACAGGGACCACGACGGCATCCCCAACGACGCGGACGAATGCCCGGACCGGGCCGAGGACAAAGACGGCTTCAAGGATTCCGACGGCTGCCCGGACCCGGACAACGACCGGGACGGCGTGCCCGACACCTCGGACCGCTGCGTCAACGAGCCCGAGGATCTGGACAAGTTCCAGGACGAGGACGGCTGCCCGGACCCGGACAACGACCGCGACGGCATCCCGGACGCGTCGGACAAGTGCCCCTCCGAGCCCGAGGATTTCGACAAGTTCCAGGACGAGGACGGCTGCCCGGACCCGGACAACGACGGCGACGGCGTGCCCGACGCCAAGGACAAGTGCCCCAACGAGCGCGAGGTCTTCAACGACTTCGAGGACGAGGACGGCTGCCCGGACAAGAAGCTGGCGGAGCTGAAGCCCGAGGCCCGCAAGATCGAGATCCTCGACAGGGTGTACTTCAAGTTCATGAGCTCCGCGATCCTGCCCGAGTCCTACCCGCTGCTGGACCAGGTCGTCACGATCCTGAAGAACAACCCGCAGCTCGTGCTGGTCCAGATCGAAGGGCATACGGACAAGACCGGCACGCCGCAGTTCAACATGGACCTGTCGCGGGAACGTGCCCAGTCCGTGCTGCAGTACCTCGTGGAGCACGGCGTGGCAAAGAACCGGCTCAAGGCCGTGGGCTACGGAGATACCCGGCGCATCGACTACCGCAACGGGCCGGAAGCCAACTACAACAACCGCCGGGTCGAGTTCAACGTCATCGAATCGTCCCAGCCGCTGGCGCCCGACAAGGAAGGCAAGTAGGCCAGGGCGTCGGCACCGACAGGGTCATGAACCTGGTAGCGGAGGCAAGCAGGTCAAGGCGTCGGCACCGACAGGGTCATGGGCTTGGTGGCCTTGGAATGGTCCACGGGGTTGACCGCGAACAGGCGAAGGACGTCTCCTGCCTGGCCCGGCAGATCGAGGAGGAACGCACCGTTGATGTCTGCCTGGCCCACGGCCTTGGCCGGCGTCGACTCGTTGACCACCACGACCTGGGACAGGGGGGTCACCGCGAAGGGAAGGCCGGTGACGGTCACGATCCCCTCGGGGGAGAGGGTGACCGCGATGAGCGTGGCGTCTTCTCCTATCACGCTGCCGTATGCGGGCTCGGGAGGAGGCGTATCCCCGTCCGCGTCGTTGCCTGCCGCTCCGTCCCAGGCCCAGGGGCGCTCCCCCCCGGCTTCCCCGGACTCGGGCACGGCCAGCTCCACGGACACGGTCTCGTCCGTGTCGGGATACTTGAACACGAGCGTGAACGCATCCAGCCCGTACCCGGAAAGCACCAGCACGAAGCCGCCGGATTCGTCCACCACCGAGGTCGCGGCAAAGTCGTCGGGCGGATCCCCCTCCGCGTAGTCGACCTCGATCCCTTGCGCGCCCTCGGCAGCGCCGTCCTCGCCCACGACCAGGACCGTGCCCTCTTCTCCCGCTGCGCTCACGAGGATCCGATCGGAGTCCACCAACCCGGTGCTCTCCCCACCCTTGTTCGTCGTGTCGTCGTCGAGCGGAAGCCCCCCTCCGTCCCCCTCCGGCGAGGGCTGCGGATTGGACTCCAAGCAGCCCCCGCACAGCCCGACCGACAGCAGCAGCACTCCCAGCGACTTCATGGCACCCTCCTCCAAAACCCGCGGCCCGACAGGACCGCAGGATCCGCTCCCGTGAATACGGATAGCAACCTCCGTGCCATGCGCACGGCCCGCTGCTTCCCGCGAGCTCACCGCGCGCGGACCTGCCGATTTTCAAGCCCTTTCTTACCATCGGCCCGAGCCTGACGCAAGAGGCAGTGTGATCCTTTTTCACGCGGCCGTACCGGATCTTTACGGATCCTTGGGGTTGGTGCGAGTTGCGGGAAGGCCGGGGCGTGTGCTAGATTGGGCCGGACGTCGGGTGGAGTGATGAGCAAGGATATCCTGCTGGGGGTTCTGGCATCGCAGCTCGGGTTTGTCGCGGCAGCGGACGTGGCTGCGGCTGCTGCGGGGCAGGCGGGTGCGGGCCGGGATCTCGGGCAGCTGCTGGTGGCTGCGGGGAAGCTGACGCCGGAGCGGCTGGCGCGGCTGTTGGACCTGGCGGACGAGATGATGGCGGTGCACGGTGGCAACGTGGACCGGTCCATTGCCGCGCTGGGTGGCAACAGGGCGGTGCGTGCGACGTTCGGGGCCGTTGCAGCGGCCGATGACGGGTTCCACTCCACGGTTGTTGCGTCTGCGGACCTCGACTTCGACCAGCCGCTGGACCTGTCCGGAGTGACCGAGGAAGCGCAGGGGCGGTATGCGTTCGAGGGGGGTCGGGAGCGGTGCGAGATCGGGCGCGGCGGCATCGGGCGGGTGATGATGGCCTACGACCAGCACCTGGGCCGCACGGTAGCGGTCAAGGAGCTGCTGGACCCGGAGCTGGAGGAGCGGACGTCCCGGGGCTCCACGCAGTGGGATCCGAAGCGGGGCAGCATGACGCGTGCGACCGTGGCGCGGTTCCTGCGGGAAGCGCGGGTCACGGGGCAGCTCGAGCACCCGAGCATCGTGCCGGTGTACGAGGTGGGGCGGCGGACGGACGGGACGCTCTACTACACGATGAAGCTGGTGCGTGGGCGGACGTTCGAGGAAGCGGTGACCGCGTGCCCGGGTCTGCGGGACCGGCTGAAGCTGCTGCCGCACTACCTGAACCTCTGCAACGCCATCGCGTATGCGCATTCCCGGAAGGTGCTCCACCGGGACATCAAGCCGCGAAACGTGATGCTGGGGGAGTTCGGCGAGACCGTGGTGCTGGACTGGGGGCTTGCCAAGGTGAAGGGTGCGCAGGACCTGCGTGGGGATGAGCTGGAGCAGGGGATCAAGCTGTTCCGGGACGCTGCTGCGGGCAAGACGGTGGACGGCACCGCGGTGGGGACGCCCGCGTACATGAGCCCGGAGCAGGCAGCGGGCAAGCTGGACGAGGTGGACGAGCAGTCGGACGTGTGGTCTCTTGGTGCGGTGCTGTACGAGCTGCTCACGGGGCGCCCGCCCTTTGACGGCACGCATGCGTTCGAGGTGATGGACAAGGTCCTCGAGCAGCCCGTGGTGCCGGCCCGGGTGGTGCTGCCGGAAGTTCCCAAGGACCTTTCCGCGGTGGCGCAGCGGGCTCTTACGAAGGATCGTGCGTCGCGGTATGCGCGGGCCGCGGACCTGGCCGCGGACGTGTCCGCGTACATGGAAGGGCGCCGGGTGAGCGCGTACGAGTACGGCGCGTGGGAGCTGGTCAAGCGGCTGGTGCTCCAGCACAAGGCGGTGTCCGGGCTGTTGCTGGGGCTTGCCCTGCTGTTGCTGGTGAGCACCGTCGTGGTGTCCATCGCGTACCGGGAAGCGGACGTGAACCGGCTCAAGGCAGAGGCCCAGACCCGGCAGGCGGAGCTGTCCCGGGTGAGCGAGGAAGCAGCGAGGATCGATGCGGAGAAGAACGAGCGCTCCGCGCACCTGAACCTGGCCATCGCGTACGGGGAGGAAGCCAGCCGTCTGCTTGCGGGCCGCAACTACCTGGGGGCGGGTGTCTTTGCCGCGGCCGCGCTGGAGCACAACCCGTACAACCCGTTGTCCGAGTATCGCTTCCCCGACACCGAGGCGCGGGGCGGGGCGGGGGCCGGGGACCTTGCGATGATGCACTCGTGCCTGTACGCGGCGCACGTGAACCAGCGGGTGCGGCTCGATGCGTCCGTCCGCGGGCACGATGCTGCGGTCTACGGGTTGGACTTTGGCCGTGACGGGACGCAGATGGTCTCGGTGGGGGTTGACGGCGGGGTGAAGCTCTGGAGTGTGCCGGGCCGGAGCGTGAGTGCGGAGCTGGGGCGTCACACCGGGACCGCGATGGCCGCGGCGTTCTCGCCCGACGGCCGGTGGATCGCTTCCGGCGGGGAGGACAACGAGGTCCGGCTCTACCTCGCGTCCGAGCGCAAGGGAGCGGGGGTGGTGCTGCGGCACGGGCAGCGGGTGCGGGGTCTGGCGTTTGCTTCGGACAGCGGCCGGCTGTTCACCGCGGGCAACGAGGGGAAGATCTTCGAGTGGAGCGTGCCGGGCGGCCAGCTGCTTGCGAGCATGGCGGGGCACCAGGGTCCGATCTGGTCCATCGCCGCGACCCGGGACGGCAGGCTGCTGGTATCGGCCGGGGAGGACAAGACGGTGCGGCTGTGGGACGTGGCGCGGCACGAGCAGACCGCGGTGTTGAGCGGGCACACCGGGATGGTGTTCACCGTCGCGGTCTCTCCTGCCGGCGACCTGGCAGCGTCCGCGGGCTACGACGGCACGGTGAGGCTCTGGCGTCTTCCTGACGGTGAGGCGCTGCAGGAGCTGCGGGGGCACGAGGGGCACGTCATCTCGGTGTCGTTCCTGTTCGACGGAAGCATGCTGGCGTCGGGTGGGCACGACCGGCGGGTGTGCCTGTGGCAGGTGCCGGGCGGGGAGCTGCTGACCAACTTCATCGCGCACGACTCCTACGTGCGGGCCGTGCGGTTCTCTCCGGACGGCAAGCTGCTCGCGACCGGGGCCGAGGACGGCGTGGTCCGGCTCTGGTCGCTGCCTTCGCCGCTGCGCCGGGACCTGGCCACCGGGCACGACGACTCGGTGTTCCAGACCGCGTATTCTCCGGACGGGACGCTGCTTGCCACGTCCAGCTTCGACAAGACCATCCGGCTGTTTCCCATGGCGGGCGGCAGTCCGGTGGTGCTCAAGGGGCACGAGCGGTTTGGGTGGTCGCTGGCGTTTTCTCCGGACGGGACCCTGCTCGCGTCCGGGGGAGCCGACAGCCTCATCAAGCTGTGGAGCATCCCGATGCGGATGGAGGTCGCGACGTTCACGGGGCACCCGACGGTGGTTGGCACCGTGGCGTTTGCCCCGGGCGGTGCGACGCTGGTTTCCGGCGGGGAGGACGGCATCCGGCTCTGGTCTGTGGCGGACAAGACCGAGGTGGGGCGGTACCGGACGAGCTCCGGGGTCTGGTCGGGTGCGTTTTCGCCGGGCGGGAAGGTGTACGTGACCGGGCTTTCCTCCGGTGGGCTCCAGGTGTTCGATGCGGGAAGCATGGTGTCGCTGCGGGAGCTTCCCGCGCACCGGGACCGCGTGTCGGGGCTGGCGTTTTCTCCGGACGGAGGGACGCTCGTCTCGTCCGGCAAGGACGGGCGGATCCTGGTGTGGAGCACCGCGACGTGGCAGCAGACCAAGGAGCTGGCGGGGCACACGCAGTGGGTCAACTCGGTGCGGTTCTCGCCGGACGGGAAGCTGCTGATCTCCGGAAGTGACGACAACACGGCGCGGGTGTGGGACGTGGTGTCGGGCCGGGTGCTGCACATCCAGCCTGCGTCCAAGGAGGTGACCGCGGTGGGGTTCACGCGGTCCGGGGATCGGTTCTCGGTGGCGGAGGGGACGACGGTGCACCTGTTCCCTGCGCAGTTCGACTCCTGGGCTGCGGACCCTGCCGGCCTGCGGACGCGGGCTCAGTCTGAAGCGGGCATGGATCTGTCCGGGTTCACGCTGCGTTCCCCGCGTTGAAGTCGATTCCGCTTGACATTTCGGTCCACCTGTGGCCTTAAAACGATTCGTGTTTTGACAATCCGGGCGATTAACTCAGCGGGAGAGTGCAATCCTCACACGGTTGAAGTCGCTGGTTCGAATCCAGCATCGCCCACAACAACGAAGAGTCAGTGACCACCCATCATTTTCAGTTGTAATGACAGTAGTTGTCGATGCATACATCGACAGTAGCATCGTCGCAGTCACCGCAGTCCGCATCGTCGAGACACCGCAAGTAGGGCCCGAAGCAATCCGGGTGCACAATCAGGACCTCGTAGCAGTAGTTCCCGCCGGCGCATAGCAAGTCCATGCAATAGTCGAAGCCGCCGCAGACAAGGCTGTCCTCACCATACGCCCCACAATCGTACCAGGCGTTCTTATAAGTACACGTGAAGTCGACGCACTTGTCGACGGTGTAGTCGTTCAAGTCGATGCAGTCCAAATCAGAGGCGCAACACTCGAAGCTGGAGAACAGAGGGGAGACGGCCAGGCACAGGCAGTCGGCGAGGCAGACGTACTCTGCACAGGCGTCCGCGCCGGAGGGGCATTCGCCGCCCCCTGCCCCGCAGTCGCAGTCCTCGGGGAACAAAACGCGCTTGCAGAGCCCCTTGACGCAGAGGTCCAGAGTCTCGGCGAGGTCCGGCCCCGGAAGCCCGTCATCGTTGCCGTCCTCCTCCCAGACGCCGCCCGGTTGGCAGTCTGCGTCGGACGAGCAGCACTCGAGCCCTTCCTCCGCCTGCTGCACCAGGTCCTTGGGGGTCCCCACTTTGCAGGTGAGGTCGACAGGGTCACACCAGGTGTTCGAGCACACGGCCTCGCTGAAGCACGGTTTGGGAGCGTACGGGTCACACAACCCGTGGCAGGCGTCGCCTTGGAAGCCGGCATGGCGGCATTTCGCTTCCAGGCAGAAGTCCCTTGTGCACGGGTCCCCGTCATCACAGGAGTCGCCAAACACACAGCACCCGGGGGTTGCCGCTCCGCCATGTGCGCAGCCGCAACCTTTGCAGAAGTCCAGGGTGCATTCGTTCCCGTCGTCACACTCCGGGCACGGCGTCTGGCATTCCCCCCAGTAGCACACATCACCGTCGCTACACTCCCCACAACTGCCCCCACACCCGTCGTCCCCGCACCCTTCATAGTGGCAAGCCGGATCGCAGCAGGCATCCTGGAAGCAGACTCGTCCTGCCGGGCAGGCGCAGTCCTGAGGGCAGGAGCTACAGTTCTCGCCGTACACGGTCTCGCAAGCGGAGTTCGGGCAGCAGGGACCGCAATCGCAGGGATTGGTCGCACAGGTTTCTGTCTCGCTGCAGACGCCATCTCCATCGCAGCAGTCGCCACACCAGGCGAACCCTTCGCCGGCCAGGGGCTCACACAGACCGTCCTCGTCACAGCAGCCGCCGCAGTCCACCGGGCATGCGAGGCAATCCTCACCTGCGGCTTTGTCGCATGACGCGTCGCCACAAGGGTCGCTTGCGGCGCAAGCACCCGCTTTGCAGCTCGAACCTGCGGGGCAATCACCGCAGGATCCGCCGCAGCCATCGCCACCGCATTCCATGCCATTGCAGACCGGCACGCATGCGTCCGGCCCGCGGACCTCGTCCGAGCTGGCCTCCCTGCCTCGTAGTTCATCCGCCATGTCCGACCGAGTCCCCGGCGCGTCCGCCACCCCCGCCTTGTCCCTCCCCCCGCACGAGGCGAGCGCCAGCCCGCAGACGACGAACAGCCGTGCCATCCATGTCGCCATGACTCCACCTCAAGCTTGCGGCTCCGATCGTAGCAAAGATCACCGGGCTGGTCCATTGCGGGGAAACGTGAACGCTGACAGCAGGTCAGACTGGACTCATCGTCATCTGAGCGAATCCAGCGTCATCCGCGGCCGCGAGCAGTCGGTGACAGTCTACTACTGCAGGGAGTATCTCCGCGGGGGCGGCGTTGGGTTCTTCCGCCGTTGGCTAAAGCATGGCCAGGAACTCGTCCACGCTCATCCCGGCGTTGCGAATCAGTGCGCGCAGCGTGCCGATCGAAAGCTCCTTGTGCTGAGGGACGGACAGATTCGCACGCACTCCGTCCTTGACCAGCACGAGGTGGCTGCCCACCTGCCCGAGCGCCCGCCAGCCCGCCTTCTCAAACGCTCTGGCCGCATCCCTCCCTGAGATATTGGCGAGACGAGCCATGCCTCAGACCGTCACCACGATCGCCTGCTTTCCCGGCCCCAGTCCCTGCAAGCCTACGGCTTTCTGGTTCTCCGCCCACAGCCACGCGACGATGGCTTCCTTGATGTTGGCAATGGCTTCCTGCTCGTCCTTGCCCTGGGAAACACACCCGGGAAGAGCCGGACACTCCGCGACCATCCAGCCATCCTCCGCCTTCTCCAGAATCACGTGGAAGAGCATGTCGCCTCCTTGCGGACATCCCGTCCCCTGCAATTATGTGCCGATGGCGACGACTATTCAACGGGATTCCGCGACCTCGTGAGCGAGCACAGCACGGCCGACGACAGGACCGCTCAGACCGCGACATGGTCCGCGTACGGTTCGCGTACGGTCTTGTCTGGCTTTGCGGGATTCTGTGAGCCCCGCAGGACACGGCGGGCCTTGGTTTCACTGGGTCTTGGCTCGGCAGCCGCCGGGGGGAGTACCCCGAGGCGGAGCCGAGGGGGGAGGAGGGCGTCCCTCGTCGGCAGTGCCGTAGCCGGGGCCGTGGGCTTCTGGGGGCACGGGCTGGCTGTGCCTCACGCCGGGTCACACCCGAAACGTGAGCGCTGACAGCGGGGCCGTCGACTACACAGTGATGACATTCGCTTTCGATGCACAGGATTGCATTCCGGTTCCAATAGCTGTTGGTCCGGAATACAATCCGGAGGCTCCATGCTCGAACAGCTCGAGGCGCTCAGCAGACGGTTCGTGAGCGAAACGAATCGGCCATTCCGTCGCTACTTCCTCGACAAGTGGAAACTCGACCAGAAGCTCTCGATCGTGGTGGGGCAGCGGGGCGTCGGCAAGACGACGTGCCTGGTTCAGCACCTGGCCGACGAGCTTGCCTCCGCACCTGAGGAGGGCAGTGGTCGTGGCAGACGGGGTCCTCCCGCCGTGCCGGGAATGCGAGGACTGTTCGTCCAACTCGACCACGTCACGGCCGCGGGCATCAACCTGTACGAGCTTGCCGGCGAATTCCATGGTTTGGGGGGGCGCCTGCTGTGCCTGGACGAGGTTCACAAGTACGCGGGGTGGCAAGGACACCTGAAGAGCATCCATGACACGTTCCCTGCGCTGCGGATTGTCGCGTCGGGAAGCTCGGCTCTGCAGTTGCGCCACGGGATCCACGACCTGAGTCGGCGCGCAGCCGTGCTCCCGATGGAGATACTTCCCTTCCGGGAGTACATCGCGCTGAGCACCGGGCTGGCTCTGCCCGCAGCCAGCCTGAGTGACATGCTCGCGGAGCACGAGCAGTTGGCGCGCGAAGTCGTGGGCCGGCTGTCCGGGCTCGGATTGAAGGTCCTGGCTCTCTTCAGAGAGTACCTGCGCGTGGGCTCCTACCCCTACTTCCTCGACGTGACCGACGAGAACCTGTTCCTGATGGCCGTGGAGCAGACGGTCAGGACCACTTTGGAAAGCGATCTCCTCGCAGTCCACCCGACTCTCACGGGCGCGGCCGCGCGGCGGATGGAGCGCCTGCTTGCAGTGATCGCTGCTTCCGTGCCCTTCGTCCCTGACATGAGGGGGCTGGCCAGGTCGCTCGACATCGGCGACGAGCGTACCGTCAAGACCTACATGATGTACATGGAGGAAGCCGGGGTGCTGCGATCGCTGTCGAGGAGCGGTCGTGGTCTGCGTCAACTGGAGAAGCCGGACAAGATATACCTGGGAAGCACCGGCCAGGCCCACGCCCTCGCTGTCGGCCGCAACCCGGAGACCGGCACCGTGAGGGAGACGTTCGCTCTCAGCATGCTTGCTCCCTGGCACAAGGTCGTGGTACCGGACAGCGGCGACTTCCTGGTCGACGGGACGATCAGACTGGAGGTCGGCGGGCCGGGCAAGACCGCAAGCCAGATCAGGGGACGCCGCACCGGCTTCGTCGTCGCGGATGGGATCGAGGTCGGCCTTCGCCGACGCATTCCGCTCTGGCTCCTCGGCTTTCTCTATTGAGCTGCCAGGATTGGTGCTCACGCGGAAGGAGCCAGCGCGGCAGGCCGTGCCCGGAACCTCAGAGCGCGGACGCGGCGGGGTCCACGGGCCCGGTGCATTCGCTGAGGATCCAGAGACCGTTGGCAGACAGAACTCCCGCGGGTATCGGGATGGTCTGCCAGTCCTCTGCCGCAGCCTCGAAGAGCCGTTGTCCCTCATCGGGCAGGCGCGTCCCGGCGGGGAGGCGGTAGAGAGTCGGCACGGGGCCGCCGGCCAGCAGGTACTCGTGCCCCCGGGTTCTGACGGCAGCCGCCCATCGACTGCCGTCCCGGCTTGAGACCAGGAGCGGCGGCTCATCGGCCAACCCCTCGAAGACCGCGAGAATCGTCTCAGTCCACTCCGGCACGGTCAGGTCGTCCGCACCGAAGTACCGTCCGTACACGTTTCGGTATGCGCTTTCCGCGCGGTGAAGGGCCGCAGCCGCGCGCACGAGCCGGTCCTCCTCTGACTCGCACCATCGGGCATGCCCGACCAGAGCGAGCGCTGACCCGCACAGCATCACTACGCCCAGCACGGCCGCGGCCGCGTGCGGGAGTTGACCGCCCCACCGGGGAGCGCACCTTGCTGGCCGGTCAGTCATGCTTCTCTCCGGCAGTTCCCGTGAGCCACCCGGCTGCGCTCTTCACCGCGGCCGCCACGCGTTCGCGGCGAGCCAAGCGCGCCGCAGCCCAGACGATAGAGGCGCCCGCTGCCAATGCGATCGTGAGCAGCAGGGGCGTCCGGCCCGGGGCCATGCGCAACACGACGAGGTACAGCACCCAGACCACTCCCCCGGCCAGCAGCAGCGACACGGACCGCGCGAACGCCTCCTCCATTCCGTCGCGGCCAGCGCGGTCGCGCTCCGGAACAGAAGGCTCCGGCCCGGTGTCGCGGGGCTCATGCCCGCGGGTCCGGGAGCGCAGGCGCGCGGCCAGCATGCCCGGCCACAGCAGGAGCGCGGTACACAGAAGCCCGATGAGCAGGATCATGGTCTCTCCTCCGTGCCTTCCTGCTCCTCGATCCTGTGGACCGTGCAGTAGCCGTTGAAGTAGAACGGCCGCACGCCGCTGCTTGCGGACGCGGGAAGCGTCGGGATGGACGGGATATCCACGTAGTACGTGACGTTGGACAGCCCCGGATCGGCCGTATGACCGGGGCCGTCGCCCTGCGAGAAATCGAAGTAGAACTTGGGCTTCAGGATGGGGGCTCGTTCGACGCACCTGCCGGTGTCCGCGAGCGCGTCGACGGGCGGGGCCGCGTAGGGATTGATGACGACCTTCGAGCCTGCGGGAGCCGACTGCACCGCGCCCATGACCAGGCGGCTCAGCTCAGAGGGGACGGAGCCGCTGGGACCAAGCTCCTGCGCGAGCTCGCCCCCGCGCTTGCCCGGCAGATCCCACTGCGAGAACAGCAGGTCGAGATCGGCTGCGGGCAGAAGAGAGGCGCGGGTCAGCTCGAAACGCAGCAGGTCGACCCTGCTGCGGTCCGCTTCGGCCATGCAATCGCCAATGCCCTTCCAGGCCAAGCGCCCCTGCCACCGCGGGTCCATGGGGAACTCGGCTCTCGCACCGCACATGCTGGCGCCCCACAGCGCGGCCAGCGCCAGCACGTACGAGGCCGCGCGGCAGAGCCCCGGAGCCCGCAGCAGCCTTCCGAACGCCGCGGCCGATACGATAGCGAACGGCACGAAACAGAGAGTGGCGTAAGTCAGCTTGGCCGTCCCCGGCAGGTTCTCCTGCACCGCCAGGAACAGAAACCAGCACACCAGCAGCAGCAGCAGCGCGAACAGGAGCGGCTCCCGCGCCGCGGAAGCGACCGCGTCCGCGACCCCCAGGGGAAAGAACGCGGCAAACAGGAGCCCGAAGCAGGAGAGAGAGAGGAAGAAGATGAACAGCGCAAACGGAAACGGAACCCCGGGGGAGCGCACCACCTTGTCGTAGAACGGCCAGTTCAGCATCCCCCAGATCGAGATGGTGACCGGCCCCAGCGTGTGCCTGTGCCATCCGATGTAGTCGCGGTCGCACAGGTTCCCGGGCGCGGGAGTCGCACCAGAGGTGGCGTGCACCATCTGCCTTGTGAACTGGTCCTCGCTTGCATCCAGCACCGTCGTGTCCCCGACGCAGACGTGGATCGGCAGCGGCAGGGGGGCAGGCAGCAGGCGCATCAGGCCCGCGGCCAGGACCATTGCCGGGAGCGCTCCCGCGGCAAACAGCGCGCCGCGCACGGCTCGCTGCCGCCGCGGCATGCCGCGGCCGGCCACGGCCGCCCAGATGAACGACGGGAGAGCCAACACCGCGATGATCGCGTGCGCGACCAGGAACAGGAAGCCGGCCGCAACCCCGGCCATCACCAGCCGAGCGCGGCTTGACGCTGAACCCAGCAAGAGGAGCGTCGCCGCGGCCAGGACTCCGGTCTCGAGGTTGGGATTCAGCTCCCGGATTCCCAGCATGAAGGGGTTGAAGACAACTGCCAGCCCGGCCACGTAGGAAGCCAGCCGCGACCCCGAGACGCGGCGCACCAGGAAGAACGTGACCAGGAACAGCCCGGCATGCCACAGTGCGTAGGCCACGCGGAAGCCCAGCGGTCCGAGCAGGAGGTAGAACGGGGCCAGCAGCAGCGGCTGCCCGATCCGCTGGTCCACGTATAGCGGCTCGAAGTCCCGACCGAGCAGATCCCAGACGGTCGCGGTGGTCCCGTCCTCGCGCAGATCGCACATGGGGACGCACTCGACCGGTTTGCCGGACAAGGCCGCGGCCGGGTTGCTGATCACCCCGGGGTAGTAGTCGTAGCCGGTGGGACCGCCGAACTGGAACGCATAGACGCAAGCCACCAACAGCGTGACCGCGTGCAGCAGCACACGGTCATTCTGCATCCACTGGATGAGTCTGCGCTTCATCTGTGCAGGCGGGTGTTGCAAGCCGCGCAGACCTCATGGAGCTGCTTGGGCCACACGGTGACGCTGCACTCACCCGGAGCCTGATCGGCGCTCCGTTCGTCCAGCAACCATGCGGTTGAGCGCATAGCCGGTCACCTCGCTCCAAAGCCGAAAACCCGCACCGTTGCAGGGTATCGACATTCCCGTTCCACGACTTCACTTTGCGCCGGTGCGTGCCTGCGTGCAAGCGCTTTTTGCGTTCGTGCGCCCGCAAGAGCGCAACGGGCGGCGGTTGGAATCGGTCCATCCGGGCGTGATACGCCGACAACCCGCGGGGCGGGTCCGTCGCGGGGAAACGTAACCGGTGACAGACGGTTTAGCGGGATTCATCCTCTCCTCCGTGTTGACACGAGCGGTGCGGGAACCGGAATGACGGGGAGGAACGGGCCATGAACCGGAGACTGGCTTGCGCAGCCGGCAGGAGCCTGATCGCCGCGCTGCTCCTGGCCTCGGCGTGCAGTTGGGTGGACACCGGAAGCGGAGGGGATGGGGACGGCGCCGGGGCCGCCGGCATCGGCCCGCCGGGCACGATCCTCTGGGGACAGGGCGTTGAGCGGGAGGAAGACGACAAGGTCTGGTTCCTCGACCCGCGCACCGGCGCGGTGGGGGACTGGTGGCTCGTTCCCGGGTACTCGATGTCCGTCCCGGCTTCCGGCAACCTGCTGGTGGTGGCCCGGATCTTCCAGCACAACGACTCGCTGGTCTTTGCCGCGAAGGCCTTCACGTTGAAGCCCCGGGGGCCAGTTCCAGGAGTTCTGGGGGTTCGAGGACGTGAACTCCACCAAGGTCTCGTCTGCTCCGGACGGGCACCGCTTCGCCACCTACGACGGGGTCAACTCCAAGTGGCACGTGCTGGACGTCTTCAGCAACTTCCATCTGGATCACCTGAATCGGTAGTTCTATCTTTCATGATTTCGATACTAGATCGGGCGATCCTCTCTGGCAAGGCCATCCCCAACTGACCGCTGCCGATGGCTATACCCGGCGAGATGCCCCCACCGCATCGGGAGCGCTGTCGCGGACCGTCTCGCGGGTGTCTCTGGCTGGCAGGGCATGGCCACTGCGATCCGCGAACGCTGGGTAGGTACCCCCAAGCCTCTGCTGGCTGGGAACAGCCCGGCGGCAGGGCCGGGATCCCCGGGGACGGAGGGCGGTGCGGGGCGCTACTGGAGCGGACCTGAGGCCAGTTCGCGAGGTCCATGTGTCGGTTCGGAGCGGATCCGGGAAGGTGTGACGTGTTGTCTCTTCGTGACGCATTCCGCACAGTGTCGCGACCGTGTCTCGCCCGCCAATCGGACGTCCGATGTCTTTTGGCTTGCCAGGACCGGCTGAGGTGGGCTATCAACCGTCTGGGCGGCATAGCTGCTTGAAGCACGCGAGTGAGTGTTCGGTCCATTCGGTTCCCGGATACGGGTGCCGGCAGCGGACGGTATTGACGATTCAGGCGATTCAGAAACTGAAGAATAGGCGATCGAGAAACTGAAAAAGGGGGGTGCGCATGAGAACGATGTTGCGTCTGGTGTCTCTGGCCCTGGTTCTCGCAGGGGTGCTGGCGTCGTTGGCCGCCGGTGCCCAGGAGCGGACGTTCACCACCAACGCGGATTTCGACGAGGGTGTGCTCAGCAGCGTCCACCACAACGTTCCCGATCAGCTCCAGCTGACGGAGTTCTCGGAGACGAAGCCGTTCATCTACATTGCCAACCACCGCTACGGCTCGGTGTCGAAGATCGACACGAACACGGGCAAGGAAGTCGCCCGTTACGCCGTGTGTCTTAATAATGTAGGGAACAACAACCTGTGCCCGAGCACCAGCACGTGGACGCGGCCGCACGCGTGGTGTGACTGGTCCACCAAGGGGCACTGCCCGTCCCGCACCGCGGTGGATCTGAACGGCGACGTGTGGGTTGCCAACCGCGCGTTCGGCAACTTCGCGTCGGTGACCAAGATCGCGGGGGAGCCCGGCCACTGCATCGACCGCAACAACAACGGCATCATCGAGACGTCCATGGACGTCAACAATGATGGCAAGATCAACGTCACCGAGAGTGAGACGATGGCTCCCAATGCGGAGTTCCTCGGGCAGAACGACGAGTGCATCCTCTTCACCAAGGTCGTCGGCACCGTGAAGAACGAAGTGGCCCGGGCCCTGGCCATCGACGCGAACAACAACGCGTGGGTCGGCACCTACGAGACCAAGAAGGCGTACAAGTTCTCCAATGACGGCAACCTGCTGGGCACCTACACCACGGGCTCGAACAACTACGGCTTTGCCGTGGATGGTCTCGGTTACCTGTACAACTCGGACCTCGCCTACGGCATCATCCGGCAGATCCGGACGTCGGACGGCGTGGTGGTCAAGTCCGTGGACACGCCCTTCGGCACGTACGGCGTGGCTGCGGAGAAGGACACCCAGGTGGTATGGCTGGGGCGCTGGGGGGGCAGCTACGGCCTGCTCGTGAAGGTGGACTTCAAGCCTGCCACCCCGACGTACACGTACTACAACCACCCGAATTGGAGCTACTGGGGCCAGACCCGCGGTGTGGCGGTCGACGCGGACGGCAACGTGTGGGTCGCTAGCTGGACGCACAACCAGGTGGCCAAGTTCAATCCCAAGACGGGCGCATGGGGCGGCACCTACTCCACGGCAGCGGGTCCCATCGGCGTGGGCATCGACAGCGTGAAGCGCATCTGGACGTCGAATCAGAATTCGAACTGCGCGACCCGCGTGGATCCCGTCACCGGGCAGGTCATGAACAGCGTGACCATCGGCTCCGAGCCCTATTCCTACAGCGACATGACCGGGTTCCAGCTGACCCAGGGCGTGGTGACGCAGGGCACCTGGACCGTGACCTACGACAGCGGCGTTGCGGGCCTCGAGTGGGGGACCGTGAGCTGGAACCAGTTTGGCGGCATCTGCCCGCCCGAGGGGTGCATCCCGGCCAACACCGAGATCAAGGTCGAAGTGCGTGCGTCGGACACGTTCCCGGTGCCGCAGGCGACCGCGTGGCAGAACCCCACCAACGGCACGCCGTTTGTCGGACTGTTCGGCCGCTACGTGGAGATCCGTGCCACGCTGCGCATCATCGGCGCGGGCAAGGTGTCTCCCGTGCTGACCGACCTGACGGTGAAGCCGAAGAACCAGCCTCCGGTGTGCAACACCGCGGGCCAGCTGTCGGTGGTGTGCAACGGCTCTACCTCGACGGTGGCGGTGAACGGCTCCGGCTCGAGCGATCCCGAGGGCCTGGGCCTGACCTACTCGTGGTCTGCGGGCACGTGCGGCGCGCTCAACCCGACGTTTGACGATCCGGCCGCTGCGTCCACCAACGTGACGTTTGGCTCTGCGGGCACGTGCCAGACCGCGTGCCAGTTCAAGCTGACGGTGAGCGACGGCAATTCCTCCGCGTCGTGCTTCCAGTCCCTGGCCATCACGGACCAGGCTCCGACGCTGACGGGCGTGGCGAATGCGTCTGCGGAGTGCAACAACGGTCTTGGCGGCGTGGCGGCCGACGACCCGCAGCTGGCCGCGTTCTTTGCGGGTCCGTCTGCGTTCGACGCGTGCACTGCGTCGGCCACTCCGGTCACCAACGACGCGCCGGCCGCGTTCGGCCTGGGCGACACGGCCGTGACGTTCATGACCACCGACACCTGTGCCAACACTGCTTCCGCGGCGGGCACCGTGACGGTAGCGGACACGCAGGGCCCCGGCTCGACCTTCTGCCCTGGCGACGAGACCCTGTCTCTGGACGGAGCGTGCAAGGCGACGGCTTCGTACACGGCCAACGCGACCGATGCGTGCACCGGCGCAGCGTCCGACACCTACGAGTACTCCTTTGCTGCCCCGGGCGTGCAGACGTACACCTACACGTTTGCCGATGCCAACGGCAACAACGGCTCCTGCCCGGCCGCGCAGACCGTGACCGCGGTGGACGACACGGCTCCTTCGGCCGTTGGCTGCCCTGCGGACGACTCCGTGGTGCTGGACGGCGCTTCCTGCATGGCCGAGGCGTCCTACACCGCGACCGCGACGGACAACTGCAGCGGCGAGCTGACCTCCTCGTACACCTACTCGTTCGAGTCTGCCGGCACGCTGACGCACCTGTACACGTTTGCCGACGGCAGCGACAACGCGGCGCAGTGCTCTGCGGCCCAGGCGGTCACCGCGCTGGACAAGACCGCTCCGTTCCCGGTGGATTGCCCCGCGGATGCGACGCTGTTCCTCGGCGAGACGTGCGAGGCCACTGCGTCGTTCTCGGGCTTGGCCCAGGATGCGTGCAGCGGGGATGCGACGGACGCGTACACGTACACGTTTGCGGGCCCTGGCACGCAGTCGTACACGTACACGTTCGTGGATGAGAGCGGCAACTCTTCGCAGTGCGCGGCGGCCCAGACGGTCACTGCGGTGGACGCGATGGCCCCGGCCACGCAGTTCTGCCCCGGCGACGACACGCTGGTGCTGGACCCGCTGCTCTGCATCGCCTCCTCTTCGTACACGGGCACCGCACTGGACAACTGCTCCGGCGCCCTGACCGACAGCAACGAGTACGCGTTCTCGGCCCCGGGCTCGGCCTCGGGCCTCTACTCGTTCACGGATGCCGCGGGCAACGCGGTGGAGTGCCCGGTCCAGACCGTGACCGCGGTGGACCAGACCGCGCCGGTGGTGGACTGCCCTGCCAACGACACGCTGGTGCTCGACGCGCTGACCTGCACCGCGGCAAAGACGTATGCGGCCACTGCGGTGGACGCATGCGACGGAGCCCAGGGTCTGACCCACACGTACAGCTTCAACGCTCCGGGCAGCCAGGCCTACTCGTACCTGTTCTCCGACGCATCGGGCAACGAGGCCGGTTGCACCCAGACGGTCAACGCGATCGACGTGACGCCTCCGGCCGCGCTGTGCAACAACCCGCCGACCATGATGCCGAGGGATGCCCCCAAGACGTTCACTGCGACCGGCACGGACAACTGCTCTGTCGGCGGCGTGGTGATCAAGTCCTACGACTGCACCGCGGTCAACGGTGCGGGCAAGGTCATCAGCAAGCTGGGCTCCTGCGTCGTGACCATCAACGGCGCGTCGCTGACGGTGGTTGACTCCGGGGGTGTGGGCGACCACATCACGTGGAGCGGCCTCGTGGTCGACGGCAGCGGCAACGTGACGCCGTTCGCGTGCGCCATCGACGTGGTGAAGCCGGGCAACAGCGGCACGGGCTGCAACCAGGGCGTCGGCAACGGCCCCGAGGGGTGCGACCCGGGCAACTCCAACCAGGGCAACCCGGCCAACTCGAACGACGAGAAGGGCGGGACCCCGGGCAACCCCGGCAAGTCCAACAACAAGAAGAAGTAGCCTGACCGCGTTCATCCCCTCGTTTCCTTCCGCTTGAACATCTGATACCTTCCGCAACGGAGGTGGATCTCATGCCGAAGCTCCGTCTTTGTCTGGCCTTGACCACGCTCGCGGCGCTCGCGTGCGCATCCAAGACCCCGGCCCCGGCCGAATCTCCGGCCGTGGAGAGCGCGGGCCCGGCAGAGGCACCGGCCGCGGCCAATGCAGCGGCCCCGGCAGAGGCACCGGCTGCTGGGAAGGGCGTTGCTCCGGCCGAGGCTGCCACAACCGGGCAGCCTGCCGAACCGAAGGCTGTGAACGCTGCGACCCCGGAGGAAGCTGCTGCTGCCGCGGCGGCCGCTGCCAACAGCCCACCTGCGGGCCAGGATGACGAGGAATACCCCGGGGTGTCCACGGACCTGACCAACGCCACAGCCATGTTCTGGGCTCGGGTCGATGGGGACTACGTGGCGATGTGGCGCAAGCCGAAGCCCGACTCGGGAAGCAAGTTCATCTTCAAGGGCGGCGTCGTGGAGGTGCTGGCGGACCGGGGACCCGTCGTCACCGTCGAGGGCAGGAAGCTTCCGACCGTTCCGATCCGGTTCGCGGGGGAGCGCGGCTGGACCCCGGTTGAGGGGCTCCGGCGGCTTCCCGAGCCCCCCGCCGACGCTGTCCGGCTGTGGGCCCTGCTTGCCAAGCGACCCGAGGCCGCGGCAGCAAGCGTACCCGCGGACTGCCGTGCCGGCATGCTGGCTGTCGATTTCGTGCCCGGAGGTGCGGAGGAACTGCTGGTCTTCTCGGCAGAGCTTCCAGAGTGCCGGCGGGTGCTGGGTCTGTTCGGCGTGTCCGGAGCCGAGCCGCGGCTGCTGGGAGTGCTGTCTGCTCCCGAGTTCAACCAGGTCCGGACGCGCACGTGGGGCAACGGCGAGGCCGTGTTCCTGGACGTCAAGACGTACTTCATGGCCGGCATGGACCTGACCGGCGAGCAGCGGACGTTCTACCTGTGGAGCGAGGGCAAGCCGTCCGTGGCCTTCCACATCGAGGACAACTTCATCGACGCGCGAGCGGTTCCGGTCAAGTACCTGATGAGCAGCTTCGCGTTTCCCGACCCGGCCCAGGACGGCAAGTGGCTCGTCCAGCGCCGTAAGACCATCCGGATCGTGAGCGAGGGCAAGGAAACCGACGAGGCTAAAGAGGAGTTCTACCGCTTTGACGGCAAGGGGTTTGCGCCGGTGGAGCGGCCTGCGGGCGTGGCGGATCTGCCCCCCGCGCCACCGACCTCGGTGTTGGGGAACCCGGCCGGGGACGTCAACGCGGTGTCCCCTCCCGTGGTCCAGTAGGTCGCGGTCCAGGGCCTCAGAGAGCGGCCGCGGCGTTCCTCAGCGCGTCGATGACTTCCATGTTGCGTACCGCGTCCTGAATGGGCCAGCGCGGGGTGCGGCGCCCTTGAGCGGCCGCGACGAAGTCCTCCACCTCGAGCGCATAGGGGTCTGCACCGGGCACGGTGACGACCTCGGCTGCCGCCGCATGCCGCTCGATGCGGATGCTGGCCGAGACGTCGCCGGGGTGCCAGGGGCTTTCCAGGACCAGGGTGCCGGTGGTGCCGTGGATCTCGGCCCGGTGACGCTCCGCGCTGTCGATCGCGGTGTGGAAGCGGGCCAGCACGCCGCCCGGGAATCCCAGGACCCCGGACAGGGCCAGGTCGACGCGACGGGAGGGGTCTGCGAACCGGGCAACGGCTCTGACTGCGGTGGGTTCGGCCCCTGCCATCAAGCGGGAGAAGCTCACGCAGTAGCAGCCGACGTCCATGAGCGCGCCGCCCCCGAGGTCGGGGTCTGCCACGATGGAGCCCGGCTCGTCCAGCAGGAAGCAGAACGCGCTGTCCAGGCTCGTGACGCGGCCGATGGCCCCGGAGCCGACGAGCGCTGCCGCCTTGTCCCACACCGGATGGAACCGGTACATGTACGCTTCTGCAACATGCTTCCCGGTGCGGGCCGCGGCCGCAGCCACGGCCCTTGCCTCTGCGGCATTCAGGGCCAGAGGCTTCTCGGTGAGCACGTGCTTGCCCGCGTCGAGGCAGCGGATGGTCCACTCCGCGTGGAGGCTGTTGGGCAGGGGGACGTAGACGAGGTCGATCCTGTCCGAGTCCACCAACTCCTGGTAGGACGCGAACGCTTCCGGGATTCCGTGGCGCCGTGCGAACTCCTGCGCCCGCTGCCGCGTGCGGCTTGCGACTGCTTGCACGCTGCCCGACCCGCAGGCACGGATGGCCGGAATGACCTTGTCGCAGATGGACGCAGTCCCCAGGATG
>Ga0233425_10003039_pt1 | contig 31529 bp, 31 predicted proteins | sample Watercolumn_Towu_2_FD_181712 | JGI IMG/M metagenome (GOLD analysis project Ga0233425, IMG submission 181712) | Freshwater microbial communities from Lake Towuti, South Sulawesi, Indonesia - Watercolumn_Towuti2014_140_MG | ecosystem: Environmental > Aquatic > Freshwater > Lake | place... | reverse complement strand
CGGGCGAGGCCCGGGCCCGGCGCATTCTCGAACGGACCCCGCTGATCGACGGCCATAACGACCTGCCCTGGGCCCTGCGGCAGGGCCACGGGAGCGACCCCCACGCCGTCGACCTGACCGCCAATCTCGACGCCTCCACCGACCTTCACACCGACATTCCCCGCCTGCGCGCCGGCGGCGTCGGCGGCCAGTTCTGGTCGGTCTACGTCCCCGCCAGCCTCGAGCCGGTCGAGGCCGCCAAGGCCACCTTCGAGCAGATCGATGTCGTTCGCCGCATGGTCGCCGCCCACCCCGAGGCGTTCGAACTGGCGACCACGGCGGACGACATCCAGCGCATCCACCGCCGCGGCCGCATCGCCAGCCTCATGGGGATCGAGGGCGGCTACTCGATCGACGACTCGCTCGGTCTGCTGCGCGAGTTCCACCAGGCGGGGGTCCGCTACATGACCCTGACCCACTCGGCGACCACGACCTGGGCCGACAGCGCCACCGACGCCCCGAAGTGGGGCGGCCTGTCGCCGTTCGGCGAGCAGGTGGTGAAGGAGATGAACCGGCTGGGGATGATGGTCGACCTGAGCCACGTCTCCGAGGAGACGATGGTCGACGCCATGCGCGTCTCCGAAGCCCCGGTGATCTTCTCCCACTCCTCCGCCCGGGCCGTCACCGGACATCCGCGCAATGTGCCCGACAGCGTGCTGCGGATGATGCCGGCTGACGGCGGCGTGGTGATGGTCACCTTCGTGCCGGGCTTCGTGAACGAGCAGGTGCGGGCCTGGGGCGCCGCCCGCGCGGCCGAGGAGGCCCGGCTGAAGGCGCTCAACCCGGGCGACCCGGAGGCGGTTCGTCGCGGACTGGAGACCTGGACGGCCGCCCGGCCCGCGCCGCGCGCGACGATCGACGACGTGGTCGCCCACATCCAGCACGTGCGCGATGTGGCGGGGGTCGACCACGTCGGCCTCGGGGGCGACTTCGACGGCGTCGGCAGCCTGCCGGAAGGCGTGGAGGGCGTGGACGCCTACCCGCGGATTCTCGCCCGGCTGATGGAGAACGGCTGGAGCGAGGCCGACATCCGCAAGCTGGCCGGTGAGAACGTGCTCAGGGTTATGCGCGCGGTTGAGGCGGCGGCGGCGGCGAAGGCGGCGGAACGCCCGATCCTGGCGCGGCTTGAGCCCGCGGAGGCCCCGGAGTAACGCCGCCGCGACCTAGCGCCACCTTGCGCCCGCGCCCTGCCCGGCCCAGAGGCCCGCGGATGGCGCGGGGCTGGCGAACATCAGCGGGACTCGCGGCGGCCCTGTCCGCCCTGTTGCTGGCGCTCGTTCTGCGCGGGCTCGTCGCTCCGGGCTATATGCCGGAGTTCGACGGGCGCGGTTTCCGGATCGTGGTCTGCGAAGATCAGACCCCGCCGAACGCCCGGGCGGCCCACGCGCCCGCGCACCACGACCAGCACGGCGGCGAGGATCCGGCGCGGCCCGACTCCGTCTGCGCCTTCGCCGCCGCAGGTCCCGAGCTCGCGCCGGATGCGCCGCCTCCGCCGCCGCGGCGGTTGCTCGCCCTCTCCCCGTCGGAACCGGTTCGGCGCGCAGGACGGGCGCACATCCATGGTCCCCTGGAGGGGCCGCCGCCGCCCGCGCGGGCTCCGCCCCGGTTCGTCTGACCTGTCCTGCCCCAGAGGGCGAACCGTCCGACGACGGCCGCCCTGTTCCGCCGGCTGCCCGGCGTTCAGACCGAGCTCTTACCTATGACACTGACCCGAGGGGCCCTGGCCCTGGCTATCGGCGCGCCCATGCTCGCCGCCCTTCCCGCGCACGCGCAGGATCCATCCCTGCTGGACGAAATCGTCGTCACCGGCGTGCGCCGGGACGCCGTCGTCGACAGCGTTCGACCCGAAGCCGGCGCGGCCGTGACGGCCGACAGCTCCGGCCTGGTCGCCCGATTGCCGGGCGGCGCCCGCGTCGACAACGGCGGCCTGTCCGGACAGGTGCAGTACCGCGGCCTGTTCGGCGACCGCGTTCTGGTCCGGATCAACGGCCAGAGGTTCCATACCGGCGGACCGAACGCGATGGATCCGCCGCTCCACTACGCGCCCATGCCGCTGGTCGCCCGTCTCCAGGTCGACCGCGGGATCAGCCCCGTCCGCAACGGCCCCGCCCTCGCGGGCGGCGTGAACGCGGAGCTGAAACGGGTGGACTTCGGCCATGGCCGCGAATGGACGCCGGCCGGCGACCTCTCGGCGAACTGGCGCTCGGTCGACGATGCCCATGCGTTCGGCGGCGTGATCGGCTTGGCGAACGACCGGTTCCGGCTGAACCTGATCGGCGCCCGGGAGGAGGGGGGCGAAACGCGGTTCCCCGGCGGGGTGATCCGCGACAGCGCCTTCGAGCGGGACACCTACGGCGTGTCAGCCGGCGTGCGGGGCGGCGTGGGCGAACTGTCGCTGGACCTTCGCGGCCAGGAGACCGGCCCCACGGGAACGCCGCCGTTCAGCATGGACATCCGCTACTTCGACACCGACTTCGCGCGTCTGGCCTACTCCGGCCCGGCCGGCTCGGCGGTGCAGGTGGAGGCCTCGTTGGGACACAGCCGGGTCGAGCACGGCATGGACAATTTCAGCCTCCGCCCCGGTCCCGCCATGTCGACGATGCGCCGGCTGTCGCTGGCGGACGCCGAGAGCCTGTCAGGCGACCTGCGACTGGCGTTTGCCGCGTTTGGAGGTCGCCTCGGCCTCGGCGTCGACTTCGAGCGGGCGGACAAGTCGGTGAGCATCACCCATCCGGACAACCCCGCCTTTCTCGCCACCTCCCTGCCCGGAACCAAGACGCGGCGGCTGGGCGGGCACATCGAATGGCGTGGATCCCTGTCAGGGGTGCAGGCCGAGGTCGGCGCGCGCGCTGACGGCCACCGCGCCGAGGCCGGGCTCGCCCGCACCGGCCCCGCCCTGCCGATCGGCCCGACCCGGCTGGCGGCGGCGTTCAACGCCGGGGACCGCTCCTGGAGCGGCGGCGCCTTCGACGTCGCCGCGCGCTTCTGGCGTGAGCTGGGCGAGGTCACGCCGCGACTGACCCTGGCCCGGAAGACGCGGGCGCCCAATCCGGTCGAGCGCTTCTCCTGGCTGCCCACCGAGGCCAGCGGCGGGCTCGCCGACGGCAACATCTACGTTGGCGATCCGGAGCTCCGGCCCGAGGTCGCGTGGATCGCCGAGGCCGGCTTCGACTGGCGGCGCGGAGGGACGTGGGCGCGGCCGACGGTCTACTACCGACAGATCGACGACTACATCCAGGGCGTCGCATATGACGCCACGCCGGGCGTCGCGGACACCCTCGTCGAGATGGTGGCGGCGGCGAGCGGCGACCCCACGCCGCTGCGCTGGAGCAACGTCGACGCGGAGCTCTACGGTGTGGACGTCGACTTCGGCGCCGCCCTGACCGACCGCCTGCGCATTGAGGGCACGGCCAGCCACGTGCGTGGCCGCCGGCGGGATATCGAGGACGACCTCTACAGGATCGCGCCCCCGAACCTGCGACTGGCCGCGATCTGGGAGGAGGCGGACTGGTCGCTGGGCGTGGAGGCGACGGGCGCCCTGCGCCAGCGCAACGTCTCGACGACGAACGGGGAGGCGCCGACCGGCGGCCACGTCGTCGTCTCGGTGCGAGGCGAGCGGCGGCTGGGCGCCGGCGTCGCCATCGAGGCGGGCCTCGAGAACCTGTTCGATCGCGAGTACCGCCCGCATCTGGCCGGCCGCAACCGCGTGACCGGGTCCGACGTCGCCGTCGGCGACCGGCTCCCCGGCGCCGGCCGTGGCGTCTTCGTCGCGCTCCGAAGCGCCTGGTGAGGGCGGGGAGGGCCCGGCGGACGGCGGGCGCCGGGTCCTCTCCTCAGCCGCTTCGACCGGCGCAGCGACCGGGGCCGGGGCCGCTCCTCAGCGGACTTCGGCCGCGGCCCCGCGCCCGAGGATGAAGGCCGCGCCCGCGATGAGGAACGGCCCGCCGAGCAGGAGGTTGGTGGCTGGCGGGTTGTCGAGCAGCAGCAGCGGCGAGACGCCCGCGAGAAGGAACAACGCGCCGCCGACGCCCGGCCATCTCCAGGCGACCGCCAGGATGCCGAGGAGCACGAAGCTGGGCGTGAGGTGGACCAGGAAGCCCGCCAGCCGGTACGCCAGCGACCCGTCCATGCCCGGGACGTCGAGCGCGAACAGCGAAATGAAGCCGGCGCCGAGGATGGCGATGCCGCGGGCGGCGAGGATCAGGAACCGCTGCATGCCGAACATATGCGACGAGCAGAGGGGAGGCGTCTTGAGCGGGATCAAAACCCGCGAAGTCCCTCCCAGAGGGCGATGCCCGCGCTGACCGACAGGTTCAGCGACCGCGCGCCCGGTCGAATCGGGATCACGACCCGGGCGTCGGCCGCTGCGTGAACATGCTCGGGGGCGCCCGTCGGCTCGCTCCCGAACAACAGGACGTCGTCCTCGCGGAAGGCGAAATCCTGCAGCGGCGTCGCGCCCCTCGTCGTGAACAGCACCAGCCGGCCGGGGCCGCGGTCGCGCTGGAAGGCGTCCCAATCCGGGTGGCGCACGAGGTGCGACAACGGGCCGTAGTCCAGCGCCGCGCGCTTCATCGCCCGGTCGTCGAAACGGAAGCCGGTCGGCTCGATCACGTGCAGCTCCACCCCGAAGCAGGCGGACAGCCGGATGCATGCGCCGACGTTCTGCGGAATGGCTGGTTGAAAAAGCGCGAGACGCATTCTAAGGCCCTCATACGCGCGGCCCGGGGGCTTGTCGCGGCTCGAATGCGACTGCTTCGCAGGTGACAGCGACAGCGCTTTGCGGCGATGAGCCGCAAGCCGGGCCGGGGCGGGACGTACCGGAATTCGCTAGACCATCCATGCCGGACGAAACCGCGCTCCGATCGGGCGCGGACTGCGGCGTACGAGGAGTGACACGTGGCCGAATCGGTCGTGACGGAAGGCGAGGGCGGCGACGCCACCCGCCGGGACTTCATCCATATCGCGGCCGGCGCGGCCGCCGTCGGCGCGGGGGCCATGGCCATCTGGCCGCTGGTCAACCAGATGAACCCGGCCGCCGACACCCTGGCGCTGGCGTCGATCGAGTTCGACATGACCAAGGTCCAGGAAGGCCAGCAGGTCGTGATCAAGTGGCAGGGCAAGCCGGTGTTCGTGCGATACCGCACCCCGGCCGAGATCCAGGCCGCCGCCGCCACGCCGCTGTCGGACCTCAAGGATCCGCAGACCGACGCCGAGCGCGTCAAGGAAGGCCACCAGCAGTATCTCGTGGTGCTGGGCAACTGCACCCACCTGGGCTGCGTGCCGACCTTCGGCACCGGCGACTACGGCGGCTGGTTCTGCCCCTGCCACGGCTCGCACTACGACACCTCCGGCCGCATCCGTAAGGGTCCGGCGCCGCTGAATCTGGTGGTGCCCGACTACGAATACGTGTCCGACACCCGGATCAAGATCGGCTGAGGACGGACGAGAGACCCATGAGCGATCACGAATCCACCTACGTCCCCAAGACCGGCGTCGAGAAGTGGCTCGACAGCCGCCTGCCGATCGTCCGCTTCGGCGCCGACTACATGTCGCTGCCGACTCCGAAGAACCTCAACTACTGGTGGACCTTCGGCGGCATCCTGGCCCTCTGCCTGGCGGTGCAGATCGCCACCGGCATCGTGCTGGCGATGCACTACGTCCCGAACGTCGAGCTGGCCTTCGCCTCCGTCGAGCGCATCATGCGTGACGTCAACGGCGGCGACCTGATCCGCTACACCCACGCCAACGGCGCCTCGATGTTCTTCATCGCGGTGTACCTGCACATGCTGCGCGGCCTGTACTATGGCTCGTACAAGGCGCCGCGCGAGATGATCTGGATCGTCGGCTGCGTGATCTTCTTCCTGATGATCGCCACCGCCTTCCTCGGCTACGTCCTGCCGTGGGGCCAGATGTCCTACTGGGGCGCCGAGGTGATCACCAACCTGATCGGCGCCATCCCGGTGATCGGCGAGCCGATCCTGATCTGGCTGCGCGGCGGTCCGGCGATCGACAACGCCACCCTCAACCGCTTCTTCTCGCTGCACTACCTGCTGCCGTTCGTCATCGCCGGCTGCGTCGTGCTGCACCTGTGGGCCCTGCACCACGCCGGCCAGAACAACCCGGTCGGCATCCTGATCCCCAAGGACCGCCTGAAGAAGGACACCGTCCCCTTCCACCCGTACTTCACGGTCAAGGACGGCTTCGCGATCGTGCTGTTCCTGATCCTGTTCGCGGTCTTCGTCTTCTTCATGCCGAACGCCCTGGGCCACGCCGACAACTACATCCCGGCCAACCCGCTGCAGACCCCGGCGCACATCGTGCCCGAATGGTACATGCTGCCGTTCTACGCGATCCTGCGCGCCATCCCGGACAAGTTCGGCGGCGTGCTGGCGATGTTCGGCGCGATCGGCGTGCTGTTCGTCCTGCCCTGGCTGGACACCTCCAAGGTGCGCTCGATGCGCTACCGCCCGGCGATGCGGACCTTCTTCGTGATCTTCGTGCTGGTGGGCCTCGGCCTCGGCTGGTGCGGCGCCCAGCTGCCGGACGCGCCGGTGATCCCGGGCATGCCCAGCTTCACCCTGATGGACGGGCAGCTGAACAGCTACCTCTGGCTGACCCGCCTGTTCACCGCCTACTACTTCGCCTTCTTCCTGATCATCATGCCGATCGTCGGACTGCGCGAGACGCCGCTGCCGATCCCGGCGACCATCTCGGAGCCCGTCCTGCCCGGCGGCGACGCGATGACGGCGGCGGCTCCGGCCGCGGCCGAGAAGAAGGGCTGATGGCGACCATGAACCTCGAGACTTCGATGCGCTCCATGAAGAAGACCCTGGCGCTGGTCGCCGCCGCCGCCGGCCTGGTGCTGGCGGCCCAGCCGGCCGCCGCGGCCGAGGGTGGCCACGGCTACGCCCTTCGCGACGGCAACTTCAGCTTCGAGGGCCCGTTCGGGACCTTCGACCAAGGCCAGCTCCAGCGCGGCTACAAGGTGTATCGCGAGGTCTGCGCCTCGTGCCACAGCATGGACCTGATGCACTTCCGCACCCTCGCGGAGCCGGGCGGGCCGTTCTACGACGCCCACCAGGCCAGCGCCGCCGAGAACCGCTACGTCAAGGCGTTGGCGGCGGAGGTGCAGGTGGCGGACATCGACACCGAGACCGGCGAGTCGGTGATGCGCGACGGCACCGCGGCCGACCGCTTCCCCAACCCCTATCCGAACGCCACCGCCGCGGCGGCGGCGAACGGCGGGGCCGCCCCGCCGGACCTTTCGGTGATGGCCAAGGCCCGCCACGGCGGCGCCGGCTACATCTACTCGCTGCTCACCGGCTACGCTCCGCCGCCCGAGGGCCTGCAGATCCGTCCCGGCCAGTACTACAACGCCTACATGGCCGGCGATCTGACGCCGTTCATGCCCGAGGGCGCCCACGTGCCGCCGGGCGGGTTCATCGCCATGCCGCCGCCGCTGATGGACGGCCAGGTGACCTACGACGACGGCTCGCCGGAGACGGTCAACCAGTACGCCAAGGACGTGGCCGCCTTCATCGCCTGGGCCTCTGATCCCAAGCAGGTGCAGCGCAAGCAGTCCGGCGTCGGGACGCTGATCTTCCTGCTGCTCTTCGCCGGCGTGACCTACATGAGCTACCGCCGGATCTGGAAGGGCGTGGCGCACTAGCGCCGCCCCCTCCCCACCGGACGACAGCGCCCGCCGGAGCCCCGCTCCGGCGGGCGTTTTCGTCCGGCGGACCCGCTGTTGCCAGTCGTGACCAAGTGCTTTATAAAGCAAAGCACAGGAGGCGGGTCATGAAACAGGTTCTTTCACTCCTTGCGGCGGCGGCCATGCTGACGGCCCCCGCGGTCGCCGCGGCCCAGGAGCTCCACCCGGCCGGCACCGCGGAGCAGCGGGCGGCGATGCAGGCCCTGGCTTGGATGGACGGCGAATGGGTGGGCGAGGCCACGATCTACGCGGGACCCGGCCGCACCCTGGTCCAGCCCCACACCGAACGCGTCGGCCCGATGCTCGGCGGTTCGATCAAGGTCATCGAGGGGCGCACGGGCGGCCGCGACGACGCAGCCGCCTTCAACGCCTTCGCCGTGGTCTCGTGGGACGACGCGGCCGACCGCTACACCCTGCGCTCGTACGCCAACGGGCAGGCGGGCGACTTCGCGATGACCGCCTCCCCGGAGGGGTTCAGCTGGACCGTCCCCTCGCGAGGCGGCGAGATTCGCTACGTCACGACCTTCCGCGACGGCGAATGGCGCGAGGTCGGCGACTTCGTGCTGCCGGGCCGCGAGCCGATGCGGGTGATCGAGCTGCGCCTGCGCCGTCGCGGCGACACGGACTGGCCCGCAGGCGAACCGGTTCTGCCCTGAGCCGCATCGACAGGTCCCGGACGACGCCCTAGGGTCGCCACCCTGTTCAAGGCCGAGGGTGATCTGTTCATGCGTCTGACCGCTTCCGCCGCCGCGCTCGCCGGCGTCCTGCTCGCCTCCTGCGCGACCACTGCGCCGTCCGGCGGCGACGCCGCCGCCCTGTTCGACCCGGCCCGGCTGTCCGAGCATGTGCGGGTCCTCGCCGACGACAGCTACCAGGGCCGCGGCATCGCCACGCCGGCGGAAGACATGGTGGTCCGCTACCTCAGCGAGCAGTACGCCGCCGCCGGGTTCGAGCCGGGCGGTCCGAACGGGGCCTGGACCCAGGACGTGGCGCTCAACCGGTTCACCACCTCGGACGTGGAGGCGCGCCTGGAGGTCGGCGGCGCGACCCTCCCGCTGGCGCAGGGCCGCGAGATCGTGGTCTCGACCCGCCTGCCGGGCTCGCAGGTCGACCTCCGGGACAAGCCGCTGGTGTTCGTCGGCTACGGCATCGACGCCCCGGAGCGGAACTGGGACGACTTCAAGGACGTGGACGTGCGCGGCAAGGTCATCGTAGTCTTGGTCAACGACGCCGACTTCGAGCAGCCCGAGCTCGACACCTTCAACGGCCGCGCCATGACCTACTACGGCCGGTGGACCTACAAGTACGAGGAGGGCGCCCGGCAGGGCGCCGCCGGGGTGATCATCGTCCACGAGACGGCTCCCGCCTCCTACGGCTGGCCGACGGTCCAGAACAGCTGGTCGGCGCCGCAGTTCGACATCGTCCGGCAGAACGCCGCCGCCGAGCGGGCGCCGATGGAGGCGTGGATCCAGCGCGACGTCGCGGTCGACCTGTTCCGCCGCGCCGGCCTCGACTTCGAGGCGCTGAAGACCGCGGCGCGCAGCCGCGACTTCCGCCCGGTGGAGCTGCCGGGGGCGACCTTCAGCGGTTCGTTCGACGTGGCCACCAGCCGGGTCACCACCCGCAACGTGATCGCGCGCCTGCCCGGGACCACCCATCCGGACGAGACGATCCTCTACACCGGCCACTGGGACCACATCGGCGTCGGCGAACCCGACGCCAATGGCGACGCCATCTTCAACGGGGCGGTCGACAACGCCACGGGTACGGCCGGCCTGCTGGAGCTGGCCCGGGCCTTCGGCCAGGGACCGCGGCCGGAGCGCTCGATCGTGATGATCAGCTTCACCGCCGAGGAGAGCGGCCTGCTCGGGTCGGAATACTACGCGGCCAATCCGGTGTGGCCGCTGGAGACCACGGTGGCGGGCTTCAACATCGACGCCATGAACGTCTACGGCCGCGTCGCCAACGTCGACGTGATCGGCTACGGCCAGTCGGATCTCGACGAACGCGTCGAGGCGGCGGCGGAGGGGCAGGGCCGCGCCATTCGCCCGGACGCCAATCCCGCGGCCGGCAGCTACTTCCGGTCCGACCACTTCCCGCTGGCCAAGCGGGGTGTGCCGATGGCCTATGTCGACGGCGGGGGCGAGTTCCTCGACGAGCCGATCGCCGCCCGCAACGCCGCCCGGGACGAGTACACCGCCCGCCGCTATCACCAGGCTGATGACGAATGGTCGGCGGACTGGGACCTGCGCGGCCAGGCGGAAGACCTGGCGCTGATCTACGGCCTCGGTCTCGACCTGGCGAACAGTCGCGACTGGCCGCAGTGGAAGCCGGGCTCCGAGTTCGGCCCGGCCCGCGCCGCCAGCGAGGTCGCCCGGCGTCGCTGATCGCGGCAGATGACGAAAACTTAACGGGCGGCCCCGGCGGGCCGCCCTAGAGTGCGCCCGGTCAATCCGGGATGGAGTCCTTGATGTTTCGCAGATTCACCGCCGGCGTCGCCCTCGCCGCCGTGCTTCTCGCCGCCGGCGCCGCCGCGGCCCAGGACTTCTCCGCCGAGCGGATCAGCAACGACATCCGCACCATCAGCGCCGACGAGTTCCAGGGGCGCTATCCCGGCACGGAAGGCGAGCGGATGACCCTCGCCTGGCTGCAGGGGCAGTACGAGGCGATGGGGCTCCAGCCCGGCGGCCCCGACGGCCAGTGGCTGCAGCCGGTCGAGCTGAAGCGCTTCACCCCCGTCGAGGGCGCGACGGCGAGCTGGACCGGCCCCGACGGGGCGACGCACCCGCTGACGGTCGGGACCGACCTGGTGGTGCGGGCGGCGACCAACGACGGCCGGGCGAGCGTCCGCGACGCGGGGGTGGTCTTCGCCGGCCACGGCATCTACGCCCCCGAGCGCAACTGGGACGACTACGGCGACCTGGATGTGCGCGGGAAGGTCGTCGTGGTGGTGGCCGGGGAGCCCGACGGCGAGCTGTTCAACGGGCCGTATGCGACCAACTACCAGTCCGGGGCCTACAAGGCCGACGAGGCCTTCCGGCGGGGCGCGATCGGCGTCCTCACCCTCGTTCCCCAGGGGGCGGGCTCGCCCCAGTGGCAGGGGCTCGTGCGCGCCAACGCCCGCACGCGGACGATGACCCCGGGCGCGGCCGACCTCGAGTTCTCGGGCGCGCTCAACCACGACACGGCGGCGGCCTGGGCCGCGGCGGCCGGGCTGGACATCACGCAGTTGCCGGACATCGCCGGCGGCACCTTCCGGGCGGTGGCGCTCGAGGGCGTGTCCCTGTCCGTGGACGCTGCGGAGACCATCGACACCCTGGTGACCCACAACCTTCTGGCGCGCATCCCCGGGACCGAGCGTCCCGAGGAGACCATCATCTATTCGGCGCACTGGGATCACGTCGGCGGCGCCGGCCAGCACCCGGGCGTCGAGGGCGACAACATCTGGAACGGCGCCTGGGACAACGCCTCGGGCACCATCGGCGTGCTGGAGATGGCGCGGCAGCTGAGCCGGGCGCCGCGGCCGGAGCGGTCGATCGTCTTCGCGCACATGGCCGCCGAGGAGATGGGTCTGCTGGGCGCGTACGGCTATGCGGCCGATCCGGTGTACCCGCTCGAGACCACGGTCGCCGACATCAACATCGACATGCTGCCCCTGTCCGGCCCGACCCGCGACATCCCGATCTTCGGCAAGGGGCAGAACGAGCTGGAAGACCGGCTGCAGGCGCTGGCCGAGCCGCTCGGGCGTTATGTCTCCGACGACGGCATGCCGGAGCAGGGCTTCTACTACCGCTCGGACCACTTCCCCTTCGCCCGCATGGGCGTGCCGGCGATCATGCCGTGGCACGGCTGGGACTGGGTTGAGGGCGGCCGCGCGGCCGGCGAGGCGGCCTGGCGGGCGAAGTTCGCCGCCGACTATCACCAGCCGTCCGACGAATGGTCCGCCGACTGGGATCTGACCTCGGCGGTCGAGAACCTGACCCTGCTTTACCACCTGGGCCTCGACCTCGCGAACAGCGAGGACTGGCCGGGCTGGAAGCCGACCTCGGAGTTCGCGGTGGTCCGCGCCCGTTCCGACGCGGCGCGGCAATAGGGCGCGAGGCGTGGCCGTCGTCATCCGTCCGCTGACCGGCGACGGCTCGCCGCCCGCCGGGGGCCAGTACGCCCAGGCGGCCGAGGTGACCGGCGCGACCCGCTGGCTCTACCTCTCGGGCCAGATTCCGGTCGCCCCCGACGGCTCGCTGGCGGCGGACTTCACCGGCCAGTGCGAGCAGGTGTGGGACAACCTCGAGACCCAGCTGCGCGCCGCCGGCATGACGCTGGACAACCTGGTCAAGGCAACCACCTTCCTGTCCGACCGGAAATACGCCCTGGAGAACCGCGAGGTCCGCCTCCGCCGCCTCGGCGGCCGCCAGACGGCCCTGACGGTGATCGTGGTCGACCTCTTCGAAGGCGAGTGGCTGGTCGAGATCGAGGCGGTGGCGGCGGCGTGAGGCCCTTCGGGCGGACCGGAGCGTGCATGGCTCCGTCGGCTGAAGATCGCGCGCGGTTTCCCGGCAGAGCAGGGGCCGGACTGACGGCTGCGTTCAGCCGCCGACGCTCAACCCCGGCCGCTCGTTGTCCCAGATCATGTGCAGGATCGACCACAGGCCGTCCGGCCCCCGGCACAGCTGGATCGAGTTGATCCCGCGCCGCTCCGGCTCAAGGTCGGCCGGGTCGTTGCGGGCCTCGTAGACGCTCCAGACATGGGCCATGTTGCCGAAGACGGAGATCCGGCGATCGATCTCGGTTTCGAAGAACCCGGTGGTCTCGAAGAAGGGCGTGACGTTCGCCTCGTACGCGTCGCGGCCCATGACCAGCATCGCCGGCCGGCCGTCGGCGTCCAGCCAGGTGCGGGCCTGGCGGCTGTCGGGGTGGAAGATCTCGCGCTGGGTCGCCCAGTCGCGCGGCCCGGCCGGGCCCGAAATGCAGGCGTACATGGCGTCGACCACCGCCCCGATGTCGGACCGGTCCACCATCAGGCGCGCTTCCGGACGAAGACCGTGCCAGCTGAATAGCCGGCGCCGAAGCTGCAGATCAGTCCGACCTCGCCCGGGGCGAAACCGTCGTGGTGCAGGTGGAAGGCGATGATCGAGCCGGCCGAGGAGGTGTTGGCGTAGTCGTCGAGGATGATGACGTTCTCCTCCGCCGTCGGCTCGCGCCCCAGCACCTTGCGGCCGATCAGCTCGTTCATGTTGATATTGGCCTGGTGCAGCCACAGGCGCTTCAGCGTCGCCGGATCGAGCCCCAGGTCGCGGGCGTGGTCGACGATCATCTCCGCCACCATCGGCACCACGTCCTTGAACACCTTCCGCCCCTGCTGGACGAACATCTTGTCGGTCAGGCCGGTGGCGGCGGCCGGCTCGGCGCCGCCGGTCGGCAGGGCCGCCCTGTTCAGGAAGCCGAAATTGTTGCGGATGTTGTTCGAGAAGACGGTCTTCAGCCGCGTGCCGAGGATCTCCCAGCCGTCCACGGCCTGGTCGGCGGCCTCGACGATCACCGCCGTGGCGACGTCGCCGAAGATGAAGTGGCTGTCGCGGTCCCTGAAGTTCAGGTGGGCCGAGCAGATCTCGGGATTGACCATCAGCACGGCCTTCACGGAGCCGGAGGCGATGAAGTCGGCGGCGGTCTTCAGGCCGAAGGTGGCCGAGGAGCAGGCGACGTTCATGTCGAAGGCGAAGCCCTCGATCCCCAGCGCCTGCTGCACCTCGATGGCCATGGCGGGATAGGGGCGCTGCATGTTGGAGGCGGCGCAGATCACCGCGCCGATCTCCGACGCCGGCTTGCCCCAGCGCGCCAGCGCGTCCCGGGCCGCCTTCACCGCCATCTCGGCGAGGACCGACAGGTCCTCGTTCGGGCGCTCGGGCAGGTGCGGCGTCATGCGCTCGGGGTCGAGCACGCCCGCCTTGTCCAGCACGAAGCGCTGCTTGATGCCCGACGCCTTCTCGATGAACTCGACCGACGAGTGGGTCAGCGCCTCCATCTCGCCCGCCGCGATGTCGGCCGCGTGGTCGGCGTTGAAGCGGTCAGCCCAGGCGTTGTAGGCGGCGACCAGCTCCTCGTTGGAGATCGACTGTTCCGGCGTGAACAGGCCGGTGGCGGCGATGACGGCTTGGGTCATGGATTCCCGTGCGCCCGGGGCGCGTTCTGTTTCTGGACGGACTGATACGCCGCTCAGACGTCCCGGTCGAGACGGGCCAGCAGGCGTTCGGCGGCGGCGAGGTGCAGGCGCTCGACCATGCCGCCGTCGAGGCGGATGGCGCCCTTTCCGGCGGCCTCGGGGGAGGCGAAGGCGGCGACCACCGCCCGGGCGCGCGCGACCTCCTCCGGGGCGGGCGAGAAGGCGGCGTTGGCGGGCCCGATCTGCGCGGGATGGATCAGGCTCTTGCCGTCGAAGCCGTAGAGACGGGCCTGGGCGCACTCGGCCGCGAAGCCCGCGGCGTCGGTGAAGTCGTTGAACACGCCGTCGACGGCCAGCAGTCCGCGGCTGCGGGCGGCGGCGACCGTGGCCGCCAGCCACGGCTTCAGCGGCTCCCGCTCCGCCGAAGGGCCGGTTCCCAGTCCAAGGGCGAGGTCGTTGACGCCGAGCATCAGCCCTTCCAGCGGCGTGTCCGCGGCCGCCCGGGCCAGGTCGGGCAGCGCCAGCAGCGCGGCGGGGGTCTCGACCATGGCCCAGAGCGCCGTCCCTTCCGGCAGGCGCGCCGCCAGCGCGTGCACGTCGCCGCCGTCGCTGACCTTGGGCGCCACGATCAGGGAGACGCCGGTCCCCGCCAGGGCCGCCAGATCGTCCGCGCCCCATTCGGTGTCGAGCCCGTTGATGCGCACCGCCGCCCGCGGCCCCCAGCCGCCGGCGCGGACCGCCGCGGCCGCGGCGCGACGGGCGTCGGCCTTGGCCTCCGGGGCGACGGCGTCCTCCAGATCCAGCACCGCCACGTCGCAGGGGAGGGCGCGGGCCTTCTCGATGGCGCGCGGATTGCTGGCCGGCAGGAACAGGACGCTGCGGGCCGGTCCCATCAGACGCGCCCGGTCACCGGCACCAGCGCCCCGGTCATGGCGCGGCTTTCCGGCGACGCCAGGAACAGCATGACCCGCGCCAGGTCCGCGGGGCGGACCCAGGTCGCCGGATCGGCGTCGGGCATGTCGCGGCGGTTCTGTTCGGTGTCGAGGATCGACGGCAGCACGGCGTTCACGGTCACGCGGGTGGCCTTCAGCTCTTCCGCCAGGCTTTCGGTCAGCCGGTGCACCCCGGCCTTCGAGGCGGCGTAGGCGCCCATGCCGGCCGCGGCCTTGACGGCGCCGGCGGCGCCGACGTTGACGATCCGGCCCTCGTCCGAGCGACGGAGGTGCGGCAGGGCGGCGCGGCTGGCGTTCAGGGCGGTGACGAGGTTGAGCGCGTACATGCGGTCCCACGCCGGCTCGGCCGCCTCGGCGGTCTGCCAGACGAAGCCGCCCGCAATGTTGAGCAGGGCGTCCAGCCGGCCGAAATGCGCCGCGGCCGCATCGATCGCCCGGCTCGCCGCCGACGCGTCGGTCAGGTCCACCCCGCCCAGTTCAAGCACGCCGGGCGGCGCCGTCCGCCCCGAGGCGTGGTCGATCACCGCAATCTTCAGTCCGTCGGCCTGCGCCGCCTCGACCACGGCCCGGCCCAGCGCGCCGTGCCCGCCGGTCACCACGATCACCCGTTCCGCCATCGCGTCCTCCTCTGTGACCGAGGGCTTAGCAGATGATCAGGCGGCGAACACCTTGGCCATCAGCCGCTCCAGCGCCTCCGCGTCGATCCCGTCGAACGCCGCCTTTTCGGTGGCGTCGACGTCGAACACGGCGATCAGGCGCCCATCCCCGTCGGAGACCGGAACCACGATCTCGCTGGCCGACCGGCTGTCGCAGGCGATGTGGCCGGGAAAGGCGTGCACGTCCTCGACGATCTGGGTGGTCCGGGTCGCCGCCGCCGCGCCGCAGACGCCACGCCCGAACGGGATGCGCAGGCAGCCGAGGGTGCCTTGGTAGGGGCCGACCACCAGCTCCCTCTCCCGGGACGGATCGACGACGTAGAAGCCGGTCCAGAAGAAGGCGGGAAAGGCGTCGGCCAGCATCGAGGCCACGGTCGCCATGCGGGCGACGCGGTCGGGTTCGCCCTCCAGCACCGCGAGAATCTCCGCCTCGACTTCGGCGTAGCGTTCCGCCTTGTCGGCGGGGCGATCGTCGCGGGCGACGTAGGTCATCAGCGGTCTCCGGAAGGGGCGGCTGATATAGGCGGCGACGCCCTTTCTGGCGAGAGGGCGGCTCGCCCGTCCAGCGAATCGCAAGCGTCTGATTCGCTTCGGAAGTCGGCGGGCGACCGCACAAAATGGCCGCTCCACGGCAACGCTTTGTCGCAAAACGGCGTTAACCTTGACAGGACCTTAACTGGACCGGACTGTCGCGGTCCCGCAAAGGTTAACGACCGGGCGCGGCCCGACCAGAGGGGTGCGAGGGAGTATGGCCGAGGGCGAAGCCACACACGAACGACGCTCGCGCGACGGCCGCTCCCGGGGACCGGTGGCGGTGGCTGCGGTGGCGGGGGTGCTGGCGTTAACCGCGCTGGGCATGGTGTCCTGCGGCGACCGTGGCGGCGTCCGCTTCTGGCAGGGCGGCGCCAGCGACGGCAACAGCTGCCCGAGGCCCGCCTCCCTCACCGGCTCAGAGTTCAACGCCCAGGAGACGGGACTGAGGGCGCTCCGGCGCGCGGCCTTCCGCGGCGACTTCTTCGCCCAGCTGGAGCTGGGGTCGCGCTATTCCGCCGTGCGCGCCACCGACAAGAACATCGAGGATCCGATCGAGAGCGCCACCTGGTACGCCATGGCGCTGGCCAACGACGAGGGCTACGCCCCGATCAACCGGGTGCGGCGTGACGGCTGGGGCGGGTGGCGGCCGCTGTCGAAATACGACGACTGCCGCGCCTGGGAACGCCACACGGCCTATCTCCGGCTGGACCGCCTGCTGGGGCAGATGACCCGGGAGGAGCAGGAAGCCGTCCGGGACCGGGTGATCTACGTCCTGTCGACCCAGGACGCCGAGGGCTATCGCACCCTGGCCCGCCTGCACGACGGCCTGTACGGCCCCTTCGGCGAGCCTGAGGACAATCGCGAGGCGCGCGAGGCGTGGGGCCGGGGCGGCGATCATCTCGGCGGCGGGGAGCGGCGACGGCGCGGCTACCAGGCGGCGGTCAACCTGTTCCAGCGGAACGACGTCGACGCCTACCTCTACAACTATCTGGCCGTGCAGACCGGCGACGTCGGCGCCTATGTGCTGATGAGCGACTTCGAGCGCTCGGCGCCGGGCCGCAGCCGCTATCGCAGCTTCGTCGAGGCCAAGGCGCGGCAGTGGACCCCGCCGTTCGAGTTCTACCCGAACGAGGCGCCGCAGTCCGGGGTGCCCTTCTCCGACGAAAGCCGTCCGCGCGGCGACGCCTCGGAATACGCCCTGTCGCGGATGGGCGGCGAACTGCCGTTCATCCACGTCGGCCGCGCCCTGCGCTATCTCGGCGTGACGGACGCCGCGCCCCAGCGGCCGGAGGATCTGTCGAAGCGGCAGATCGAGACGCTCGAGGCCATGCTCGGCCACGCCATGGAGGGGCGCCTGTCGCACCTGGAACGGGTGCGGGCGATCCAGCTCGCCGCCGTCAACGGCTCCTCGGAGGCGCAGCTGGTGCTGGCGGTGATGTACGCCGAGGGCGTCGGCCTCCCGGCCGATTATGCGCGCGCCTTCAAATGGTTCGAGGAGGCGGCGCGGCAGGGGAGCCCCGAAGCCAAGTTCGCCATGTCCAGCTACTTCGCCCTGGGGGTGTCGGGGGTCGCCGACCAGGACAAGGCCCAGGCCGTCGCCCTGCGCATCGACTCCGCCCTGTCGGGTTTCGGCCCCTCGGCGGGCCGGCTGCAGGCGGTGCTGGCCCAGGTCTCCCGTTCGCAGCGCCGCTAAGGAGGGCGAGAACCCATGACGATCCGCACCCCGCACGGCCTGATCGGCGCCGCCGCCGGAATTGCGGCGGCCCTCGCGGCCTTCGCCCTGCTCGACGCGCCGACGGCGCGCGCCCAGGTGGCCGCCAAGGTGGAGAGCCAGACGCGGCCCAACTTCGGCCTGCTGCTCGACCCGCCGGCCCGGACGTATCGCAACCGCGGCGCGCATCATCGACGCTACGACTATCGACGCCACCGTCCCGACCGGGGCCCCGACTGGCGCCCCGGCGGGTACCGCCCGGGCAGCGAGGAGATCGTGCTGGTCGACTGCGGCGGCAATCCCGGCGCCGGCGCGGTGGAGGACGCGGTGCGCCGCGTCCGCCCCGGCGGGACCCTGGTTCTGCGGGCCCGCGGCGGGCCCTGCGTGGGGTGGCTGAACATCGACAAGCCGCTGACCCTCATCGGCGAGGGCGGCTTCGATCCCCGCGACTGGGAGCGGAGCGCCCAGCTGACGCTGCAGGCGCCTGACGGCCTGCCCTGCATGACCGTGGCGCAGGGCGTGCGGGTCGAGATCCGCGACGTCGTGTTCGCCTCGCCGAGGGCGGGCGACGCCGCCTGCGTGGTCGGCTACGGGGCCGAGATCGTGATGAACCGGGTCGGCTTCCGGCACGCCGGGGATGAGGCGGCGATCTACGCCGACGGCGGGCTGCTGGACATCCGCAACGCCGTGCTCGACGCCCAGACCATCGCTCCGGCCATCGTCGCCGACGGGGCGGTGCTGAACGCCTGGGAGCTGACGGTGCTGGGCGCCCAGTCGGGCATGGAGCTGACTCCCGGCCCCGGCCAGACCTCGCGCATCGCCGCCACCACCCTCAAGGGCACGAACGCGCCCAACAGCTTCGGCCCTCGCTCGATCGGCCTGCTGATCCGCTCGGGCCGCGATTACGGCCGGGTCGAGATCGAGAACGCCGCCGTCTGCGGCTATGTGGAGGGCGTGGTGGTCGAGGGCGCCTCCGTCGCGATCAAGGACAGCCGCATCTGCCGGGCGGACAAGGGGGCGGTGCTCTACAGCGGCGAGCTCCGGCTTGAGGACAGCCGCATCCGGGCCTCCACCGTCGGCGTCGCCGCCGCTGCAGGACATGCCGTGATCGTCGACAACGTCTTCGCCGGCGGGATGGACGAGGTGATCTACCGCGAGCCCCGCGCCAGCGTGGAGGCGCACGGCAACCGCGTCTGGTCGCAGTCCGTCTGCCGACCGTCCTTCCGCGACCGCTACCGCGGACGTTACGAACCCTACTGGCGTCCCGGCGACGGCTGGGAGTGCGCCCACGGCTCCTATCCGCGCGAGTGGTGGGACGCCGAGGACGGCCTGTTCGGCCTGCCGTACTATGACGACGGCTATCAGCTGGACGGGTACGACCGGTACCGCGACGGCTACGGCTGGTACGACCGCGACGGGCGCTACATCGGCGACGACCGCTGGCGCGGCGAGGATCGCTGGCGGCGCGGCGGCGGCTGGGGCTGGTGAGGCGCGCGCGGGGAACGACCGCCGCGCCCGGCGGCTGTCCCCGCCATGACCAGTCCGCTCCAGGCCAAGGATGACCAGTGGCGTGAGCGCCGCGCAAACGCCAGCGTTCCGGTGTTCGACCCCGGGATGTCGCCTCCGGGTACGGACGCCGAGGCGGGCGGCGCTCCCGCGGCGGGAGGCGGGCAGGCGGGGCGGACGGAGACGGGCGAAGGCCGGCGGCCTCTCCCCATCATCCCCGAAGGCGAAACCGGCGGCGGTCTGCGCGCGCCCCCCAAGGTCTGGTATGCGATCGCCGTCGCCGTCGCCCTTCTCTTCGCCCTCGTCGCCGCCATTTCCGTTTTCCGCTGACCCGCGCCCTCTCGCGCGACGGGCGTCCTTACGGAACAAAGAGCGAACAAACAGGTTGACGGACGCGCGGGCCAGGCTTCACAACGACCTCCGGACAGGAGGCGCGAATGACGGCGGAGGATCGCGAGCGGCTGGCGGGCGGACTGGTGCAGGCGAGGCTGAACCCCGCCAGCGCCGACGGCCGCGCCGGCCTCGGCGCCCTGCTGCGCGAGCTGGAACGAGCGTCACCGGGCGCCCTGCGGCGGATCAGCGCCGAGATCGAGGCGCGCCTGCGGTAGGCCCGGCAGGACTCGAACCTGCAACCAGACCGTTATGAGCGGTCGGCTCTAACCATTGAGCTACGGGCCCGCCGTGGCGGCGGCCTCGCCTAGCAGGCGCCGGCGGGGCTTGCAAAGCGGCATCCACGTCCCGGGAGCCGCCCCTGTCCGTCAATGAACGGAACCTGCCGACGATCCTGCACGCTTGTTCAGGCGTGAACGGCCAAGGTGTCGCCACGGTCCGCGCCCAGCATCGGGAACGACGGACCGCCCCGCATCAGGAGACCTCCATGAACCGCCCCGTCCCCGCCGCCCGGATCGCGCCCGCGCCCGCCCTGTCCAGCCGCGCGCTGCTCGTCAGCGGCGGCCTGCTGGCCGCGGCCGCCCTGGCCCTCGCCGCGCCCGCCGCCCGCGCCCAGTCGCAGCCCGAGGGCGGCGCCCCGCTGACCATCCAGGCGGTGACCGAGCGCCCGGCGCTGAACCTGTCGGCCTATGGCGAGGTCAAGGCGGCGCCGGACATGGCGACCATCACTTTCGGCGTCGCCACCGAGGCCGCCACCGCCGCCGAGGCGATGAGCCAGAACGCGGCGCAGATGAACAGGGTCATGGCCGCCCTGCGGCGGGCCGGCATCGCCGAGCGCGACGTCCAGACCTCCGGGCTCAACCTGTCGGCCCAGTACGACTACCAGCAGAACGAGCCGCCCCGGCTGCGCGGCTATCAGGCCGTGAACCGCGTCACGGTGGTGATCCATGATCTGGAGCGGGTCGGTTCGACCGCCGACGCCGTCGTCGCCGCCGGGGTCAACCAGATCGACGGCATCAGCTTCGGTCTCGAGGATCCCACGGCCGCCGAGAACCGCGCCCGCCAGCTGGCGGTGCGCAACCTGCAGGCCAAGGCCGCGCTCTACGCCGACGCGCTCGGGGTCCGTCTGGGCGGGATCCGCTCGCTGACCGAAGGCGGCGGCTATGCGCCCCAGCCGCCGCGCCCGATGTACGCCCGGGCCGAGATGGCCATGGACGCCGGCTCGACCCCCGTCGCGGCCGGGGAGCTGACGGTGCGGATCGACATCACCGGCGTCTACGATCTGGCGCGCTGATTCCGCCGGAGAGGGGAGGGCGGCCGGGCCGTCCTCCCGATCCCGCTCAGTCGACCGACCGGGCCAGCATCAGGCCGACGGCGACGTTCAGCACCGTGGCCACCATGGCGATGGCCAGGGTCGTCACCGAGTCGAGCTGCAGCATGAACAGCGGCGCGCTCCACGGCAGGCCTGTGACCGTGAGCGGAAGAAAGGTGACCCGTTCGGCCGGCATGCCCAGCAGGGCGAGGCCGGTCGGCAGCGCCAGCATGAGCGCTCCGGCGGCGGCGACCAGATAGGCGCCGTACAGGGGCCAGCGAACGGCGCGCAGGGTGCGGTTCATGTCGATCCTCCGGAGCGGAGGAGAGGCCCGGAGGCGCGCGCCGTCAAGCGCCCCGGACGATCTCGAAGGCGACGTTCAGGCCGCCGGCTTGATCTCGTTCCGGTCGCCGAGCAGCACCACCGTCGGCGACCACTGGCGGGCCTCCTCCTGCGGCAGCTGGCCGTAGGTGACCACGATGACCTTGTCGTTCTTCTGGACCAGCCGGGCGGCGGCGCCGTTGACGCCGATGACCTTCGAGCCGCGCGGCGCCTCGATGGCGTAGGTGGTGAAGCGCGCCCCGTTGGTGATGTTCAGCACGTCCACCTGCTCGTGCGGCAGGATGCCGGCCGCGTCCAGCAGGTCGGCGTCGATGGCGATCGAGCCCTCGTAATCGAGATCGGCCTGGGTCACCGTCGCCCGGTGCAGCTTGGCCTTCATCAGGGTGACCAGCATGGGGAGTGCGGTCCCTTGGTGACGCGGGGCGATCGGCCCCCGCTCGCAGGGCGCTGATATAGGCGCTCGCGCCCGGCGCATCAATCATCACGCTGCGTCGCAGCATGGGATGGTGCGACGCATTCGCCCGTTACGGGACGTTCATTTGACGGAAGGCTTCCCCGGCCTATGGTCAGACTGGGCCAAGTCTCGGCCCGCGGCTCCGGCGACCTCCTGTCCATGAAGCAATTCTTCCTCACGGTGGCGGGCGTCTTCGCCGGCCTGTTCCTGTTTCTCGTCGTGGTGCCGTTCGTGCTCATTGCAGTGGCGATCGGCTCGGCCTCCTCGAAGGAGCCCACTCCCGCCAATTCGGTGCTCGAGCTGGACCTGCGCGAGGGCCTGACGGACCAGACCCCGACCAATCCCTTCGCCGTGTTCGGCGGTTCGGGCCTGTCGACGATGCAGATCGTCGACACCCTCGCCCAGGCCGAGGACGACAGCCGGGTGAAGGTGCTGCTGATCCGCCTGCCGGAAGGCGGGATCACGCCCGCCGCCGCCGACGAGATCCGCCAGGCGGTGCGCCGCTTCCGCCGCTCCGGCAAGCCGGTCATCGCCCACAGCCAGGGCTTCCAGCCGGTCGGGACCAGCATCTCGGGCTATATGCTCGGCGCGGCCGCCTCCGAGCTGTGGATGCAGAACACGGCCAGCTTCCAGGTCGCCGGCCTGTCGGCGGACTCCATCTTCCTCGGCCGCGCCTTCGACAAGTACGGCGTGAACGCCCAGTTCGAACAGCGCTACGAGTACAAGAACGCCGTCAACGAGTTCACCGAGAGCGACTTCACCCCGGCGCACCGGGAGGCCATGGCGGCCTGGATGGGGTCGATCTACGCCTCGGCCATCGCCAACGCCGCCCAGGATCGCCGGCTGACGCCGCAGGTCCTGCGGACCACGATCGAGGCCGGGCCGTACTCGTCGGCCGAGGCGCTGCGGCGCCGCCTGATCGACAAGGTCGGCCAGGTCGAGGAGGCCGAGGCCGAGGCCAAGCGCCGGGCCGGCCGCGGCGCCGACATCATCGAATTCCAGGACTACGCCTCGTCGAAGGGCGAACGCGCCGGCTCCGGCCGCAACGCCGTCGCCATCGTCGGCGGCGAGGGCGCCATCATGACCGGGACCGGGAGCGGCGCCGATCCGTTCGGCGGCGCCGCCGCCATCCGCTCCGACGATCTCGCCGAGGCCCTCTACGACGCCATCGAGGACAAGGCGGTGAAGGCCATCGTCTTCCGCGTCTCCTCGCCCGGCGGCTCCCCGGAGGCCTCGGAGCAGATCCTCGCCGCGGTGCGCGCGGCCAAGGCGGCCGGCAAGCCGGTGGTGGTCTCGATGGGCGACTACGCCGCTTCGGGCGGCTACTGGATCAGTTCGGAGGCCGACTGGATCGTGGCCCAGCCGACGACCCTGACCGGGTCGATCGGGGTGTACGGCGGCAAGTTCGTGCTCGCGGACGCGCTGGGACGGTTCGGCGTCGACATGCGCAACCTGAGCATCGGCGGCCCCTACGCCGACGCCTTCTCCCCGTCGGAGCCGTTCACCGCCGCCCAGCAGGCGGCGTTCGCCGCCTCCATCGACCGCACCTACGAGGAGTTCATCACCCGGGTCTCGACCGGGCGGCGGCTGCCGCCGGCGCGGGTGCGCGAGATCGCTCGCGGGCGCGTCTGGACCGGCGCCCAGGCCCGACAGCTGGGGCTGGTGGATCAGCTCGGCGGACTGGAGGAGGCCATCGGCAAGGCCCGCCAGCTGGCGCGGATCCCGGACGGGGATTCGATCCGCTTCAAGCGCTACCCGCAGCCGGAATCGCCGTTCGAGGCGCTCTCCGAAATGTTCGGCGTGTCGAGCGAGGCGGCGCGGGTGCTGGTCGGCGTCGGGAGCGTGATGAACGATCCCGCCGCCGGGGCGGCTGTTCGTCGCATCCAGACCGAGCGGGCCCGCGCGGACGGGGCTTCGGTGCTGGCGGACCAGCCCTGGTGAGAGGGCGGACACTCGCCTGTGAAGGTCTGGCGCATTGACCGTTCACGGCTGTGGACCGACATTGGGGGTTCCGGCGTTGTCGAGACGCCACGGAAGGTAATGAGATGACCCGATCCGATCGCCTGCTGTTCGCCCAGGTCGGCCCCGGCGCCCGCCGTTCGTCCGGAGGGCTGCTCGCGCCGATGATGTGGCTGGGCGGGGTGATCGCCACCTTCGCCGCCATGGCGGTGGGCGCGGTGCTGGCGGTCGTGACCGCCGCCGCCGTGGCCGTCATCGCCCTGATCGCCGCCGTGCTGGTCTTCTTCGCCGGCCTCGCCATGCGCGCCCGCCGCAGCATGACCGTGCGCACCCGGCGCTCCGACGACGTGATCGAGGCGCGCAAGGTCGACGGGGCCTGGGTGGCCTACGGCTGGGAGCGGACGGGCCGGTAACCGGGATCGTGCTGACCGTCCGGGAGCTGCCGTCCCCCAATTTCGACGCCCGCCGGGCGCCGCCGGACATGCTGGTCCTGCACTACACCGGCATGCAGACGGCCGAGGCCGCCATCGCCCGGCTGTGCGATCCCGAAGCCAGGGTCTCCGCCCACTATGTCGTCGACGAGGACGGCTCCATCCTCCGGCTTGTCCCAGAGGAACGTCGGGCCTGGCACGCCGGGCGCGGCGGCTGGCAGGGCGAGACCGACTGCAACGCCGCCTCGATCGGCGTCGAGATCGTCAACCCGGGGCACGAGTTCGGCTATCGCGACTTTCCGGAGGCGCAGATCGCCGCCGTGCTGGAGCTGGTCGCCGACATCCGCGGCCGCTGGACCATCCCGGACGCGCGCATCATCGGCCATTCCGACCTCGCCCCCGACCGGAAGCAGGACCCCGGCGAGCGCTTTCCGTGGAAGCGGCTGGCGGCGGCGGGGCATGGCCTGTGGTTCGAACCCGCGGAAGAGCGCATCGCCGCCCTCGGGGCGCCGTTGGGACCAGGCGACGAGGGGCTGGGGGTGATCGTGCTGCGCGCCGGCCTGCACCGGCTGGGCTACGGCCTTCAGCCCGGCGGCGACTATGACGACGAGACCCGCGTGACCGTCGAGGCCTTCCAGCGCCACTGGCGCCCGGCGAAGGTGGACGGGATCGCCGACGGCGAGACCCGCGCGACCCTGATGGGCGTGCTGCAGCTGGCGACGGCGGAGAGCGTGACCGGGGTGCTGCCCTAGGCCGCCGCCGTTGACGTCGTCTCCGTATGGGCCCACCTAGGCGGCGCCAGACGGCCGGGCGGTCGCGGCGGAGCTCGCTCCGTCGAGGAAAGTCCGGGCTCCACGGTGAAAAGGCGGCGGATAACCTCCGCCCGGGGCGACCCGAGGGATAGCGCCACAGAAAGCAAACCGCCGCCCGTTCGCGGGCGGCAAGGGTGAAAGGGTGGGGTAAGAGCCCACCGCGTTCCTGGCGACAGGGACGGCATGGCAAGCCCCGCCTGGAGCAAGACCGAATAGGGACGTCGCGCGGCTTCGGCCGCAGGGTTCACCGCCCGAGGCGTCCGGGTAGGTCGCGAGAACCGGCCAGCAATGGCCGGTCCAGAGGAATGATCGTCGCCCGCTTCGGCGGGAACAGAACCCGGCTTACAGGCCGTCTGGCGCCTTTTTCGACTTCCCCTCTCCCTGCGCGGGCGCTGCTCGCCAGGCGCCCCGCGGGCGCCGGACGCGCCGCCGGCGGGCGGGTTGTCCCGCGTTAACCTGCTGCTGCGAAAGCTGGATTCCAGCCCGTCCCCAGCCTGTCGATACTTGCGATGTTCTGTGTATGTTCCGACCTCCAAGTGTTCGGGTCGGGCGAGCTTCACGGTTAATGCTCGTCAACTAATCCCATTGTCGCCCATTTCATCCCATGCTATCCCAATCCGGCCGGGTTTGGGGCGCGGCGTGCGTCGCGTGGGATCAGGATCAGAGGGGCGGATCGAAGGGTCCGAGTTGGGCAGGGCGTGTTTCTCTCGACCTATGAGAAACAACTGGACGGCAAGCGCCGCCTGCTGATCCCGCAGGAGTTCCGCACGGCCGACAACGGCGCCGAGCACGGCGTTTTCTGCTTCTTCTCGATCGAGTCCGACTGTCTTGAGGCCGGCGGCGACAAGCTGATGGCCGAGTACGTGGCCATGATCGAGGAGCTGCCCTTCGGCGACGACCAGCGCACGGCGCTGGAGGAAACCTTCTACGCCGGCCAGCGCCCGCTTGCGTACGACGGCGGCGGCCGCATCACCCTGCCGGAAAGCCTGTGCCAGGAGGCGGGACTGGGCGAGGATGTGGTCATCGTCGGCCTCGGCTCCCGCTTCCAGATCTGGGATCGGGCGCGCTGGAACGCCCGCCGCGAGGAGCGCCGGACGCTGGCGCGCCAGGCGGTGCGGGAGCGCGGCGAGGCGGCCCGGCGCGCGCGCGCCGCCCGGCCGGCGGGGGAGGGCGCATGAGCCCGCACGCCCCCGTCCTGCTCGCCGAGGTGCTGGAGGCGCTGGAGCCGAAGCCCGGCGACTTGGTCGTGGACGCCACCTTCGGCGCCGGCGGCTACACCCGCGCCATCCTGGCGGCCGGCGCGACGGTGATCGCGCTGGATCGCGACCCGACCGTGCAGCCCTTCGCCGACGCTGTGGCCAACGACTTCCCGGACCGCTTCCGCCTGGTCCGCACCCCGTTCTCCGGTCTGGCTGAGGCCGTCGCCGATAGCGGGGCGGCGCGGCTGGACGGCGTGGTCTTCGACATCGGCGTCTCGTCGATGCAGCTGGACCAGGCCGAGCGCGGCTTTTCCTTCATGCGCGACGGGCCGCTCGACATGCGCATGTCCGGCGAGGGCGAGAGCGCCGCCGACATCGTCAACACCTGGGAGCACGGGCCGCTGGCCCACATCTTCCGGCTCTACGGCGACGAGCGCCAGTCGGGGCGGGTCGCCACGGCCATCCTGCGCCGCCGCGCCGAGCAGCCCTTCGAGCGGACGCTGGACCTGGCCGCCGTGGTCGAGAAGGCCCTCGGCGGCCGCCGCGGCGCCCCGATCCATCCCGCCACCCGCGTCTTCCAGGCGCTGCGCATCGCGGTGAACGACGAGCTGGGCGAGCTGCGCGCCGGGCTGGAGGCGGCCGAGGCGACGCTTTCGCCGGGCGGCCGGCTGGCGGTGGTCACCTTCCATTCGCTGGAGGACCGGATCGTCAAGGCGTTCCTCACCGAGCGCAGCGGCGCGGCTCCCGGCGGGTCGCGGCACGCGCCGGTCGCCGTCGATACGCGCAAGCCCAGCTTCGTGCTGAAGTTCAAGGGCGCGCGCGAGGCGACCGGAGCCGAGCGCGAGGCCAATCCGCGGGCGCGCTCCGCCAAGCTCCGCGCCGCCGTGCGCACCGACGCCGCGCCCTGGGGGAGGCTGGCCGCATGAGCCTGCTCGTCCTGCCCCTGCAGCGCCTGTTCGCCTGGAAGATCCGCGGCGTGCGCTGGGTCGAGATCATCGGCGTCCTGCTCGTGGCGGCCATGATCTTCTCGGTCTATGTGGCCAAGGCCGCCGCGGCGCGGACCGGCTCCGACATCGCCGACCTTGAGCGGCAGATCGCCGAGAACGGCCGCCGCGTCCGCCTGCTGCGCGCGGAAGCCGCCCGGCTGGAGCGGCCGGTCCGTCTTGAGGCGCTGTCCCGCGACGCAGGGCTGGTGCCGGTGGACGTGCATCGCCTCGCCACCGAAGACCGGCTTCCCACGCTCGCGCCGCGGCCGGAGCCCGCCCCGGCTCCGGCTCCGACCCCCGCGCCCGCCGTCGCCGAACCCGAAGCCCCGGTCGCCGCGGAAGCGGCTCCCGCGACGGACGAGGCGGCGCGATGAGCGTTCACGATCCGCACGCCTGGGACCGCCCCGTCCGCGCGCCGGCGTGGCGGCCGCGCCTGCGCCTCCCCTCGTGGCGGTGGCTCGCCGAGGCCATGTGGTGGGTTGAGCACTCCTTCGGCCGGGCCCGCGCCGACGCCCGGCCGGAAGAGGACACCCGCGTCCGCATCTTCCTGATCCTCGCCGTCTTCAGCCTGGTGTTCGCCGGTCTCGCCATCGGCGCCGCCCGGGCCGCCCTGTTCGCCCCCAAGGGCGGGGTCGGCTCGGTCCACCACCCCTTCGCCATGACCCGCGCCGACCTCGTCGACCGCAACGGCGCCCTGCTGGCCACCAACATCGTCCACTACGGCCTGTACATTGATCCGGCCGAGGTCTGGGACCGCCCGCTGGCGGCGCGGCAGATCAAGCAGGCCCTGCCCCGGGTGTCGATGAAGCGGCTGAACCGGGTGTTGAACGGCGAGCGGCGGCTCATCGTCCTGCCGGGCCTGACGCCGCAGGAGAAGGCGGCGGTGCACGCCCTGGCGCTGGGCGGCGTCACCTTCGAGCCGGAGGACCGCCGCGTCTATCCGCTGGGCGCCTCGGCGCGCCACGTGGTCGGCGCCTCCGACGGGGGCGGGGTCGGCATCACCGGCGCCGAACTGGCCTTCAACGACGAGATCCGCGCCGCCGGCCAGAAGGGCCAGGCCTTCCCCCTGTCCATCGACCTGCGCGTGCAGGGCGTGCTGGAGAACGAACTCGCGGCCGCCGCGACGGAGACCCAGGCCAAGGGCGCCGTCGGCATCGTCGCCGACGTCCAGACCGGCGAGATCCTCGGCATGGCCAGCTGGCCCACCGACGAGGGCCTGAACCGCGCCACCTCCGCCCACTACGAGATGGGTTCGGTGTTCAAGACCTTCACCGTCGCCGCCGGCCTCGACACCGGCCGGGCCGACATGGACACCCTGTTCGACGCCTCGGAAGCCTTCATGATCGGCAACCGCCGCATCACCGACTTCCACGCCACCAACCAGATCCTGACCCTCGAGGAGGTCTACCTCCACTCCTCGAACATCGGCACCTCGCGGCTGGCGGTGGAGATGGGGCCGCAGGTGATGCGCGACTACTTCACCCGCTTCGGCCTGCTCGACGCCGCGCCGATCGAGCTGCACGAGTCGGCCCGCCCCCGCCGGCCGCGCAAGTGGGACGACTCCACCCTCGCCTCCCTGTCGTTCGGCTACGGCATCATGATCACCCCGCTGCAGATGACGGCGGCGATGAACGCCCTGACCAACGGCGGACGCTTCATCCCGCTCAGCCTGCGCAAGGGCGGCCGCCGCGACGCGCAGGCGCGCCAGGTGGTGACGCCGGAAACCTCCGCCGCCCTGCTGGAGCTGATGCGCCGCAACGTGGTGCGCGGCTCGGGCACGCGCGCCGACGCGCCGGGCCTGCGGGTCGGCGGCAAGACCGGCTCGGCGAACAAGCTGGTCAACGGCCGCTACGATCCGACCCATGCGGTCGGCACCTTCGCCGCCGTCTTCCCGACGGACGGGCCGCTGGACGCCCGCCGCTACTCGATCCTGATCCTGGTCGACGAGCCCGGGACCTACCCCCGCACCGGCGGCTTCGTCGCCGCCCCGGCCGTGGGCCGCATCGCCGACCGCATCGCCGGCTTCCTCGGCGTCGAGCGCCGCGCCGATCCCTACCGTACGGCCCTCGGCGAGGCGGTTCCGCAATACCAGGACGTGGAGGGCGACGGGCGATGAGCGCGCTGCGCCTGTCCGAACTCCTGCGCCGCGACGTGCCCGCGGACCCGGTCATCACCGGCGTCACCGCCGACAGCCGCAAGGTCGCGCCGGGCGCGCTGTTCGTCGCCCTGCCCGGGACGGCGGCCGACGGCCGGGCCTTCATCCCGCAGGCCCTGTCGCAGGGCGCCGCCGCGGTGCTCGCGCCGGCCGACACGGACGCGGGCCTCGCCCCGGTGCTCGTCACTTCCGGCGACGTGCGCCGCGCCTACGCCATCGCCGCCCGCAGCTTCTACGGAACCCAGCCGGCCACCTGCGTGGCCGTCACCGGCACCAACGGCAAGACCTCGGTCGCCGCCTTCTGCCGGCAGATCTGGGCCCGCCTCGGGCGGACGTCGGCGAGCATGGGCACGCTCGGCGTTCTGAAGCAGACAGGTAACGTTAACGAGACGCTGACCGGCCCCGGGCTGACCAGCCCGGATCCCGCCGATGCGGCCCGCCTGCTGGCGGGGCTGGCGGCGGAGGGCGTGACCCACCTCGCGCTCGAGGCCTCGTCGCACGGTATCGACCAGCGGCGTCTGGACGGCGTCTCGCTGCGCGCCGCCGCCTTCACCAACCTGACCCAGGACCACCTCGACTACCACGGCACCATGGAGGCCTACCGCGCCGCCAAGCTGCGCCTGTTCGAGACCCTGCTGCCGCGGGGGCGCACGGCGGTGCTGAACGCCGACTCCGACGCCTACTCCAGCTTCGCCGCGGTCAGCATCATGTCGGGGCTCGGCGTCATGGGGGTGGGCGAGCGCGGCCGCGACCTCGCCCTGATCGGCCGCCGCGCCACGCCCGAGGGGCAGCGCCTCACGGTCGACGCGGCCGGCGAGATCCACGAGATACTGCTGCCGCTGGCGGGGGCCTTCCAGGCCTCCAACGCCCTCGTCGCGGCCGGGCTGTGCATCGCCGGCGGGGAGAAGGCGGGGGAGGTGCTCGCCGCGCTTGAGAGCCTCGAGGGCGCGCAGGGGCGGATGCAGCGCGTGCCGGGCCCGGGGCCGGGCGAGGTCTACGTCGACTATGCGCATACGCCGGACGGGCTGGAGACGGTGCTCCGGGCGCTGCGGCCGCACGCGACCGGGCGGCTGATCGTGGTCTTCGGCGCCGGCGGCGACCGCGACCGCGCCAAGCGCCCGCTGATGGGCGAGATCGCCGCCCGTCTGGCCGACGTCGCCATCGTCACCGACGACAATCCGCGGTCGGAAGACCCCGCCGCCATCCGCGCGGCGGTGCGCGAGGGCTGCCCGCAGGCGCGGGAGGTCGGCGACCGTCGCCGCGCGATCCATCTGGCCGTGTCGATGATGGGCGACGGGGATGTGGTGGTGATCGCCGGAAAAGGGCATGAACAGGGACAGATCGTCGGCGGGATGACCCATCCGTTCGACGACGTCGCCGAAGCCGCCGAAGCCCTCCGCATCCATGCCTGACGTCGCCCCCCTCTGGACCTCGGCCGAGATCGAAGCCGCCACCCGCGGCCGACTCTCCGGTCCCGCCTTCGACGTCTCCGGCGTCACCTACAACAGCCGCGAGATCGCGCCCGGCGACCTGTTCGTCGCCCTGCAGGGCGCCCGCGACGGCCATGACTTCGCCGCCGCCGCCTTCGCCGCCGGCGCCGCCGGGGCCCTGACCTCCCGGCCGGTCGAGGGCGGGCCCTGCGTCGTGGTGGAGGGAGACACCCTGGCGGCGCTCGAGGCGCTCGGCGTCGCCGCCCGCGAGCGGGCCCCGCAGGTGCGCCGCGGGGCCGTCACCGGCTCGGTCGGCAAGACCAGCGTCACCCAGGCGATCAAGGCCGGCCTCGACCTCGCCGGCCCTGCCCACGCCTCGGTGAAGAGCTACAACAACCACATCGGCGTGCCGCTGACGCTCGCCCGGATGCCGCGCGCGGTGGAGCGGGCGGTGTTCGAGATCGGCATGAACGCCCCGGGCGAGATCGCGCCCCTGTCGCGCATGGTCCGTCCGCACGCCGCCTGCGTGACCACCGTCGGTCCGGTCCACATCGAGGCGTTCGACAACGGCGAGGCCGGCGTCGCCGCCGAGAAGGCGTCGATCTTCGAGGGTCTGGCGGAGGGTGGAATCGCGGTCCTGAACGGCGACATCGGCTTCGCCGCGGTGCTCGACGCCGCGGCGCGCAAGGCCGGGGCCCGGCGGGTGACCTTCGGCGCCGCCGCCGGCAGCGACGCGCGCCTGATCGACTTCCGGCCGGACGGCGACGGCGCCCGCGTCCGGGCCGAGCT
>Ga0233425_10003038_pt1 | contig 31530 bp, 23 predicted proteins | sample Watercolumn_Towu_2_FD_181712 | JGI IMG/M metagenome (GOLD analysis project Ga0233425, IMG submission 181712) | Freshwater microbial communities from Lake Towuti, South Sulawesi, Indonesia - Watercolumn_Towuti2014_140_MG | ecosystem: Environmental > Aquatic > Freshwater > Lake | place... | reverse complement strand
TCTCCGAAGCAGAGCTGCAGGAGCTGAAGGAGCGGGTGCGCCAGGGCACGGCGCTCCCGTCGCCGGCGCGCCAGACCCTGGGGCGCTTGCTGGCGGATTTCGGCTGGCCCGCCGAACCCTGCGCGGTATCGGCGCAACTGGCAGAGCTGCTGGGCACGCCGTTCGACGACCCGGGGGCAGCCGCCTACTTGTTGGCCAGCGTGGTGTCCGGGCGGGTGCTGGAGGCCGGCGGCGACCTGCGCGGACGCTATCCGCCGGGTTCGCTGTTGAAGATCCCCTACGCGGCGGCGCTGAACCAGGAAAGTCCGGAGGACATCGCCGCGGAATTGCTCGCCAGCGACACTGCCCGGCTGCTGGCGCGCCGTGGCCGCTTCGATCCGCAGCGCTACCGGCTGCTGCTGGTGGCGGCGCCGGGGGTGGAGCCTCCGGCGGTCGCCGCCGTGACCGCGCCGGCGGCGGAGTGGTCGGTCCTGCTGGGCGAGCGCGACGGTGACGGCCGTTACCCGCTGCAGCTGGACCTCCGCCAGCTGGCGCGGGTCCTGCGCGCCGCGCTGCTGGCCCGGCCGGACTATTTCCGCGGACTGAGCCGCAACGGCGAAGCCGCCGCGTCGACCCTGGCGGCGCAGCCGGAAGCGGACAAGCAGGTGTTGCGGGATCTGAACGCCCTGGCCAAGACCGGCACCGCCTCGGATGGACGCGGTACTCCCCTGGTCGGCAATCTGCTGGTGGCCTGGCCGGCGCCGCACCCGGTGCTGCTGGCGTTGTTCCGCCAGCGCGGCAGCAGCGGCGCCGGCCTGTTGCCGCGGGCCAGCCCTTGGCTGCGGCGCTGGCAGCAGACCCACCCGGTGCGGACCGCGGCGGTGCGGGTCCGCCTGCTGAGCCTGACCGAGCGTTCTTCCTGGCAGGCCCTGGAGGAGTGTCCGGCGTTCGATTCCGGCGATGCGCGCATCAGCCTGTGCGGCAGCTTCCGGCTGCTGTCTGCGGCGCGCGGCAGCCGTTCCGAGCGGCGCGTCGACGGCGTTCTCTACCGGCAACGGGAAGGGGCGGCGGTGGTGCTGGAGACCGACGGCGAGAGCTACGCCGACGCGGTGCTGCAGGCGGAGGCGCAGGAACTGACGGGCAGCGCCAGGGCCGCCCTGCGCGCGGTGATCCTGTGGAACGCGGCGCACGGCCGGCACCGCCACGGCGATACCGATTCGCTGTGCGACACTACCCATTGCATGGTGTTTCTGGGGGCGCCCGAGCCGGGCCGCTCGCTTCCCGCCACCGAGCCGGGCCTGGTGACGCTGCTGGACCGCTTGGCCCGGCAGCAGGGCCTGGACTGGCTGGGTTTCGCCGCCGGCGGCAGCGACCGCTGGGAGCGCAGCCTCGCCGCCGCCGATCTGGCGCAGCGTCTCGGCGAAAACCAGATCCTCGACCTGCGCCGGGAACGGCGCAAGGACGGCGCGGTCGCCCTGCACCTGATCTACCCGGAGGGCGAGGAGGTCGTGTCCTGCGAGGTATTCCGCAATCGCCTGAAGCTGCCTTCCTGTCCCGATGCGGTCGGCTACGACTCCGCCGGTTCCGTCTGGATCTTCCGCGGTATCGGCGCCGGTCACGGCAACGGCCTCCAGGTGGCCCGGGCCAAGGCCTTGTCGGAAGCGGGCCGCAGCGCTGCGGAGATCCTGCGCGACGCCTACGTTGCTGCCGCTCCACCGCCATAGTACCGGCGGCGTGGCGGCGTGGATTGATCGGCGCCGGCATTGTGGCAGACAATCGCGGTCGAACCGTTGCCCGTCTCGCGCAGCGAACCGGATTCAGCCATGAGTGATGACCAGACAGTCCGGAGACCGTCGCATCCCGAGGAGGATGCCGACCGTACGGTGGCGGTGCGGCGGCCGCTGGCGCTGCAAGTGACCCTGCGCGAGCCGGACGGCAAGGCGGCGGCGGTCTATTCCTTCCACGGCGGCTTCACCGCCGGGCGGGCCCTGGATAACGCCGTGGTCATCCACCACGACCTGGTGAGCCGCCATCACCTGGAAGTGACCTGGGACGGCACTGCCTGGTGGGCCTGTAACCTCAGGAGCACCCACGGCATCTACGTCCACGATCAGGCGGTCGCCGACCGGGTGCGGCTGCAGTTTCCGGCGGTCATCGTGCTGGGGGGGGCCGGCTTCGCCCTGGAGATCCACCAGGAAGGCTCGGGCGGCCCGCCCCCCATCATCGCGCCACAGCCGCACCCCATCGCAAACCCGCCGCCGGAGGCCGCCAGCTGCACCGGCAACCTTCCGCCGGCCCACCACACCGCGCTGTCGGCGGAACAGATCAAACACAAACTGCTGGTGGCCGAGGACAGCGCCGACATGGGGGACTACACCCGCCTGGTCCGGCGCGTGATGCGGGAGGAGCAGACCAAGCGGACCCGGGGCTATCGCAAGGTGATCTGGGGACTCGCCGTGCTGGTGGCGGTTTGCGCCGGCCTCGCCGGATACCAGCACTATGCGCTGGCCAAGGCCCGCACGCTGGCGATGAACATGTTCTACGACATCAAGACCCTGGAGGTGAGCCTGGCGCAGGCGGACATCCGTCTGGAAGAGAGCGCCGAGGCGCTGGCCAAGACCATGCAGGCCCTCACCAGCGAGCGCATGCGGGAGGAACAGGAGCGCATCCGCGCCGAGCAGATCAAGATCGCCGAGGAGAAGAAGCGGCTTGCCCGGGAGCGCCAGAAACTCAAGCTGATGACCGCGAAATACGAGGAGTACGTCGAACAGGTCAATCTGCTGAGGCTGAGTTTCCCGACCGCGGCGGAATACGAGAAGGACTTGATCGTGCGGGTGGTGCGGGGCTTCGGCGAGAGCGAGCTGGAGTTGCCGGCCGACTTCATCGCCGAGGTGAGGAAGTACATCGGCTACTGGCAGGCTACCGGGCGCATGCAGCTAGCCATCCGGAACCTCGAGGACAACCGCTATGGACCCATCGTGGTCGACGCCCTGCGGCAAGAGGGAATGCCCCTCTATTTCCTCTATCTGCCGCTGCAGGAAAGCAATTACGACAGTCGCGCGGTGGGGCCGGAAACCCGCTACGGCATCGCCAAAGGGGCCTGGCAGTTCCTGGCCAGCACCGGTCAGGACTACGGTCTGACGCCGGGGCCGCTGGCGGCCACCCGCGACTACGACGAACAGGATGCCCGCTTCGATTTCAACCGGTCCAGCGTGGCCGGCGCCAAGCACCTGAAGTTCATCTACGGCACCCTGTCCCAGGCTTCCGGGCTGCTCACCATCGCCAGCTACAACTACGGACAGAACAAGGTGCGCAGCCTCGTCGAATCCATGCCCGACAATCCGCGGGAACGGAATTTCTGGAAATTCCTCAAGGGCTACGAAGTCCCCAAGGAAACCTACGACTATGTGTTCTACATCATTTCGGCGGCTGTCATCGGCGAAGACCCGGGGCATTTCGGCTACAAGTTCCGGCCGCCGCTGTTCCTGGCGGCAGAGCTGAAACCGGCGGCGTGACCGCCGCAGGATGGCGGGGTTCAGTCGGCCGGCGCAGCGGCGGCGCCGGCCTCGATGGCAAAGCGGAAACAATGGGCCGGGTCGCCTTGGCCGCTGGGGCGGCCGAGGGCGATCAGCCCGCTGCCCAGCAACGGCAGCTCCTCTCGCAGCAGCCGGATCTCGTCCTGATCCCGCATCCGCACCCAGGTGCCGTTGGTGCTTTCGTCCACCAGCACGAAGCGGTCGCGGCGCAGTTCGATGCGGAAATGGTGACGGGACACCAGGGCGTGTTCGCACACCAGATCGTTGCCGGCGGCGCGGCCGATGCGCAGCGCGGGCCGATTCCGGTCGATGCGGAAGCGCGAGGCGCCGTAGTCCAGCAGCAGCGCCCGGCAGGGCGCGGCGTCCGGCAGCGGCGGGTTGAGGGCGGTGGGGTGGGGATCAGCGGGCAGCAGAACCTCGAACAGCTCCCGCTCCGATTGTTTGCCCTTCAGGGCAAAGCGACCGATGCAGCGGGCGGCGGCCTGCTGGTGGGATGGCAGCGAGGCCACCACCTCGGCACTGCACAGGGCCTGGTTGGGCCGGGACAGCTTCACCAGCCGCGCGGCGGTGTTGACCGTGTCGCCGAACCAGTCGCCGTTGGCGCCGCGCAGCAGCGCGCCGTGGTGAAAGCCCAGCCGTATCCGTACCGGCTGCACTGCCGCCAGCTGGCCCTGAATCGCGGCTTCCAGCATGGCGGAGGCGGCGGTAAAGGCCGCCACCGGATCGCCGAAGCTCACCATGACTTCGTCGCCGAGGGTTTTCACCACACGGCCCTGGCAGCGGCCGGCGATTTCCTGCAGTTGGCCGAGTACCGCCGTCACCGCCGCCAGTGCCTCGGCATCGCCCAACCGTTCGTAGAGTTCGGTGCTGCCGACGATGTCGGCGAACAGGATGGTCCCGGTCCCGGCGTGGGCGGGGTGTGCCGTTGCGGTCATGACTTCGCGGCTTGGTCAGGGGGACGGGGCGAAGGGCAGGGCGGAACCGGACGAGGCAGTGCCGGTCATTCGGTTCCTTCGACCGGCTTTATACCACTTGTCGGGTGGGTGGTGGATGATTTCCACCGGGTGGCATCCGGCGGCCCGGCTCGGGAGGCGCCGGAGCAGACGGGGCGTGACCCCGTTTTGAAGCAACAGGCGGGAAGATCGGTGCGGCGGTGCCTCCCTGCACCGCGGGAAGCGCCGCATCGGGCGGCGTTCCCGTCTGCTTCCGGGAGGACTTACTGTTTCTTGGCGATGGCGAAGATCAACGAGGCACCTCCCTCCGCCGCCGGGTTGTTGATGCCCTCACGGCGGGTGAACATGAATTCGCTATCGTGCTTCACCAGGACGAAGAAGGTATTGAAAGTCTTGCCGCCGAGCCGGGCATCCACCTGGCCGGTACCGTCCTCATTGACGGAGTAGGTGCATTCCCCCTCTGCGGTATCCTGGATCACGGCGTCGCCGAGTCCCGCCTTGTTGGCGATGCTGTGGATCTTGCAGTTGCCCTTGCCGTCGAAGGTGTAGACCCCGACCCGCTCTGCCACGGCTCCGGTGGTTTGCTGGGTGGCGGCATCGAAGTTCGCGCCGAAATAGCCTTGAGCCTGGAAGCCGTAGTTGCCCTTGAGACGGCTGTTGGGGGATTTGCCGCGGTCGTGACCGTCGCCTGCCAGGGCCGTGGTGGTGGCAGAGCTGCCGAAGGCAGCAAAGAAGACGATGGCCAGGACTTTGCGCAATGGGGTGGACGATTTCATAAAGATGGACCTGTTTGCTTGGAGGGTTTGAGGAGTGCATCCGCGGTAACCGGATGCACCGCCAACAGCCGCTGACTTGGCAGCACGGATCAAGCAAGAACTCGGCCAACAAAAGTCCTCATGAAATTTAAGGACAAATTCTGCGGCTACAGCCGGCGGCGTCGTGAAATCCCGCAGCATCCGGCAAATCACGCAGCGGACAGCCTTTCCTGCCGCAGTGCCAAGAGCCGGGCGGCAATTTCCCGCTCACACAGCAGCGCTTGCTCCAGTCGTGACGCTCGTGCGACCGCTTTGTAGACTACCGTCTCCCCTACCGAGAAGACCGATGCCGCCCACCCGCCAGCCGCCCGTTCCCACCGTGTACGCCCAGCGCGAGCCGGGGCTTGGCGCGACCCTGGTCCGGCGCATTCCGCTATGGTACGGCGCCGGAGCGGACCGGCGGCAGGACCGGCCCGCCCATGTCCGGGCCGGCTCCAGCCTGGCCTGGTTCGGTGGACGGCTGGCGGTGGTGCAGGACGACGCCTCATTCATCGCCCTGATCGATCCGCCCGATGGTCGGGTCGAAGTCCTGGTATTGCCTGCCGCAACCGGTGGCATCCGGCAGTTCGACGAGACCCGCGGCAACAAGGGCGACAAGCCGGATTGGGAGGCCTGTGCCACGGTCCCGGCGCGCCAGGGGGAAAGCCTCTGGTTATTCGGTTCGGGGTCGACGCCACGGCGCGAATCGATCGCCATCGTTCACCGGTCGGGACGGGTGGAAGTATTCGATGGCGGCGGATTTTACCGCTCTCTGCGCGACGAAAAGGCTTTCAGCGGCAGTGAGCTGAATGTGGAAGGGACCATCTACCGGGACGGCTGTTTCCGTTTGTTCAACCGCGGCAACGGCGCCTGCGGGGACGGCCTGGAAGCGGTCAATGCCAGTTGCGAAGTCGACGCCGCGGCGCTCGAGGCGTATCTGCGCCGCCCCGGTTCGGCTCCGCCGCCGCCGTTGGAAGGGATCGTTTCCTACGACCTCGGGGCCATCCGGGGCGCGACCCTGAGTTTCACCGATGCGGCGGAGGCGGAGGCGGGAATTTTCTATCTGGCCGCAGCCGAAGCCTCTGCGGATGCGGTCAGCGATGGCGCGGTGAGCGGGTCGGCGGTCGGCATCATCGATGCCGGCGGTTGCCGCTGGGTCGAAATACGGGAAATCGACGGCGTCGCAACAGCCATGAAGATGGAAGGCATCGCCCTGATGCCGGGACGTAAGGACAGGCTTTACGCGGTGGTCGATGCCGATGACCCCGGGCGTGCCTGCGAACTTTGCGAAATCGCCTTGCGCGGGGCTTGGTGAGGCAGGCGCGGCGGCGATCTTCCCGATTCGCCTCCTTCAAAGCCATCGCGCATGCTTCAGGAGGCCGTAAAGCCACAGGCATCCGACCAGCGTGACCGCAAGGGCTGCCGGGTAGCCGAAACGCCAGCCCAGTTCCGGCATGATCGTGAAGTTCATCCCGTACATGCTGAACACCATGGTGGGAAGTGCCAGGATCGCGCCCCAGCCGGCCAGGCGCTTGACCACCTCGTTCTGGTGTACGGTAACCAGGGCCAGATTGACCTGCATGGCGTCGGACAGGGTCTCCCGCATGCTGTCGGTGGCACGCAGCACCCGCAGCACATGGTCGTGGACGTCGCGGTAATAGTTTCGCAGGTCCGGCCCGACCAGATTCCGGTGTCTCCGCATCAGGGCGTTGGCGATCTCCGCCAGGGGTGCCGCGGCATTGCGCAGGTCCGAGACTTCCCGCTTGAGTTCGTAGAGGCGCCCGATCAGCGGGCGATCCAGCCGGTTCTCGAAGATATCTGCTTCCACCTGGTCGAGCTGCTTCCGATAATAGTCCGAGACCGCCAGAAACTGGTCCACGACGAAATCCAGCAGGGCATAGAGCGCGAATCCGGGTCCCTTGGCCAAGAGCTGCGGTGTGCTTTCGCAGCGCTCCCGCACCCGCCGGTAGCTGGCCGTCGGCCCGCGCCGGATGGAGACCAGGAACTGGCGACCGGCGAAGAGGTGGGTTTCGCCATACACCACCCGGTCGCCGTTGAGTGCCACCGTGTGCAGCGCCAGGAAAAGGGTGTCGCCGTACTCCTCGATCTTGGGACGCTGATGAGCCGAGCGGGTGTCTTCCATCGCCAGGTCGTGCAGCCCGAACTCCTCCTGGATCTTGCCCAACTCCTCCGAGCTCGGATCGCTGAGCCCGAGCCATACGAAACTGGCCGCTTCCTGCAGCAGATCGCTGATCTGTTCGATGTTGATGGTGCCGATACCTTGGCCGTTGCGGTATGCCGCATAATGCACGTACATGGATACTCCTGAAAGCGGGAGATGGACGCGACGGGATCGTCCAAACAACCGGTATTGTCCCGCAACGGCGGCGGGACTTGCCAATCGCGGCGACCGTGCGGCGGTTGGGATACGGGATACCGCCGATTGATGTCTGCCGCTGTTCCATTGCCGCTGCCGAGCCCATGCCGCCGTAGATCAGGAGTCGGTCCGCCACCCTTGTCTGGATTCCGCTGGCGGCCGGGGTCATCACCCTGCAGGGCTGCGTGTCGCCGGTCACCCTGGATCGGGCGGTGATCGCGTATGACCAGACCACCAGCGCGCTGCTTTCCAAGCAGCTCCACATCAACATCGCCCGTGCCCGGCATCACCAGCCCATCCACTTCACCGGCGTTTCCAACATCGCCGCCACCTTCAATTTCCAGTTCAATGCCGGCGCCACCCCGGCCTTGACCGGCGGCAGCGGCGGCATGATCACGCCGATATTCGGCGCCAGCGTCGCGGAAAACCCCACCATCACCATCGTGCCCATCGAAGGAGAGGATTTCACCAGGCGGCTGTTGACGCCGTTTCAGGAATCCAAGCTGACCATGCTGCTGCGGCAGTGTGCTGACATCGACCTGGTCTTGCGGTTGCTGGCCGGTGAGTTCCGGAAGCAGGGGGCGAACGGCGAGACCGCCTACCACAACAAGCCGTCCGACCGGGGCTACCCGCTGTTTCGCCGGCTGGTGTTGCATCTCTCCTCGATTCAGGACAGAAACTCCCTGTACGTCGAGCCCTTGATGTTCGAAAACGTCTCGCAGCCTGCGTTGGGTAATGTGCTGACGGAGAGGAAACTTCGACCGCGGCAATTCCGACGCTTGAGCACACCGCACGTCCTGCCCGACTTCTGCAGACCGCGGGGCAGCGAGAACGGTCTCAATCCTGAAAGGGGAATATTGCCATTGCTTCAGAGACAAGCCAGGTGCTATAGGTATCCCGAATAAGCAATTGAAGCGAAATTCGGCGAGAGGTGCAGTGGCTGCCAGGTGCACCGCCCTTCCATAAGATGGCGCTTTGAGGTCGGACCGGGCCAACGGCGGGGTGAGTGCGGGAAGCCCGAGGTTCCGGCCGAAACCGGTTCTTTGTTTCGGACAGCATGAGGGAGGTGCCGGATGTCGACGGAAACTGCTCACGAGCCAATTCCGGATGTCTTTATCAGCTACGCACATGCCGACGACGATGCGCCTTTTGGCGCGCCTTTCGGACGCGTGACCTTATTCGTCGAGGAAGTGCGGAAGAAACTGCGCAGCAAACTGGGAGGGGCTGGGGCCAGGGTCTGGATGGATCACCAGTTGGCCGGGAACGAGAAGGTCACGGCGACCTTGGATCAAACCGTCCGGCTCAGCCGTGCCCTGGTGCTGTTCATGTCGCCAGGATACTTCCGTTCCCAATGGTGCCAGCGGGAACTCATCACCTTTCTGGAACACCATCAAAGCCGCGGCAACAAGGAAAGAGTCTTCATCGTCGAATTGGACCCTACTGACCGGGAAGCGTGGCACGCCCGGCTTCGGGAACTTTCGCAATTCAAGCTTTGGTACCAAGGGCTCGATTCCGAACCTCAGCCCATCGGTTATCCGGTTCCGGGGCCGGACGAAAAACCTTACTGGACCACCGTTACGAATTTGGCCAATCATTTGGCGGAGGTCTTGCAACGGGAACCGAGCCCAGGGGAAACGGTCGTTGGTGGCTCCGGCGTATCTCAAGGCCGCGTGGAAGCGGGTGATTCGGCGGAAAGGAGCCAGGGCAAGCCGGTCATCTGGATCGCCGACCCCACCGACGACCTGATCGATCAATGGGAGTCCCTCTCCGCGGCCATGCACCAGGCGGGTTACCAGGTGCTGCCGCGCAGTGTCGATACCTATCCGCGCAGTTCCGAAGCCGAATTTCTCGAGAGCGCCCGTGCCGATCTGGACCAGGCGCAAGTCTTCGTGCAGTTGCTGGGGCCCAGCGGCGGGCGGCGTCCCAAGGACAGCGCACTGACCGTCTCCGCCTTGCAGAATCGTCTGGCTAGTGAATTGGCCAGGCAAAAACAGATTCTGCTGCTGCCATGGAGGAGCCGCGACCTGCTGCTGGAGAACATCGCCGACGGGGCTTACCGGGAACTCCTTACCGGAGCCATTGCCTGCGGCTTCGAAGATTTCCGCCAAAAGGTGCTGAGTGCCGCGGAGCAGGCTGCCGTCATCAAGCCGCCGCCGAGCCCCGAGACCCTGGCCATCTGCATCAGCGCGGCCAAGCCGGATGCCGGCTTGAGCCGCACCATCAGCGAGATTCTGGTGGATCTGGGGGCGGACGCCATGACGGTTCAGACCGAGCCCATGGCAGGGCAGCCATCCGGGGAATTCAATGCCCAGTTGGATGAAATTCTGGCTGACAGTCACGGCCTCATCATCGTTTACGGGGAAGCGCCGCCGAGTTGGGTGATGCGCCAGTTCACGCGGGCGTCGAAGGTCTTTTCCCAGCGCCGCAGGGGGGTGTGGGCCGCCTTGTGGGACGGGCCGCCGGCCGAGAAGCCCGACTCCGGCGTGGCGAGCAGGAATCTGATGACCCTGAACTGCCGCAGCGGGATGCAGCGTCAGAAGATCGAGCAGTTCGTGGAGGTGTTGCGGGGAGGCGGCCATGGCTGAATTCCGTCAGGCGCAGCGTCCCTATCCCGGACTGCGTCCCTTCGAATCCTGGGAAGACGAGATCTTTTTCGGCCGTGAGGAACACACCAACCGGCTCCTCGACATCCTCCAGCAACAGCGGTTTCTGGCGGTCATCGGCCCCTCCGGTTCCGGCAAGTCGAGCCTGGTCCGGGCCGGCCTGCTGCCGGCCCTGTCGCTGGGCTCCCTGGGCACCGGCTACGATTGGCGCATCGCGGTTTTTCGCCCCGGCAACCGCCCCATTCAGACGCTCGCCCGCGCGCTGCTGGAACCCGATGTGCTGGGGCCCGAGTTGATCGAGTCCGGTCGGGAAACCGGTGCGGAGGCCGCTTTGGTCGAAGCGGAACTGCGCCGCGGCTCCCTGGGGATCATCGATGTGGTGAAATCGGCGCGCACCCGCCAGAATCAGGCCGACCCCTTCAATCTGCTGGTGCTGGTGGACCAGTTCGAGGAACTCTTCACCTATCACGAGGCCGGCGCCGAGCAGGCCGACGAGTCCACGGCCTTCGTCAATCTGCTGCTGGCGCCGCGCAAGTCTCAGGACACGCGGCTATTCGTGGCGATCACCATGCGCACCGACTTTCTGGGCGCCTGTGTCCGCTTCCTGGAGCTTCCCGACGCCATCAACCGCGCCCAGTACCTCACGCCCCGATTGAGCCGCGAGCAGATCGAGAGGGCCAACGTCGGGCCCGCCCGCATGTTCGAAGGGGATGTGGAACCGACTCTGGTGGCCGAACTCATCAATTCCATCAGCGAGGATTCGGACCAGCTGCCCATCCTTCAGCATGCCCTGGCGCGAATGTGGGACAGCGCGAGCCGGCGCGACACCACGGCTCCCCTCGTCGGCTGGGAGGACTGCCAGGCGGCGGGTGGCATCGGGCAGGCCCTGTCCCGCCATGCCGACGACGTCCTGGCTTCCCTGGGTCCTGCCGGTCAGATCGAAAAGCCGCTCGCTCCCCGGCAGCAAGCGGCGGAGTGGCTGTTCCGGGCGATCACGGAGCGGCGCAGCGCCGATGGCGGCGGGCAGGCGGTGCGTCGCCCGCAAACGCTGGCGCGGGTGTCGGCCTGGTCCGGCCTGGCCTGGGAGGAGTTTCTCCCGGCCGTCGAAGCCTATGCCGCGGACGGGGTGAACTTTCTGCGCGCCGACGCCCCCGTGACTTCGGAAACGGTGGTGGATATTTCCCACGAAGCGCTGATCCGCCAGTGGCAGCGGCTGCGTGACTGGGTGGACGACGAGACGCGGCTCGCCGCCGAATTCCGACGCTGGCGCGATCGCGCCGAGGACTGGCAGAAAGCGGAAAGCGAGGAAGCGGGCTCGGGGGCGCTGCTCACCGGGGCTGATCTGGTGCGAGCCCTGGAATGGCGCGATGGCGGCGATTCGGCGCGGGGATGGCAGCCCTCGGGAGCGTGGGCGGAGCGCTATGGCCGAACGGGAACCGCAGACACCGCAGGACAGTTCGAGAAGGTCATCGGCCTGATTGACCGGAGCTACAAGTCCTTGCTTCAGGCGGAGCGTCGGAAGCGCCGCCAACGGCGGAGACTGAAGGCGGTCACCGGGTTCAGCGTTCTGGCCCTGCTGGTAACCGGCATGTTTGCTTGGACGTCGTATCAGGCGCAATTGAAAGCCGAGGCGGCTGCGGTCTGGAGTAGTTTGGATTTCGACGAAGGCAAAACGGAGATCGATGTCGATCGGGCCGAACGGCTGTTGCGATTGGCGGCTGACGATGAAACGCTGAAACAGGCCGTCATCGAAGGTATCCCGGTGGGGACGGTCGAGGAACAGGCTTTGGGCAGGCCCTTCATCTACCAGCCCCGAGCCTTCATTATTGCCCTGCTCGGAACCAGCCCGACCAAACGTCGCGAATTGGCGGAATCCTTGCGGGTTTCCCCGCCCAATGACCCGCTGGATGTCTCTCACATTGCGCGAGTCTTGGCCTTGTCGGAACTGGGTGAGGAAACTCCCCTGGCAGAGATCCTGGATGCCTTGGCGAATAAAAAAGGGCCACGGAAAATTTCGGCCAGGGAACAGGTCGTGGAAGTCTTGAATCGGGCGATAGGCAAGCTTCCGGGCGACCAGGTCGGTCAGGCTGCCGATCTGTTCATACAGGCCGTCAGAACGGCGATCTATTACCCCAGCTTCGGTGATGCCATCAGGACGCTGACACAGCGATCGCCGGCGCCGGTGGTGGAAAAATATTTCGCTGCCATGGCGACTACTACGATTTCGCAAACTTTGGAGGGATTCGGGACGGATCTTTCGACGGCCGTATCCAACGTAACGGAGGGGCAGGCAGCGTCCATTTTCGACAAGTTTCTCGTCGCCATGCCCGCGGCCGATGAGGCGGGGCATCTGGAATATTACCGGCCTGCCTTCATCGCAGTCGCGGAGAAGGTGCCGAAAAACGAGGCGGAAGTCCTCGCCTGGATGGTCGACGAACAACTGCAATCCACTCAGGACCCCGAGCAAAAGGATTATCTGAACTCTGCGCTCGATGTGTTGAAAACAAACGCGGCAAAGGCCGAGTCCGCGCCGGCCGCCGATCCGCCGGCTTCGGCATCCGGCAAAGCAGGGGCGGACGGAAACCAGGGTGTCGAAGCAGGCCCCTCTCGTCTGGGCTCGGGAGCTGTCGTGGAGTTCGAACACTTCATGAAGGCCCTGGAGCAAAAAGACCGGGAGAAATACCGGATTATTGGGGAGCGGCTCAAGGACCCGGCCGGAACATTGCCGGAATCCCAGATTGTGTCGGGCTTGAACCGATTGTTGAGGCTGGCCGCAGTTGCCTCGGACCAGAAGCAACTGCGCGTCATCGGAGATGCACTTAATGCACTGGGAGTGGGCTCACCCGAAAAGGAAGCGCTGTCAGTGGCCAATCGATTAGAGACAGCGATTCTTTCCTCGGTGAGTGAGAATCGCCTTAACGCTCTCGGCGCGGGCTTGGGGGCCGCTTCAAAAAGGATACCGGAAGCCTTGGTGCGGGAGCGCCTTGACCGGCTCCTTTCGGCCATGAAGCGATCAAACAGGGTCGGGGTCCGGCGCGCACTTGCCAGTGGCACTGTGGAATTGGCCGCCCGCTTGCCGGAACCACAGGCCCTGGCAGTTTTCCGTGACCTGCTCGCCTCCCTTCGCGATGAACGCTATTGGGAAGCGCGCTCGAACTTCAATGAGACATTGGACGCGCTCGCCAGGCGGTTGCCGGCGGATCAAACGGTTGCCGTCGCCGGGGAGATTCTCGCCCTGTTGCGGGAAGACAAGAACCCGGTGACTGCGGAGGAGTGGCTTTTGAGCCGTTTGAATGCCGTCGCGAACCGGCCGGAAGGGGCCTGGGAGGCCTTCGAGACGCTCTACGCTGCCTGGCACGGTGAGGATGACGCCGGGATGCGGGAACGGATCTGGCAAAGCGTAGAGACGGCTTCGGAGAAAGTTCCGCCGGAAAGGCAGGGGAATGTGATGGAACGCCTGTTTTCCCAACTCCCGGAGGGACGCGCCGAAGATCGAACGTTGATTGCGAAAGCGTTGAGGGCAGCGGCAAAGCGATTGCCGGAACCGTCCGACCAGGCGGCCGCCCTGGTGGAGCGCTTTCTGCAGGCCATGGCGACAGATCGGGGTGCCGTCAAAGATATCAGTGAATCCTTGTCCCGAGGACTCGAACAGGTGGCAGCGAAGGTCGAGGAACGGCAAGCGAAGGACGTTTTCGACCGGCTTTGGACCGCAAAGGACAACCAGTCAGGGAATCAGGAAGTTTCGAAGTCCATCCTGAAGGGCCTCACCGAGGTAGCTGCGCGGCTGCAGGCGGAGCAGGCCGATGCCGCCCTCAACCGGTTCCTGACCGAACGGACGGCGGAGGTGAACGGGGAACGTCGCCGTGTCCTGGAGGAGGGGATCACGGCACTGGTGAAAAAGGCTACCGATGGGGAGCTCCTGCTGAAAGTCGCCGTGGAGGTGGGAGCCGACCAGGAAATGTTTGAGGCTGCGGGAAAGCAGCTCGCCAGGTCGCTCGAACAGGCCACGCAGGAACGGCTGGCGAAGCTGACCGAAAAGGCCTACGCCGGCATGTTCGAGGTGATGGACTCGCAATCGCAGGAACGCCTGGTGAGAGAGGCAGCGTGCGAGTCCGGCCTCCCGGACGCGGCGCGGCTTAAGCTCCTGGAGCAATCGGTACGAAACCACGAGGGGGGCGGTTCAACGGTGGCGCAGATCGAGGCGATCAGCGATGGTTTGAAGGCTGCGTATTCCAGGCTGTCGCAGCCCCTCCTGATGAAATACGGTCATCAACTCGCCGAGAAGACTCAGAGCGGCAGGGATCACGGGACAGCAACAATCCTGTTCCAGAACCTCGCGGAAATCGCCAGGCATGTCGAAAGCGAATCCTACGCGGCGTCGCTTCTGTTCCAGGCACTGAAGAATCCCCTGGCTCCGCCCGGTGAACTGGAAAAAGCGGTGCGCGAACGTTTTCCGGATGCGCCGCAACAAGAGGAACCGGGCTACTGGAAGCTGGTGGAATGGGCAGATGCGCAGATCCGCAAGGGCCGCTTTACCGGCCTGGACCTGGAGGCGCCGCTGGTCCTGCCCGCTCCGGTGAAGGTCAAGTCCGACGCTCCCTCGACTTGTAAACAGGCAAATACCCACCCGGATGAGAGCACGACTGGAGCCCATCCGCTGGATACCGCGTGAAAAAATGGCTCTGGCCCGGTCAGCGCAGGGCAATCGTCCTCGTCTTCCAAGCAGGGTCCTGCCATCGGTAAAACGTGCCGAGGTTCGCCGGCTTGTCGGCATGCTTCCGGATCTCGAGCGTGGTCAACGATACGACCTCGAAGCTGCGCTGGTAGCGGCCTTCTGGTTTCGCTTCTCGCGCCACCAGCATTTCGTCGCTTCCCGCTACCCAGCCTGCATATTCCACGTAGCCGAGGTCGCCACTATCCATGCCCGGCGGGATCACGTCCACGGTCCACCCCGAGTCGCCTTCCCGGAACACCCACAGCTCCCGCCAGCTCTCCAGGGGCTGCACGGCCAGGGCCAGTGCCCTCGCCTTGGGATGGGATGAGGCGGAGGAGGTCCAGACGATGCCGTAGGTGCAGCGGCTGGCAAGGGGCTTACCGCCAGCCGCCCCGCCCCGGTACAGATCGACGCAGGTTTCACCGGGACGGCCTGGCCGGGTTTGCACATCGAGCTTGCCGGTGCCGGCAGTGGCAGCCGGCAGCTCCGCCCAGCGCGAGGCACCGACACGGATGGCGGCCTCGTTGTAGGCGGCGGCATCGCCTTCCATCAGCTCGCCGGTTTCGACGGCGGCCAGTTCGTCGCGGGCCCGGCGGGCCGCTTCCAGCACTTCGGGATTGCCTGGCCCGGTGCGGCGGGCACGCTGGTGGGCCAGGCCCGCCCAGACTCCCGCCTTGCGCAGATGAAGCCGGTTCTTCAACACTGCCGGCAAGGAAGGCAGCTTCACCCGGTCCAGGACTGCTGCCCGCCACTCGTCGAGCCCATACCGTTCCGCCGGCGTCAGTGTCGGCTTTACGCAGTCGTGCCGTGTCAGCATCAGGGCGGCATTGGCTTTCTGGTTCTCCTTGGCCGAAAGTGCCAGCACCCGCCGTGCCGCCTCGCCGTCGCTGCACAGCCGGATCTGGCCATCGCGCTCCAGGGTGGTCATGATGACGCCGTAGGCCGCTGCCACCTCCAGATGCGCGGCCGTAGCCTCGTCGGCCTTGCCGGAGCGAGCGCTGCTGGCGCGCTGGGCCAGGCGCTCCGCCAGGGTGGCGAGGGCGTCGAACACCTCGCCGTCGATGGCTTCCGCCGGTGCCGCGCGCAAGTAGGCGTCGGCATAGGCGATCCCCAAGGATTCTGAACCGGGCATGTCCTTGAGGAAGCGCAGCACGGCCATCAACTCGGGCGCGGAATCCGGCGTCAGTGGCTGCTGCCGGACCCGGCTGGCGCGCAGGTAACCGGTGCGCTCGTGGCGGTGATCGTAGACCTGCAGGAAGTCGCCCTTTTCGCCGCGGACCTCCAGGCTATCGCCCTGCCACAGCATGGCCTGGGCAGGGGCGGAGTCCCGCGGCGCGGCGCGCAGCGCGGTCTGATCGGTGGCGACGATGGCGATGAGGGTCAGGGTCGCGGCCAGCATGGTCATTCTCCCTCGGCCACGGCAGCCGTCGCCGGTTCCGCCACCAGCGCCGCCTCTGGCTGGGGTGAGGGTATGCGGCCGATCAGGTTGGTGCCGATGAAGCCGCCGTCCGCAGGGGGCGGGGCGATGATGACGGAAACCTTGTCCGACAGCTTGTCGGCCAGCGCCTTCTGGATCAGCAGCGGATTCTTCTGGATCAGCGCGCCGTCGCGGGCCAGCTGCTCGCTGGCCACCTGTCCCAACCGCTCCTGCCGATAGACCTCCGCGTCCGCCAGCTTGCGGCGGGATTCGGCCTCACCCTGGGCTTCAATCTGGCGCGCCTCGGCGTTGGCCTCGGCGCCCCGGATGCGCGCCACCTTCTCGGCTTCCGCCTCCAGGCCACGCTGTTCGATCTGTTTCTGCTTGAAGGGAAGAACGTGCTTCATGGCTTCCGCCTGGGCCCTGGCGGCAATGATCTGCTCCTCGCCGGCCGCCGCCGCGGCGGTCTCCCGCCGGGTCTTGTCGGCGAGCGCCTCCAGTTCCGATTCCTTCACCTGCTTTTCCTTCAGATCCAAGGTGTAGCGCATCTTTTCGCTGGCCAGTTCCTCGGCCAGCAGTCGGTCCATGCCGGCCCGATAGTCGGCCGGAAGGTCCACCTTGCCCACCAGCACCTGTTTCAAGACGATGCCGTCCCGGTCCAGCAGAGCTTTCAGCTCTGCCTCGATCGCTTCCCGGATTTCCTGCCGCTTGCTGGAAAAGATCTCCCGCACGGTGTAGCGGGCCAGGGTCTTGTACAGCACGCTCTGCACGGCAGGTTCCACCACCTCGCCCGGGATATCTTCCGGTTGGGTGTGGGCCAGGGCGGCGATCCGGGCCGGATCGAGGGCGTAGCGCACCGATACGTCGAGGCCGATGGACAAGCCTTCCACCGACTGGAACGGCGCGCTGCCGTCGGCCCGTGCCGCCTCGGCCGGACGGTAGACCTGTTCGCGCAGGGAATAGCGGCGCAGCTCATGGACGCCGGGGACGACCACGACGTTCCCCTCGCCGATGGCCTCGGTGGCACCACTGAACTGGTTGATGCGCACACCGATGCTGCCCCGTTCCAGATTGGCCAGCGGCGGATGGCTGTAAACGCCATAGGCGCACAACGCTGCGACGGTCCAGGCAAGAATGCCGTGGCGATGACGGTAAACCCCTGCGCCGGCCGACGCGATCAGACCGCCAGCAGCGGCCAGGGCGGTTGCGGGAATGGATGAATTGGGTTCTGACATGAACGTGCCCTCGGTGGACGATCTTCGCGAAACGGATGACCGGCGGCGGGAAGATCGTTGCGCCTGCCGATCCGGCTTGGCGCACAGAGTGCCGGAGCCGGCGCGGAAGGCACCAGAGGCACGGGGGGGCAGTTTGGTAAGGTGGAAATACCGGTGTTTCCGGGCTGTGAAGAGATATTCACGGAACGGGCGGGTTTGGCTCCGGCGAATCTGGCGGTGCTGCGACGACATGCGCAGCAATGCTGGCCAGTGCCGCTGTAGTCGCCGGTGGAACCGGTACCGGGGAACTTGCTCCGGTGCTGGGACGTTGAACAAACGTTCACGGCCGGTGACAATCCGAAGCCGTTCCACTTCTGAAAACTGCCCGCAGCCCGCCCTAGCACCATGACCAAGGTCGCCATCATCGAAGACGACGTCCCCACCAGCAATCAGTTGAAGGACTGGATCCTCGCCGCCAGGCCCGGCCTCACCGTAGAGCAGTGGTTCGACCGGGACGACGCCGAGGCCGCCATCGCCCGCGAGGACTATGCCCTGGTCACCCTGGATATCGAACTGGGACGGGAGCGCCATGCCGGGGTCGCCATCATCAACGCCATCAACAAGTCCGGCCGCGGCACGCCGGTGCTCGTGGTTTCCGCCATGCCGGCCGCCATCTACCGCAGCATCATGAAGGCGCTGGATGCCTGGGACTATCTGCAGAAGACCGCCTTCGAGGAGGCCGACTTCATCGAGACCTTCCTGGAGATTCTCCGCGCCGGCCGCGGCCGGCCCGGCAGCAAACCCGCCCCGGCCACGCCCGCGGCCGGCGACGAACTGTCGCTCGATCCCCTCCGTCAAAGCACGGCGCAATGGCGTGGCCAGCGGGTCAACCTGCCGCTCACCGCCCAGCGCATCCTGGCAACCCTGTACCAGCGCCGTGGCGAGGTGGTCTCCTACGAAGAACTGTTCCAGGTGGTGAAGAGCGGGCGCAACCGGGACAACATCCGCAAGCACATCAGCACCATTCGCGAGGCCTTCCGGGAGCTGGACGAGCATTTCGACCGCATCGAGAATGTCCCCATGCGCGGTTTCCGCTGGTCGGATCAGGCAGCGGTCTCCAGGGGGTGAGAGGGTTCCTTGGCTGGCTGGCTTCGTTCCGTCTGCGGATCCTGTTCCGCAGCGCCTTCCTGGCGCTCGCCCTGGCGGTGGTGGCTCTGGCGCTGGCCGTTCTGCGGGAGGAAAAACAGCGCAGCCACGACCAATACGCCGCCGGTTTCGCCAAGACCAAGGAGCAGATCGTCGCCCGGCTGCGCCATCCGTCCGGCCAACTGGCCTTGCTCAACCCCGGCTGGAGTGCCGCCCTGGCCACGGCGGGGCGGCCGGTGGTGCTGCCCTTCTCCGCTTTGGACTTCGACGACCACAACAAGGTGAAACACGCCGCGGAGATGGCGGGCTGCCTGGTGCAGTACCCCGGCGACGCCAGTCTGTGCGTGGCCATCGGCACCAATCCCTGGGCCGGGGGCTTCATCTACGCCGCCGGCAGCTTCGCCAGCGACCCTCTGATCGGCCATCGCATCGGCGACGAGTTTCTTGACGGCGCCCACCGTCTGCGCGTCACGGTTGCGGTGCGCGGCCACAGCTACCGCTGGCTGGCGCCCTTCGAACCGCTGAGCAACGGTCCGGAGGGCATGCGCGGGCGTTTCACCGGCTATGTGGAACGGGACCAGCGTGATTACACCGGGGCGAAGCCGGTGAAAGAATTCCGGGGCTGGGTATGGCAATCGGCACAGTGTCTGGACCCGGCCACCGCCTGCTCGAAAAAGTCGTTCTATTCCCTCCGGCTGCCGGTCCAGGTCCTGGGCGAAACGCTGTTTCACCAGGAAAGGCCGGAGTGGCCGCCGCCGGACCTGGACCGGTTCCGGGTCCAGGTCCAGATTCTCCCGCCCGGCTCGGGTCCCGCCCTGTTCGACAGTCACCGGAGCGGGGCCGCGCCGCCCTTCACCCTGGAAGATCTCACCCGGCTGCTGCTGCCGGGCGAAACCCTGATCATCGGCAAACGAAGCGGAGATACCAGTCAGGAGATGGTGCGGCTGGCGGGCAAAGACGAGAGCCTGGACCGGAGCTCCCCACTGCTGAACCGGCTGATCGGCAAACTCCCGGTGGAGCAGGCCTCGGCGCCGAAGTTGGAACTGAGCGATACGGTCGCCACGCCCCTGGGTCCGTACCGTCTGCTGCTCAAGGGCGACGCCCGCAGCGTCAACAAGAACCTGTCCGTGGCCGCTACCCGATTGTCGTGGCTGGTGGGCGCCATGCTCGGTGCCATCGGCCTGGCCTGGCTGGTGATCGAGGCCGGCCTGATCCGCCGGATCGCCCGGCTCACCCGGCGCACCCGCGGTCTGTCGCGGTCCATGCAAGGGGACGGGGTTCTCGAGCATTACGACCTGGCCGACCTCAAGGGTCGCGACGAACTGGGGCTGCTGGCGACCGCCCTCAACGACCTGCTGCGCCGGGTGAAGGAAGACGCCGAGCGGGAAACGATTCGGGCGGAGCAGGAAAAGGACCTGTGGCACGCGGTCGGCCACGAGATCATGTCGCCGCTGCAGAGCCTGCTGGCCCTGCACGGCAGCCCGGACGACCCCAGCCACCGGTACATCAGCCGCATGCAGCAGGCAGTACGGGTCCTTTACGGCAGTGCCAGTCCCAGCGAGGCCTTCCAATCCTCCGCCGTACAGCTGCAAAGCCTCGACATCGCCGAGTTCATCCGTGACGTCGCCGCCAACGCCGGCTACGCCAACCTCCACTGGAGCGGCGCCGAACAGTCGGTGCCGGTGCGGGCCGACCCTTATCTCCTGGAAGACGTGTTTTCCCATATTCTCAAGAACGCCGACCGCCACCGACATCCAGGTAGCCCCATCGGCCTCCAGCTGGAAACCAGCGACACCGCTGCCATCGTCCACATTCACAACAGCGGCCGGCCCATCCGCGCCGAACTGCTGGACCAAATCTTCGAATACGGCGTCTCCGACCAGCCGGCCGCTAGCCACGACGGTCAGCGTGGCCAGGGCCTGTTCGTGGCCAAGACCTACCTGGGAAAAATGGGCGGAACCATCGGTGCGCGCAATACCGGAGACGGTGTTTGTTTCAGCCTGAGTTTGCAGCGGGTTGGGTAAGACGCCTCAACTTAACGGAATTGCGTCCCCCTGAACGTACTTGAATGCTTGGATTGAACGAATCCGGAACCGACGCTCAGGGTATTCTTGCCAGAAGACAAGGAAGGCGATGGAAAAAGGCTAAGTCTTCCTAATGATGCCGACCATTTCCCTCCGAGCTTCATGGAAGTAAAGGTTTCATTGAAGGCGGCGCCTTTCAGCTCTTCCGGGACACTGAAGTTGACGGTCATCATCGCGCCGGCCGAAATCGTTGAAAGCTGGAGAAAAGTGTTCGCCCTGGAAGAGGAAACATCAATCCAGAGGGGCAGTTCCCGAGGATTTAGCCCTGCAACAGCACCTCCAGTTCGCGGTCCAGCAGCAGGGGATCGCCCGCATTCAGTTCCACCAGTCGGCGCAAATGGGTAATGCTATCGAGATCGATGCTGTCGCAGACCAAGCCGACCCGGCGGCCTTCGATGTGGGCGATTCGCCCTTCCATGGCAATCGTGGCAACCGGTTCGCCGCCCAGTAACAGCGTCAGGCGGCAGCGGTCTCCCACCCTGCCGTGCCAGTGCGGCGGGGTTTCCAACAAAGCGCCGCGGAGGGAAATGTCTTCCAGAATGGCGTCGATTCCGAAGGCATCGCCGGTGAGGTTCACCGGAGCGTTGAAGGCGGCACGCCAGAACTTGCGCCGCTCAGTGGCTGGCAGGGGCATCGTCGTTCTCCGTAGCGGATGGGCATTGCCATTATAGGTGGCCAGCGCCGGAGAGCTGATGGTATCTATTGGACAGCAGCCCCGGGTGGATGGCGTAATACCCTCAGCCGACGGCACCGCTACGGCTTGACGCCCGCCCGCCAGGTCCCCGTAAAATCTGAAGCTGTGGTGGCGCTGGCAGCCGCCGCGCCCACCCCGTACTCCCATCATGTCCCATCTGACCCTGTTGCACTGCCCCGAGCCGAGCGCCGATGCGCGCGCCCAAGTCCTGGCCCGAATTCCCGGCGAGCTGGTCCGGGTCGAGGACCATTGGCGGCTGCACCACGACCGGCCGATCGGACCGGAGGTGCTTGCCGAACTGCGCCGGCTGCTGCCGTTCGACATCAATCCGGTACCGGAGGGCTTCGAGCCCGATGCGGTGGGTCTGATCGTCAGCGACATGGATTCCACCCTGATCACCATCGAATGCATCGATGAGCTGGCGGACCGCCTTGATCTGAAGCCGCAGGTGGCGGCCATCACCGAGGCGGCGATGGCGGGGGAGCTGGATTTCGCCGACGCCCTGCGGCAGCGGGTGGCGCTGCTGGAGGGGTTAGCGGAAGAGGAGCTGCTGACGGTCTATCGGGAGCGCTTGCGCTTCAGTCCGGGGGCGGCCCTGCTGGCGGCCGATGCCCGCAGCGCCGGGATCAAGACCGCCGTGGTATCGGGCGGTTTCACCTTCTTCACCGAGCGGGTCAGGCTTTCCCTCGACCTGGATTTCGCCCGGGCCAACGAGTTGGAAATCGTCAATGGCCGGCTCACCGGCCGGGTACAGGGGGAAATCTGCGGTCCCGAGCAGAAAGCGAGATTCCTGGAGGAACTGCGCCGGCAGCTGGGCCTGCGTCCCGCTCAGTGCATCGCCATCGGCGATGGCGCCAACGATCTGCTGATGCTGACCGAAGCCGGTCTGGGGGTGGCCTTCTGCGCCAAGCCCAGGCTGGAGGCGGCGGCCGATGCGGTGATCCGCCACGGCGGCCTCGACAATGTGAGCCACTTCTTCAAGGCCGCGCCATGAACGCCAGACCGGAAACCGGCGGCCCCGGGCCGCACATTGTTCCCTTCTCCCTCCGGGAGAAGATGGCCCGGAGGGCCGGATGAGGGAGAGAGAGCGCTCGGTTCCAGGGAACAATCCGCAAGCTACGGGGCCGAGCGGTCTCTCTCCTTTGCTGGAGGTGGAGAACCTCCGCGTCGGTTTCCGCCGCAGCGGGCAGTACCAGGCGGCGGTGAACGGCATCAGCTTCAGTGTGCGGCGTGGCGAGACCTTCGCCCTGGTGGGCGAGTCCGGTTCCGGCAAGTCGGTGACCGCGCTGTCGGTACTGCGCCTGTTGCCCCACGGCGGCGTCATCGCCGGCGGGGCGGTGCGGCTCGACGGCGAGGACTTGCTGCAGTGGCCGGAATACCGTCTCAATGAGGTGCGCGGCCGCCGCATCGGCTTCATCTTCCAGGACCCGATGAGTTCGCTGAATCCGGTGCTGACCATCGGCCAGCAGGTCGGCGAGGTGCTGCGGCGGCACCGGCCGCAGCCCCGCGCCGCGTTGCGCGAGCGCGTCCTCGATCTGCTGGATCAGGTCGGGCTGCCGCGGCCGCAACAGCATGTGCGGGAATATCCGCACCAGCTTTCCGGCGGCATGCGGCAGCGGGTGATGATTGCCATCGCCCTGGCGGCGGAGCCGGAGCTGCTGATCGCCGACGAGCCGACCACCGCCCTCGACGTGACGATCCAGGCGCAGATCCTGGAACTGCTCAAGCGCCTGCAGCGGGAACAGGGGCTGGCGCTGTGGCTGATCACCCACGATCTCGGCATCGTCGCCGAGATGGCGGACCGGGTGGCGGTGATGCGCCACGGGGAGATCGTCGAGCAGGCGGACAGCGCCAGCTTCTTCGAGACTCCCAGGCATCCCTATTCTTGGGAGCTGTTCGAGGCACTGCCCAGCATGGACAGCTGCCGCGGGCGAAGGCGCCGGGAGGCGGCGGAACCGCTGCTGCAGGTGCGCGATTTCAAGGTCTACTACCCCATCCGCCAGGGCATCCTGCAGCGCACCGTCGACCACGTGCGGGCGGTGGACGGCGTTTCGTTCGACCTGGGCAAGGGCCAGACCCTGGCGCTGGTAGGGGAGTCCGGCTGCGGCAAGACTACCCTGGGGAAGGCGCTGCTCAATCTGGTGGACGCCCACGGCGGCCAGGTCCGATTCGCCGGGCGGGAACTGCAGGGGCGCGGGTGCCGCGGCTTGAACCGGTCGGATCTGCAGATCGTGTTTCAGGATCCCTACGCCTCGATGAATCCGCGCATGCTGGTGGGCGACATCATCGAGGAAGGCATGTGCGCCCTCCGGGGCGGCTGGTCGCCGCGGCAGCGGCAGCAGCGGGTGAGCGAGCTGCTGGAAGCCGTCGGCCTGCCGGCCGAGGCGCGCCTGCGCTATCCCCACGAATTCTCCGGCGGCCAGCGCCAGCGCATCTGCATCGCCCGGGCGCTGGCGGTGGAGCCAAAGTTGATCGTCTGTGACGAGCCTACCAGCGCCCTCGACGTCTCGGTGCAGAAGCAAATCCTTGGGCTTCTCAAGGAATTGCGGGAGCGCCAGGGACTCAGTTATCTGTTCATCAGCCACGACCTGGCGGTGGTGGCGGAACTGGCGGACCGCATCGCCGTCATGCACCGCGGCCGCATCGTCGAAATGGGCTCGGCCGAGGCGGTGCTGTTCTCTCCCACCCACAGCTATACCCGCAAGCTGCTGGCGGCGGTGCCCAGGCTGCATCGGGAAGGCCAGCTCTGAGATTCGGCGATGGCGCAGGAGCGGCGGTCGAATCCAGACCACCGTCGTGCCGGCGGAGTGAGGGGGGCTGTCCTGCCAGGGGTGCTGCGGGTCGTTCCGTGGACCTTGGCGCTGGCGCTGGCGGCGGCCCTCGCCATCCAGGGCGAGGAGATCGAACGGTTGCTCCGTATCGGCGCCGCCTACAAGGCGAAGATTCTCTGCTCCGGCGTTTTCGTGTCCGGCCGCAGTGCCGACTCGGTGCTGGAGGAAGATCTGGCGGTGGAGGATCTGTGGCCGCTGCGGTTCTTCCCGTTCGAACTGGACCGGGAACGGCAAACCGTTCGCAGCGGGATCGCCGGGATGTTCGAGGCGGCGGCCCGCTTTCGGCCAGGATTGGGGTGCGTGGTGGGGGCCAGTCCGCGGCAATGGGAGCCGGCGGTCGAGGTCGTGGCGAAGGCCGTCGCCACCCCGCCGGCGGCGCTTGATGGAAGCGCCGGGCGGATTTCACCGCACTTGCAGGCGGCCCTGGACTGGGGCTTCGCCGAGCCGGATCCGGAGCACCTGCGGCGCACCCGCGCCATGCTGGTGCTGCAGGACGGCGAGGTGGTGGCGGAGCGCTACGCTCCGGGTTTCGGCCCCGATACCCCGCTGGCCGGCTGGTCCATGGCCAAGACCGTGCTCAATGCGCTGGTGGGGGTGCTGGTGGGCGAGGGCCGGGTGCGGCTGGATGCGCCGCTGGATCTGCCGGAATGGCGCGGCGACGGCCGCGCCGCCATCACCCTGGAGCAGCTCCTGCAGATGACCAGCGGGCTGGAATTCTCCGAGGAATACGGCAGTCCGTTGCAGGACGTCACCGTCATGCTGCTGCTGCACCCTTCCGCCGCCGCCTACGCTGCCGCCAAGCCGCTGCGGCGGCCGCCGGGGACGCACTGGTACTATTCCAGCGGCAACAGCAATCTCATCAGCCGGCTGCTGCGCACCGTGCTGGGGCCGGAGCGCTACGACCGGTTTCCCCGGGAAGGCCTGTTCGCGCCGCTGGGCATGGACACCGCGGTTCTGGAACAGGATGCCGCCGGCGACTTCGTGGCTTCCTCCTATCTTTATGCCAGCGCCCGTGACTGGGGCAAACTCGGTCAGCTATTCCTGCAGGATGGGGTGTGGCGCGGCCGACGCATCCTGCCGGCGGGTTGGGTCGGAGCCAGCACCCAGCCGGTGGCCGGCTCGGCCGGCGCCTATGGCAGGCATTTGTGGCTGCGGCCGCCGGACAGCCTGCTGGGGCCGGATGCGGTGGAGCTTCCCGCCGGCAGCTACCATGCCGTCGGCTTCGAAAGCCAGTTCGTCACCGTCGTTCCGGCCCGACGTGCGGTGCTGGTGCGCCTGGGGCTGACCCGTCACGCCGGAAGTTGGCGCCAGGACCTGTGGGCGCGACGGGTGCTGGCGGCATTGCCGCAGTGAGACACCGCCGCGCCGGCTGCTTTCCTCAATAAGGGTACCAGCTGCCGTAGCGCCAGGAGTATTGATACGGGTATCCCGTCTGCCAGGAGTTGTAATAGATCGACCGCCAGCGGCTGCCGGCCAGGTTCTGGGCCTGTTCCCACTGTTTGGCGCTGCCCACCTGCTGGAGCAGGCGCGCGGCTTCCTTGTCGCCGCGGCCGGCGGTGATGGATAGCCATCTGTGCGCTTCCGAATAGTCCGCCCCCATTTCGCCGAGGCCGGCGAGATAAAGCCGGCCCAGCGCCTTCTGGGCGTCCAGGTTGCCGCGTTCGGCAGCATCCCGCATGAATTGGACTGACTTGTAGCTGTCCTGGCGCACGCCGTCGCCGCGAAAGTAGCGCAACGACAAGTCGTAGGCGGCGCGCGGGTCGTTTTTCGCCAGTTCCTCCAGGGCCAGCATGCGGCTGTCCATCACCGCTTCGGTGGTGGCCGCGGTGAACGAGGGGGAGGCGTAGTTCTTCGGCCGGTCGCTGCAGCCGCTGGAGTCGCAGATGCGGACGATCGGAATGGCCGACTCCTGGTCCTGGCGGGAGCCGTGGGAGCAGCCGAGCAGGCCGGCCAGGGCGAGAGCAGCGAATGAAGTCTTGAGGTAACGCGCAATGAGAAACATAGTTTTTTTCGCCCCGGCTTTTTTGTAGTATTCACTGTCACCTGCCGGCAACAGTTTCCTTCCGACCCCAACCGATTCTTCGAGGTATTACAGTATGCGATCTAAGCAGATGCGGCAATCCATCCTCCTGGCTTCCGCGATGGCGCTCAGTGCCTGCGTGCAGCCCGGATTGCAGACCGGCGGCAGCGGCAACCTGGTCACCGGGTCCGCCGGCGGCGCTTCCAGCGTCAACGCCAACAAGACCCTGGAACGCTGTGCGGCGCCGCTGGGGACGCTGGCGGTGAGCGACGGCCGCATCAGCGGCACCCGCAGTGTGACCAACGTCAATCCGCTGATTCGTCTGGCGGTGCAGCAGTCCAACTGCTTCGTGCTGACCTCCGCCGCCAACCTGGAGGATCAGGCCCTGCTCGACGCCATGGACATGGGGGATCGTTCCGGTGAGGTGCGGGCGGGGTCGAACCGCCACAAGGGGCAGCGGGTGGCCACCGACTACCTGATGAAGCCGGAAGTGATCGTCAACAACGAAGCCACCCATGGGACCGGCACCAACATCGGCGCCGGCTTGATGGGAATCGGGCTGGGCGCGGCCGGACTCGGCGGACTGGGCGCAGCCGTCGGCGGCTTCTCGCGCTCGGTGGAGACCCGCACCACCGACGTCGCCCTGACCTTGATCGACGTCCGCTCGCGGGTGCAGGTGGGGATCGCCCAGGGCAGTTCCACCGCCACCAACGTCGACATGGGCGGCGGCATCGGCATGGGCGGCTGGGGCGGCGTGCTGGCCGGTGCCGTTGGTGTCGGGCTCGGCACCTTCACCCGCACGCCGGAAGGCCAGGCCACCGCTGCCGCGTTCTTCGACGCCTACAACCAGCTGGTGATCTCCCTCAGGAACTACGAGGCTCAGGATGTCAAAGGCGGCATGGGACGGGGCGGCCATCTGAAGGTGAATTGACCGAGGGGTGTGACGCAGGACTTGGCGTTGGCCGAGCCGCCATCCGACAAGCGGCCCTTCCGGACTCCCGATTGCCGGATCGATCCAAGTCCTGCCACCGGCGGCTCTGTCCCATCGGCAACGGGAACCGCGGATGGCTCCAGGATGGATTTTCCGCGCTGCCGTCTTGCTTCCCTAGCGGTACACCGCCTTCGCCAACTCCAGGATCTTCGAACTGAGCTTGAGGCCCACCCGCTCCGGCGCCCAGATTGATCTCGAAGACCAGGCGCGCATTTTCCGGGATCAGTTCGATCATGCCGCCGGCCGGTGCAAACTCGCCGCCGTCGCCGATGGTGAGGATGGGGTGCCCGGCCACTTCGGCGAACACCGTGTTCATGCGCCACATCTCCGAAGCGTGGACATATACCACCCGGCAGTCCTTGCCCTGGCGATGACTGCTCAGCGCCCACACGGCATCGGCCGCTCACCCACCTGCTTGTCGCGGAGGGCGGCGGCGATGGCGTTCAACACCTCGTCGCCCTGCACGCAAACGCCGAAGCGGTCGCTTCCCGCCAGTGCCGATTCCGGCCACTGCACGAACTTGGCCAGGGTGAGGATGTAGGAGGCGCGCAGCTGCACGGGATCGGCCGCCAGGGCGAAGCCCGGTGCGATGGCGCCGACCAGGAACAGGACTGGACCCAACCAGCGGGCTAGTCCATTCCGTCCGGATCGCAGGGAGGTCTGATCCGTCATCTCCTGCCGTCTCCACCCCGGTCAGAATTGCCAGTCGAACTGCACGTAGACGCTGCGCGGGATCTGCGCGCGCAGCGCCGGCAGGATTTCCTGCTGGAACTCGGGATGCTTGCTGTCCAGCAGGTTCTGCCCCACCACCGACAATTCCAGGTTCCTGATCGGACGCCAGGCCAGTCGCGCGTCGAGGGTGACATAGGCGGGTATGGCGTTTTCCCAGCGGCGCACCCGCGGGATGTTCGGTCCGAACTCGGGGAGGATCTGGCTGAGCAGGGGCAGCTGGTCGACCTAGCGGGCCCACAGGTCGAATTGGAGGTTGGCGGCCAGATCGAAGCTGGAACGCAGCGATACCTGCTGCTGGGGATGGTTGCCCTCCTCTGAGCTGTAAACGCCGGGCCTCCCCTCGAGCCGCAGGTCGAGATAGGAGTACGCCAGTTCCAGGCTCCAGCGATCCAGCGGTTTCCAGTTCAGGAGGAGCTCGCCGCCGAAGGAGTGCGCCTGCAAGTCGTTTTGGTAGGGCAGATAGGCGGTGATGGTCGGCCGCAGCTGGATCAGCGGCCGGTTCGCATCGAAACTGCGGATGTCGCGGTAGCGGTTGTAGAACAGGGCGACATCGGCGTAGAAGTCGGGGCCGGGTTGGAAGCGGTAGCCCAATTCGTAGGCGAGGAGCTGCTCCGAGCGGAAACGGGGATTTCCCAGCGTACTCAGGGGAACCGGGATGTTGGTGGGATTGCCGGGGCCGTTGGGTGGCACCGTCATGACCCCCAGGGCCGCGCTGTCCTCGATCCGGGCCGGCGTGCGCACGGCGCGGGACACCGCAGCCCACAGCGTATGGCGCGGGTCGGGCGTCCACAACAGCCGCAGGCTGGGCTGCCCTTCGAAGCCGGTGAAATCGTTGTGCTGCAGCTTGGCCCCGATGGTCAGGCTGAGGGTCCGGTCGATCAGGTTGACCTCATCCTGCAGGAAGGCGCTGAACAATTGCTTGTTGGCGCGGGGATCGGTCAGTTGCACGTGGGGGCTGCCGGTGTAGCGATCCAGCAGGAGGCGGTAGCCCAGGCCCCAGGTGAGCTTGTGGTCGTCGGCCAACAGGAACCGGTGCAGCAGTTCCAGATCGAAACTGTCGCGTTCCTCGATGTAGTCCGATACCCCGTACCGCGAGGGTGTATGGTCGCGCCGGAACGCCGGAAGAAATGGTCGTAATAGGCCTGGACGCTGATCTCGGAAGTCACCGACAGGGCCTTGCGCCAGCGGCCCAGCAGGTTGAAGCCGGAGTAGCTGGTGCGCACCCTTGGGTTGATGGCGTAGGGCGGCGTGAGCATGGGCAAGTCCAGGGTCTGGTGGACCAGGGTCGAATGAGCGTCTCCCACCAGGGTCGCCGCCGTGCCGTCGGCGCCATCGTGGTCGACGCGAAAGCCGGCCCGCGCCTGGCTCCAGTCGTCGGCACTGCTGCGGCGGGCAATGTTGTCGTAAGCGCCGCGGTTGAACCCCTTGGCCCAGACCCGCGCCGCGGTGTTCTCCGTCAGTTTGCGGCCGTAGCGGAGCGACGCGAAGTTTTGTTCGTAGCTGCCCACTCCGGTGTTGAGCCGGCCGCCGAGGGTCTCTCCGGCCGGCTTGGTGATGATGTTGATCACCCCGTTGACCGCATTGGCCCCCCACAGCGCCGCGCCGGGACCGCGGATGACCTCGATGCGGTCGATGTCGTGGAGGGGCAGGTCCTGCAGTTCCCAATAGACGCCGCCGAAGGTCGGGTTGTAGACCTCGCGGCCGTCCTGCAGCACCAAAAGCTTGTTGGCAAAGCGGTTGTTGAAGCCGCGGGCGCTGACCGCCCACTTGTTGGAGTCGATCCGTGCCACGTTCAGGCCGGGGACCATGCGGAGGGCCTCGGGGATGCTGGTGGCGCCGCTGCGCCGCAGGTCGTCGCCGGCGTTTCCGACAGCCTCTGGTTGTGCTTGCCGGCGCTGGTGACGGTCGCCTCCGGCCGCTGTTCGGCGGCGGCGTCCTGCTGCATCAGGGCGCGGATCTCCCCCACGTCGTCTTCGGCATGCAGCGCGGTCGCCTGGAAAAGCAGCAGGATGGTCAAGGCCAGCGGGAGACGAAGGCCGGTGCGGCGGGGCAAGGATTTGTTGCCGCACCGGGTCGCAGCATGGGCTCGCCAAGGGAGAGGGCGGCAGCCAGGGCCACGGCCGGAGAGCACATCGAGCAAGGCAGGCATGGGAAAGGTCTTGATCGGAAACCGGTTGGTGCAGCGCTTCAATGTCCAAGCCGCTGAGTTTAGTAGAACTCCATTTCCCGTCCGCGGGTCCTCCGTTGGCACCGGCTCCCCTTCACCGGTGCAGGGATTCGTAATAGCGGGAGCGCAGCTGCAACGCACCAACCCGGAGAAGGACCGGAGGCGAATTCGTGGCGGTCGATTGCGAGCGGAATAGGGAGCTTCGGCGCTGGCCGCTGTCTTCTTGCAGCCGAGGGCGGAGACTTACGATGACCAGTCCGAGCCCACCGCAAAGGGGTCGCGAAGCTCGCCCGACTCGGACGCGCAGCAGCAGGTGAGATTCAGCGCCACCATGATCGTCCGGAGCATCGCGGGTGCTGCCGCAACGCTGAGGAAACACACGCTGTCCGCTTCAACTTCGTGGATATGGAGGGAAATCGGCTCGGAAATAAGGCCGCGCGTGGTGCCGACCCAAATTCCGTTTGAGGATACCGACCACTGCAGTCCGGGCAGGAGCCGAGCCAGGTCCGCTTGCAACTCTACCTTCGTTCCCAACGGTTCAGCCAGATTCGACTCCCAATCGAGCAGCGATGAGGATCCGGGGGGGGCACGGTACAAGAAAAAGAAGTAAGCCATGGCTACCGGGTAGGAGTTCGCGAAATGCTAGCCGGCATCCGCAGCGCAGCCAACCCAGAGCAGGTCCGGCCGGATCGGGTTTGGAACCGTGGGGGATCGCGGCCTCAAGATCCGGAATCCGGCACCCGCGTGAACGACAGGTGAATCCCGCCTGGTGTGGAGCAACTGAAGTCGCGGCACTGGCCGCCGATACAGCCGCGGCCGTTGACCGTGGCGCGTGCGCGGAGGTCGTCGATGCTGTCGCCGGCATAGGTTCCGTGGATGGAGATGTGGTTGTTGTAGAACTGGATGCTGGCGTTGGAAAACAGGATTTTGGCGACGATGCCGCCGACGGCGAAGTGGTTGCGGTGCATGTGGCCGCGGCGCCGCAAGCCCGCTCCGGCATTCCACTGGAAGCGGCAGCCGTTCTGCACGATGTCGATCTCGCCGCTGTCGTCGATGGGCTCATCCAGCACCACGCCTTCGGGGATGGCGCAGCGCAGCCGCAGCGCGGTGGAAACGTTCCAACTGCCGGAGATGTCGGCGCACCAGTCGACCAAGGGCAGGCCGATCCGCGCCTGGCTGTTGGCCGGAGCGGGGTCGAGCAGCGCCAGATGGTCCGGCGTCACCCAGAGGCTGCCGTAGGTCTTGAGGCTGGCGTCTGCGGTGATCCTGGCGCTACCC
>Ga0233425_10003036_pt1 | contig 31544 bp, 38 predicted proteins | sample Watercolumn_Towu_2_FD_181712 | JGI IMG/M metagenome (GOLD analysis project Ga0233425, IMG submission 181712) | Freshwater microbial communities from Lake Towuti, South Sulawesi, Indonesia - Watercolumn_Towuti2014_140_MG | ecosystem: Environmental > Aquatic > Freshwater > Lake | place... | reverse complement strand
CTGCAGCAGTTCGCCGTCGTGGAAGGGGCTGTCGGGATCGACGGACAGGCGGTCGGGAAGGGCGGCGTCGGTCATGGGATCGCTCGAAAGGCGGAACAGTGGCGACGGGCTTTAGCCGACGACGCGGGCCCTGTCCAAGACCCCTTGACCTGACGCGGCGTCAATCGGCTAGGTTCGTTGCGAATAACTACGGACTCGGCATGAGCGACCTCGTCATCCGCGACTTCATCGCCCCGGCCGCCGACGGCTATCCCCTGTCGATGCGTCTGGTCTCGGCTCCAGCGCCCACGATGGCCGTCATGGTCAGTTCGGGCACCGGCTTTCCCAAGGGCTTCTACGACCGGTTCGCGCGGCATCTGGCGGCGCGGGGCGCGGCGGTCCTGACCTATGATTTCCGCGGCATCGCCGGCTCGCGGCCCGACGACCTGGCCGCCATGGAGATGGACTACACCGACTGGGGCCGGCTCGACATGCCCGCCGCCCTCGACGCCCTGGCCGAGGCCGCGCCCGGCCTGCCGATCGTCCATGTCGGCCACAGCGTCGGCGGTCATTTCCTCGGCTTCATGCCCAACCAGAAGCGGATCGGGCGCCACGCCTTCGTCTCGGTCGGCAGCGGCTTCTGGGGCCGGCATCACCGGTCCTACAATCCGCTCGAGCTGTTCTTCTGGCTCGGCTACGGGCCATGGAGCCTGCTTCGGCACGGCTACATCAAGGGCGGCGGCCTGTGGGCGGGGACCGACCTGCCGCGCGGCGTCTTCACGACCTGGCGGCGATGGTGCCTGAAGGAGCCCTATTTCCGCGACGAGCTGAAGGACCGGCTGAGGCCCCACCATTTCGAGGCCGTGACGGCCCCGATCCGCTCGTGGATCTTCACCGACGATCCCATCGCCACGCCCGCGACCTCGCCCATCCTGCTCGACGTCTATCCGAATGCGCCGCGGGAGGTGACGGTTCGCGCCCCGGCCGACCACGGCGTCGCCCGCATCGGCCACGAGGGCGCCTTCCGCCGGGGCATGGAATCCCTGTGGGACGAGATGTTCGACTGGCTGGTTGAACCCGACGCCGCGCGACCTAGTTAGACGGCGTCGCCGCCCGCTTCCGGGCCCGGAGCCTCCCATGACCGACCAGCCCGTGATCACCGTCGACGGCCACGCCATTCCCCAGCTCGGCTTCGGCACCTGGAACCTGACGCCCGAGGACGCCCGGCGCATGGTCGCCGAGGCCCTGCGCATCGGCTATCGCCACATCGACACGGCCTGGATCTATCACAATGAGGCGGCGGTCGGAGACGGCATCCGCGACGCCGTCGAGGCCGGCCATGTCGCCCGCGACGACATCTGGCTGACCACCAAGATCTGGGTCGCCCATTTCGATCGCGAGGGCCTGCTGAGGCAGGCGAAGGAGTCCGTCGAAAACCTGGGCTTCACGCCCGACCTGCTGCTGTTGCACTGGCCGAAACGCGAGCCGTCCTTCGCCGAGACCCTCGGCGCCCTGAACGAGGCGAAGGATCAGGGTCTGACCCGCAGCATCGGCCTGTCCAACTTCCCCTCGGCCGAGTTCCGCGAGGCGCAGGGCCTGTCGAAGGCGAAACTGGTCACCAACCAGGTCGAATACCACCCCTACCTCAAGCTTTCGAAACTCAAGGCGGCGGCGAAGGAGCTCGGCTCCTCGATCACCGCCTGGTCGCCTCTGGCGCAGGGCCAGATCGCTGACGACCCGACCCTGATCGAGATCGGCCGGGCTCACGGCAAGTCGCCCGGACAGGTCACCCTGCGCTGGCTGATCCAGCAGAACGTCATCGCCATCCCCCGCACCGCCCGCGAGAGCCGCGCCGCGGAAAACTTCGACATCTTCGACTTCCAGCTCTCGTCCGAGGAGATGGACCGCATCCACGCCCTGGCCCGTCCCGACGGCCGTCTGGGCGACTGGATTGATCCCGCCTTCAAATGGGATGAAGAATGGACCTGAAGCGCCGCGCGTAGTCGGCGCGCGAGGAAACGGCGCTCAAGCAGGCCGAAGGCCGGTAGCGCGAAGGAGGACGGCATGGGCTCGGTGCTGGGTTTTCCCGGCGTCGATCCGCTCGACGCGGCGGTCGGCGCGAGACTGAGGCGATGGCGCGAGACGCGGGGCCTCTCCATCGACGAGGTCGCGGCCCTGATTCACATGCCCGTCGAGGACGCCCGCCGCGCCGAGGCCGGCCGCGCCCATCTGACCACCGCCCAGATCGGCGCCGCGACCAGCGCCCTGCACCTGCCGCTGTGGGCCCTGGTGTCGGATACGCGGGCGTACTAGTCAGCGGAGAGCTCAACGCCCCCCGAGGCGCCGTCGTAGGTTAAGCGATATTGGCGCAGGAATGTGCGGCCGAGTATCAGCCTGTGCCATTGCCCGCCCCCCGCCAGCTTGACCCCTGTGAATCTTTGGAAAAGCAGCCTGTCCAGCTTGGGTACATAGACCCTCGCTGTGTAGATAAAGGCGTGCTGACGGCCGCCCACTCCGCTGATCTCGCCTTCATCTGTGATGGGAAGTCCAAGGCGCACCGCGAGGTCGTCATCGATGCAATCGCCACCGGCGCCCGTGTCGATGAGGGCCTTGATCCCTTTTTCGGCAAGATCCGGCGCTTGCCCCGAAGCCGCTCGGGACTTCAGGCCGATGTCAACGAGGAGCGTCGGTCCGAGGTCGACCAGCAAATCCGCGGTCGACAGCCCGTTCTTCCCGACTTTAAAGCCGGCTTGAACTGATGGCATGCGATGGGGTGAAAACCATGCCGCCGGGCAGTTGCACGGCCGACGCCGCTCCGACTTGGCGAATGAGATAGGGGCCGGCGTCAAATCGTTCGACAGCTATCGACGCGGCCGTTTCGAAGTCTTCGAACACGTCCACATACTGGCCGCGATGGAACAGCACCCAGGCACGCGGATGCCGGGCTTCCAGTTCCGCCCGCATGCGTTCGAAGGCCGAGATGTCCTGCCCCAGGATGCTCATAGGTGTGATCGTTTGCGCATAGCCGGAAGCTCCGACGCTCGACTCGGTTCCGATAACAGACAGTGCGGATCATGCCTGAGTCGCCGCAAATCGGGTTAACCGTTGTTAACTCCTGTGGACGGCCGGGCTAGTGACAGACGGCCATTGGCCGCCTAATCCACGTCCATGGCCTACAAATCCCTGCGCGACTTCATGGCCATGCTGGAGGCCGAGGGCGAACTGGTTCGCGTCTCCGAGCCGGTCTCCACCCACCTCGAGATGACCGAGATCCAGACCCGCCTGCTGCGCAACGGCGGCCCGGCCGTGCTGTTCGAAAAGCCGGTCATGCCGGACGGCTCGATCAGCCCCATTCCCTGCCTTGCCAATCTGTTCGGCACGGTGAAGCGCGTCGCCATGGGCGTGACCATGGAGAAGAAGACCCGCACCACCGCCGCCGAACTGCGCGAGGTCGGCGAACTGCTGGCCTTCCTGCGCAATCCGACCCCGCCGCGCGGCCTCGGCGACGCCATGGAGATGCTGCCGCTGGCGCAGACCGTCATGTCCATGCGGCCGAAGGTGGTGAAGAAAGCCCCTGTTCAGGAGGTGGTGCTGACCGGCGACCGGATCGACCTGACCGCCCTCCCCGTCCAGGGCTGCTGGCCCGGCGAACCCGCGCCCCTGATCACCTGGGGCCTCGTCGTCACCAAAGGGCCGTCCGAAGACCGCGAGGACGACTTCAACCTCGGCATCTACCGCATGCAGGTGCTGGGCAAGGACAAGGCCATCATGCGCTGGCTGGCCCACCGCGGCGGGGCCCAGCACTACGCCCGGCACAGGAAGGCGGGCAAGAAGGGCCCCCTGCCCTGCGCCGTCGTGCTCGGCGCCGATCCGGGCACCATTCTGGCCGCCGTCACGCCCGTCCCGGACACCCTGTCCGAATACCAGTTCGCCGGCCTGCTGCGCGGCGCCAAGGCCGAGCTGGTCCCCTGCAAGACCATCCCCCTGATGGTCCCCGCCAACGCCGAGATCGTGCTGGAAGGCCACGTCCTGTTCGACGAGCACGCGGCCGAAGGGCCGTACGGCGACCACACCGGCTATTACAATTCGGTCGAGACCTTCCCCGTCTTCCAGGTCAGCGCGATCACCATGCGCCGCGACCCCATCTATCTGACCACCTTCACCGGCCGCCCGCCGGACGAGCCCTCCGTGCTGGGAGAGGCGCTGAACGAGGTCTTCATCCCCCTGCTGCGCCAGCAGTTCCCGGAGATCACCGACTTCTGGCTGCCGCCCGAGGGCTGTTCCTATCGCATCGCCGTCGTGTCGATGAAGAAGGCCTACCCCGGCCACGCCAAGCGCGTGATGCTGGGCGTCTGGAGCTATCTGCGCCAGTTCATGTACACCAAATGGGTCATCGTCGTGGACGACGACATCGACGCCCGCGACTGGAAACAGGTCATGTGGGCCATCTCGACCAAGATGGACCCGGCCCGCGACATCACCGTCATCGAGAACACCCCGATCGACTATCTGGATTTCGCATCGCCCGAGAGCGGCCTCGGCTCCAAGATCGGGCTCGACGCCACCGACAAATGGCCGCCAGAGACGAAGCGCGAATGGGGTCAGGAGATCCGCATGGACGCCGAGGTGGTCGACCGGGTGTCGGACATGTGGGGCCGGCTGGGCCTGCCGGGCGACGGCGCGCCGATCTGGAAATAGCTCAGGCGTAGAGGGCGGTCAGCCGGCCGGCGGTCGCCGCCATGGCCGCCCGCAGCTCCGGCGGCGCCAGGACCTCTGCGTCGGCCCCCAGCCGCAGGAAGTCGCCCGCGGCGTGCTCGACCGACTCGATCGGGACCACCACCTCCGCCCATCCGTCCGCTCCCGGCCTGGCGCCCGCCGCGATCCGCGCCTGCTCCGCACCCAGCCGGGCCAGCCGCTTCAGCCCCGCCGCCGTGGCCCGCAGCCGCGCCTGTCCGGTGAATATCTCCGCCTCGAAACGCCGCGACGCATCCGCCCACCATCCGGCCAGATCGAAGTCCGAAGGCCGCTCGAAGGCCTCCTCCAGCACGGTCAGTTCAAGGATGTTCGACACCCGGTAGGTCCGGGGCTCCCGCCGCCCGGAACCGGCCGGGCAGGCGGCCAGGTACCAGAGACCGCCCTTGAGGATCAGGCCCAGCGGCTCCAGCGTCCGCTCGACCTCCCCCTTCCAGCTCTCATAGCGCACGGCGATGCGACGGCTGGTCCAGACGGCCTGGGCGATGGCGGGCAGGCGCGCGGCCTCGTCGGGACTCTGGTACCAGCCGACCGGATCGAGGTGGAATCGCCCGGCCAGACGTTCCGCCGCCGCCTGTCGCTCGGGCGGCAGGGCGGCCAGCAGCTTGAGCTGCATCGTCGTGACGGCGCCCGAGAACCCCATCTGCGCCGCCGGGCCCGACAGGCCGCCCAGGAACAGCGTCTCGGCTTCGGCGTCGGTCAGGCCCGTCAGCCGGGTGCGATAGCCGTCCATCAGCTGGAAGCCGCCGGCCCGTCCGCGGTCGGCATAGACCGGCGCGCCTGCGGCGCTCAGCTGGTCGATGTCGCGATAGATGGTGCGCACCGACACCTCGAACTCGGCCGCCAGGGCGTCGGCCGTCATCCGCCCGCGGGTCTGGAGCAGCAGAAGAATGGACAGGAGTCGGCTGGCGCGCATTTTTCGACTCTGGCCCATAAATCCTGACAACGGATGTCAGGTTACAAGGGTTATGCCTTCCGCCTCAACCGAGGAGAGGAAGCCATGTCCGCCCAGCCCGTCGACGCCCTGCCCGAAATCCACGACTTTGACTTCATCCACGGCCGCTGGACCGTCGCCCACCGCCGCCTGAAACGGCGGGGCGTCGGCTCGGACGACTGGGATGAATTCCGAGCCACCGCCACCTGCGAGCCCCGCCTCGGCGGCATGGCCAATGTCGAGGAGATGGATTGCCCCGAACGCGGCTGGATGGGCATGGCGGTGCGCAGCTTCGATCTCACCGCCCGGGAATGGTCCATCTGGTGGATCAGCGACCGCGACGGCCGCCTCGGCGCGCCGGTGCGGGGCCGGTTCAACGCCGACGGCTGCGTGCTCGAGGGACCGGACGCCGACGACGGCCGCCCCGTCATCGCCCGCTACATCTGGTCGGACATCGAGGCCGACAGTGCGCGCTGGAGCCAGCAGTTCTCATACGACGACGGCCGGACGTGGGAGACCAACTGGGTCATGGACTTCGCCCGGGCGGCGGCATGAGCCCCGCCGTCATCGAACTGCGCCAGTACACCCTCCATCCCGGCCGCCGCGACGCGCTGATCGCCCTGTTCGAGCGCGAGTTCGTGGAAAGCCAGGAAGCCGCCGGCATGGCTCTGATCGGCCAGTTCCGCGATCTGGACGACCCCGACCGCTTCGTGTGGCTGCGCGGCTTCGCCAACATGGAGGCGCGCAAGGCGGCTCTGGAGCGCTTCTATACCGGCCCGGTCTGGCGCGCCCATCGCGAGGCCGCCAATGCGACCATGATCGATTCCGACGACGTGCTGCTGCTGCGTCCGCTCGACGGCGCGCCCGCGGTCCGCTCGGGAGAACGCGGCCCGGTCGGCGCCTCGGGTCCCGGACCGGGCGCCGTCGTCATCGGCGTCCATCGCATCGACCACGACGCCGGCCTGCCCGGCCGCTTCATGAGGGACCTGGCGCCGCGCCTGACCGCCGCCGCCCTGACGCCCGCCGCCGTCCTCGTCACCGAGCCCGCCGCCAACACCTTCCCCGGCCTGCCGGTGCGGGAGGGGGAGACGGTGCTGGTCTGGGCCTCCGTCCTGCCCGACCAGACCCGCGCCGACGCCGCCGTGTCGTCGGCCCGGTACGATCCGGCCCTGACGGCCCTGCTCGCCGCCCCTCTCCAGCTGCTGCGCCTGCAGCCCACGGCCCGGTCGCGATTGTACGGCGGCGCCGAGATTACGGGGTGACGCGGGGCCTCTTCCATTCGTAGGGTCGGGCGGAATCGGTGGGGGCCGCATGGGCGCGTTCGAATTCTTCTTCAGCTTCTACGGCCTGCTGCTGGGTCTGTCGGTCGCCGTCATCGCCACCGGTCTGGCGACCGCCATCCAGCACCGCAGGAAGATCCGCATCGGCTGGCTGACGCCGTTGCTGGCCCTTTTCGTCGGTCTGGACATCGCCAGCTTCTGGGATTCGGCCTGGGTCAATTTCCGCGACCTGCCGTTCAGCTACGGCATGCTGGTCATGGGGCTGGTCATCACCCTGGTCTATTTCATCGCTGCGTCTCTCGTCTTCCCGCACAAGATCGAGGACGGCGTCTCGCTGGACGATCACTTCTGGGCCAACAAGACCGTCGTGCTGATGCTGACCGTGGTGGCGAACACCCTCCTGGTCCTGGCCGCGATCGTGGTGAATTTCAGCAAGCCGAACGGCGCCTTGCTCGTCGGGAGCTATCTGGGAAATCTGGCATTCTACATGGCGGTGGTCATTCCCGCGGCGGTTGCGCGCCGGCCCAGGCTCTTCGCGATCATGATCGGCCTGCATATGGCGGTCTATGTGCTGCTGGCGATCGCATCCCTCGTCGCGCCGGACTTCATGGTGGCGGGCCTCCCGGCCGAACCGCCGACGGCCGCGGCGCGGTGAGCGGGGCGCCGGCCCGGGACGCTTGAAACGAGACGACGAAAGGCCGAGGAAGACGCCATGCGCCCAGCCCTGATCATCGCCGCGTTCGCCGCGCTTGTATCGAGTCCCGTCATGTCCCAGTCCGTTCCGCCGTCCGTCCCCAACGCCGCGCCGTGGGATCAGCCCTTCCTGCCGCCCGCGCCCGAATGGAACGGCGCCAGCCGATCCCTGCTGCGCGACGCCTCCGACCCCTGGGTCACGGCCTTCGAGGCCGATCCCGACCACGACTTCAGCCCGACCTATGCCGACACCCGCGCCTGGTTCGACCGGCTGGACGCCGCATCAGGCCTGATCCGCATCGAACAGTTCGGCGTCTCGCCCGAGGGCCGGCCCATCTACGCCGTCATCGCCTCGAAGGACGGCGCCGTCTTCGACCCGTCCAAGCCCGTCCTGCTGGCCCAGGCCGGCATCCATCCGGGCGAGATCGACGGCAAGGACGCGGGCATGATGCTGCTCCGCGACATCGCCTTCAACGGCAAGTCGGCCCTGCTGGACCGGGTCAATCTGATCCTGATCCCCATCCTGTCCGTCGACGGGCATGAGCGCGCCTCGGCTTACAGCCGCCCCAACCAGCGCGGCCCCCGCATCCAGGGCTGGCGCAACACCGCGACCAACCAGAACCTCAACCGCGACTATCTCAAGCTGGACCAGCCCGAGATGCGGGCCGTGCGCGGCCTGATCCTCAAATACCGGCCCGACCTCTATGTCGACATCCACGTCACCGACGGCATGGATTACCAGTACGACGTCACCTACGGCTTCAACGGCGAGAACGGGGCGTACTCGCGCTCGCCCGCGACGTCGCAATGGCTCAACGACGTCTTCAAGCCCGCGATCAACGCCGGGCTGGAGGCGCAGGGCCATATCCCCGGCGAACTGGTCTTCGGCGTCGACGACGCCAACCCCCGCGCCGGCCTGTCGGACGGCGGCCTCGGCGAGCGCTTCTCCAACGGCTGGGGAACGGCGGCCCACGTTCCGACCATCCTGATCGAGAACCACAGCCTCAAGCCCTACGAACAGCGGGTGCTGGGGACCTATGTCTTCCTCGAGGACGCCATGCGCCTGCTGGCCCGCGAAGGCCGCGCGCTGCGCGCCGCCATCACGGCCGACAGCGCCCTGCGCCCCGCCGCCATCCCCGCCAATTTCCAGGCCGAGACGACGCCCGCCTACACCCGCAGCTTCAAGGGCATCCGCTACGAGACCTACGACAGCCCCGCCTCGGGCCGGCGCGAAATTCGCTGGCTGGGACAGGCCGATCCCGAGCCCTGGCTCCTGCCCTTCTTCGGCTCGAAGCCGACCCTGACGCTCAACCGGCCCGCGGCCTATTGGGTGCCGTCCTACCGGTCCGACATCATCGAGCGCCTGCGCATCCACGGGGTGTCGATGGAGACGCTCGACGCGCCGCGCACCGTGTCCGTCGAGATGCTCAGCCTCGACGATCCGAAACTCGCGGCCCGCCCGAACGAGGGCCATGTGCCTGTCACGGTCACGGCCGTCACGCCGCGCCGGCGCGACTGGACCTTCCCCGCCGGCTCGGTCCGCGTGCCGACCGACCAGCCGCTGGGCGACATCGTCGTCCTGCTGCTGGAGCCGCAGTCGAGCGAGAGCTTCTTCGCCTGGGGCATGTTCCCCGAGGTGCTCAGCCGCGTCGAATATATCGAGGGCTACGCCATCGCTCCGCTGGCCGAGGCCATGATGGCCGCCGACCCCGCCCTGAAATCGGAGTTCGAGGCGAGACTGGCCGCCGACCCCGCCTTCGCCGCCGACGGCGACGCGCGTCTGCAGTGGTTCTACGAGCGAACCCCGTTCCATGATGACCGCTACCGGCTCTATCCGGTCGGACGCGAGACCTGATCCATGGATATCCTGACCGACATGACCCACGCCCAGGCCGCCGCTCTGTGGAGCGGGCTGATGATCCTGCTGCTGGTGGTGCTGGGCGTGCGGGTGGCGATGGCGCGACGCGGGAACAGGGTCGTGCTGGGCGACGGCGGCAATGCCCAGGTTCTGCTCGCCTCGCGGGTTTTCGGCAACGCGGCTGAATACATTCCGGCGGGGATCGGCGCCCTGGCCGTCCTGGCCATGCTGGGGATGCCCGCATATGTGCTGCACGGCCTTGGGGCCGCGCTGTTCCTCGGCCGCCTGGTCCACGCTGCGAGCCTCAGCGAAAAGCGCCCGACCGCCGGCCGGGTCATCGGCATGGGTCTGACCTGGCTCTCCCTGCTCCTCGCCGGCCTGATGCTCGTCGTTCACGCCTTCGCCGGCCCGGCGCATGGCTGACGGCGCCGGCTGACGCCCCGCGAACAGCCGAGCAGGCCCAGCCGGTTGCGCGACGCGGCCGGCCCGGCCATATCGGGGCATGCCTGACCGTACCGCGTCCGCCTCCCCCGACATCCTGCCCGAACTGGTCGCCGCCGCCCTGAGCGCCGGCGCCGACGCCGCCGAAGCCGTCTCGGCCGAACGCGCCTCCCTGTCCATCGGCGTCCGCAACGGCGCCCTCGAGGACGTCGAGCGCGAGGAAAGCCGCGACCTCGGCCTGCGGGTCTTCATCGGCACGCGGCAGGCGACCGTCTCGGCCTCCGATCTGTCCGAAGCCACCCGCGCCCGGTTGGTCGAGCGCGCCGTCGCCATGGCCCGCCTCGCGCCGGAAGACCCCTACGCCGGCTTCGCGCCCCAGGACCGGCTGGCCCGCGGACCCTTCCCGGATCTGGACCTCTACGACCCCGCCGAACGCAGCGCCGCGGAACTGGAAGCCGTCGCCGCCGAGGCCGAGGCCGCCGCACTCGCGGTGCCCGGCGTGGCGAAGTCCGAGGGCGGCCACGCCTCGGCCTCGTCCAGCCGCTGGCGGCTGGTGACCTCGCACGGCTTCGACGGCGCCTATCACGGCTCGGCCTTCTCGCTGGGCGTCGGCGTCATCGCCGAGAAGGACGGGGCCATGGAGCGCGGCGGAGAGAACCGCGCCGTCCGCCACCTGTCCGACCTGCCCGCCGCCGACGTCATCGGCCTCGAGGCGGGCCGCCGCGCCGTCGCCCGCACCGGCCCGCGCAAGATCGCCTCGACCACCGCCCCGGTGATCTTCGAGAACCGCGTCGCCGGACAGGTCCTGTCCCCCTTGCTGGGCGCCATATCGGGCCCGTCGGTCGCGCGCGGCACCTCCTTCCTCAAGGACCGGCTGGGTCAGCGCGTCCTGCCCGCCGGGGTCGACCTGATCGACGATCCCTTCCGCCCGCGCGGCCTCGGCTCGACCCCGTTCGACGACGAGGGCGTGGCCGTGACCCGTCAATCAATCATTGACGACGGCGTCGTGACGACCTGGCTGCTGAACAGCGCCGCCGCCAGACAGCTGGGTATGGCCTCGACCGGCCACGCCTCGCGCGGCCTCGCCGGCCCGCCCGGAGTCTCGACCCACAACCTGCATCTGGAACCGGGCGAGCACGATCTGGCCGGCCTGATGGACGGGGCGAAGACCGGTCTGCTGGTCACCTCCATGTTCGGCCCGTCGCTGAACGCCAACACGGGCGACTGGTCCGCCGGCGTCTCGGGCTTCTGGTTCGAGGACGGGCAGATCGCCTACCCGGTCAGCGAGGTCACCGTCGCCGGCAAGCTGCTGGACCTCTACGCCCGCATGCAGCGCGGCTCGGACCTCGAGTTCCGCAGCTCGTTCAACAGTCCGTCCCTGCTGTTCGACGGCGTCGCCATCGCCGGCAAATGACGGACCTGGCCGCCGACCTCGCCCTGATCCGCGACGCGGCCCTGGCCGCCGGCGAGCTGGCGCTGTCGGAACGCAAGGCGGGGCTGAAGATCTGGTCCAAGTCCGGCGGATCGCCGGTCACCTCCGCCGACATGGCCGTGGACCGGCTGCTCAAGGACGCCCTCCTGCCCGCCCGCCCCGACCATGGCTGGCTGTCCGAGGAGACGGCCGACACCGACGCCCGCATCTCGCAGCGCCGCCTCATCGTCGTCGACCCCATCGACGGCACGGTGGCCTATATGAAGGGCAAGCCGTGGTGGTGCATTCCCATCGCCATCGTCGAGGACGGCCAGCCGGTGGCCGCCGTCATCCACGCCCCGGCCCTGGGCGAAACCTTCACCGCCGTGCGCGGCGGCGGCGCCTTCCTGAACGGGCAGCCGATCACCGCCTCCGACACCGCCGATCTGGACGACGCCTCGGTCCTGGCCGACGCCCGGCTGATGGAGGGACCGCACTGGCTCGAGCCATGGCCGGCCATGCGGTTCGAGAAACGCAACGCCATCGCCTATCGCATGGCCCTGGTCGCGGCCGGAGCCTTCGACGCCGCCATCGCCCTGACCCCCAAATGGGACTGGGACGTCTGCGCCGGCGCCCTGATCGTCGAGGAGGCGGGGGGCCGCGTCAGCGACCACCATGGTCAGCCATGGCGCTTCAACCAGCCCGATCCGCGGCAGAACAGCCTGATCTGCAGCGCCCCGGCGCTTCACCCGTTGATCGTGCGCCGCACAGCGCCTATTCCGCTGGCGCCCCGCCAGCCCGACCGGACCTGATGATGACCACCGAAACCGACGCCCCCCAGCTGCTGCATCTCGTCATCGGCGGCGAACTGCGCCACCTCGACGCCCCGGTGTTCCGCGACCTGTCCAAGGTCGAATTCGTCGGCGCCTTCCCCAACTATGAGGAAGCCCGCAAGGCCTGGAAGGCGCGGGCCCAGGCCACGGTGGACAACGCCCACATGCGCTATTTCATCCTGCACGCGCACCGGATGATCGATCCGCGCGGCGACGACCACGGACACTGACCCGGGAACTCTCCCTCGGTTTGGGGCGCTTTCAGGCGTATACTGCTGCGCCTGAACGCGGAGAGCTGCCATGACTCCAGCCCTGATCATCCTGGCCCTTCTGGCCATCGGCGTCGCCATCGTGGTCTGGGCCACGCGCCGCAAGTCGAACACGCCCAACGTCGGTCCGCAGGACGGCGACACCGCCTGGAACGACCCCGTCACGCCGGGGGAACCCGCCCGGCCGGCCGTTCGGCCCGACGCCTTCTCCACCGAAGTCCCGCCGTCCCGCGACCCGCAGCCGTGACCCTGTTCGGACGCACACTCGGGCCTGAGGAAATCGCCTCCCTGGTCTTTCTGCTCATGGTGCTGGTCCTGTGGATCGGCGCCTGGCGGCAGGACCGCGACTGGACCCGCTGGTTCAGGGACTGGGAGGCCGGCCGCAAGGAGCGCCGCGACGCCGAACGCGCGGCCGAAGAGGGCGGCGATTCGACCCCCTCTCCCCCCGGCGCTTCACGCGGCCCCTGGGGCTGAGGGGCTACTCCCGCTTGAGCAGCTTCTCGGTGAGGACCGTGCCCCACCAGCCGGCCTTGAACTCGGCCCGGATGGCCTTCGGGTCGTAGGCGTCGCTGTCGACCCAGTCGATGAAGCTGACCCCCGTCGGCTCGACCTCGCGCAGGTATTTCTCCAGCGTATAGTCCAGCACCCCCGTCAGCCCCTCGCGGTGGTGCAGATATTTCTTCGACAGCTGGTCGATGGCCGTGCTGATCGGCTCCCCCAGATGGAAGTGGCGATAGAAGACCGCCATCATCCCGGCCCGGTCCGCTCCCGACTTGCAATGGATCAGCACCGGATATTCGATGGTCCGGAACAGTTCCCGCGCTCGATGGACCCGGTCCTTCTGCGGCGGATCGCGCGAATCCAGCGGCGCGTCGATCAGGGTCAGCCCCAGCCGTTCGCACGCCTCCTTCTCCAGCGCGTAATAGGCCTCGTCCCGGGCCCCGCGCAGATTGATGACCGTTTTGACGCCCTGCGACTTCCAGTACGCCAGCTGACGCGGCGAGGGCTGGTTCGTCCGCACCAGGTCCGGCCCCAGCCAGTGGGCGTTCATGAACCACCGGCGCAGGAAGGCGTGGTCCTTCCATACATAGTCCCACCGCGCCCTGAAGCGGCCTGAGGGGGTGGTTAGATCGTAACGCGCCATGGAGGGGGAGATAGCGGTTGCGAACCGTTGCGTCACCCGCCGGGCCGGCTTACCGCAGCGGCTGCGGTGATGATCCGCCGGAACGGTTTCTGGCGCTGAAGCACCGACGCCGCGCCGCAAGCGAACTGGGGAGGTCAGCATCTATATTACGATCTGGATGTGGGCCTCGTTCTGGCTCGGGGTGGTCGCCTACGCCGTCGCCTGGACCTGGGGCGGACGCGTCGAGCGCTTCGCCGCAGCGGTGCTGCTCGTCCAGTGCGTGATCATGACCATGAACTTCATCCTCACGTGGGAAAGCGGGGGCGTCTATCTGACCGGGAAGATTGCGAATGTTGTCGTCCTGCTGATCACAGGCTGGCTTTGCATCCGGTCGGATCGGTGGTGGCTTCTCCTCATGACTGCAACGACCGGGCTGAAGACCCTGGCGGATCTGGTCGGAGTGCTCGATCCGGGACTCTCGGACTTTGCGCTGGCCTCCGCCAAGATCGGGCTTGGATACGTTATCGACCTCACCCTGATGCTCAGCGTGGTCGAGCGCTGGCTGGCGGGTGAAGCGCCGGCCGGACGCGCCGCCTGGGCGCGCGCGGACATCGCGACCGCCGCCCGGCGGAACCGGAGGCCGCACCGGCGCTCCAGGCGAGTTCCCGCTTCCTCTGGAAACAACGAACCGACCGTCCATGGGCCCGACCCTCGCCTCCCCGCTTGACTTCCCCCCCGAGCCGTCCGACCTCGGACCGATGACGCCGCCCGCCCCCGCCGACGACCGGAAGGAAAGCCTTCGCCCCCTGCTGGCGCGGATCTGGCGCGACTATCTCTCGCATCACAAGGCGGCGCTGTTCCTGTCGATGCTGTGCGCCGCCGTCGCCGGCGGCCTGTCGGCCCTGACGCTGAAACTGCTCGAGCCCGCCGTGAACGGCCTGTTCCTGCAGACGGATGCGCCCATCAAGCTGTGGGGCTGGATCGACATCCCGCCCGGACAGGCCCTGTATTACATCCCGACCGCCATCGTCGTTGTGGCCGTGGTCTGGACGATCGCCTCGCTGGGGCAGGCCGCCCTCGTCAACCGGCTGGGCCACGGCATCGTCGGCGACATCCAGGTCCGGCTGTTCGGGGCCATGATCCGCGCCGACCTGGCCCGGCTGCGCAGCCAGCACAGCGGCAGCTTCGTCTCCTCGGTCCTGTTCGACGCCAACCTGGTGCGCGAGGCCTTCACCAACGGCGTCGTCAACTACACCCAGCACAGCATCACCCTGTTCGCCGTCATCGTGGCCATGGCCTTTATCGACTGGCAGCTGACGGCCATCGTCCTGCTGGGCGTGCCGCTGATCACCCTCGTCCTGCGCCGTTTCTCGAAGCGCACGCGCAAGGCCACCACGGGCGCGATGAAGGAGACCGAGAACCTCTCCACCGCCCTGATGGAGAACCTCGACGGGGTCCGCCTGATCAAGATCGAGAACCGCGAGGCCGCCGAGGAAGCGCGCGTCGGCGAGGTCGTCAGCCGCCGCCAGCGCCACGTCATCAAATCCGCCGACAGCCGCGCCTTCGCCGGCCCCTTCTCCAACCTCGTCGCCATGGTCGTGGTCGCCGCCGTCATGGCCTACGCCGGCTGGCGCGCGCAGGACGGGGCCATGAGCGTCGGCGCCTTCGCCGCCTTCATCGGCCTGCTGATGGCGGCCGGCCAGTCGCTGCGGCAGGTGACCAATCTCCAGACCGTCATGACCGAGGGCCTGACCGCCGCCCGCCGCCTGTTCGCCGCCCTCGACATCCAGCCCGAGATCCGCGAGACGCCCGACGCCGCCCCCTTCGAACACGGCCCGACCACCGTCGCCTTCGATCACGTCTCCTTCGCCTACGGCCCCGCCTCGGACGGCGCGGCCCCGACCCTGTCCGACGTCAGCCTGACCGTCGCCCCCGGCGAGACCGTCGCCCTGGTCGGCCCCTCGGGCGGGGGCAAGAGCACGATCCTGAGCCTGCTGCCGCGCTTCTATGACGTCACTGCCGGCGCCGTGACCCTGAACGGCCGCGACATCCGCGAGCTCAAGCTGCACGACCTGCGCGCCTCCATCGCCCTCGTGACGCAGGAGCCCTTCCTGTTCGACGACACCATCGCCGCCAACATCGCCTACGGCCGCCCGGGCGCCACGGCGGAAGACATCGTCGCCGCCGCCCAGGCCGCCGCCGCCCACGAGTTCATCACCGCCCTGCCCGAGGGCTACGCCACCCGCGCCGGCGAGGCCGGCCTGCGCCTGTCCGGCGGCCAGCGCCAGCGCATCGCCATCGCCCGCGCCTTCCTCAAGGACGCCCCCGTCCTGCTGCTGGACGAGGCCACCTCGGCCCTCGACACCGAAAGCGAAGCCCTCGTCCAGGCCGCCCTCGAACGTCTGATGCAGGGCCGCGCCACCCTGATGATCGCCCACCGGCTGTCGACGGTGCGCAAGGCCGACCGCATCCATGTGATCGAGGCGGGCCGGGTCGTCGAAACCGGCTCGCACGCGGCGCTGGTGAAGAAGGGCGGCCTCTACGCCCGGCTCGCCAGACAGCAGTCGCTGGACGGCGATCCCGTCACCGTCGCGACGGTCTCATGAGGCCCCTGCGCAATCCCGTCATCCAGGCCGTGCTCGCCTGGACGCTGGCCCACTGGATGCGGTTCTGCTTCGCCACCATCCGCTGGACGCGTCAGAACGAGGCGGTGGCGGAAAAGGTCTGGGCCGACGGCGGCGGCGTGCTGTGCGCCTTCTGGCATTCGCGCATCGGCCTGTCGCCGGCCTGCTGGCCGCTGGACCGGGCCCAGCCCGCCAAGGCCCTGATCTCGCTCAGCCCCGACGGCCAGTTCATCGCGAAGGCCGTCGCCCGGCAGGGCTTCCCGGCCATCCGCGGCTCGTCGTCCAACAAGGACAAGGCCGACCGCGCCAAGGGCGGGACCCAGGCCCTGCGCGACGGCCTGCGCCAGCTCAAGGTCGGCGGCCTGGCCATCACCCCCGACGGCCCCCGCGGCCCGGTCCGGGAAATGGCCGAAGGGCTGCCGCTGCTGGCCAAACTCTCCGGCGCGCCGGTCCTGTTCATCGGCATGTCCTGCAACCCGGCGATCCGGCTGAACAGCTGGGACCGCGCTATCCTGCCCCTGCCCTTTGGGCGCGGAGCCATCGTCTGGGACGTCGATCACTACCCGGAGGGCGCCGAACTGACCGATGTCGCCCGCGACTGGACCGCGCGACTGACCGCCGTCGAGGCCGCCGCCGACGCCCTCGTCGGTCTGGAGCGCGTCTGACGTGAGCCCGGCCCTGATCGCTTACCGCCTGCTGACGCGGATGCTGGAGCCCCTGGCCCCGCGCCTGCTGGACGCCCGCGCCAAACAGGGCAAGGAGGACGCCGCCCGCGTCGACGAACGCCTCGGCCTCGCCTCGGCCGCCCGCCCCGCCGGCGACCTGATCTGGCTGCACGGGGTCAGCGTCGGCGAGACCCTCTCCCTGCTGCCCGTGGTCGAACGCCTGCGGAAGACCCGGCCCGACCTGACCGTGCTGGTCACCTCCGGCACCCTGACCTCCGCCGCCCTGCTCGCGCGCCGCCTGCCGGCCGGCGTCATCCATCAGTTCGCCCCGGTCGACGCCCCGGGCGCCGTCGCCGCCTTCCTCGACCACTGGAAGCCGTCGCTGGCCGTCTTCGTCGAGAGCGAGCTGTGGCCCAACCTGATCCTCGCGGCCCGCGAGCGCGGCGTGAAACTGGTGCTGGCCAGCGCCCGCATCACCGAAAGGACCGTCGCGGGCTGGCGCCGCTTCCCCGGCGCGGCGCGCCGGATCCTGTCCGCCTTCGACCGCATCCTGCCGCAGGACGAGACATCGGCCGCCCGGCTGGAAAGCCTCGGCGCCCGCATCGACGGCCATGTGAACCTGAAGCTGGCGGGCGAGGCCCCGCCGCACGATCCCGCCGCCTTCACCCGCCTCAGCGCCGCCATCGGCGACCGGCCCGTGGTCGTCGCCGCCAGCACCCATGACGGCGAGGAGATCGCCATCGTCCGGGCCCTCGACAAACTGGCCGACCGGCTGTGCCTGATCATCGTTCCGCGCCATCCCGAACGCAGCGTGGACATCGCCGCCGCCCTGACCCGGGACGGCTATGGCTTCGCCATCCGCTCGCAGGGCCGCGATCTCGACCGCGACACCGACCTCTATGTGGCCGACACGCTCGGCGAGATGGGCCTGTTCCTTCGCCTCGCCGACGTGGTGGTCATGGGCGGTTCCTTCTCCGCCGCGCTGGAGAAGCCGCCGGTGGGGGGACACAATCCGCTGGAGCCCGCCCGCCTCGGCAAGCCCGCGGTCACCGGCCCCGACATGACCAACTGGGCCGCCGTCGCCGACGCCCTCGTCAACGCAGGCGGCCTGACCATCGTCCAGGCCCCCTGGGACCTGCCCGCCGTCGTCGCGCCCCTGCTGGCCGACGCCGACGAGGCCAGACGCATGGGCGAGCGCGGCCGCCGCGCCGCCGCCGAAGCCGGCTCGGGCCTCGACCGGCTGTGGGACGGGATCGAGCCGCTGCTGCCCCGCGCCGCGCCGCGAGGCCGCCGATGAAGCTGAACACCCCCCGCTGGTGGTATGTCCGCGAACCTCGCCACGCCGCGGTGCTGCGCTTCGTGCTCAAGCCCCTTTCCTGGGTCTGGGGCGCGGCCACCGCCCGCCGCATCGCCCGGGCCGAGCCGGTCGATCCGGGCGTGCCGATCATCTCGGTCGGCAATCTGACCGTCGGCGGCTCGGGCAAGACGCCCGTCACCCGCGAGGCCATCCGTCTGCTGCACGAGGCCGGGGTCAACGCCCATGGCCTGTCGCGCGGCTATGGCGGTTCGCTGCGCGAGCCGACGCGCGTCGACGCCGCGATCCACACCGCCGCCGATGTCGGCGACGAACCCCTGATGCTGGCGCTGGGCGGCCCGACCTGGATCGCGCACGACCGGGTCGCCGGCGCCCGGGCCGCGGCCGAGGCCGGCGCCGAGGTGCTGGTCCTCGACGACGCCCACCAGAATCCCACGCTGAAGAAGACCCTCAGCCTCGTGGTCGTCGACGGCGAGACGCGGGGCGACGAATGGCCCTTCGGCGACGGTTCGGTGTTTCCGTCCGGTCCGATGCGCGAGAAACTGCGGCACGGCCTGGCCCGCGCCGACGCGGTCGTCGTCCTGCTGCCCGCCGACGCGCCGGGCGTCGATCCCGAACTGATGGAAGCCTTCGGCGACCTGCCGGTTCATGTCGCGCGCCTGACGCCCGCGGCCCCGCCGCCCAGGGGGCCCATTCTCGGCTTCGCCGGCATCGCCAAGCCATGGAAGGTCGAGCGCGCCCTCGACGCCGCCGGCGCCGACCTGGTGGACTTCGCGCCCTTCCCCGACCACGCCGCCTTCCGCGAGAGCGATCTGGAGTTCCTCGCCCATCGCGCGGAATGCCATCACGCCCGGCTGGTCACCACCGAGAAGGACTGGTTCCGCCTGTCGCCCGAGTGGCGGAAGCGGGTGCTGTCATGGCCGGTCAAGGCGACCTTCGAGGACGAGGCCGCCTTCCAGCACCGGCTGCTGACGGCCGTCCGGACCTATTCCGCCCGGTAGACCACCCCGCCCTTCATCACGAACCGCACGCGCTCCAGCTCGGTGACGTCGGCCAGCGGGTCGCCCGTCACCGCGATCAGGTCCGCCGGCATGCCCGTCGCGATCCGGCCGGCCTCGTTCGCGATGCGCAGGTGCGAGGCGGCGTTCACCGTCGCGGACTGGATCGCTTCCAGCGGCGTCATTCCGGCCCGGACCAGCAGGGCGAACTCGCCGGCGTTGTCCCCGTGGGCCGATACCCCGCTGTCGGTGCCGAAGGCGATGCGGACCCCGCCCTCATGCGCCCGCCGCGCCATGTCCATCATCTTCGGCCCGGCCTCCAGCGCCTTGGCCGTCTGGGCGGGGGTGAAGAAATTGGTCGGGCCGGACGCGATCCGGGCCACGAAATCCCCGGCCATCAGGGTCGGCACCAGATAGACGCCGTCGCGCCGCATAAGCCGGATCGACTCGTCGTCCAGATACGTCCCGTGCTCGATGGAGTCGCCGCCCGCCCGCAGGAAGCTGTTGATCCCGTCCGCGCCGTGGGCGTGGGCCGTGACCTGGCGTCCCATCCGGTGCGCCGCGTCGACGATGCCGGCCAGCTCCTGGTCCGAGAACTGCTGGCCCAGGCCCGCGGCCGTATTGGACAGCACCCCGCCCGTCGCGGTGATCTTGATGATGTCGGCCCCGGCCCGCACCTGCAGCCGCACCGCCCGCATGCAGTCGTCCGGCCCGGAGCAGACGCTCTCGTCCGACAGCAGGTGCATGACGTCTTCGCGATAGCCGTTGATGTCCCCATGACCGCCGTGGACCGACACCGACGAGCCCGAGGCGATGATCCGCGGTCCCGGCACGTCGCCGCGCCGCACGGCGTCTCTCAGGGCGAAGATGGACTCGTTGGTCGCGCCCAGATCGGCGACCGTGGTGAAGCCGGCCATCAGGGTGCGCCGCGCATAACGGGCCCCGACCATGGCCTGTTCAGCGTTGGACTGGGTCACCGCCTCCAGCCGCGCGTTGGGGTTCTGTTGGCCGGTCAGATGCACATGGCTGTCGATCAGGCCGGGCAGCACGAACGAGTCGCGCAGGTCGACGATCCGGCCCTCGCCGACGAATCCGTCGCGCACCTCGACGATCTGGTTCCCTCTGATCACGAGAGTTTTATCGCGCTGCACAACGCCGGTCGCCGGATCGGCCAGAAGCCGGCCGATCTGCACGAACGTCGTTCCCTCGTCAGGAGAAACCGGCGCGACGACGGGCGTTTGCGCCGCAACGCTGGTGGCCATCAGTACGGCGGCGGCCGCCAACAACGATGTGATCGACTTCACGAAACCCTCCCGGAAACAGGCCCGCACCTTAGACCTCCCGGCGGTTTCGCCAAGGCTCAGGTTGATCCGGCCGTAACGACCTGAAACAACCCGTGCTCCAGAAACGTGCGAGGGGCGTCGCATGCGGCTAGCCAGACGTGGATTCATACTGGGCGGCGCGGCCCTGCTGTCGGGCTGCGCGACCGCATCCGCGGCCACCCGGACGGCGGCCTTCCGGCCCCTGCCCGGCCTGGCGCAGACCCCGGTTCCGACCGTCGTCATCTCGCAACCGCCCGAGGTCATCACGGCCGAGCTGAACACCACGCGCCCGCTCGATCCCCGCGGCCAGATCCGCAAGGAGCTGATGGACCGCGCCATGGCGGCCCTCGACATCCACAAGGGCAAGATCACCCAGCGCGACCGCATGTATCTGGTCGACTTCCAGAAATTCTCGGGCGACGAGCGCCTGTACGAGGTCGACCTGCATGGCGGCGCCGTCACCCTGATGCGCACCGCCCACGGCCGCGGCTCCGACCCGGCGCACAGCGGCTACGCCCGCGAGTTCGGCAATACGCCCGAGAGCTACAAGTCCTCGGTCGGCGCCTACGCCACCGCCGGCCCCGGCTTCGGCGCCCAGCAGGGGCCGAACGTCCTGCTGGACGGACTCGAATATTCCAACGACCGCGCCCGCGAGCGGGCCATCATCATCCACGGCGCCGACTACGCCGACCCGGACTTCCTCGCCCGCGAGGGCAAGCTGGGCCGGTCCTACGGCTGCTTCTCGGTGGCCCACGCCGACCTGCCCCGCCTGCGCGAGCGGATGGGCGAGGGCCGGCTGCTGTTCGCCTGGGCCTGATCTACTTCAGCACGGCCAGCAGGACGGCGACCCAGTGGACGGCGGCCGCCACCACGACATGGCCGTGCCAGATCGCGCGCCGGAAACGCATCGCCTTGTTGGCGTAGAAGATCACGCCCACCGAATAGAGCAGGCCCCCGACCGCCATCAGGATCAGGGGCGCCAGGCCCAGGCTCTTCAGGATCGGCTGGATGGCGATCACCATCAGCCAGCCCAGCGCCAGATAAACCACGATCCAGAACCCCTTCCCGAGGCCCGGCAGGAACAGCTTGGCCAGGGCGGCGAAGATCGCGATCCCCCACACCGCCGACGTCATCCCCCAGGCCCAGGCCCCGGTCAGATGCTGGGTCGTGAAGGGCGTGTACGAGCCGGCGATCATGAGGAAGATGCCCGCGTGGTCGAACCGCCTCAGCAGCGGCTGAAACCGGGCGGCGGCGAAATTATAGGCCGTCGACAGCGCCAGCATGGTCAGCAGGCCGAAGGCGTAGATCGCCGCCGCGGTCAGGCTTCCGGCGTCGCCGAACCCGATCGCCAGTCCCAGCAGCATGCCGCCCCCGACGAGGGCGAGGGCCAGGCCGGTCAGATGCACGATCAGGTCGGCGAGACGCTCCGCCCGGTCGCGGTAATGGCTCGGCGGCTCGGGCGGCAGGGCGTCAGTCACGGGGTTCCATTGCCCGCCAGCCGATGTCGGTGCGGTGGAAGCCGCCCGGCCAGTCGATCTTCCTGACCGCCGCATAGGCCCGTTCGCGCGCCTCCGCGATGTCCTTGCCGCGCGCGCAGACGTTCAGGACCCGGCCGCCCGCCGCCGCCAGCTGCCGGTCCGCCCGCCGCTTCGTGCCTGCGTGGAAGACCTGCACGTTCGGTCCGAAATCCTGCTCGGCCCCGCGGATGATCGATCCTTCCAGCGGACTGTCGGGATAGCCCGAGGCCGCCAGGACCACGCAGATCACCGTCTCGTCGCGGAAGGCCGGCATCGGCGCCCGCGTCAGGTCGCCCCGCGCGCAGGCCAGCAGCAGGGGCACGATGTCCCCGTCCAGCCGCATCATCAGCACCTGGCATTCCGGATCGCCGAAGCGGGCGTTGAACTCGACCACCTTCGGCCCGTCCTCGGTCGCCATCAGCCCGGCGTACAGCACCCCGCGATAGGGCGCGCCCTCGGCGGCCATCGCCGCCACCACCGGCTGGACGATCAGGCGATCCGCGGCCTCGACCAGTTCGGGCGTGAACACCGGCGCCGGCGAATAGCTGCCCATCCCGCCCGTGTTCGGGCCAAGGTCACCGTCATAGGCCCGCTTGTGGTCCTGGGCCCCGCCCAGGAGGACGGCGCGCTGGCCGTCGCAGACGGCGAACAGCGAGCCCTCCTCGCCGGCCATGAACTCCTCGATCACCACCCGCGCCCCGGCCGTGCCGAAGCGGCCGCCCAGCATCCGCTCGATCTCGGCCTCGGCCTCGCGCTTCGTCGGGCTGATGGCCACGCCCTTGCCGGCCGCCAGACCGTCGGCCTTGATCACATAGGGCGGCTTGAACACCGTCAGCGCCTGCCGCGCCTCGTGCAGCCGCTCATAGACGCCGTAGCCGGCCGTCGGGATCTCGTGCCGCTCCATGAAGGCCTTGGAGAAGGCCTTGGAGGTTTCCAGCTGCGCCGCCTTCTTCGTCGGTCCGAAACAGGGGATGCCCGCGGTCGCCAGCCGGTCGGCCAGCCCGGCCTCCAGCGCGGTCTCGGGCCCGACCACCACCAGATCGGCCTTCATCTCGCGCGCCAGGGCGCACAGGGCGTCGGCGTCCGTCGCCTTGATCGGCGCCAGTTCGCCCAGCTTTTCCATGCCCGGATTGCCGGGCGCGATGACCAGGCGCCGCAGCAGCGGCGACTGGGCGATCTTCCACGCCAGGGCGTGCTCTCGCCCGCCCGATCCGACCAGCAGGATATTCATGCCCGCGCAATGACCGGAGCGGCGGAGCCGGTCAAGTCGCGGATGATTACCGCACCACCATCGCGGAGATCACATAGACCGCCGCGCCCAGCAGAAGCAGGGCGCCGATGATCAGCCACGGACTGATCGCCGGCGCGTCGCTGCGCCGCCCGAGGTCGCGTTCGCGGGGGTCCCTGTCTTCGGGATCGGTGTTGCGCGGATCAGCCATGTCAGCCCAACGGGCGACCAGCTTCACCGTTCCCGGCTTATTGCGGCGCCGGGGAACCTGCGCGCGGATCGCGGCTTGCACATCTGTGGGCAGTCAGGAGACGCGCATGGACCCGTTCACCGGCGGCTGCCTCTGCGGCGACGTCCGCATCGTGGCCACCGGCCGGCCCTACCGGGTCGGCCTCTGTCATTGTCTGGACTGCCGCAAGCATCACGGGGCCCTGTTCCAGGTCACGGCGATCTTCCCGGAGGACGCCGTAGCGATCGAGGGCGAGACCCGCGACTACGCCGGGCGGCATTTCTGCCCGCGCTGCGGCTCCTCCGTCTTCGCCCGCTTCGGCGATGAGATCGAGGTGGCCGTCGGTTCCCTCGACGCCCCCGACCAGCTGGTGCCGACCTATGAGAACTGGACCATCCGCCGTGAATCCTGGCTTCCGCCGTTTCCGCTCGATCGGCGGTACGAGCGGGACCGGGAGGGCGCAGGGCGGTTTGAGGGGTAGAATGAGCAAGCGGGTGCAAACCATCAGGTCAGGGTCCGACCGGTTGTGGCGGGGCCGCGTGCGGAGCAGGATTTGTCCATGAGCCCTGTCGTTCTCTCCCCTTTCGCCGCCCTCCTTCTCGGGGTCCTCGCGCCCGCCGCCGGCCAGGCGCAGGAGGCGCCCTCCCCTGCCCCGCCGGACGTCACGGCGATGGTGCGGGACGCGGCCTTCGACCCGAAGACCTATTTTCCGTCCCGGTATATCAGGGATCGCTCCATCGTCCGGATCGCCTACACCGGCGACGACTACGGCTGGCCGGTCTATTCGATCGCGATCGCCGAAGGCTGCCTCGACGGCGAGACCATTCCCCGGGACGACTGCGCCTCTCGTCTGAGGGCCCGAATGGCGCGCGCGCCTGCCGTCCCCGACGCCGCCCGGCCCAGGCTCCGCGGCTCCCGGCTGGTGACGCGGGTGAAGGAGACCGGAGCCGGGTCTCCGGAAGAGGTTCGACAGGCCCTGGGCGAGATGGACCTGGAGTGGGTGGAAGCGGACGTCCGGGCGTGTCCGGGCGCGCTGGACGCCCTGGCCCGATCCGCCGGGGCCGTCTGGGTTCCGGACGCGGTCGCCCATCCTGTGCCGGAAGACAATATGTCGGGCCTCGTCCTGCACGCCGACATCGTGCGGGTGGAGATCCAGCAATACGCCCGGCTGACTGCGTACAGCGGCTGGATCGCGGAAGGTTCTCCCGCCGCCTGGGCCGTCGAGATGGCCGCCGCCCTTGAACCGTGCTGGAAACCCACCCCGGAGCCGCCGCCCTGGCGCCGGCCGGGCTGACGGGACAGCGACCTGCGCCGTCCGCCCCTGGGCGACTGTCGGATCCCCATCCGTTGCGGACATCTCGCCAATGTCTGAAGCTGGCGCATGGCAACCGAGTCAAAGATCAAACTGATCGTGGCCGCTGATGAGCCGGCGCTTTTCTACTCGTCGGTCCCACAGGCTGAGTTGGACCTTGAAGCCATCGACGTGCGGGATGGCGTCTATCCGGTTGGCTACGGCCCCGACGGCGAGGTCTTCAAGCTGGAAGCCATAGGCGACCGGGTGCGCATCTCACAGGTGGAGGGGTTGCCACCGAGGCCCGACGACCTTCGGGCCCTTCTGCTTCGCTACCTGTCAGCCACTGGCGTCCATGATGTCGAAGAGACTGAGCCGCTTGAAAGCTTGCTGGCGCGGTGCGATGCGGCAGTGGACTGATGTCCGCATCCGACCATAGCGGACGCTCAGCCGCGCGGGTCAGGTTGCGATAACGAAAACGAACCCGGCATTTTCGGCAATACGCAGGCTTGCCCATGCCCCGACGAGCAGGGCCGCCAGGACGATCACAATCACCACATTCCGTTTCATTTTCACCGCTGACCCTTCCCTCTTGTATCGTCCGCTATACACCCTCAGGTGTCGGTCGGCTCTCGACCCAAAGCGGACATTCTGAAGCGACGCCCAAAATGCCGGTCGCAGAGTACGCGGAGCCTCAATGACCCTATTTTCGCTAGCGGCGGCCCTTCTAACGCTGGGGGAAGGACAGGCGGTGACGACCGACCGCCCCCGGTGTTGTGGGTCGGACAACCGGGTGATTGTTGTAAGCGCTGACCGGAACGTCGCGGTCGCCTTGGGCAGTGGCTTGGAACTGGACGATGGCAGCCAGCGGTTCGAGATCTACAAGGTGTTTCGCCATGGCCTGCCCGAGACCAACTGGACTACGCCCGCATATCAAGAGGGCGCGATAGATGTTCGCTGTGAAGACCGAACGGCCCGGATCGCATACCTGACGCTTCACCGGGGCAACGGTGACCCACTGACAACCATCCGGATCGCCAACCACGACGCACCGTTCTCTCCTATCGCCGACCCGGCAACACGCCAGCAATTCGATGTTGCATGCGGGACCGACGAGCGCCTCTCATACGAGAACTGGGGCCTCTTCATGCAGGCTTACGGTTTGAACGACGGCAGAAAACCGCAGGTGGGGCCAGGACCGATGGTTCGATGAGCCGATGTCATTCCCACCCGTGAGTCCGCTTTCCCACCTTGGCGGACCTTGAGAGCGTCCGCTTCCGTCCCCCATTCCCGCCGCCGCCTCCGCCCGCTACCCTGCCCGCATGAGCGACGACTCCTACGTCTTCGAGGGCCCGGCCGACGAACCGCCGCCGCCCGCGCGGGACAACAATCCGCCGCAGACGGTCTCGGAACTGTCGTTCGCCCTCAAGCGCACGCTCGAGGACCGCTTCGGCCATGTCCGGCTGCGGGGCGAGATATCCAAGGTCAATCACCACGCCTCGGGCCACGTCTATCTGACCCTCAAGGACGACAAGGCCGCCATCGACGGGGTCATCTGGAAGGGGTCGGTCCGCGGCCTCGGCGTCCGCCCCGAGTCGGGCCTCGAGGTCATCGTCACCGGCAAGATCACCTCCTACCCCGCCCGCTCCTCCTACCAGATCGTCATCGAGACCATGGAGGCCGCGGGCGCCGGCGCGCTTCTGGCCCAGCTGGAGCGGCTGAAGGCCAAACTGGCCGGCGAGGGCCTGTTCGAACCGGGCCGCAAACAGCCCATCCCGACCTTCCCCGCCGTGGTCGGCGTCATCACCAGCCCGACCGGCGCCGTGATCCGCGACATCCTGCACCGCATCGCCGAGCGCTGGCCGTGCCGCGTCATCGTCTGGCCCGTGGTGGTCCAGGGCGACGCCGCCTGCGGCCAGGTGTCCAACGCCATCCGCGGCTTCGACGCCATGACGCCGGACGGCCCCATCCCCCGCCCCGACGTCCTGATCGTCGCCCGCGGCGGGGGCTCGGTCGAGGACCTGTGGTGCTTCAACGACGAGGGACTGGCGCGAACGGTCGCCGCCGCCCGCATCCCGATCATCTCGGCCGTCGGGCACGAGACCGACACCACCCTGATCGACTTCGTCTCGGATCGTCGCGCGCCGACCCCGACGGGCGCGGCGGAGATCGCCACCCCGGTGCTGGCCGACCTGCGCTACGCCGTCGCCGATCTGGACCGCCGCCTCGCCCGCGCCGGCGGCCGCATCCTCGAGGACCGCCGCACCCGGCTGCGCGCCGCCGCCCGCGGCCTGCCCGCCCGGCCCGAGGACGTCCTGGCCCTGCCGCAGCAGCGGCTCGACCACGCCGGCAGCCGGCTGGCGTCGGGGCTGACGCGAAATGTCGCCCTGCATGAGCGCGCCCTCGTCGGCGTCGCCGGCCGCCTGTCCCCGGCCCTGCTCGACCGCGCCATGGAGCGCCGCCGCGACCGCCTCGAGTCCGTCTCCGCCCGTCTGGGCTCCGGCCTCACCGCCAATGTGAAGGCGCACGAGCACCGCCTGCTCCGCGCCCTGGCCCGGCTGTCGCCCGAGCCCCTGCATCGCCGCCTCGACCAGCGCGCGGCCCGGCTGGAGGCCGTCGGAGGCCGCCTCGTCGCCCTGCCCCGCCGGCTGGAACGCGACGAGGCGCGGCTCGCCGCCCTCGCCCGCGCCCTGTCCGGCCTGAACCCCAAAACGCCCAAGCCCGGCTTCGCCCGGGTCGAGAGCGAGGACGGCGTCATGATCGCCGCCGCGGCCGCCCTGCACGCCGGTCAGGCCGTCCGCCTGGTCTTCGCCGACGGCGCGAAGGGCGCGCACATCGACGGCGACGACGCCCCGCAGCCCGCCCGCTCCAGGCCTTCCCCGGCGCCGCGGCCCAAGGTCCCGCCGCCCGGCCAGGGCGACCTCTTCTGAGGCGGGAAATCCGTGGCGCGGCCGCAAAGGCCGCGCTAGCCTGACGGCATGGCCAGACCTTCACCCTCCGAGATCGCGACCCTCCACTACGGCGACGGCGAATTCGCCGTACTGAAGCCCGGCCGCGCCGTGATCTGCGCCGTTTCCGGCAGGCCCATTCCGCTGGAGACCCTGCGCTACTGGTCGGTCAGCCGGCAGGAGGCCTACGCCGGCCCGACCGAGGCCTTCCAGAGCCTGGGCCAGCGCCCTTGATCCTGCCGCGGCGCCAGCTGCTGATCGGCGGCGCATTGGCCGGCCTGACGCCCTCCGCCGCATGGGCCCCGCAGCCCGCCGATCTCGCCCTGACCGGCCGCTTCGTCCAGGGCGGCCACGCCATCGGCCGGACATGGCCCCGGGCCCTGATCTTCGTCGACGGCGAATCCCTGACCACCGCCTCGGCGGACGGCCGCTTCGTCGTCGGCTTCGACCGCGACGCGCCGGGCAGCGTCCAGATCGAGGCCCGCCTCGGCGACCGCTCCGCCCTGCGGACCCTGAGCATCGCGCCCGGCCGGTTTTCCGAGACCCGCATCGACGGCCTGCCGCCCTCGACCGTCGAGCCGAGCGACCCGGCCCTCCTGGCCCGCATCCGGCAGGAGGTCGCGATCAAGGCCGAGGGGTTCGCCAGCCGGATCGACGCCGATCACTTCAGCGGCGGCTTCATCTGGCCGCTCGAGACCTTCCGCGTCACCAGCCGCTGGGGCAGCCAGCGCATCCTGAACGGCACGCCCGCCCGGCCGCACTACGGCGTCGACCTGGCCGCGCCGCAGGGGACGCCCATCCGCGCGCCCGCCGGCGGCCGCGTGACCCTGGCCCGGCCGGGCCTGCATTTCGAGGGGGGACTGGTCCTGATCGACCACGGCCAGGGCCTGATCACCGCCTATCTGCACCAGTCCCGGCTCGAGGTCCGCGAGGGTCAGGACGTCCTGCGCGGCGAGCCGGTCGGACGGGTCGGCATGACCGGACGGGCGACGGGCCCGCATCTGTGCTGGCGCATGAAATGGCGCGACAGGAACCTCGATCCGTCACTCATGGTTGAAACGGCGCCTTCGTAACCGTTTACGCCCAGTATGATCACCGTTCAGTGATAGACGGGCGGCGAATCGCCTCGTAGAGCGGCGTTATTCCCGGCGCTGGCCGGGCTGAAGTGATCGACCCATGGCCTCCCTCGGCGCCCTCAAAATCCTGCTCGTCGACGACAATGCGCACATGCGGACGATCACGTCGGCGGTGCTTCAGTCGGCCGGCATCCGTCTGGTCCGCGAGGCGGCCGACGGCGGAGCAGCCCTGGAGGTCCTGCGCCAGTACCCGGTCGATCTGGCGATCGTGGACTTCAAGATGTTTCCGCTGGACGGCGTCGAATTCACCCGCCTGGTCCGCAACAGTCCCGACACCGCCAATCCCTATCTGCCGATCATCATGATGACCGGCCATTCCGAGAAGAGCCGCATCGTCGAGGCGCGCGACGCCGGGGTGACCGAGTTCGTGGTCAAGCCGATCACGGCCAAGGCCATCCTCGACCGCATCCAGGCGGTGATCTTCCATCCCCGGCCGTTCGTGAAGACCGACGAGTATTTCGGCCCCGACCGCCGCCGCACCCAGTCGCCCAACTACAAGGGCCCGATGCGCCGCGCCCGGGATCAGTCCGGCGCGCCGGATTCCAGCGCGGCATAGACCTTGTCGGGCCACCGCTTGTGGACCCAGAACCAGTCGACGGGGCTTTCCCGCACCCGCTCCTCGATGAAGGTGGTGATCGCCTGCACCCCGCGCGCGATGTCGGCCGACCGGTCGCCGGTCTGCTCCAGTTCGATCGGGTCATAGACCGTCAGCCGGAAGCGCACGCCGGGCAGCCGGACCACCGACATCGGCTGCAGCACCGTCCCGAACCGCAGCGCCAGCCGGCTGGGTCCCGGCGCCGCGTTCACCGGCTGGCCGAAGAAGACGACCTCGGGGCCTTCCGAGAATTTCTGGTCGTTCATCAGGGCCACGGACTCGCCCCGCGCCATCCCGGCCAGCAGCTCCCGCGCCCCGTCCCCGCCCTTGGGCGCGAACAGCTTGACCCCGTACCGCGCCCGCGCGGCGATGATCTGGGCGTCGACGTAAGGATTGTTGGCCGCGCGATAGGTGATCTGGCACGGCACGCCCGAGCCCGTGATCGTCGCCGCCAGGGTCTCGATATTGGCGAAATGCCCGCCGACGAACACCACCGGCTTTCCCGAGTCCCGGATCTCGTGAAGCCGCTCCAGCCCCACGACCTCGATCCGGTTCTGTTTGACCAGGATGTCCATCACCGCCGTCTCGGCGAACGCCCGGCCGGTCTGTTCCCACTGGGCTGAGGCCAGAGCCTCGCGCCCGGCCTGCGGCATGTCGGGGAAGGCGATGCGCAGATTGCGCATGACGGTGCGCTGCGTCCCCGTCCGCGGTCCCAGCGTCCGCAGCAGCCAGCCGCCCAGGGCCGAGGCCCGCTCCACGCCCAGCAGCCGCATCAGACCGACGAAGCCCGCGAATCCGGCCGCCTCCAGCCGCCAGATCAGATCCTGCCGGACGCTGACGCGCTTCCTCGCCGCGCTGTCGCCCGTAGGGCCGCCTCGGCGCCTGCCGTCCTCACCAGGCAATGGTGATCCCGCCGTCCACCACCAGCGTCTGGCCGGTCATGTAGGTCGAGGCCGGCGCCGCCAGATAGACGGCCGCCCCCGCGATCTCGTCCGGCTGGCCGATCCGCTTCAGCGGCGCGGGATCGGTGACCTGTTTCAGCAGCTCGGGATTCTCCCACAGGTACCGGGCGAAGTCGGTCTGCACCAGGCCGGGCGCGATACAGTTCACCCGCACGTTCGACGGGCCCCACTCGACCGCCAGATTGCGGGCCAGCTGCATGTCCGCCGCCTTGGAGATGTTGTAGGCGCCGATCAGGGCGTTGCCGCGCAGGCCGCCGATCGACGAGACGATGATCACCGACCCGTCCTTCCGCTCCAGCATCTGCGGCGCCACCATCTGGATCAGCCAGTGGTTGGACACCACGTTGTTCTGGAGGATCTTGCCGAACTGCTCGTCGTTGATCCCCGCCATCGGCCCCGCATAGGGATTGGTCGCCGCATTGCAGACCAGGATGTCGATCTTCCCGAACGCCGCATTGGTCTCGTCGACCAGCCGCTGCAGATCCTCCTTCGAGGCGATGTTGGCCGGCACGACCATGGCCCGGCCCTCGCCGTGCTTCGCATTGATCGCGTCGGCGACCTCCTGGCACGGCCCGGCCTTGCGGGACGAGATCACCACCCGCGCGCCGTGCTCGGCCATCCGCTCGGCGATGGCCTTGCCGATCCCCTTCGAGGAACCGGTAATCACGGCGACCTTGCCGGTCAGATCGAACAATTCCATCGTTAACCTCGAAGAAGTGGGGAGAAACCGTGCGCCGGTATAGGCGATCCGCACTGTTACCCCGATACTCGGGCGATTCCATCCGGGAAGACGGACGATCCGTTTCCAATGCGCGCACTCACCCAGGGCTTCCTGTTCTTCACCTATCTGTTCCTGGCCATGACGGCCGGGGCCTTTCTGTGGAGCTCCAATCTCGGCGCCGGCGCCGGCGTGGCCGCGGGCTTCGGCGTGCTCGGCCTGTTTCTGGCCGCCCACACCCTGATCACGGCCAAGGCCGACAAGGCCGCGCTGAGGAAGGAAATCGACAACGTCCGCGAGGCCCACCGCCTGCTCGCTGACGCCATGGAGTCGACCCAGGGCGCCCTGACCGAACTGGCCCAGGCCATCGAGTCCGGCGCCGTCACCTCCAACGAGGCCCTGTCCGGCGAAGTCCGCATGCTC
>Ga0233425_10003033_pt1 | contig 31545 bp, 21 predicted proteins | sample Watercolumn_Towu_2_FD_181712 | JGI IMG/M metagenome (GOLD analysis project Ga0233425, IMG submission 181712) | Freshwater microbial communities from Lake Towuti, South Sulawesi, Indonesia - Watercolumn_Towuti2014_140_MG | ecosystem: Environmental > Aquatic > Freshwater > Lake | place... | reverse complement strand
CGACCCGCATGGCGCTGGAGCAGCAGATTCCCTTCAGGGACGCATACCTCCAGGTGGCGGAGCGCTACCGGGCCAAAGAGTAGGGCCGCTCGATTCGGACCGAAGGGCTTCATGCTGCGGACTGCCGCGACGTTGTGCTTGTCTGGCACGAGGCGTCGCGGATACGATAGCAGGGCAGTGGGCCGGGCGCGGCGACGGGGGAGTCGAAGCTGGCGCCCGTCCCCGGGTGGAGCGGGTATCGTGGCAGGACGGCAGAGGAGAGACCGGAACATGCGAGTCGCAGCGGGTCGTCCCCTTGCAGAGCCCGGAGGCATTTCGGCCCCGCTGGCGGTTGCCGCGGTCCTGGCCGGACTGTTCTCGGCCGCGTTGGGCGGCTGCTCCGGAAGCGGAGCCGACGGCGAAGACGGGACCCCGTGCGCGGTGGGAACCCTTGCCGCGTGCACGTGCAGCGGGGAGACGGGCGTGCGGCTGTGCGGACCCGGGTCTGTTTGGACCGGGTGCAACTGCTCCGAGGACGCCACGTTCGACATCCCGGGCATGGAGGATATCGTCGTGGGGCCCAGCCCCACGCCCGGCGCGCCCGCATGGGCCAACCCCGCGTCCGGAGCAGCCCCGCTGGTCTCCAAGAGCTACCGCCTGCAGGTGGTGGTGGGACCCGCGGCGCCCGCGGGAGCAGGGCAGAGCAAGAACTACAGGCTGCAGCTGTCGCCAGCTGCGGCCAGGTGAACGCAGCAGGTGCGGAAGACCGTGGAGGGAGGGCAGTCATGGCGGCCGTTGGAAGGCAGAGCAGCAGACTTCCGGTGCTGGGCATCGTGGCAGCCGCGCTGGCAGCATGGCTCGGGGTGTCTGCCCGGGCACGGGCAGAAGCGCCCGCTTTCATCCCGATACAGGGGTATCTGACCGATGCCAAGGGCACGCCGGTGGACGGAAAGGTCGACATCCGGTTTGCCCTGTACCAGTTCCCCCAGGCGGGCTCCGAGATCTGGTCCGAGGTCCAACCCATCGCGGTGGACGCGGGCGTGTTCATCGTGTACCTGGGTCTCGTGACCCCCGTCGACCTTGCGGTCTTCTCGACCAACTCCAACCTGTGGCTCGGCATCACGGTGGAGGATGACGAGGAGATGCAGCGCGTGTTCCTGGGCTCGGTCCCGTATGCGGCCCTGGCCCAGACGTGCGCCACGACCCCGGTCCACCAGCACGAGCCCAAGGATCTGAAGAACGTCGCCAAGGCTGGACAGATGTGCCCTGCGGGCAACATCGTGACCGGCATCGATGCGAACGGCAACGTCCTTTGCACCGAGCCGGGAAGCGGTGCAGCGGGCTTCGCATTGGCCAGCCAGTGGTGCCCGGCCAACAACGTCGTCAGCGGCATCGATGCGAACGGATATGCCATCTGCGTACCGATGCAGGGGATGTACAGTGGGGCGGACTTTGCGTTGAGCGGACAATCATGCCCCGGCACCGAGGTCGTGACCGGCATATCGGGCAGCGGCAACCTCGTGTGCGACCCCGCGGCCGGCGGGATCTCCGGAGACGGTGCATCCAACAGGATCGCGAAGTGGAAGGACGCGGACGAGCTGATGGAATCCGTGATGTCCGAGTCCAGCGGCAAGATCGGCATCGGCACCACGAGCCCGTCCGAGGAGCTGGACGTCAAGGGCGACATGAAGGTGTCCGGCGACTTCTACTGGGGCGGCAACAAGTTCACGTCGAGCTCCTGCCTCGTGGTCGGCGGGTCGTCGTGCTCGTCCGCGTGCAGTGCGCACGGGATGAGCTGCTACAAGGCCTTCCGCATCGACGGTCCGTCCACCGACTCGTGCAGCCAGTCCGGATTCAAGATGTGCTGCTGCACGAACTGAGTCGCCATGGACGGTGCGCACCCGCATGGCGGAAGCGAGGTTCTTCTCCGGGTCGCGGGCTGGTTGGTTTCGCTCCGGAGGCGGCGCGCTACTGTGCGACGGTGACCGATTCGCCGGCAAACGTGGCGGAAGCAAACGCGGGGTCGTAGGGTGCGGACACCGTGACCCCGCGATGGGCGCTGGTCCCTTCCCGGTTTGCGACGAGCTTGTACGACAGGGTGGCACGGGCCTCGGCGCCGGCTGGAGCCGCCATCTCGATCACCAGCAGCACGTGGTCCTGCTGCACCTGGTAGCAGAGGATCTGGCGGGTCTGCACCAGGGCTTCGAGGGATGCGACATCGACCTCCATGGTAGACGGCACCGAATCCACGACGTGGACCTGGCCGGCAGCACGGGATGCGGTGACCGTCAGCGTCACGTCGTTGGGAGCGCCGAGGTCGACGGACCGCTCCGCCTGCCTCGTGACGGAGAGGGCCGCGGGGCCGGACGCGGGGCCCGGCGTCGCTCCGGCTTCCGGGGTCAGTGCCTCCCGGGCGGCACCTGAGCTGCTCCGGGTCCCGGCGCCGGGGATCCCCCACTGCCGGGTTTCCAGGAGCACGTTGCCCGCGAGCGCACCGTCGTATCGCACCGACACCGCGTTCGTGCCGTCGTGCAGGAACGGGGTCAGCTCGACCAGGCGGAGGCTGGCTGCGGAAACGAACGGGTCCGCGGGGTCGATGGCCACGGTGACCACGTCCTTTCCGTTGACCGCGACGGTGACGGTGGAAGCGACCTCGGCCCTGCCGCCTGCGCCGGCCATGAGCAGGGCCCGGACCGCGTTGGCGGTGCCGATCTCGTTGTGCCATGCGCCCCAGGCTTCCCGGGTGGAGAGCAGCCACGTCACGATCTCGTAGGTGACGCCGCCGAACTCGTCCCCGCCAAACTCCCTCAGGAGCGCGAGGATCTGGGCATTGAGCTCCACCATGCCGCCGTACGCGTGGTACCAGTGCGGCTCCCAGTGGCCCTGCCGCTTGAGGCTCAGGAGGTACTGGAGGGACCCGTGGAGCTTCGTCCTGAGGCCCGCGTCCTTGCGCCACTCGGCCCAGCGCATGAGGCCGTAGATGGCCTGGGCGACGCCCGCGGGCTCGTTGGGGTTCTGGCCGAGGTAGGCCTCGATCCGCTCCGTGATCTTCTCGAGGTCCTTGCCCGGCTCCCGGCCTGCGGCCCTGCTTGCGTCCACGAGGACTCCGAAGAGGTCCGCGGACAGGGGCATGTCGGTCTCCGGAGCATTGACCTCCCAGAAGTAGGCGCCTTCCGGCGACCAGAGCCCGTCCTTGTTCCTTGCGGCCAGGATGAAATCCAGGCCGCGGGAGATGACGCCGGTGTCGGCAAGCAGGTCTGCCTTCCACACGAGGTTGAGGGCTCTCAGGGCATACGCGGTCAGGTAGACGCTGACGCGGTATCCGTCCCTCTTCTGGCTGGAATCGGCCATGTACCACCAGCCCCAGCTTCCGTCCTTGTTCTGGGCCGCGGCAAGCTCGGCAGACGCGCGGGCGATGCGGGCCTTGAGCGCGTCCATCTCCTTGGCGGGCATGTTGGAGTGGCGGCCCCAGTCAAGCAGGGCGGCGTCGAGTATGGCCCGGCTGGCCACGCCGCTGACGCCGACCCACTGGATGGGAAGCTCCCGCGTGGCCTCGAATGCCTGGATCGCGGGGATGACGTTCGGGAAGGTGACATTGAGGAACACGGTGCGGTAGGTGGCGTCCCCATCCAGATCGACCACGGCCTCGAAGGACTTGTCGCCGGACAGGATGCCCTGCGTCTCCCGGGCAGCGGGCGCACCCGCGGGCTCGACCGTGATGGTCCTGTGCTCCTCGTCGCGGAAGGTGTCGCCGTCTGCCACCAGGGTCCAGCTCACCTTTCCGGCAAACGCGGCACGGACGGTCCAGTCCACCGGAACGGAGCCACCATCCTCCACGGTGATGGTGCGCTGTGCGTCGCCAACGATCTCTGCACCGGACAGGACGGGCGCCACCTTCAGGGTGACGGTCTTGCCCGAGAGGTTCCGGACCAGTGCGCCGACCTTGACCTCGTCTCCCATGGTAAGCCGCGGCGGGATGTCGGACTGGACGAACAGGTCCTGCCGCACCTCCACGTCCTGCCGGAGGATGCCGATACCCCCGACCTTGTCGGTGGCAACGAGGGTGAGCTGCTGGACCGTGATCGCGTCGGGGAAGGTGATGGACAGGTTGGTCTCGCCGCTGGTGGTCCGCAGCAGAGGCTCCCACAGCGCGGTCTCCGGGAAGCGGGTCCGGATGGTGATCTTCCTGGCCGGGGCTTTCTGCACGGCCTGGCCCGGCCCCCGTTCCCTTCCGCTTCCCTTCTTCTCGTCGGCAGCCTTGTCCGCGAGCTCCGCGGTCGATTCTTCCTTTGCCATGTCCATGTCGGGTACGGCCATGCTGGCCGGGGGTTCGGGAGCGGGCTGTGCCGGGTACTCGCCGCCCGAGTCACCGGCCTCGAACAGGAACATGCCCTGCTGGATGTTGGCCGACTTCTTGGACTTGACCGCGCCCCCGATGCCGCCGCCTCCCGAACCGTAGCCCACGCCGCTGGCGCTTCCCTCCGCGTCCTCCATGCCGTCGCGGCGGGTGTCCACCATGCCGCCGGGGTCCTTGAATCCCCAGTTCGAGTACGCGATGTCCCGCCACGGGGATCCCCAGTTGCGGTCCACCACGGGCCAGGTGAGCACGCCGGCCCCGCTGCTCGCGATGACCTTCTTCTGGGGATTGTAGAAGTGGTCCGCGGGGGTGACCTCCAGCGGGTCCATGAGGGACACGACTGCGTTGTCCACGACGGCCGCTCCCAGGGCTGCGTCCTGCCCGCTGCGGGTCTTGACCTCCACCACGATGTCCACCTTCTCGCCCGGTGCGACTCTCGGCTTGAGGCCGCGCACCGTGATGGTTGCCTCGGAATCGGGGTAGAGGGTCACGTGCTGGCCCTCGGTGATGAAGCCCACGTTGCGGACCGACAGCTTGCCCTCCTTGAAGTCCCTGGTGCGCGCGGCGCAGACATAGAGGTTGGCCAGCATCGTTCCCCAGGTCGGCGCGGCGACGCTGCCCTTCGACACCCATGCTCCCTTCTGGTCCTTCTCTACCGGGATCGTGGAGGAAGCGACCAGAGAGCCGGACAGGTCGGTGAAGTCCACGTGGATGACCTTCTCCACCGGGACGTAGTCGGGGTCGAAGGTGACGTCGAAGTGGGTCTTCACCCCCTCCTTCTGGGGCGGCTTGGAGACCTTGGACGTCATGGGCTTCGGCTGGTTGAGGCGCAGGGCCACGGTTCCCAGGGGGACCGGCATGATGGGGCTGGTGACGACCGCGGTCCCCGCGTTCCTGCCCATGGGGAAGGAGAACTCCGCGACGCCCTGGTCGTCGGTGGTTGCGGTGAGCACGACATCGAATTCCTTGACCGTGACGGTGAGCGAGACGGTGCGCGCCGGCTTGCCGTCCAGGTCCGTGACCTTTGCGTGGAGCTTGACGACCTCGCCCGCGGGGTAGTCGTCCTTGTCCAGCTCGAGCACCGCGGTGTAGGGGCGCTGGGTGAAGACCATGTCCCGGGAGACCTTGCTGGTGCGGCCGAAGCGGTCCGTTGCCTCGAGGACGAACTTGAACGGCAGCTCCGGCGTGAGCTTGCCCCGGATCGCGTCGAGGTCGGGCTTCGAGAGGCTGAATGCGAACTTCGCCTCCTCCTTTTCGGACACGTCACGGGCGAAGACCTGCGTCCCTTTCGCGTCGGTGACCGATGCCTTGAGCGCGGCGCCCCTGGGCTTGCCGCCCGCGAAATACGAGAGGCTCACGGTGACGTCGAGGGACTCCTGTGCCGGGGTGAGGAACCGGGCCAGGTCGTGCTTGATCTCGATGATGGGGGGCACGAAGCGCTCGACCCGGAGCCGGGCCTTCTCACGGGCCTGGTTGTATAGCACGACCAGCTCCAGGTCGCCCTCGGGCATGTTGGCAGGCAGGGGGAACTTGAGCGCGGCCACGCCGAACTCGTTGGTCTTGACCTTCTGGCCGGAGAAGACTCTTCCTTCCAGGGACTGGAGCAGGACCGAGACCTGTGCGTCGGGAATCGCGGTGTAGTCTGCCAGCAGCTCCCATGCCAGCAGCCGGACCAGGACCGTGTCCCCGGGGTTGTAGACCCCGCGGTCGGTGTAGACGAAGAGCTGGTCGGAGCGGAAGGAGGCGGTGCGGGAGTTGCAGGAGAATCCCTTGGTGACGCGGTAGGTGGCGTTCTTCTCCTTGAGCACGGCCTTGAGGGTGTGCGCCTGGCTGTTCCCGGGCACGTAGTCGAAGATGCACGTGCCGTTGTCGTCCGCCTTGCCCTTCTCCTTGCCGTTGACCGACACGACCGCGCCCCGGGCGGGCGAGAAGTCCGGCTTGAACAGGGAGACGTGGATCTTGGTGCTGGCGGTGCCCGTGATCTGGTACGGGTAGTTGATGACGAGGATCAAGGGCTTCGCGGAGTCCTTCGCCTTCTTCTCTCCATCTCTTCCTGCTTCCTGGCTTTGGACATCCGAGAGGACCAGCGCTGCGGCGACAAGGGTCATGAGGCAGGCAAGCGTCTTCTTCATCGCACCCTCCTTTTCACTGACAATGCCCGGTCGGCTGACACGGAGACTGCAGAGTGGTTCCATTACGCCCCATTGTCACGGAAGTTTCAACTGGAGAAATTGATTGACAGGAGGGCGGCTTGTCACCATAATGCCGCGACTGACAACTTTTGAAGGAAGGTGGTCCTTTATGAAGTTGAGAGAGGGTAGTGAGCATCGTCCCGTGGAAGTGGTCGTCGAGAACGACAACGTCGATCGCGCGCTGCGCGTGCTCAAGCGCAAGATGGCCAACGAGGGGGTGTACAAGGAGCTCAAGAAGCGGAAGTTCTTCTTGAAGCCCAGCGAGCAGATCAAGCGCAAGCAGCGGGATGCCGAGCGTCGTCGGCGGAAGGCGATGCGGTCCCGCGTGCGACGCCCCACGGACAAGCGGTAGCCGGCTCGTTTCCGTTCTGCATCAGGGAGCTGGACCGCCCACGGGTTCCTGGAGGATACGGCCCAGGATCTGCTCGATGTGGCGTCGGGTCCGCTCGGTTTCCTTCCAATCGATCCTGCCCATCACGACACGGGTTCCTTCCCGGGGCGGTTCCGGGAAGCAGAGGACATCGTAGTACTCCTCCTCTTCCCCGGTGTCCGGGACGAGGACGGCCACGGTTCCCTCGACCCTGTCGACCCACCCTGTCGGCTTGCAGACCTCTCCGCCCCTGTCCCGGGCAACCGGGCTGCACGCGGCCATCACGCCGATGGCCGCGAGTGCGGGAAGCGGAAGCCGGATGCCTTGTGCGGACATCTGCACCTCCTGCGCACTGCAGGTATCGGGGTACCCCCGGGATTTCGGACACTATTTCTTGGGTTCGAGCCTGTCGACCACGGCCTGGATGGCGTCGATGCGGGCCTGGCTCGTGCTCTTCCAGTCGCCCGGGAACTGGAACTGGTCGCACATGCCGATGTTGCGGCGGAGGATCTCCTGGGCCCTGCGCAGCACGGGCACGACCTTGGCATTGAGCTCCTCGGTATAGACCTGCAGCTCCTCCGGGCCGAGGTCCGTCGGCACCTCTGCGTCCAGCAGGTCCTGGGCAAAGGACTCGTAGAGCCGTGCGGACTCGTAGCCCGCCTTGGGGGACCACTCGGAATTACGGACCCTGACGGCCGCGAGGAACTGCTCCTCGGCTTTGCGCATGAGCCCGAGCTTGTCGGTGAGGTCCAGCGTCATCCGTTCCGTGGGGAGCTTCAGGCGGATGCGCGCGAACAGGGCGCGGTAGACGAGCGCCTGCCTGTAGTAGGCGGACGCCAGCAGGGCGTCTGACTTCTGCTCGCTGGGGGGCAGCGTGTTGAGCACCCGGGTCACGGCCGCGTCGAAGTGCCTGGCCGCCGCGGGGAAATCCTGCTCGACGAAGAAGGCTTCTCCCACATAGGAGTGGACACGTGCGGTCCAGAGGGGAGGCAGCTGGGTCTGGAGCAGGGGCTCTCCGACGGCCCTGGCGCGCTTCCAGTCTCCGGACATGGCCGCTGCCTGGACCTGGAGGACGTGGACCTCCTGGCTGATTTCCGGGACGAGGGGCTCGGCCGTGTCGAGCGCGGCAAGCGCTGCGCCAGGCTGGCCGAGCGCCAGCTCGCACAGTGCGATGTTGAACCATGCGGTGCCGCTGGCAGCGGGGTCGGTTCCGTCCCTGGCAATGACGGCGTAGGCTGTTTTTGCCCGGGTGAAATGGCCGGTTTCGAAGTCCTTCCTGGCGTCTTCGAAGATGTCGTTCTCCTGCCGGCTCTTGACCACGATCCTGTCGCCGGTGCGGCTGACGGTGAAGTAGATGGGCTCGAGCTCCATGATCCGGGGGGCGGGCTCGTCCGGGGGCCTTGGGCAGCCCTGGAGCAGGGCAACGGTCACCGCTGCCGCGACGAAACGGGGCAAGGTCTTCGGGTGCAGGCCCATGGTCAGCGGGTTTCCGCCGCGCGCTTGGCTTCTGCTGCCTTGCGAACGGAATCGACCAGTTCGGCCAGCGTGGTACCCGGCGTGAAGACCGCGTGGACCCCGGCTTCCTTCATGGCGTCCATGTCCACCTGCGGGATGATGCCGCCCAGCATCACCGGGATGTCGCCCGCGCCCTTGTCCTTGAGGAGCCTGGTGATCGCGGGGACGAGGTGGTTGTGGGCGCCGGACATGATGGAGAGGCCGACCACGTCGACGTCTTCCTGGATCGCGGCGTTGGCCACCATCTCCGGGGTCTGGTGCAGGCCGGTGTAGATGACTTCCATGCCTGCGTCGCGCAGGGCTCTTGCGACGACCTTTGCCCCGCGGTCGTGACCGTCGAGGCCGGGCTTGGCTACCAGGATGCGCAGCTTGCGTTCCGACATGCGTACCTCCTACTCTCCCTTGAAGTCGGGCTTCCGCTTCTCGAGGAACGCGGCCATCCCTTCCTTCTGGTCCTTTGAGCCGAACAGGGCCATGAAGGCCAGCTTCTCGACTGCAAGCCCGGCATCCAGGGCCAGGTCGACCCCCTTGTTGATGGCGAGCTTGGCCTGTGCCACGGCCAGTGGGCCGACGGCCGCGATAGACTCGACGACTTTCATGCAGAAGGGGATGAGCTCGGCCTCGGGAACGACCTCCTGGACGATGCCGTACTCGCGGGCGGTGGCCGCGTCGATGTGCCTGCCCGTGAACACGAGGTCCTTGGCGCGGTTTCGCCCCACGAGGCGTGCCAGGCGCTGGGTGCCGCCGAACCCTGGGATGATGCCGAGCTTGACCTCTGGCTGGCCCAGCCTGGAACCGGGGGTTGCGTAGACCAGGTCGCAGGCCAGTGCGAGCTCCATGCCGCCGCCGAGAGCGAAGCCGTTGACGGCCGCGATCACGGGCTTGGGCATGTCCTCGATGACCTGGAGCGTGGCGAGTCCCATCTCTGCGAAGGCCAGCCCCTCCTTGGGGGAGCAGTTGGCCATGGTGGAGATGTCGGCCCCTGCCACGAACGCCTTGCCGCCGGCTCCGGTGAGGATGATGCCGGAGACCTCCTTGTCGTCCCGGGCCGTCTTCAGGCAGCCGGCCAGCTGGGCCAGCACGTCCGGGTTCAGGGCATTGAGAGCCTTGGGCCTGTCGATGGTGATGATCGCGATGCGATCGACCTTCTCCAGGCGGACGAGCACCTCGGACATGAGGGACCTCCGTATCAGGCTTTTTCGATGATGAGGGCGACGGCCTCGCCGCCGCCGATGCACAGGCTGGCCAGGCCGCGCTTTGCGCCGGTGTCTTCCATGACGTGCATCAGGGTGACGAGGATGCGGGCGCCGCTGGCGCCGATGGGGTGCCCCAGGGCGACGGCACCGCCGCGGATGTTGACCTTGTCGGGGTTCAAGCCGCACAGCCGGTTGACTGCGAGGGACACGACGGAGAAGGCCTCGTTGACCTCGTAGACGTCGATGTCGTCGGCCTTGAGGCCGTTGCGGTCGAGCACCTTGCGGATGGCCATGGCCGGCGCGGTGGTGAACCACTCGGGCGCCTGGGCGTGGCTCACGTAGTCCACGATGCGGAACTTGGGTGTGAGGCCGAATTCCTTGACCGCGTCGCCGGAAGCGACGACGACTGCGGCCGCGCCGTCGTTGATGCTGGAAGCGTTGGCCGCGGTGACGGTGCCGTCCTTCTTGAATGCGGGCTTGAGGGTCGGGATCTTGTCGAGCTTGGCCTTGAAGGGCTCCTCGTCCTGCTCGAACAGGACGACGTCGCCCTTGCGTCCTTTGATCTCGACGGGGGCGATTTCGCGCTTGAAGAGGCCGGCTTCGATGGCCTTGAGCGCGCGGGTGTAGCTGGCGACTGCGAATGCGTCCTGCTGCTCCCGGGTGATGTTCATCTCGGCCGCGCACTTCTCCGCGGCGACGCCCATGTGGAAGCTGTTGTAGACGTCCCAGAGGCCGTCGTTGACCATGAGGTCCACGATTTCGCCGTTGCCCATGCGGTAGCCGTCACGGGCCTTGGGGAGCGCATACGGGGTCTGGGTCATGTTCTCCATGCCGCCTGCAAGCACCGCGTTGGAATCGCCGGCCCTGACGGAAGCGGCCGCCATCATGACGGTGCGCAGTCCCGAGCCGCAGACTTTGCCCACGGTCACGCAGGGGACCGACTGGGGGAGCCCTGCGAACAGGCAGGCCTGGCGGGCCGGGGCCTGGCCCTGGCCGCCGGTGAGCACGCTGCCCATGTAGAGCTCGTCGAAGCGGTCGCCCGGGATGCCGGAGCGCTCCACCGCGGCCTTGACCGCGACGGCTCCGAGGCGGGAAGCGGGCACGGAAGCGAGTGCGCCCTGGAAGCTTCCGAGCGCGGTACGGGCACTGCTGATAAGGAATGCGTCGCGCATGGTCTCTAGTCTCCTGGATAGGGTTGGTTCCGCTCAACAGGCTGCTGCCGCGGCCCGGGGGCCGCGGCAGCAGCCGGGTTTGCTCAGATCTGCACGCGGCGGCGGAGCGCTGCCACGGCCAGCAGCAGGCCTGCCAGCAGCAGGGCCGCCTGTGCGTTGCCGGCGGCCGAGGTGGCGCAGCTGCTGCTGCTGCCGCCACCGGTCTCCTCCTCGCCCTCGTCCGCGGGCGTGTCGGTGGCGTCGTCGGTCGGGACCACTATGTCCTCCTCGGTGCCGACGTCGGGAGTGGCGGGCTCTTCCACGACGACGGTTTCGCACGTGCCCTCGTCGGAGCAGGTCGCGCCCTTGTCGCACTCGCCGCAGGAGCCGCCGCAGCCGTCGGGGCCGCACGCCTTGCCTTCGCAGTTGGCCACGGGGTCGCACACCGGGGTGCACTTGCCCTCGTTGCACTCGAACCCGGTAGCGCAGTCGCCGCAGGAGCCGCCGCAGCCGTCATCGCCGCAGTCCTTGCCGTCGCAGTTGGCCACGGGGTCGCAGGGAGGCGTGCACTTGCCTTCCACGCAGGTGTCGTCGCCTTCGCACACGCCGCAGATGCCGCCGCAGCCGTTGTCGCCGCAATCCTTGCCTGCGCACTGGGGCTCGCAGGACGTGCACGTGCCGTCGACGCAGTCCTTGTCCGGGGAGCACTTGCCGCAGTTGCCGCCGCAGCCGTCGTCGCCGCAGGTCTTGCCTTCGCAGGCCGGGGTGCACTCGGTGGTCTCGAGGTTGCACTCCTTGGGGAAGGCGTTGGCGGGGTCAGCGCTGCCGTCGGTGCCGCAGTCGTAGTAGTTGAACTGGGCGGTCCAGCCGCACTGTGGGTTCAGGCCCGCGCAGTCGATGCAGTAGAGCGCGCCGTTCATGCAGTAGAGGACGCGGCCGGTGGAGTCGCAGCAGCCGATGTCGGAGATGCCCTCGCAATCCGCGGCGCTGGGCGCCTGGGGGCCGAGGCAGTCGGTGGGTCCCTGAACCGGGACGCATGCGCCTTCCACGCAGCCGAGGCCGGGGCCGCAGGGGCCGCACTGGCCGCCGCAGCCGTCGTCGCCGCAGGGCTTGCCTTCGCAGTTCGGCATGCAGCACTCGCCGGTCTTGGTGCAGGTCTCGCCCTTGCCGCAACCGCAGTCTTCCTCGCAGAACTTGCAGTTCTCGCCCTCTGCGGTGTCGCAGGTGCCGTTGCCGCAGTTGGGCAGGATCACCGCGCAGCCTCCGCAGGCGTTCATGCACTCGTCCACGCAGATTTCGTCCCATGCCGTGTTCGCGCAGTAGGGGTCCATGGCGAACACGCACTCCTCGCAGGGGCAGCCGCCGCAGCCGGGGGTGTCGGTGGCCAGGCAGCCGGGGCCAACCTCGATGCAGAAGCCGTCCATGCACATGGTGCCTTCGCCGCACTGGCCGCAGACGCCGCCGCAGCCGTCATCGCCGCATTCCTTGTCCCCGCAAGTGGAGGTGCAGCAGACGCCCATCATGGTGCAGACGTCGCCGGCCTTGCAGCCGCAGTCGTCCTCGCACGTGTCGCAGTACTCGCCAGCAAACGGGTCGCAGGTGCCGTCGCCGCAGGTGGGCAAGTCAGCGACCTTGCACCCGCCGCACTGGCCAGTGCACTCGCCCACGCAGATGCCGTCCCATGCGGTGTTGCAGCAGTACGAATCCATTGCGCAGACGCAGGCTTCGCACTCGCACCCGCCGCAGGTCGGCTCATAGGAGGGCTCGCAGCCCGGGCCGGTGACGGGCTTGCCGCACTTGCCGGCCAGGCACTCGAAGCCTTCCGCACAGAGGTTGCAGAGGCCGCCGCAGCCGTCGTCCATGCAGTTGGTTTCCTTGGTGCAGGAGGGGGTGCAGCAGGTGTCGAACAGGCAGACGTCGCCGGCCTTGCAGCCGCAGTCGGCCTCGCACGTGTCGCAGTACTCGCCTGCGATGGCCTCGCACTTCGTGTCGCCGCAGCCCACGGGCTCGGGAACGCTGCAGTCCTGGCCGCACTGGTCGATGCACTCGGAGACGCACAGGCCGTCCCAGGCGGTGGCCTCGCAGTACGGGTCCATGTCAAATACGCACTGCTCGCACGCACAGCCGTCGCAGCCGGGAGTCGGGGTGGGGACGCAGCCCGGGTCGTTGTTCACGGCCGTGCATTTGCCGCCGACGCACTCGAGGCCTTCCTTGCACAGGTCGCACACGCCGCCGCAGCCGTCATCCTGGCACAGGTTGTCGAGGGTGCAGGACGGGGTGCAGCAGGTGTCGAAGAGGCAGACGTCGCCGGCCTTGCAGCCGCAGTCCTTGACGCAGTTGGTGCAGTTCTCGAAGACCTCGGCGTTGCAGGTGCCGTCGCCGCACTTGGACAGGTCGGGGCACAACGGTGTGGTGCCAATCAAATCCTTGTAATCGGGGCACACGGAGCAGACGTCCGCGCAGCAGTCGCCGTAGTCGAAGCAGGCCGCGTCGCAGTAGCAGCCGAAGGGGCTGCTGTCGCCGCAGGAGCCCTTGCAGGTGGGGGGCACGCATGCGCCCTCGAGGCAGCCCAGGCCCGGCTCGCAGACGCCGCAGCTTCCGCCGCAGCCGTCGTCGCCGCACACCTTGCCGGTGCAGGACGGGGTGCAGCAGGCGCCGGTGAACAGGCAGACGTCGCCGGCCTTGCAGCCGCAGTCAGCCTCGCAGGTGTCGCAGTACTCGCCTGCGATGGCCTCGCACTTCGTGTCGCCGCAGCCTACGGGCTCGGGAACGCTGCAGTCCTGGCCGCACGAGTCGATGCACTCGCCGACGCACATGCCGTCCCACGCGGTGTCCTTGCAGTACGGGTCCATGTCAAATACGCACTGCTCGCACGCACAGCCGTCGCAGCCGGGAGTCGGGGTGGGGACGCAGCCCGGGTCGTTGTTCACGGCCGTGCACTTGCCGCCGACGCACTCGAGGCCTTCCTTGCAGAGGTCGCACAGGCCGCCGCAGCCGTCATCCTGGCAGACGTTGTCGGCCGAGCACTTGGGGACGCAGCAGTCGCCGTTGAAGCACACTTCGCCGTTACCCGCGCAGGTGCACTTGCCGCCGCAGTTGTCCCCGCCGCACTTGCCGGGGCTGCACTCGGGGGAGCACGCGACGCACTCGCCGGCCACGCACTTGCTCTTGCCGGGCACACACGGCGGGTCGCAGTTGACGCAGTCATACGGGTTGGTGCCCGTGGGGTCCTCGGAGCCGTCGGAGCCGCAGTCATAGAACGCTCCCTGCCAGCCGCAGCTCGGGTTGAGGCCCGCGCAGTCGATGCAGAAGAGCTGCCCGCCATCGCACCACACCACGCGGCCGTCTGCGTCGCAGCATCCCTCGTAGGTGATGCCCGTACAGTCGCCGCCGGAAGGCTCGCCCATCCCCAGGCAGTCATCCGGATACTCGGCCGCGGCCGGGAAAGCCGTTGCCAGCACCAGCGCCGCCGCAACCACGCCCAACATCTTCTTCATCTTGTCCTCCTACTAAATGGTTAACCATAATCATTTAATGGGCGCAAGGTACCGAAGCAGGCGTGCGAAGTCAAGCACAATCGAGGTTTGGTTGACCTTCGGCCGCTCGGAATGTAATGTGTGTCGCTGAGAGGGGAGTCTGTCATGTCACGGTTGCGGATGCGTGCAGCGTTGGTCGTGTGGTTCGGGATGCTGGGTGCCGGCTGCGGGATGACCGAGACCGAGACCGAGACGGGTTCGTCGTGTACGACCCACGAGGAGTGCGGCGGGGGGCAGTTCTGCATCAACTTCAAGTGCGTGACGCCCCATTGCACCAGCGATGCCGACTGTCCGCAGGGGCAGCGCTGCATGGTCAGCGGGCAGTGCGAGTTGGTGAGCAGCGGCCAGTGCAGCAAGGACACGGACTGCGCGGTGCAGGGGAAGGTGTGCCACAAGGAGACCGGGGAATGCTGGGGCGTGCAGTGCGGCAGCGAAGGGCAAGGCCGTCCCTGCTTCGTAGGGTGCCACGAAGGAACACAGGTCTGCCAGAAGGGGAGTTGGTCCACGTGCGACGCGCCGGCCTACACGCCGGTGGAGACGTGCGACGACGGCATCGACAACAACTGTGACGGGCAGGTGGACGAGGGGTGCACGTGTGCGGAGGGGGCGACCGCTCCCTGCTCCACGGTGTGCGGCCAGGGTCAGAAGACTTGCACCGGCGGCGCCTGGGGGGAATGCGTGGGGCCCGAGGAGTGCTGCACTCCGGGGCAGACGGCGGAGGTCGACTGCGGCAACTGCGGCAAGCAGCAGAAGACCTGCGGCCAGGAGGGCGTCTGGGATCCGGCGGGGCCCTGTGCCGGGGAGGGGCTGTGCGCGGCGGGCACGTCGGAGGAGCTTCCGTGCGGGTCGCAGTGCGGGAAGCAGATCCGCATCTGCAACCCGGACTGCACGTGGAGCGAATGGGGGGAGTGCACGGGCAGCGGGATGTGCGCGCCGGGAGACAAGGAGCAGATGGAGTGCGGCAACTGCGGCATCCAGGAGAAGGAATGCGGGCAGGACTGCACCTGGCAGGCGTGGGGGGAGTGCGTGGAGGGCGCGGGATGCACGTCGGGCCAGCAGGAGTCCAAGCCGTGCGGGCTGTGCGGGCAGACCGTGCGGGAGTGCACGTCGGACTGCCAGTGGGGCGAGTGGTCGCAGTGCGCCGGGGAGGGGGAGTGCGAGCCCGGGCAGAAGGCCACGGAGCCGTGCGGTGAGTGCGGGCAGAAGGAGAAGACCTGCACCCCTGACTGCACGTGGAGTGCGTTCGGGCAGTGCGACGGGGCCGGTGCGTGCAGCCCGGGGGACAGCGAGTCGCAGAGCTGCGGCCCTACCAGCACCAAGGGGATCTGCAAGAAGGGGACCCAGCAGCGGACCTGCAACTCGAGCTGCCAGTGGAACAGCTGGGGAGACTGCCTTGGCGCGGTGTGGCCTTCCACCGACATCTGCGGCGACGGCATCGACCAGGACTGCAACGGAGCGGACAAGGATGCGCCGGACCAGTACGAGCCCAACGATTCGTGCGCCGCGTGCTCCTGGATCTCGGGCGACGATCCCGAGGTCACGCTTTACCCGACCCTGGACTCTCCGCAGGGAGGCGTGGAGAAGGACGACTACTTCTGCTTCAGCGGGAACGACGGCTTCAACCTGCCGTTCACGTCGGAGCACATCATCGTGGAGCTGAAGAACCAGCCCCTCGGGGTGGACGGGGACCTGTTCCTGTACAAGGGAGCCAGCGACTGCGGAGCGGGCAAAGCGTTGAAGTCCTCCATCACCATCGGCGGGGCCAACGAGAAGATCGACTGGGAGGAGACGTCGTCCGACGACACCGCGGTGTACTACGTCCGGGTGCAGAACTGGTCGGACAAGGGGAACTGCACGCAGCCCTACACCCTGTACATCAAGGGGCTGAAGTAGAGGCATCGGGCGGATCCGCGGCGCGGCTACTCGAGCGCCAGGTCGTCCACCGCAAGACGGACCAGCTGTTCCATGGGAAGCCCCGGTTCCAGCGGGCTCAGGGAGAAGCGGACCGCCGCGCACGTTCCTTCCTGCGATGCGGCCGGCCACGGGTCCTCCTCGTCCCGGCACGGTTTGCACCGTGCCCCGCAGTGCGTCAAACCCGGTCGGAGTGGAAGTTCTACGTGAAGGGGGAGGTGGGAAAGGCCTTGGAGTTGGGCCTACATGTTGCGGTAGAGCACTTCCGAGATGCGCTGTGCGCCCCTCTCCAGCTCGAACATGACTTGCTGGAGCGCTTCCGCATCGGACCCTTCGATCGCGGCGGAGCACTTCTGGATGGACTGCTCGATCTGGGAGCACTCCTCGGGCGTAAGGTAGGTCTTGAAGTCAGAGAGGGAGCGCTTCGTGGTGTAGATGAGGGCCTCGGCGCGGTTGCGCAGCTCCGCCAGGTCCCTCTCCCGCACGTCCCGCTGCTTGTTCTCCTCCGCTTCCGACAGGATCTGCTTCATCTGCCGCTCGGTGAGGCCGGAGGTGGGGCGCACCTGGAGGTTCTGCCTTCTGCCGGTGGCCATGTCGCTGGCGCTCACGGAGAGGATGCCGCTTTCATCCACATCGAAGCGGACTTCGATCTTGGGGACGCCGCGGCGCGCGGGGGGAAGGTCCACGAGCTCGAACCGTGCAAGGGACTTGTTGTCCCTGGCCAGAGGGCGCTCCCCCTGCAGGACGTGGACCTGGACCACGGACTGGTAGTCCTCCGCGGTGGTGAAGACCTCGGTCGTGGAGGTCGGGATCGGGTGGTTGCGCTCGATGAGGCTGGTGAACATGCCGCCCTTGGTCTCGATGCCGAGGGAGAGCGGGATGACGTCGAGGAGCAGGACGTTGCTGACGTCGCCGGACATGATGGCGCCCTGGATCGCGGCACCCACGGACACGGCCTCGTCGGGGTTCACCCCCTTGTTCGGCTCCCTTGCGAAGAACCGGGTGACCCGGGAGCGGACCAAGGGCATTCGGGACATGCCGCCCACGAGCAGGACGTCCGCGACATCGGCTGGAGTCAGCCCTGCGTCCCTGAGCGCGGTATCGCAGTGCTCGACGGTCCGGTCCACGATATCCGCGGTCAGCTTTTCGAGCTCCTTGCGGGTCAGCGGAAACGAGACGTGGCGGGGCCCCTTGTGGTCCGCGAACAGGAAGGGGAGACGGATCTCGGTCTCCTCCGCGTTGGAGAGGTCGATCTTGGCCGCTTCCGCGGCTTCCTTGATGCGCTGGACCGCGACGAAATCCGTGGTGGGATCGAAGTCCGCCTGCTCGCGGCAGTGGTGAACGACGAGGTCCACGATGCGACGGTCGAAATCCTCCCCTCCCAGGAAGGTGTCTCCGTGGGTGGAAAGGACCTGGAACACGCCGTCGTCGACCTCGAGGATGGAGACGTCGAAGGTCCCTCCTCCGAGGTCGTAGACGGCGATCTTGCCCCTGAAGGACTTGCCGAGCCCGAAGGCGAGGGCCGCGGCCGTGGGCTCGTTGATGATTCGGACGACGTCGAGACCTGCCAGGCGGCCGGCGTCCCGCGTGGCCTGGCGCTGCGTGTCGTTGAAGTAGGCAGGGACGGTGACGACGACTTCCTTGACGTCGTCCTGGACATACTCGGCTGCGGACTTCCTGAGATCGTCGAGCACCATTGCAGAGATCTCTGGAGCGGAGTAGTTGCGGCCCCCCGCTACCACTCCTGCGTCTCCGTTCTGGAGCGCGGCGATCTCGAAGGCATAGAGGCTCCGCATGCGGCGGACTTCGTCCGAATCGAACTTGCGGCCCATGAGCCTCTTTACCGCGTAGATCGTGTCTCTGGGGTTGGTGGCGGCCTGCCGGCGAGCGGGCTCGCCAACGATCCGGTTCCCCTCTGCCAGCCCCACCACGGACGGGGTGGTGCGAGCGCCCAGCGTGTTGGGAATGACCACGGGGACCGTGGCCTCCACGAGGGAGATGCACGAGAACGTGGTTCCAAGGTCGATGCCGAAAATGCGGCCCATCTGGTCGACTCCTGCCCCCTCGGCCCCCTGGCTTCGCGGAAGGGGTCGATATTGTCCCAAGGCAGTCAACGGCACTTTGTGACCGACCCTTGAGAGAGGTTTCTACAGATTTGCTATATTGACCGCAAGAGGAATCGTCCCGGACCCGCCGTTCTATTCAGTCTTTTCTTCTAGAATGTGGGTTTTATCGACTGCCAGTCCCGGGTGTTCGGAGGTCTTGCCGGATGGCCACAGGACCTTGACGGAGTCCACCGTGTCCGTGCTCCCGAGACCGAAGTGGAGCGTGGCGCTGTTCTGGCAGCCGACGCCGGTGCCTCCCTCGACCTGGCGAAAGAGGGTCTTGCCGCCCGCTGTGACGACGACGGCTGCGCCGATGGCGTCGCGGTTGGAGAGGCCTGTCGGGCCGCCGGGGGTAGCGGCGCCCGTGAGCTTGATACGGAGGAAGTGGTTTCCGTTGTCGGCCTGGTTTCGGAACAGGCGGTAGGCGACGAGGTCTTCGTCGCCGTCGTCGTCGACGTCTGCTGCGGCCGCGCCCCAGCCGTTGAACTGGAGGATGCCTGCGGCGTAGGTGACGTCGGTGAACTTGCCGGTGCCGTCGTTGGCGTAGAGGTAGGCTCTGCGGCCTTCGTAGACGGAGGTGAGGAACACGTCGAGGTCGGAGTCGTTGTCCGCGTCGAAGAGAACGGAATCTGAATGGGTCTCGTCGTAGAGGATGCCTGCGGCCGGGGCTTCCGCGGCCGAGAACGTGCCGTCGCCCTTGTTCAGGTAGACGGTCGTCTTGTCGGAGAAGTAGAAGAACCGGGGGTGAGCGAGGTTGGGCACGACCAGGTCGATGAGGCCGTTGCCGTCGAGGTCGCCGAAGGAGGGGCCGATGGTGTGGCCCCAGCCGCCGAGTTGGAAGAACCCCTTGACCCCCGCGTTGTAGGCGACGTCGATGAAGCCTGCGAGCCCGCCCTGGTTCTGCCAGAGCTGGTTGGGGTCGAGGCGGTAGTTGCCGACGTAGACGTCCTGGTCGCCGTCCTGGTCGTAGTCCGCGACGCAGACGCCGCGTCCGTGGTAGAGCTTGGTGCCGGAGACGGGGATTCCTGCCGTCTCGGTGAAGTCGTAGAACGTGCCATCGCCCTTGTTGATGAACAGGAAGTCGCGGGTAGGGATTTCGGAGTCAGCCAGGGTTCCGTAGCTGGCCGCGTAGAAGTCGAGGAACCCGTCGGCATCCACGTCGAGCCAGCTGACGCCCTGGCTGCTGGCGTCGATGGAGATACCGGAGTCGGCAGTGACGTTGGTGAAGGTGCCGTCGCCCTCGTTGTGGAAGAGGGACGGTGCGCCTCCGACGCCGAGGATGTCGCGCCATCCGTCGTTGTCGTAGTCGCCCCAGACGGTCTCACCGCCGAGTCCTGCCAGCAGGGCTTCCTCGGTGACGTTTTCGAATGTGCCGGTGCCGTCGTTGCGCCAGAGGGTTCCGTTGGACAGGAGGTCGTCATCGCCGTCGTTGTCATAGTCTCCAAAGGCTGCGTGGCCGCCGACGTTGAGGCCCGCGGCTCCCTCATCGAGGAACCCCTTGTCGTCGATGACCTCGGAAGCCTCGATCTCTGCACGGATGACCCAGGCCATGGTGCCGCCCATGGTCCCTTCGAACACGCTCATGGTGGGGAAGCACTCCATGCCGTCCGCGGGAGCGTCCGCGATGAGCCCACCGTAGTCCGAGTAGTCGCCGGGCATCTGGGGCACGGGGGAGAAGAGGCCGACGCGCGCATCTCCTTCCTGCCGGAAGATGGCGAACAGCTCGTCGTATCCCAGGGCGGAGTAGTCCGCGGCAGAGACGTCGAACACGCGCCAGCCCTGCTCCGCAGTGGTTTCCATGACGAAGGCTGGGCCGACCGGGTACTTGTCCTCTCCGCTGTTCTCGTCGAGGCAGGGGTAGTGCCCTCCGGGGAAGCCGGAGGAGAGGCGCATCTCGATCTTCCCGGCCCCGGACGTCAGGACGTAGAGCCGTGCGACCTTGCCCGGGTGGGGCATGCGGATGCGCGAGTAGGGGCGGAGGAAGAAGGTCTGGCCCTCGTAGACGGAGGTGTAGTCCGCTTCCTTTGGGAACCCGGGCTCCTCCACGCCGTCCCACGTCTCGTTCACCGCGAGGAAGCAGGTGTCGCAGCCTGAGCCCGGTGCGTCCACGATCTGCTCGGGCAGGTCCACGTGGGGGGACGCGTCGGTGGGGGCGTCCGTGCCGGTGTCGTTCCCCCCGCTTCCGTCTTCCAGCGATTCGGGCGGGACGTCCGGTGCGTCGGGCGGAATCCCGTCCACGGCCTCGGGTGCGGCGTCGGACGGAAGGTCTGCTGTTGCGTCCGGCAGGTTCGGGTCGGTATCCGGGCACACGACCTCGGTGCACTCGGGGTTCCAGTTGTCGCCTCTGCTGCCCGTGTCCGAAGGCTCGGTATCGGAGCCGCTTCCTCCGCCGCAGCCGAAGCAGAGGATCGCGGCAGCGACGGACCCGGCTGCCAGGGGGAGGGTCCAGGTTCCTTGGGTTCCGTTCAACGGGATGGCTCTGTTCATGCGCGACCTCGACGGTTGCCTCCAGCCGTGCGGGAGCCCGGATGCCGGGACGGCCGTGGGGCGGAAGGAAAGACGATTGTGACACAGAAGGGGGTCTGGAACAAGTGTGAGCAACGGGTGTTCGGGCGTTTCACGACAGGGCGTCGACCGCGTGCTCTGCTGGCTCGTTGCATTGCGGCATGGAGTTTGCTAGAGTCCGTTGGAGGTCATGGTGGACCATGGATCTGAGGCAGACGATACACATCCGGCCGGAACTCCAGCTCCGGCTGAAGCTGACGATGGAGCTGCAGCAAGCCATCAAGCTGCTCCAGCTCAATCGGCTCGAGCTGCTCAACCTGGTCCAACAGGAGCTGTCGGAGAACCCGGTGCTGGAGGAGACGCCGGTGGCGGAGGCGGAGGAGGCTCCTGCACAGGCTCCGGAGCCGACCGCGCAGGAGCAGCAGGTCATCCCGGAGGACGACGAGTGGAAGAAGACGCTGCAGGACTACCGGGACTCGGGTCCGCTTCCCGGGACGGGTCGGAGCTCGCGTGCCGAGGACCTGCCCGCGGTGGATGCCACGCTGTCGGAGCGTGAGGACCTGTACGACCACCTCCTGTGGCAGCTTCGGATGGCGCGCCTGACGGCCCGGGAGCGGCTCATCGGCGGCGAGCTCATCGGCAACCTGGCGGACAACGGGGACCTTGCGGCCGGCGTGATGGAATCGATTGCCGAGCGCCTTGCGGTGTCCCTGGAGGAGGTCAACGGGGTCCGGAAGATCATCCAGCGGTTCGACCCCATCGGAGTAGCGTCGCTGAGCCTGGAGGACTGCCTCCTTGTCCAGGCGGAGGTGTACTTCCCGGGCGACGAGCTGGTGCACACCATCATCCGGCACCACCTGCCGGACCTCGTGGGGCGCAACGTCCTGACGCTGGGTCGCAAGCTCGGGGTAAGCGACGAGGATATCGAGGACGCCCGCGAGATCATCACGTCGCTGGATCCGAAGCCTGGCCGGGCCTTTGCCGGGGAGAACCCGCACTACGTGGAGCCCGACGTGTTCGTGGAGCGAGCCGGGGAGGGGTACCTGGTGCTGCTCAACGAGGATGGGCTTCCGAAGCTGCGGCTCAGCTCGTACTATACGGGGCTGCTGGGGACCCGGATCAAGAAGGACACGCGGGAGTACCTGAAGAAGAAGGTGCGGTCCGCGGAGTGGTTCATGAAGAGCATCCACCAGCGGCAGCACACGGTGCAGGCGGTGGCGGAGAGCATCGTGCGGTTCCAGAAGGAGTTCCTCGACCACGGGGTGCAGCGGCTCAAGCCGCTGGTGCTCCAGGAGGTAGCCGAGGACATCCGGATGCACCAGTCGACGGTCAGCCGGGTGACGACGAACAAGTACATGCACACGCCGCAGGGCTTGTTTCCGATGAAGTTCTTCTTCAACCCGCGCATCGAGTCTTCCAGCGGCGGGGAGGACCTGTCATCGCAAGCGGTGAAGGACCAGATCCGGAGGCTGGTGGCAGCCGAGGATGCCCGCACACCCCTGTCAGACCAGCAGATCGTGGAGAGGCTGTCCACGGATGGGACCAAGTTGGCCCGCCGGACGGTGGCCAAGTACCGGGAGCAGCTGGGGATCCTGTCTTCGTCCAAGCGGGTCCGTCCAGTGTAGGGGAGGGGAAGTGACGTCGGTGGACACGCACGTTCCTGTGCTTCCGGATCCTCCGGTAGGGGGAGGCGGTGGGGTTTCCCCCAAGCGTGTGGTGCTGGTGACGGGGATGTCCGGGGCGGGCAAGACGGCTGCGCTCAAGACGCTGGAGGATCTTGGCTACTTTGCGATCGACAACCTTCCGAGCTCGCTGTACGACCCGCTGTTGATGCTCCTGGAGCGGAACCCCGAGGTCGGGCGGGTCGCGCTGGGGATGGACGGACGGGATCCGGGGTTTGTCGCGCAGTGCCAGGAGATGCTCCGGTACTTGAGAGAGCGTGGCCATGCGGTGTTCCTGCTGTTTCTCGATGCCAGCGACGGTGCGCTGATCCGGCGGTTTTCGGAAACTCGCAGACCGCACCCGCTGGCGCGCGGAAACTCGGTGGAAGCCGGAGTCCTGGCCGAACGGCAGCTGCTGGCAGGCATCCGCAAGCTGGCGACGCGCGTGCAGGAGACGACATCCCTCAACATCCACCAGCTCCGGCAGGCGGTGGTGACCGCGGTGCAGGAGGAGGGTGCCGGACCGCTGACGCTGATCATCGAGTCGTTCGGTTACAAGTACGGGCTTCCTCTGGAAGCGGCGTTCGTGTTTGACGTCCGGTTCCTGCCGAACCCGTTCTTCGAGACGACGCTTGCCAAGCTGGACGGGCGGAACGAGGCGGTGGCGCGGTACGTGTTTTCGGTGCCTTCGGCTCGGTCCGTGGTGGAGAAGGTGGTGGACCTGGTGGTGGAAGTACTGCCTCTGATGCGGGCCGAAGGGCGCTCGTCGATGCTGGTCGGGGTCGGGTGCACGGGGGGCCAGCACCGGTCGGTGGCGGTGGCATGCGAGGTGTCGCGGCGGCTTCAGGAGCGGGGGGTTGTCTCGCGAGTCGAGCACCGGGATCTGGAACGGAGCATGGGGGGACGTGGATGAGAGGCTGGTCGGTTCGATCTGCGACCTGTGCGGCCGCACTGGCTGCGATGTTGGCAGCGTGCGGCGGCGCGGAGCCGCGGCAGGGACAGAGCTTCACATTCGGGTGGATCCTGCTCGGAGTCCTGGGCCTGTTCCTGCTGCTCCTCTTCGTGGGGCTGATCCGGTACGTGAAGGCCGGGCACAAGAAGCCGGACCCCCTGCACACCGGGGCCGGCCCTTCGGAGTTCAAGTTCGACGATACCGGGGACGAGGACGACGACGGGCCGCCTGCTCCCTCTCGAGGGTAGCCAGCTCCCGGGTGGTCTCCAGGGCCAGGGCCACGGTGTCCCGGATGGCGCGTGCGGCCTCGTCGGGGGGTGCGAACGGCCGGTCGTCTCCGATGATGCCGAGCACGGTTCCGGCCAGCACCCTGCCGGCGGGGCCCGGCACCTTCCAACGGGTCTTGGCGTCCAGCAGGCTGGTGAGGACGAAGAGCAGGGAAGCCTCCATCTCCGAGGAGACGACGCCGGATTCCTCCAGCACGTGCATGTAGCGGCGGTTCTCCGGGCTCAGGGGTCCCTCCCCGAACTCCCGTGCGAACAGGGAGTCCTTGGAGTGGACGATACCGAAGAACATCCTGTCCTCGAGGCCGAGGCCCACGCCGGCGCGGCGGGCCGCATCGACATACTCGGGGGACGCGACCGCGGGGTACTCCCGGGGCACGTACAGGGGGGAAGTCCCCTCGTCCCTGACCGCGGCCGTGGCGACCACGAGGGCTCCGACGCGGATGGTCTTCTTCTGGCAGGAACCGGAGGTTCCGACCCTGAGGAACCTGCGGGCGCCGAGGCGGTGCAGCTCGTTGATGATGATGTCCACGCTGGGGCAGCCCATGCCGGTGGACACCGCGGCCACGTCGATGGGACCGCTGCCGGAGTCGAGGGTTCCGAGGTAGATGTTGTGGCAGCGGGGGCTCGGCAGCTCCCGGACGTCGGAGAAGTGGCTGGCAATATCCCGGGCGCGTCCGTCGGATCCCGGGACAAAGACGTAGCGTCCGATGCCGTTGTTGCCCTCGAAGTCCCTGGCTCGGGCGTTGACGTGGTGCGGAACGAACTCAGTCGTGCTCATGCTGCCTCCCCATCTGTTCCATGAGTTTGTGGAGGACCTTCAGTCGGTCTTCGCAGACGCATTCGAGGGACTCGCGGGACTGGGCCCACAGCTTGAACTTGGGGGTCCAGCGCTCCTTGTACGCGTCCCACACCCGGCCGTAGAAGTCCTTGCTGACGCCGGCCCACTCCCGGGTCTTGACCTCCATGAATGCGGCCCGGGAAGCGTGGTGACGTTCGGGCCAGCGCTCGAGCAGCGCCTCGAAGAGGGTGTATCCGCGGCGTGCAAGCCGGCGCACCGACTCCCAGTATTCGACCACGTCGCTCAGGTACTCCACGACGTCGAAGGCCCTGGAGCCCGCGTCGTAGATCGCGCAGCGTTCCAGCGGCGCGGACAGGGTTGCGTACTGGGAAGCTTCGAACTCCGGGGAGAGGAGCGCGTCCTGCTTGACGAGGTCGGTCCCGGGGATGGCGATGACCAGCTTGGTCTGCGAGTCCACGAGCCTGAGCTTGGCTTCGAGATAGACGACGTGGGTCTCGCGGTATCCGGGGAAGAGCTTCTTGAACTCCGCGTGGTACTTCTCGAGGATCTTCTCGATCTTGTGGCAGCCGATGGTGAAGAACACCGCGGCCGTGAGCGAGGCCTTGCCGTCCACGACGTGCTGCTGTATCACCTCCAGCCCGTTGTCCACGGTGACGCCGGTTGCGACCACGTCCGCGAACAGGAGGACCGCGTCCTCGGGGATGCGGATCTTGCGGTACATGTCCTCCTTCACGTGCCACCGGCCGTCCTTTCGGAAGCGCTGGGAGCTCATGAAGCAGGTGGCGTGCAGGTTGACCCCCAGAGCGTCGTACAGCGCGGAGCGGACGTCGAAGTTCAGGCTTCCCCGCAGGAAGTTCATGACCGTGATGCGGTCGGGTCTGCATTCCCGCAGAAGGGGTGCAAACGGGGCGGTGGCGATGACCGAGGTCATGGCCGTTCGCAGCGCGTTCGAGAACTCCACGCCGCACAGCTCCGGGCAGTTGCAGATCCGGATGCTCTCCGGGGTGGAAGCGACCCAGCGGTTGACCTCGCCCTGGTGCTCGCCCAGCAGGCGGTACCAGGAGACGGAGGGGCTTCTCGAGACAGCCTCAAGGAATTGCATTCGAGCCTCCCAACGGTTTGATCTCGTATATCCCGATCACGGGTGGTTCTCCAACGATCTTGATGACATCCACGAAGTCCGATGCGTAGAGCGTGCCGGTGACGGTGGTTTCGCAAACCGGTTCGAGGCGCACCTTCTGCTGCACGGCTGCGCACGAGGGTGCGGTGGTACGGCTTCCGGTTCTGCGGCAGCCCAGGCCGCGCAGGAAGTAGGAGTGCGGCGGCGGATTGGCGGGCAGTTGGCCGGCCTCTGCGATCCGGATGCCGCGGGCCTCGTCGCCCAGGGATTCTGCGAGGAAGGCAAGCCGGAAGAGTGCGTACAGGTCGACGGAAAGGGGCACCTCGTCCCCGGGCAGGAGGATGTCCACCCGGTCGTCGGGTGCGTAGAGCACGGACTTGTCCGGCAGCTTGGGCAGGCAGCTGCGGACGAAGCGGAATTCCTGCTGGTCGTCGAAATCGAGGGTCCGGAGCTGGAGGGCCGAGGGAATCGCGGCAACGACGCAGACGAGCAGGAGCCAGCGGACCTTGATCCGGGGCGCCAGGGTTGCGGTGCCGGCTGCGGCCAGGAGAAGGAGTGGAACGACTGCCGGCAGCTGGGTCCGTGCGCCGTCCAGGGGAAGCTCACCGGTTGCCTTGGTGCTGGCCGCGGCCAGCAGCAAGCCGAGCCAGACGACCAGGCCGGCCCGGATGCGGTCGGCTCGGTAGTCTGCGGAAGGCAGCAGGCCGACCAGGGCCAGGGCCACGATGGGGAGGGGAACGACCTTCGGATTGAGTGGCCAGAAGGGCACGGTCAGGTAGGTGGAAGCCGTGCAGCCCTCCAGTGCGCAGAGGGGGCCCGGAGTCACGAACCCGGGTCCGTAGACTGCGACCATTGCTGCAAGCCAGGCAGCAAAGAGCCCTGCGCCGACCAGCCCTGCGGTGCGTGGGGAAGCGAGGGGCCGGCTGCGCAGGCCCGAGACCAGGAGGATTCCCGTGGAGAGGATCCCGGCCGCAATGAGGATGCCCGGGACGAGGCGCACGCCCAATTCGCCGGAGGCGCGGCCGGATTCCACCATGACCGAGTAGTAGACGAAGCCGAAGGGAGCGGCCAGGAGCGCGGCACCGGCCAGCGACACCAGGGTGCGGCCGAGCGCCTGAGACGCCACCAGGACCACGACGACCAGGGGCAGGAAGAACGCGGCGGCCTCGGGCCGGGTCTGCAGCAGCAGGGCAAGGCACGAGGAAGCCGCCAGCATGCTCCACCCGGAGAAGGCGGGCGCTTGCGCGTGCCGGACGAAGAGGAGCATGGCCCACGGGCCTAGTGCAAAGTAGCCCACCGAGAGACCGTCCCCTCCCGCGAACAGCAGGCCGAAGGGCAGGATTGCTGCAACGAGCCCGGCAAAGGCAGCGGTGCCCGCTGACCGGAAGAGGACGAGGGCCAGCAGTGCGCTGCCGCCCGCACCGAGCGCAAACAGCAGGGTGTTGGCAGCGGAGAAGGCCTCTGGCGAATGGCCAAGGAGGGTGACGAAGAGCGCTGCCAGGGTCTGGACCGCGAGGGGGTAGTCCGGCGAGAAGGCCCAGCTCCAATGCATGTCTGCAATGTGGTATGCGGAGGTCACGTGAGCCAGACCGGTGTACGTGGAGAGGACGGGCGGGCCCGGGGAGAGCAGTGCGGAAGCCACGACAGCGACCAGAGCCGGCCCCGCGGCCAGGGCGACCGCGTGACGCCGCTGCAGCGGCTCCGGGAGTGGCACGGTCGCCAGGACGGAGACGATCCCTGCAAACAGCACGACCCACTCCGCGGCCAGCAGCAGCAGGACCAGCGGGTACAATGCAGCGTGTGAGGCCAAGAAGCCTCCGAGTCGGTGTCCTCCGGGCCGGCCTTCGGCCCGGTAGCGGAGTCCTCCGGGCCGGCCTTCGGCCCGGCAGCGTACGGGCCTGATCTTATCAGAGCGCAACGATCCGCCAAATAACGGATCCGAGCGTCAGTGGCAGTTCGGGCTTCCGCGCGGGCGCGGGTTGTGCGAAGCTGGGGTGCTGGTGGGGGGTGCGGAGTGGCTCGTGCAGTCGCGCCAGGTCGGGGTCCGGAGCAGACGGCGCAGGGGTCTGGGAAGGCCGGGGCAGGTCGGGGTCCTGAGCAGACGGCGCAGGGGTCTGGGAAGGCCGGGGCAGGTCGGGGTCCGGAGCAGACGGCGCAGGGGTCTGGGAAGGCCGCGGTTCGGCTGACCCTGGCGTCCCTGCTGACTGCGGCTTTCCTGCTCGGCGCTGCGGACGCCGCGGCCTGGGGGAGCGCGTACATCGTGGTGCCCTGGGCAGCGGGCGGGGCTGTGCTGGCAGTGGTAGCCGCGCTGTTTGCCGCACTGTTGCGGGGAGCTTTTGCCCGGTCTCCGGGGCAGGCGGAGGTGCTGGTCACGGCCACGCTGGCTCCACGGGACGTGAGCCGATTCTGGCCGGTCGGTGCGCTGGTAGCGGCCGGCGGGTGGACGGCCACTGCGCCCGTGGGCGGTGCGCTGGTGCACCGGTTGCTGGAGCGGGTGACCGTGACCGAGGTGGGCCAGACGCTTGCGGGCGTCGGGACCGCGATGACCGCGGCCGCGTTGGCCGTGGGGTGGGGCGCGACCGTGGCCTGGGTGCAGGGTCGCGTAGGGCGGATGCGCCGCGTGAGCGGGGCGGAGGGGCTGCCTGCTCCCGAGCGGGGCAGCGTGACACTGCTCCGGCTCGTGTCGTGGAGCCTTGGCCTGCCGGTCCTCGGGTGGTCGCTGGCAGTCTACTTCCTGACGGGCGAGCACCTTGGCGAGGCCGCGGCGGCCCCGCCAGTGCTGGCCATGCTGTCACTGGGCCTGCTTGCGTGGGCGACTTTGTTCCGGTTGCCGCGGGCTGCCGCACGGTTCCTTGCCCCCGCAGCGGCCGTCGGGGTGCTCGGGGTCCTGGCGTGGGGAGCGGTGGCGTACCCCGCGGGCAGCGACGTGGAGCAGCAGCTGTCCCGGTCGCCGCTGGCCCGGATCGTGCTCCCGCTGTTGCGGGCCGCAACGGATTTCGACAGGGACGGGGTGGGTACGCTCTACGGTGGGAAGGACTGCGCGGCGTGGGATCCCGCGGTGAGGCCCGGGGCTCCGGACGTCCCGGGCAACGGAGTGGACGAGGACTGCGACGGCCGGGATGCGGCAGCGCGGCTCGAGCCGCTGCCTTTGGGCGGAGGCCCGGCAGTGGTCGGCAGCTTCAAGGGCTACAACGTGGTGCTCATCCAGCTCGACTCGGTTCGCAGCGACCATGTCTCCGGCATGGGGTACCCGCGGCAGACGACGCCGTCACTGGATGCGCTGGCCGCGGAATCGCTGGTATTCGACAACGCGTGGGCGCAGTCTTCGGGCACGCGCAAATCGGTCCCGTCCGTGTTGGCCGGCCGGTATCCGCAGCACATGCAGTGGGACACCGTCCCGTTCTTCTACCAGGTCCTGGACGGCAACGTCATGCTCCCCGAGATACTGAAGGAGCATGGATACCAGACGTACGCGGTGGTGAGCCCCTGGGTACAGGTGCGCCTGGCCGGGCTGGGCCAGGGGGTGGACGCGTTCGTCACCGCCCAGCCGCAGCCGGGCAAGCGGGTGCCGGATTATGATGCGACCGTGACTGCCACCCGGTCCATCGAGCTGGTGGAGAAGCGGGATCCGGCGCGGCCGTTCTTCCTGTATGCGTACTTCGAGGACCCGCACGCACCGTACGACAAGCACCCGGGTCCGGGGCTGGAGTTCGGGGATTCCGACGTGGACCGGTACGACTCCGAGATCGCGTTTGCAGACCGGTGGGCCGGCTTCCTGATCGAGTACCTGAAGGTGAAGCAGCTCTGGGAGAACAGCGTTGTCATCGTGTTTGCGGACCATGGCTCCGAGTTTGGCGAGCACGGGATGGAGTACCACGGCCGCCAGCTCTACGTGGAATCGCTCCGGGTTCCGGTGGTGGTGCACGTGCCGGGCGTTGCGCCGCGGAGGGAGCACGCCGGCGTCGCGCTGGTGGACCTGTTCCCCACGGTGCTGGACGCGGTGGGGATCGTCCGCGGACGGGAGACGCTGGAAGGCTACAGCCTGCTGCGATATGCGTCCGGGGCCGGCACAGACGTGGGGGAGCCTCGGCCGATCTTCAGCTACGTCCGCCGAGAGGGGTCTGCCGCGGACCGGAAGCACTCGGTGGTCGAGGGAAGCTGGCACTACATCCTGAGCGGGGAGTCCGGCCGGGAGGAGCTGTACGACGTCGGGCAGGACCCGGGGGAACGGCGGGACGCGCTGGCCGCCAATCCGGAACGAGCTGCGCGGCTGCGCGAGATTCTGGCCCGGTTTCTCGAGGGCGCAAGCCTCAAGTAGAGCTGCTGGCCCGGTTCCTATCGTCTATCCGAAGGTGAGGCGGCAGCGGCCGTTGCGCTTGCTTTCGTACATCAGGCGGTCCGCGCGGCCGACGATGGACTCCGGGAAGTCGCCGGGAAGGGCCAGCGTCGCACCCACCGACAGGCCGGCTGCGGTCCGCTGCCCGTCGGTGGGCCCATCTTCGTCCAGAAGCACCGCTGCCTGGGTCGCGACGTTGAAGACGCGGCGGCATGCGGCCTGGAATTGGGCAGGTGTCACATTGGCGATGACACCGACGAACTCCTCGCCGCCCCAGCGGCCGGCCATGTCCATGCCGCGCAGCGACGCGGTCAACGAGGCCGCCACGGCCTTGAGCAGCCGGTCGCCCGTGGCATGGCCGTACTGGTCGTTGATTGCCTTGAAGTGGTCGATGTCCGCGAAGAGCACTCCGTATCGCCAGCCGAACCTGGCGAACTCGTCCCTCCGCACCTTGAGGACGCTTTCGACCATGCGCCTGTTGGGAATGCCGGTCAGAGGGTCGAGGAGGGCCAGCGTCCCGGTGTCCCCGATCCGCTGCTTGATGTGGGCCACGAACGAGGTGTCGACGAACACCTGGACCGCGCCGACGATGGCCCCGGTCGGGTCGCGGAGTGGAGAGACCCGCGTTCGGACCGGGATGCGCTGCCCGTCTTTGTGGCGCAGGAATACCTCGGCTTCGGACTCCTGTCCCTGCGTGATCGCGCGCAGCAGAGAGCATCCGCCCCCACACAGGCCCTGCCCCGATTCGTCGACGTGCGTCATCCGCCCCTGGAAGCAGTGCTGGCCGATCATCTCGCTGCGGGAGAATCCGGTCATGGCCTCTGCGGCCCTGTTCCAGAAGAGTATCCTTCTCTGGCTGTCCACGGTGTAGACGCCGTCGGAGAGCGCGTCCAGCAGGCCCGAGGTCGCCGCGTCGAACAAGGGGGCGGTATTCGTCTGCTCGCCTGGCATGTTCCCCCAATACTCCCACTCCCACGACATATCTAGTAATCCTGAGGGGAAGTTCAAGGCGGCCCCTCCCGCGTGGTCGGCCCCTCCCGCGTGGTCGGGGTTGCAGGGCGGCCCCTCCCGCGTGGTCGGGGCTCATGCGTGGTCGGGGTTGCAGGGGGGGCGGTAGGGGGAGTATAGCTGTGTGGTGGGAGGGGGCATTGCGCAGGACGGCACAGGGAACGGTCGGGAAGAGGGCAACAGCGTCGGGCACGGGTGCGACGTCCGGGGGGTCCGTGCGCGACGTGTTACGGGAGGCGGTCGAGGCCGCGGGCTGGAGCCTGGAGTCGGTGAGGGTGTCGCGGGACCAGATCGACGTGGCGTGTCGGCGCTCCGGCCGGTTCGATCTGTGGGTCGCGGCCGGGCAGTCCGACGCACCGTGCTACTGCCGGGGCCTCAGCTACCGGATGGGATACCGGGGACGGCAGGCGTCGGCAGAAGAGCTGGCGCTGCTCGACTCTGTGCGCAACGCTCTGGATCGTGCGGAGTCCGAGGGCTGGCGGTTGGATGCTGCGGCATTGCAGGTGGAAGGGCGTGGCCCCTCCCGCGTGGTCGGGGTTGCAGGGGATGCTGCGGGGACGGAGGG